>ENA-ORBV01009367-ORBV01009367.1-microbial-mat-metagenome-genome-assembly--contig:-NODE-9367-length-16108-cov-5.537583_pt1 | contig 16108 bp, 10 predicted proteins | sample MGYA00237777_ERZ505514 | MGnify/ENA primary metagenome ERZ505514 (study PRJEB26160, sample SAMN06269048) | microbial mat metagenome | isolation source: Oligotrophic lake microbial mat | place... | reverse complement strand
AGATCTACACCTCTCTATTCGTCGGCAGCGTCAGATGTGTATAAGAGACAGTAAATACACTGTGCATGCATGCAGGCATGAACGAATCGAAAGGTAACCTAGCTAGCTACAGTAGCTACTAGCTAGTAGTAGCTAATAGCTAGAACGCTAGTGCAGTCATGCACTCGTATTCATATGAATCAAGTCTTTCACGAATCCCTAGTTCTAATAAAAAAAATCCTGTGTGTCCCAATCCAACCCATGGAAAGCTAAGATGGACCAGACACACAAATTTTATCATGATGTACAAGCCTTGTCTTTTGAAGCAAGCACAGAGTTTGCAACCAGCATGAGTGCAAGATGATGTTTGATGCAACATGCAAGGCTTCCGTCATTGACAAGGACTGAATTTGTTCATTTCGTTGTTCCAAACGTTTTTGGATGACTGTGTCCGTTCCAAAAGAAATTGCACTGTCCCTAAATCAATGTGCACAATGATGCAATCTGAAGAGTTGCCAAAGATCCATCTGATTTGCAGCAGGAGAAAAGGGGAATGTGTCAGGGCAGAGTCATGACACCTCAAGGAGAAAAAAATGCATGATTTGTCATGCGTGTGAAGATTCCGTGTGGACCAGGGCTCATCCGGCGGTGAGAATGAGGACTCTGGAGCGTTGGTCATTTTAATAAGACAGTGTTTAACAGTGAATCCCCTAAATTAGGGGAGAGTCAAGGATTGGGGGAGAGTCTGAGACTCTCCCCTGTCTTAGGGGAGAGTTTAAAACTCTCCCCTAAAATAGGGGAGAGTTTTGGGGGAGAGCTATTTAGAAGGAAAGAACTGTGACATTTTTTTACTTATGTTCGAAACTCTCCCCTAAATCAGGGGAGAGTTTTGAAACTCTCCCCTAAGTTAGAGTACAGTTTAGAGTACATTTTGAAACTCTCCCCTAAACTTAGGGGAGAGTCTTGAACTGTGCTCTATTTAAGGGCTTTTTTGGCATTATGAGCAACGCTCCAGGTAACCGGTCAGTTATTCTACATAATTATTTTTATTTATTGTTGTATGAGAGAGCCTTTGGGACCAGTGAGCGACTATGTCATTTTCCGAATGGCAAGCGAAAGATCCTTAGCGCGGTGTGAGCAACGACATCCAACCGTTTCCAATCACCGCTGCGCCGTGCTTTATTTTTTGTTGTCGCCAATGCTGAGCAACCATACTAATAGTAACACAAGCAACAATAAAATCAGTACTCTAGTAGCTAGTAGTAGTATTGTTTCTTTTTGATCGTGCCCTTTTCTCTACAAGACCAGCAGTAATTCACAACAACCTATTCAATAACAATAACATAAAACAACAATACATTATGAGTTCCATGGCTTACAATTCCGCAGCTGGCTTGGGTGGTATGCTCAAAGATGGGACCCAACATTACTCCAATGCCGACGAAGGCACGCACAGTGCCAGTGTCGTCTTGCGCAATATCGAGGCCTGTTTGCAGCTGTGTCAAATGTTGTCGACCAGTTTGGGTCCTCAAGGACGTTCCAAATTGGTGGTCAATCATTTGGGAAAGATCCTTGTGACGAGTGATTGTCACGCCATTTTGGCGGAAATGGAAGTCGAACATCCGGCCGCCAAATTGTTGCAAATGGCCACGTCCAAACAAAATGAAGCGTGTGGGGATGGGACCAATTTGGTCTTGACCTTTGCGGGCGAACTCTTGTGGAATACTCTGGAGCTCATTCAAAAAATGGGATGGCAACACGCGAGTGAAATTGTCGAAGGGTTCCATGTGGCGGCACGACGTGTGCAAAACGATTTGTTGCCCAATTTGGTATGTGGGCTTGTGACGGATGTTACCGATGAACCAGCCTTGCTGCGCATCTTGAAACCTGTCTTGATGAGCAAACAAATGGGATCTCAAAATGTCTTGGCACCACTCGTGGCGAAAGCATGTTTGCTGGTCATGTCCAAGGACAAGAAAAAGATTTTTGCGGATGCCGTCCGGACCGTCAAAATTTTGGGTTCGTCCGTCGAGAAATCCGAATTGATTGAAGGATACGTCGCCCAACGTGGATTGGAAACCACGACCATTGAAGCGACGGATTGTAAAATTGTCGTCTTTGCTTCCGGTGTGGAAGCCTCCAGTACCGAAGCCAAAGGTACCGTCTTGATGAAAACCGCCGACGATTTGAAAAAGTACAACAAAACCGAAGAATCCAAAATGGAAGAAATCATTCTGGGCCTCAAGGAAAGTGGTGCCAAACTCGTCGTGGCCGGTGGAAATGTCAGTGACATGGCCTTGCATTTTATGGATCGTTGTGGTCTCATGTGTTTGAAAGTCAGCAGCAAATGGGAATTGCGACGTTTGTGTCAAGCCACGGGTGCGACGGCCCTCGTCCGATTGGGGGCACCCACACCCGAAGAAATGGGACATGCGGAATCCGTCCAAGTCAAAGAAGTCGGAGAACGTACCGTGACCATCATCAAGTCGAGTGCTCAAACCAAAATTGCTACGATCTTGTTGCGTGCCAGTACCAGTTCCGTCTTGGCCGATTTGGAACGTGCCGTCGAAGACGGTGTCCGAGCCGTGGAAATGGTCTGCAAAGATGGACGATTGGTCCATGGTGGTGGTGCCGTCGAAATGGCCATGGCGGTCGAATTGACCAAACAAGCCGATACGTATCCTGGATTGGAACAATATTCCATTCGGGCCTTTGCCAAAGCCCTCGAAGTCGTACCCCGAACCCTGGCGGTCAATGCCGGATGGGATGCCAAAGTCGTGGCAGATTTACAGGCGGCCCATGCTTCGAATCCTATTTCGGCCGGCAATATTTGTGATATGGGTATTGATATTGAAAATGAGCAAATTGCATCCATGAAGGAGTCCGAAGTCGTCGATTTGTTGGGAACCAAGTTGTCGGCTATCAAATTGGCGGTCGATGCCGCACTGACCATTTTGAAAATTGATCAAATTATCATGAGCAAACCCAGCGGCGGGCCCAAAATGTAAATCTAGAACATAGCATGAAATAATGAGGCATTGCTGGATAACCCGAGGAGACAAGGGCTTTGCCGATGAACTAAAAAGATTGTTTCACGAACAAGCTTTATTTATTATTTTGGCATAGGTTGTTTCTTGATAGTTGTATAAACTCTAATCACTATACGTTTGCCGGCAAGTTGTACAGAAGGGGAGTATGACAGTATAGATCACTACAAAAAGCTTGTACAAATATAGTAGTGTGAGCAGAAATATGGTTTACTTAGTAGTTGGGACAAGTTAAGTTTGTCGTTCTGCATCTACTGCTTTCCTGAAAGGGATCTGCCATGGTGCTGTATGCCAGAGTCACAATATGTCTTTCTGTTTAGGGTTTATTGTTGGTAGGTAGAGCTCTATATTTGGGATTGGTCCGGTTTTGGTCTGGTCGGATGGTTCAATGGTTTTTGGGTGTCATACCCAGCGGTGAATTAGCGGAAAAGTGTGATTTACGGGGAAAACAAGTAACGGAAATGAAAATGGGGGTACAGTAGAGCACCCTCGGGTGGTTCGAAATGTGCAAACGTTGAACCAACGTCTTGAGGGTGCGGATAAATATGTAGTGGGTGAAATTTGGTACGTGGTAATGGGCATGGTAGTAGTACACGGTATTTCACACTTGAAATAGTAAGGAAGTAAGAGTGCGGCGGCTATCACCACCTAGCAACTCGAACCATCAGGGGTCTTGATATAAGGAGTCGGGAAGTTTAGACTTGAAGGAACACCTTGACGTTGACACATTGCCTGCACTTTTACAGGAAATATTTTCACTTGGTGGCAGATAGTCACTCGTCAAGGATTTTTTTCACATATAGGAATGGTATTATAGGTCATGGGCTTGCTTGAAGCGTGTTCGCCTGTCTCTTGTAAGCAACGATTCATGCTGTCTCGAAGACAGATCTTCAAACACAGGCTGGCTGGTGCCTCTCGAAGGCGAACCTTGCTCGTTTCTCAGGTGGCTGCAACACTCGCACGTCAAAGGTATCGTCAAAGAGCGAATCAACAATTTTGCTGCACTTGTCAGGCGTGAGGGAGTCAAGATCGTCGTCGTCATCATCGTCGAGTTGGCCATTGGAATCAGCGCTGGCCGGCGCAGTCTCTTCGACTCCCTTGCCAGCAAGCTCCAGATCACTGGGATGGCCTGGGGGTGGACTGGATCGGAAGTCCGGCGTAATGACGGTGTGGGCGTCTTCTTCATGTGCTGTACAACGGGGCCGTTTCTTGTTGGCATCCCCAGTGATACCTCGCTCATAGTCTTCTGGTACCACATGCGGCAAAGGAACAGAATTGACAGTGTTCAGGACATCAATCATGTGGGCTACCGTGCCTGCGGCTTCAGCTTTCAAACATGCCAGTAACTTGTGCATGTCGAGATCTAATTCGACAACCTGCAGTAAGTTTCTTTGCGAAGTCTGGGAGAAAATGCCTGGGAGAAAATAGCACACACAGAGGGACGAAAAAATGACGTGAGATGAACTCTTTCTTGATAACTGTAGCAGGAACAATGTATAGACACCAGTGCCGCTTTGGAACTGCACTTACCAGTGATGCTTCCAGTGGTTTGAATTGACACTGTGCGAACTTGAGGACCCTTACGTCCTACAGCTGGAATGATGAGTTCAATGGAGGTCTCCATGGTCAAGGGCAGGCAAACCTTGAGGTCTTCTTCATCTTCTGTTTTCTGGGTATCTTCGGGAGCAGCTTTGGCTACAAAGCGCGTCTCCACTTTTCCAAAGGACACAAAGCTTCCAATGCCCAAAAGCCGTTCTAATTTCTGCTCGACACCGACGACTCGATCACCATCGTCATCCTCTTGTGCTAGTTCTTTTGCGGAAAGCTTTTCTGCCAACGAAATGCCATGACGAGCTAAAAAAGTCGCATAGGCACGTAGGCGGGAATGTGCCAGAGTTGCAAAGGACAGGAGTAAATTCCGCTGCATGACTTTGGGAATGTTTTCAAAGCTCTCTTCCATAAAGCCAGAGCTCTCTTCGTCGTCTTCCTCTTCCTCGTCATCGTTTCTTTGGCCGTTGCAGCTGACAAGAATGGGTCTAGCCAAGAGAGAGGCAACGTGGGCCTCCACTCCTTCTTTGTTGTCACACAAGAGCGTGTTGTTGTCGTCATTGTCGCCGTGTGAATTGGCTTTCTTTTGCAGCGACAGAGAAGGAAACGACGAAAAGTCGCAATTGGTTTCCTCTTCTTCTTCCTCTTCTTTTGTGGTATCAGGCATACATGTACCACCGCTTCTGGCGAACGGAACGTCGAGCTGCGGTACCACGGAGCTGCTTTCCCACGGAATACTAGACCAGTTCAGGCCATGGTTGTCACCTTTTGTGCTGCCACTACAACCCAAGAGAGAGGTAAGGTCTTGCAGCACTTGCTCTGGAGTTGGAGACGAGGACTCCATGGCGCTACTTGTAGTTGTAGGCTTCTCTTTGTCCTCCATGATTGTTCATGTATGCCATGAATAGCTGAGAAGGGAGGAAAAACTGAAAAAGTAGAAAGAATTGTATCCCACTGGACGAGGCTTCCGGTGAGCAGTCTCGATTTCTTATTCTAAATTGCCATGGTTGAAATATTTAGCCAATTCTTGACACCCTAATGTCCAGTAAAAAGACACCAAATCTTTGAGGGTGACAGCTGTTCAAGTATAGGTGGGGTGCAACAATGCTATTTTATTTCAGTCATCATGAGAATGAGAACCTCAAGTTGCACCGTCTATCTTTTACGGTTATTTTCCCTGCAGATTCGTCCAAAACAGACAAAACATCTGTCATGACGAAAACGGATGTCACAGCTGCCGATATTTATATAAAAGCGACTAAAAGGTGAACCGAGTGGCAACTTCTTCCGTAAACAAGGGTTAAGATACATCCGGGTTCTAAATGCCAGACGTCAACTACCAGATTGAAGACGGAAGATACAAGCGATACGCGGATGGGTATCTATTGGAATGAATGCAACAGAACACCCTCATTTGGTGCCACATCATCGATCTCATACGCACTGGAAGCATTTGTTCCCTCGCTTCCCACACCCAGCTAATTTTTCCGTAACTACTCAGTCCACATACAACCCTCTCATCATTCCGTCCCTCAAAGTGTACTTTTATCACTTGTATTTATTCCTAGCGGCATTTTAAACCATAGTTCCCGGTTTTGTAAAACCCCTTTTGTTTGGTGCCTCCCTCTTTTAAACGGGAAGCAGGTCGGTAAATACCAACCAATGTTACGTCGGCAATGCTCCTCATCATTGATAAAATAATTCTTGAGGAGACAATGATAATTCTGCGAACGAATGAATCGACGACGACGACAGCATTTCTCAAAAGCGCACAGGGGAGGCACACACATGTTTGTACATAGCTATCCCTAAGCTAAATTAGCTGCCTATTAGATGTAAAAACTACCAGTAGTTATGAGCTGCAATTGGGTCAGGTAGCACGAGTTGCTGGCTAAGGTAAAGTATGATTCTACTCTATAGGTTAAGTTGCTTAGTCCTAATGCAGGTAGAAATGATGGAGGTGTGATGCCATGGCTCTAGTGAGTCTAGTGAGTTTTTGCTTGTCAAAGAAAAAAGTCACTCTCAGCCAACATAATATTTGTCAGTGGCATCGCAGTACACCGTCCGTAGACCATTGTTTTCGAATGGTTGATCTTGTTTCATTGCTAGTAGAGTAGTATACCTCTCCGCGTGTTTTGATTCTTTGCGGCTAGAGGTAGTTGCATGTTTTTGCCTGTTTCAGGTTGGTAGAATGAACAGATTTGTCCCTGGCTGACTCAATTCTGCTTCTCCTCAGCTCATCACATGCTACTCTTACTAGATCTCTTAATTTCTGAATGGAATTCCAATCTATCCCCGCTGAATTGGCTTGCAAAGTTTTTAGCTCTTGGGGCCGATATATCTTCCTTCCATTTCGTGTACTTGTCATCGTCGACGCAGTAGATTCTTGGTTGTCAACGAGATGTCAGTACCCGGCGATATGTAGGCAACGGAGGATGGAGATCCAATGTTCTCCACCATGCCTGCGAGTTTTGTATTGGGCGTGCAGTATTTCCTTTTACCACGCGTCTGAACTAAATGGGTGGACCTTCAAGGTTATGACACGGCGCCCGCAAGACATTCCTGGCTTTCACCCGTTGGCACAAGCTTAGGACGTTTCGTGACCGGTTGGTTCACCTTCGTGTCATGCAGGACATAATCCACAAGACTCTCGCAGCTTTCTCTTGTCAAAAGCTCCGGCGTGTGGTTGCTATCACTGTCATGCAGGTCTTGGAGGTTTGGCACAAACGTAGCGTGCTTGGGCTGCACAAAACATACAGTCGATTGCAAAGGGGAGACAATCGCCGCCTCCGGCTCTTCTTCTTCTTCGGGTTCCACAAGAGTCGCTGCCGATCTCTTTCGCCCGTTGTCAACCACAACATCAAGACGTACCCCTTGATCTTGCTGCTGTTCGTCTTCCATGGCACGACGACGGACGATGCCTTGGGCTTCCTCCAATCCAGGGAGCATGGACGAAAGAAGGGCATTTGTCATTTCAACAATTTGTGAGATGACACTGGATGCCTGCTCCATCATGCAAAGTAGGAGCTCTTCCATGTTCAAGTCGACTTGAACAACTCTCAACAGATGATTTTTCTTGTCGGCAGTGGAAAAGATACCTAGAAGACGATGAAAAAAGAGAAGGAGTGTGAGCCTGTGTCGTCCCAGAAATTCATCTAAAAAAGGGTAAATTTTTGTCAAACCAATCTTGACTTACCAGTAATACTTCCAGATGTCCTGAAGGAAACCGTCACAGTTCCACTTTGACCATCTCCAGGGGATGGGAGGGTAATATCAATGGCTGCTTCCATCACAATGGGCATGGAAACTTCCATGGTTTCATCCTCCTCGTCGCCATGATTATTAGTCCTCTTGGCCTGTTCCTTTTGTGCCGTGAATGACGTGACAATAGCATTCGTAGAAACCAATCGTCCAATTTCCAGCATGGTTTCTAGCTTTTGCTCGACTCCCACAATGCCATCTTCAACCACAGCAAGGTCGTCTGAAGACGAACCCGAAAACTCCGAGGTATCCAACAAAGCCAATCCGTGGCGTGCCAAAAAGGTTGCATACGCCCTTAGCCGAGAGTTCATGAGAGTGGAGAAGGATTGGAAAAAATTACGCAACATCATTTCAGGAACTTGTGCCAATTTGGTCGCCAAGAAATCGTCGGATTCTTCTTCATCCTGGCTGTCATCGGCACTGCCATACATGTAGTTGTCGCCTTGTCCTTCTTGCTCTTCACCTTCTGCTCCGACTTCAGCAGCTGCCTCTTGCTGGTAGTTGCTGACCAAAATGGGACGCGACAACAACGATGATACGTGCGATTGCACGCCCTGGCGGTGAGCGTTGTCCATAGACAAGGCAGGCGCTCTACGCTCAAGCGACAGAGAAGGAAAGGAAGAAAAGTCCACTTCGGGTTCTTCTTCTTCTTCTTCTTTGTCTTCTGCTTCCTCGTTGGTAGCGTTGCTAGGTTCCCAAGGGATGGAAGACCACTCATGAGGTCCATTCTTCTGCATCGGCTCTCCAGCAGCGGCTCCATTGAGAAAATTGACTCCCAAAAGACATGTCAAGCACTCCAAGACCTCTTCTGGAGACTTGGCATCCTCCTTCAGACCGCTACGTCCTGCGCTATTAGTTCCGATAGCAGCCATTGTTGGTGTTGGTTGTGGCCCAAGTCTAGCTAGCTGCTCTTATGAGGAAACCAGCCTACGAATGACGCTCTAACAGCAAATGAATTAGCAGCAACCATAAACGCAGTGTATGTGGCTTTCCTTTTAGTGTACAATACTTACGGCCATTACAGACTCATTCGTACACATATTTCTACGACCGGTCTCTGCATCAGTCAGAACTGCCGCAAGTTTCAACTAGTTACGTCGTAGTAAGAGCCTGTCCAGACCGCTTTCATCACTGTGAATAAAGTTTTCGGGATTCCTAACTTTTGGTAAGATCTTTGAGTCACAGGTTATGACTCCATCGGAAAAATGGGGGTCCTCTCCAAACAGCAGGAGCGAATATCCCATTTTTTCTCCCCTCTTTTAAGACACATAGGATCATTGTAATTGAAGCTATCTTTTGTAGAAGTAGGTTAGGACAAGTTCAACACCACTGCTGGATGACTGCATGCCAATGAATGAGAGCAACGAACGAGTTCATGTTTCATATTGCTACTATCTACAATGTTGTGTCGCAACAAGACGGCCTTTTATTTGTTATTTGCCCTACTGTGGGTGCTCCTGTTGGACTTCGTCGATTCTGTGTTCGTCGATGGAGCATCTGGTGTGACAGCTGACAAGGGGAAACTGTTGTCGATCACTCTTGCTGCATTGTTTGCCACTGTGCCAGAGGAATTTGGGTGCCATGACAATGGGCAAAAGAAACGAGCTCCGTCCTTTGTGGACCACATCAAACGGGCAAGAAGATGTGTTCATTCGATCATGGCAGAGCTGGGCCCCTCTTATGTTCGTCGGGCATACAGAATGGAACCATCATCATTTTGGAAGCTCTACCAGATTCTCAGGCCAGAATTGGAAGGCAGATCAGCAAGACGTCGGCACAAGCAGCGCAAGGGTGCCAAAAATGGCACCATTCCTGGTTCTACAAGATTGAGCTGCGCGCTTCGGTTTTTTGCTGGCGGAAGGCCTGAAGACATATCGGTTGTGCATGGCATCAGTCACTCTGCCGTATATGACAGCGTTTGGAGAGTTGTGGATGCTGTAAATAGAACGGAAGAGATGGCCATCAAGTTTCCAACGAGTCATTTACAGCAGAGACGTGTTGCTTCGCGGTTTAGAAATGCAAGCCAGGCTGACTTTGACATTTGCGTTGGGGCAATTGATTGTATGCTCATCTGGATTGAAAAACCGTCCGAGAAGTCTTGTCGGCTTGCACGGTGTGGCTCCAAGAAGTTTTTCTGCGGACGGAAGCACAAATTTGGCCTTACTCTTCAGGCCATTTGTGATTCTGATCGAAGGTTCATGGATGTGTCGCTTCAACACCCAGCTTCAACCTCTGACTTCTTAGCATTCACCACGTCTGGCATGTGCGCTAAGCTGGAACGAGAAGGGTTCCTTGACTGCGGAAAGGTTCTGTTTGGTGACCTTGCCTACTGCAACTGCCGGCACATGGCAACACCTTTCAAGTCGGTGAGGAGTGGCACGAAAGATGCGCACAACTTTTACCATTCGCAACTGCGGATCAGTGTTGAATGTGCGTTTGGTCAGCTCGTGAACAGATGGGGGATTCTCCGCAAGGCGCTACCTGCTGCTATGGGCATTGCAAAGACCAGTTGTTTGGTGATGTGTTTGTGCAAGTTGCACAACTTCTGTGTCGATGAACGGCTAGCACGTGTTCAAGGCTCAGAAAAGATCGCGCCACCTACTGCCCAAGACAATATGGAGATTGCCTCCACCGGTGGTGTTTCTTTCGATGACAACTGCGATAATGAAGGCCCATCCGATTTGCTCGGTGGTGGTCATCATTTCGAGGATGTGTTGGAAGCGCAGAGGGTGGCATTTACCCGCAGGCGTCTCGGCAACGACATCTTGCCACGGGACAAACTTCATTTGAAGGCAAGTAGAGCTGGCTTGCAGCGGCCCACCCCTAAGACGTGGGCCTAGTTTTAATCTTAGTAGAAAAGATTTGAATTGATAACACCTTCTGCAATTTCTAGTTTGTGCTTTTTCTAGATGCTGTGACATGCACTTGCAGAAGACAATGTGACCTACAATGCAGATGTTAGACGTTGCAACGTAGCAAAACACACTTGAACGTTTATAAGTTTCTTTGTTTTAAATGTGCTGCGATCAATTAACTAAAAGGAGAACTAGTCTCCCCATTGCTCTTCTTCTTCGTCTTCTGCTTCCTCCTCCTGGTCGCCACCTTCTTCGTCATGGTGCACTGGAAGACCAATCTCCTTCCTCATGCGTTCGATGTCGGCCTGATGCTGAAGGACCCGATCTTCCAACACATTGATCCGGTTCCTGTAGAATTGCTCTTTGCGAAGGTCAATGTCATCATCGGTGTCGAAGAAAAGAAGTTGATACTTCTCAAGTTTGTCCTCGTCCATCCTGAGTTCTTTGGCCTTGTCGTTGAGGGCAATGTATGCGAGGGACGTGCCGACTTTCTTCCTGAATATTGTCTTGTGCTTCTTTTCCTCTTCGTCTTCCGTGATGCGCTTCCTCTTCGTGACAACCTCTTGAGTGTTGGTACGGACATTATCTGAATCAGCCGCAACCTCGTAGCTCAGCGTGTTGAGAACTTCATCCAAAATCCCCATTTGCTCAGACTTCCACCAAAGAAACAAGTGGTGGTTGCGATGTCCCATGTGCGGCTGAATGAAACTTGCTCGATTGTCACCCTCTTGGGCTTCTTGGTCGTAATGGCCGTATCCCTCATCTCCTTGCACACGTTGGCCTAGTCCATTACCACTGGCTTCCCAATTGGCGATGATCTTGAGAAGTTCAACGTTCAACAAACAATCCTGTGAGTAAAAAGATTCAACTCAACGTGGGTTGACAGCAAGAGCCTGTTCTGTGGCCACTGACTGACGCACCTGCATCAACTTGGCGCGAGCCTCAGCCCCTCGCTTTCTCGCTTCTTCGACTGAGGAAAGAGGCCCTCCTGGCATGTCAAACAGTTGAAGCAGAAGCCCTTCTTCAAAGTCTGAATGCAACTCGGGAATTTCGTCAGTCACGACGACCCATTCCGGGTCATTACATTTGTTGAAGACCATCTGCCAACAAGTCATAGGACGGGCCGAGCTGTTTCGCGCATCCAACTCAGGCCGAGTCACAGACCGATTCCATTCGGCAAGAGCGACACGGCACTGGTCATCACACATGGCACAGCACAGACGAAGCCACGGCAAAGGACCGGTCCAGTTGCCAGACAACAACTTCTCTTTTTTACTGTCTTCCGCCTCTTTCTGTGCCGCATCAATAGTCAAGTACAGAGCTCCTTCTTCACGACGAACATAGGCCACGTCAACCTTGTTTCTGATTGGGTTGTTCAGTAGCCATTCAAGAGCCTGTTTCTGTGACAAAGAATCTTTCTTAAACTTCTTCATGTTTAGGCCGGCCTGTCGTGCCCGCCGCTTCATTTCGTCCTTGAAGAACACAGCAGTTGGCTTGAATTGATTCTTGGAAGGAATGTTAAGATATAACATGTCGTCTTCGAAGTCAGCCAACTTACGTGTGCCGTCACGAGTCCTTAAGCCAGTTGCCATCGACAACAGCACTTTTGGGTCATTGTTCGACGCCTTGTGTGCCTTCTCACAGTCACCAGGTCCCATTTGCTTCTGGCCCCGTCCACTGTTGTTTCTTGGTGACCGCTCTTCTTCTTCGTCTTCGTCGCTGCTTTCAAGCCTTGGTTGTCTTGGTGGAGTGCGCTTGGTGGGTGTACGTCGCTGTCGTTGAGACAAAAACTCTAACTCATTCTCACTTTCCGAGGAGGATGGATTCTGGCCATCACCATCTTCTTTTGTGCCGGGTCCATGACGCTCAGGATTGAGTAGATGCTGAATGGGCCGAAACTGCTCGTTGCGTGTAGCCGCACGATAATCAAGGATACCAGCCTCACGAGAGGCCATGCGGCTGGATTTCTCAACATGCTTCCAAGCATTCAACATTTCGAATTTCACTCCTTTCCAGACAGTGTTTTTGTGAAAGTCTTTCGATGCATTCCAGACTGTTTTCGATGCAGGCAAAACATTTCTAGAGCGACACAAAGATGCTTCTACAGCGACACAAAGATGCTTCAACCAGCTGCACAGTCGTCATGGGCTGATGGGATCGGTGCGTGCCTCATTTATCACAGTTGGTCAAGACATCTTGAGTTGTCGTTGCAGATTCCAGGTGTCTTGACCATTTTGTTTGGACAAATAAAAGATAGAACATCAACATAGAAATGGGACTCATTTTGTCCGTGAACAACAACCAATCAAAATAAAATTTGAACCGTTGCTGAAATTTTTTTACGTGTCGAACGAGCTCTTGGTATCCAACACTTTTTTTTTTGTCGACTGGGTCAGTCGTGCAAAAAGGAATTCTCAGGAACACTTGTCCAGAACAAATGGCCTCGATGCCTTGAAAGTCAAAAAACTTTCGACCAGAAATGAACGGTCTGGACAGGCTCTAAGTTGATGAGAATCCAAGCATTACCAACAAACAACACCGCATCCCAACATTGCACCTCGTGTTCTCGGATGTCAGCCAAGCGCGCCAGCCATGCCAATGCAATCATCGTATGTAGAATTATACCAGAAGAAGCAATCACAACTTCTTTTTTCTTGCCAGGAACTCTCAAAGCGATGTTCCAATGACTGCTTTGATATTTTTAGCTCTGAACAACTCAGTTCAAGTGTACGCCCGTACTAAGCACACGTTTCATCAAAGATGCGGCTAAAATCCGTCTTCAAGCTCAGCACCCCAAAATAGAGAATTTTGACGTAACACTTTTACGTCATGGTTGCATAACGAATTATAGGCATAGCAAAACGTCATTGGTGTGGCACACTGTGCCTAATGTTGTAGTGTGGTTTAGCGTGTGTTTCTTTTCCAACGCATCCAAGTTGATAAAACAAACGTCAGTGGGAAAGGCGTATGCGTCATCGTTTTGTTATAGCTAAACCACCCTACAAATTAATACCCTAACATTTCTCTCTCCATCCACGCTTTCACGCACACGTTCTGCACCGACGGACGGATGATGATTCAGAGATGGGATTATCAATTCCTAGCTAGTAGCTAGCTAGCTTCAAGATGAAGCGGAGACCTTGACTACTTCAGGTAAGGCAAAATGACTCAAAAGATGTTATTCCAGCAACTGCAACCTCCTAGTAGTAAGCTTGATGATTCATCAGTGGGATCAAGTCACTCACTAAGAGTAAGTACGTAATTTCTGATCACTCTCCACAGCCCACATGATTTACTGACTAGCAACTGCAACAACAATATGGGTCAAAATGCACGCCTTGAAGTGGAAGGCTTCTGCAATCTACCCTTGACTGAGTCGGGAGGATCGATTGATCATGCATGCGTCTTCGTGCAGCGGCGTTGCATGGGACGATGTGTGAAGTCCACGTTCAGTAAGACTGATGGCGGGTGGGCAACGACGGCGATGACTGAGTTCGCTTAGTACCAGCTGGTAGCGGATAGCTATTGGATTGTTTGCTTCAAGTTGACCGTCCGTCTACAGCTGCGTTCGTTGAAGAACTCATCGGCCACTCAATAACAGCTCACTGCTTCAAGAAGAAGAAAATCTATGGTTCGTCGGTTCGTTGTCGTCTGACTCCTAGCTACCGGAATCTAGGAGCTAGTCTAGAGCTAGCACGAAAGTAGGTGGGCGTGGTTGAAGTGGAAGCTGAATGAGGGTTAGGATTTGATCGTCCCTGCCTGATGAAGTGGAGCTTGCGACCTAGTAATAGCTAGCTAGTACTAGCTAGGTAGCTAGCTAGGTAGTACAAGCACCATTGCTACGAGGGAGCCTAGGTAGCTAGATGATCCGTCCGCTGCAGCCAAATCGTAGTGGGCAGCAATATTAGGCAGCCTTCAGTTCAAGTTGCCGTCAGGAAAGCGCGGCCGGGCAAGTGAGCAGTTAGTGGCTAGTACTTACGACGAGCTCCGAGTCTTGTTCAAATATCTGACCTGAACGAGGAAGACGAAGGATACATCATTCTCTCTGCTTCGAGGTGAGCTGCACCCATTCAGCCGGCGGGTTTGAAGGTGGTTTGCCTGTTTTTTTTTCTTTCTCTAGAAGTTGCAATACTTAGTTGCCCCTTGCTCGCTCCTCTCTCACGAATACAAGCATTATACCGCCATAAAACTAGTAGCTTGCTATTAGTAAAGTCACGGCGACGGAGAATTCCGTCCTCTTTGATTAGGCAGGGAGGGGATCGGAGGCTGTGGGGCGCTTTGGCAAGGCCAGCCGTACTATCCGTACTGCTGTGGACGGGAGGGGTGCACTTCTTTAGAAACTTTGACTGAGGGAGGACGCTGGTGTATTGGCACAGGGAGGCCTCCGGGGAAATCGTAAAACATCTCTATTATGCATCCCTCATTTTTGTCTCCTAAAGCGTTCATCTTCGATATAGAATGATTCGTGTCAGGACCACGCAGTCGGAGAAGGGGCTGCCCGGGGCCCCCCATCAGATCTAATTGTTCAGTCTTGGCACTCGGGAGCTCTTTAGGTCCGTTGCGGCTTTTTGTCTGTCGCTCCTGCCTTTAGCGATTGCGAGCATACAGCGATGGCTTGTATCATCGTCGTCTGGTGACTAATAGAAAAGCAACTCCGCGCCACAATTTATGTCTGCGCTCGCCGCACTAAAAGAGATGACGTCTAACGCAGGCTTCGACGGAGAGGATACCACAACCTAAGATTGACATGCCACGGTACAGTCGTCGAGCCAAGTTTCGCACCCTTCCATGTTGGCAGCCCGTGCCCAAAAGATGGTTTCTGCTCAAAATTTTACTTTGCTATAGCTTGATGCCGTCGGTTTGTGTCTGAAGTCCATGCATTGGGACACTCAAAACTCCAGTCTCTTGTGTGACAAGGCAACCCCAGTCTATGTGTGAACCTATAATACTACACTGCATACACCAATTAAAAAGGCTCATTTGACTACTCTTACAAGGAGCAGTGCTGTGCTACTACTAGCTAGTAGGAGCTAGTTAGGTAGGTAGGCGTCAAAGGTAGGTTTGGAAAGTGTTTGGTCAGTACCAGAGCTACTACTAGCTAGTGCTACACTGGCATCGTAGTAGCCCATTTTACCACCAACCTGAATACGGATTTGAACGCACGTCTGACCGAGACATTTACAGTACGGCTGTCCGCCAACAGCTGGGAAACCTGCTCAGCTTCCGATGGTCGCGCGGTGGCATGCACGGTTCGCTCTCCACAAACATCCTGCCAGCTACATGTATGTATGTGAGCCATGCCAACGAGACACTACTAGTGCCAGTAGCTAGTAGCTAGCTAGTAGTAACCCTGTCTCTTATACACATCTCCGAGCCCACGAGACTAAGGCGAATCTCGTATGCCGTCTTCTGCTTGAA
>ENA-ORBV01009366-ORBV01009366.1-microbial-mat-metagenome-genome-assembly--contig:-NODE-9366-length-16109-cov-3.987712_pt1 | contig 16109 bp, 9 predicted proteins | sample MGYA00237777_ERZ505514 | MGnify/ENA primary metagenome ERZ505514 (study PRJEB26160, sample SAMN06269048) | microbial mat metagenome | isolation source: Oligotrophic lake microbial mat | place... | reverse complement strand
TGCATACGCCCTCCATGAAACGCCTCGCCTTTCTTCTCCTCGCTCTCGGTGCTGTCACATGGTTGTCCGGCTGCGCCGGCACAACTACCTCCCGCCTCGGCGGCGAATACAACGCCGTCGCGTACCGCCCGAAGAATCCAGACAACGTCCGCATCAAGGTCTCGCTGCAGAACCGCGCGGTCTACGTGCTGGAAGGCAACGAGCCGCTGCTCGTGACCGCCACGGCGATCGGCACGCCTCAGAACCCGACGCCGAAAGGGAGTTTCCGGGTCTATAAAAAGATCGAGAAAAAGCGCTCCGGTTCGTATGGCTTTTCGGTCAGTGGGGACAGCATCCGCCCGGTCAAGGCCAGCCAGGCGACGGGCCGCTACGTCGGTTTCCCGATGGCCTATTGGGTGGAGTTTTCGCCCGCGTATGGCTTCCACGAAGGGGCCGTGTGGCCGATCCCGCGCACCCACGGCTGCCTGCGCCTGCACAAGAACGTTGCCCCGAAATTCTTCGCGCTGGCGAAGATGGGCACGCCGATCAACATCTCCGAAACGCAGCCCGAAGACGCGACACTCGGCAAGGACCTCAAGCGCCCGCAGGATTATCAGGCCCCGGATCCGGCCCCTCACATCATCATCACGCCAGCGGTCTTCTCCGAACCGACGGGCCCGCTGCTCGTCGATCGCCCGTAAGCTGATTCCCTTCTCCTAATCTTGTTCTTACTCTTACTCCCGATCGCTGGAGTATGATTAAGAGTAGGAGTAGGAGTGAGGTCGCCGCCGATGATTCCGCCCACCGCCAAGCCCGCCCGCGTCAACCTCCGCACACCGGATGTCATGGCCGCGGTGCAGGCACAGGTGGAGGGGCACTATCGCAGCGAGATCGTGGAAAAGCTGCGCGCCACCGGCGGCACGCTGACTTGCGATGGCGTGACGGTGCGCCTCGCGAAGCAGTTTGGCTTTTGCTACGGCGTGGAGCGCGCGATCGATCTCGCGTATGCTGCGGCCAAGGTCTTCAAGGATCGGCGCCTCTTCATCCTCGGCGAGATCATCCACAATCCCGAGGTGAACGAACAGATCGCCGCGCTCGGGATCAGGAATGTGCTCGGCAAGGACAAGGAGGCGGAGGTCGATGAACTGACCGCGGAAGACGTGGTGATCGTGCCGGCCTTCGGCACCGATGTGACGACGCTCGCGCGGATCAAGGCCCGCGGCGCACAAATCGTGGACACGACTTGTGGCGACGTGATGAGCGTGTGGAAACGCGTGCGGCAAAATGCGACCGACGACGTGACCTCGATCATCCACGGCAAAGCCTCGCACGAGGAAACCAAGGCCACGGCTTCGCGCGCGGTGCTCAGCGGCAAGGGCCACTATCTCGTGGTGCTCACGCTGGCCGACACGGATTACGTCTGCGATTACATCCGCCACGGCGGCACTCCGGAGAAAAGGGCGGCGTTTCTGGAAAAATTCCGCGGCGCCTACAGCGAGGGTTTCGATCCCGATCTGCATCTGCGCCGTGTCGGTGTGGCCAACCAGACCACGATGATGCGCGGCGAGACCGAGGAGGTGCAGCGGCGCGTGGAAGCGGCGGTGAAGGAACGTGATGGCGCCGAGAAAGCGCGGGAGAGCTTCCGGTTTTTCGATACGATCTGCGGCGCCACGCAGGAGCGGCAGGACGCGTTGAAGGAAATGCTCGATGCGCCGATGAATCTGCTCCTCGTCATCGGCGGCTACAACAGCTCGAACACTTCGCACCTCGCGGAAATGGGCGAGGCCAAGCTGCCCACGTATTTCATCCGCAACGCCACCCGGCTCGAATCGACCGAGCGGATCGTGCACTACGATCAGCACGCGAAGCAGGAAGTGGCGACCGATCATTGGTTACCCCAGCGGCCTGTTGTGGTCGGGATTACCGCGGGCGCGAGCTGCCCGAACAACCTGATCGAGGAAACGATCCTGCGGCTTTACGAGCTCTTCGGCATCGACCGCGCGCGGCTGATCACGGCCTGACGTAGGGCGCGAAGTCGAACTCCGCGACCACGGCGCGGTGATCGGAGCGCCACGAGGAACGGAGTTCGCACCGCACCGCCTTCAGCCGCGGACTCGACCACAGGTGATCGAGGCTGAGCACCGGGAAAGCCGTGGGCCAGGTCGCCGCACAGCCCCGGCCCGCGCTTTCAAAGGCCTCTGCGCCCACCTGCCGCCACGAGCGAAAAAACTGGGAACCGTGCGGGGTGTTGAAGTCGCCGAGCACGATGAAATTGCTCGCGGCGTTCTCGGCCATGATCTCCCGCAGGCGATCGAGAACGACCCCGCGATACGCCCGCGGGAAACCCGCGATGTCTGCCTGCACGATCGTCACTTCGCGACCGCGAATCCGCGCGCGGATGAGCGTGCCGTAGGAGCCTTCGCGGAGCAGCCCTTCCTCGGTCGAGAGCACCTCGCCGCGGATGAGGCAGAGCATTTCGCCCTTCGAAACCACGAATTCATAGTCGGGAAAGGCTGCGCGCCAGCGATCCATCAGGTCTTTCTTGCGCGGCTGCCGTTCGGCGATGGCGATGACATCCGCCTGCTGCTCACGCAGCCACTGCGCGATGCCGGCGTGCCGACCGTTGGGCCGCGCGACATTCCACAAGACGACGCGCAGTTCACCCCGCGCCGTGCTCGCCGGTCTCCAGACCCAATCCTCGACAAGCCAACCGGCCGCGAATCCGAGCGCCGCGACCGCGTGCAGCACGGCGAGCGGGCGGGACTTCACGCGCCACCAATAGAACGCCAGCGCCGCGGCGAGCAGCGCCATCACGGACCATGGCGTGGCGTAATAAAGCGCGGAGAAGCGCAGGCTGCGGTCGCGAATCGTGAGCTGCAAGACCAGCGCGGCGGCGAGGAGCGCAGTCGTGGGCCAAGCCAGCGCGCGCCCGAGAACCGCCCGCACGCGCGGGGTCATCGAGCGATCCGGCGGAAAAATTCCGTGAGTTGCAAGGCGACGGGGCCGTAGGAAACCAGCGGGCGCGCGTGATCGCGGGCGCGCTCAATCACCGCTTCGCAATCGTGCGGATGCTCGAGCAGCCGCGCGGCGAGATCGAAGAGCTGCTCGGCGCTGCGTCCGTGGCCGCAGAGTTCGGGAAACGCGAGGCGCTCCGTGGTGCCGTTGCCGCCGATGCAGGGGACGCGCGCGAGCAGGGCATCGCCCGCCACTTGCCCGGGCACGCCGCTGGCATCGAGCTGCCACACGAGCTTGTGTTTGGCGAGGATGCGGAGGTAGCGCGGGTAGGTGAGTGCGCCCTGCACGACGCGGAGCAGTTGTGCGTCGTAGCCGAGCCGCTCGATCATCTGCCGGCCGCGCCAGCCATCGAGGTTGAAGACCGTGACCGGCTCATACATCGAGGCCGCGAGCTGGTGGACGGTGAGGAGCGCGGCGAGGTGATTGCGCGAAGGCACGCCAAACTCGCGCGTGCCGATGAAGATGCCGCGCCGCTCTTCAAACGGGATGGCGAAGTTCCAGCGTTCGTCGTCGATCGGGTAAGGCGTGGGGATGAATTCCGTGTGGCGGATGCCCGCAGCGGTGAAGATCGGCACGAGATCGGCGGTGGTGGCGATGGCGCCATCGGCCCGCGCGCAGATTTCCAGAAAGAGCCGAAATTTCGCCGCCCTCGTGAACTGCGTGGCGAACTGAAAGGCGCCCGCCTCCTGCAACGCCACAGCGACCGTCTTGCCGGCCCGCCGCAGCTCGACCATGGCCTGCCGGGCCGCTTTCAGGTCACCGCCGATGAGCAGCAGCACTTCCTTATCCTCGGCGGGAATCGTCTGGTCCCTGCGGTGAAAAGCGCCCCCGGTGCAGGCGGCGAAGGCGTGGTAGTTCACCGGCGGATGGAGCTTTTCGTCGGGCGCGCCCGCGCCGTCCGGGAAGGACTGCTGGGGATCACGACCGCCGGGATTGAGGACAGCGAGTTTCATGGGCGCGCCGGTTCTTACACACGTTCGCGAGCGGGGGGAAGGGTGGCGTTTCCGCTACGCAAACGCGTAATCACCGGCGGAGCTTTTTCCCTAACGCGAGCAGGGCCTGTGGCGTAGTTTCCGCGTCGCTCAATCAACCCTCCCGTCATGTTCAAATTTACCGGCCAAGGCTCCACTACTACCTGCGACGGCGTGACCCGCCGCGATTTCCTGCAAGCCGGCACCCTCGGCGCGCTCGGCTTTTCCCTGCCGATGCTCAACGCCCTCCGCGCGCATGGCGCCGTGGATAAGAGCAAGGACGAGCGCGCGTGCATCATGATTTTCAATCTCGGTGCGCCGAGCCAGATCGACACGTGGGACCCGAAGCCGGACGCGCCGCGCGAGGTGCGCGGGCCGTTCAAGACCATCCGCACGAACAACCCGGACATCCAGCTCACGGAAATCTTCCCGCACATGGCGAAGCTTGCGGACAAGTTTTCGCTGGTGCGCAGCGTCTATCACACCGCCGCGGCGGTGCACGATACCGGGCACCAGATGATGCAGACCGGGCGGCTTTTCACCGGCGGGATCATCACGCCGCATGCGGGTTGCGCGCTGGAGTTTTTGAAAGGACGGCGCACGGAAATGCCGGCGCACGTGATCCTGCCGGAACCGATGGGCCCGACGGGCGGCAATCTCCCACACGGTCAGGACGCCGGTTATCTCGGTAAGACTTACGACCCCTTCGTGCTCAATGCCGATCCGTCGAACAAGGACTTCAAGGTGCCGGACCTGCTGCCGCCGAGTGAGATCAGCGAAGTGCGCCTGCAGCGCCGCCGCGAGTTGCGGCAGGTCGTGGAACAGGCGGTGAAGAATTTCGAGGCGAGCGAAGCGGCGAAGCTGATGGATACAAACTTCGCGGACGCCTACCGCCTCATGACCAGCACCGCGGCGCGCGAGGCGTTCGCCTTGGAAAAGGAACCGCAGAGCGTCCGTGAGCGCTACGGGATGAACCGCTTCGGCCAGTGCTGCCTGCTCGCGCGGCGGCTCGTCGAGCGCGGCGTGCGGTTCGTCACGGTGAATACCTTCATCACCGTCTTCAACGAGATCACGTGGGACATCCACGGCTCGAAACCTTTCACCAGCATCGAAGGCATGCGCGACCTCGTCGCGCCGATGTATGACCAGGGCTACAGCGCGCTGATCGAAGACCTCGCCCAGCGTGGCATGCTCGAGAACACGATGGTCTGCAACCTCGCGGAATTCGGCCGCACGCCCAAGGTGAACCCGGCAGGCGGGCGCGATCACTGGCCGGGCGTGTGGACGTGCGGTTTCGCCGGCGGCGGCGTGAAAGGCGGACGCGTGGTCGGCAAGAGCGACGACATCGGCGCCTATCCGGCGGAGCATCCGTATGCTCCGGCGAACATCGTGGCCACGATCTTCGAGTCGCTCGGGATCGATCTGGAAACCGAGCTGCCCGGTCCGCAGGGCCGCCCGATGCCGATCATCGACCGCGGGTTCGGGCCAATCAAGGAACTGTTCTGATCATGCTCCGCTCCGTTCTCCTGCTCCTTCTCACCGCGGTTTCGCTCCAGGCCGAGGAACCGTCCTTTCGCAATCAAATCCAGCCGATCCTCGCGCGCACCGGTTGCTCGCTGGGCGCGTGCCACGGCGCCGCGGCGGGCCAGGGCGGCTTTCGCCTTTCGCTCCGCGGTTACGACGATGAGGGCGACCACATTTCCGTCACGCGCTCGGCGCAGGGCCGCCGCATCACGCTCGATGATCCGGCCCGCAGCCTTCTCCTGCTCAAGGCGACCAAGGCTGTGCCGCACAAGGGTGGCGAGCGTTTTTCCACGGACTCGCCGGAATACAAAATCCTCGCCGAGTGGATCGCCGCCGGCGCGCCGGGGCCGAAAATGGATGATGCGCGGATCGTGCGTATCGAGGTTTCGCCGACTCACGCCTTGCTTCAGCCGAAGCAGACGCTCGCGCTGAAGGTCATCGCCCACTTTAACGACGGCCGGCAGGAAGACGTCACGCGCTGGGCGAAATACACCGCGGGCAACACCTCGGTCGCCACGGCGGACGACAACGGCCTGGTGAAAGTGGTCGGCCATGGGGAAGGCACCGTGACGGCCTGGTATCTCAGCCAGCTCAGCATCGCCACCGTCACCGCGCCCTACGCGCAGCCGCTGAAAGCCGACGCCTTCACGGCCTTCGCGCCGCGCAATTTCATCGACGAACGCGTGCTCGAAAAACTGCGCGAGCTGAATCTCCCGCCTTCGCCGCGCAGCACCGATGCCGAGTTTATCCGGCGCACCTACCTCGACACCATCGGCGTCCTGCCGACCCCGGAAGAGACGCGCGCCTTTCTCGCCGAGCAGACGCCGGGCAAGCGCGATCACCTCATCGACGCGCTGCTCGCGCGCCCGGAGTTCGTGGATTTCTGGGCTTACAAATGGAGCGACCTGCTGCTCGTGAACGGCGACAAGCTGCCGGTGCAGCCGATGTGGAGCTACTACCAGTGGATCCGCCGGCAGGTGGAGCTGAACACGCCGTGGGATGAGATGACGCGCGAGTTGCTCACCGCCACGGGCAGCACGCTGGAAAATGGCGCGGGTAATTTCTTCGTCCTGCACGACGAGCCGACGAAGCTCGCGGAGACGGTGTCCGTGGCCTTCATGGGCATGGCGATCAACTGTGCCAAGTGCCACAACCATCCGATGGAAAAGTGGACGAACGACCAGTACTACGCCTTCGCCAATCTCTTCTCGCGCGTGCGCTCGAAAAACGGCGCCGTCGCCGATGAGCGCGTGATCTTCGCCGACAGCAATGGCGACCTCGCGCAGCCCTTGCGCGGCAAGGCCCAGCCGCCGACGCCGCTCGACGGCACGCCGATGTCGCTCACCTCGACCGAGGATCGTCGCGCGCCGCTGGCCAAGTGGCTCACGGCGCCGGAAAATCCCTACTTCTCCCGCTCGATCACGAACCGCGTGTGGAAGAATTTCTTCTCCGTCGCGCTCGTGGAATCGGTGGACGACCTGCGCATGACCAATCCCGCGAGCAACGAAAAGCTGCTCAGCGAAGCGGCGGGTTTCCTCGCGAAGAACCGCTTCAATCTCAAGCTGCTCATGCGCGAGATCCTGCGCAGCGAGACGTACCAGCGCAGCAGCGTGGCCCTGGCGGAAAACAAAGACGACACCCGCTTTTACGCCCGCTACTACCCGCGGCGGCTAATGGCCGAAGTGATACTCGACGCCGTGTCGCAGGTGACCGCGGTGCCCACGCCCTTCCGCATGGACAAACGCAACGCCAACCGTGGCCTCGGCGATTCCTACCCGATGGGCTATCGCGCGCTCCAGCTTCCCGACTCAAATACCGCGTCGTATTTCCTGACCAGCTTCGGCCGCCCGGATCGCGTCCAGACGTGCGACTGCGAACGCACCAACGAGCCGAGCATGGCGCAGGCGCTGCATCTCGCGAATGGCGACACGCTGAACCAAAAACTTTCCGGCAAGGACAACCGGCTGGCGAAGCTGCTCGCGAGCGGGAAGCCCGACGCGCAACTCATCGATGAAGCGTATTGGATCACCCTGAGCCGTCCGCCGACCGAAACCGAAAAGACGCGCATGGTCGCGGTATTGGCCGAAGCGAAAGCGCCCGCCGACAAAAGGACCGCGCTGGAGGATGCCTTCTGGAGCCTGATGAGCGCCCGCGAATTTCTGTTCAACCACTGATCGTTTATGCGCCCATCTCTCCCCCGGTTCGCCATCGTCGGGCTGGTCTCAGCGTCCTCTTTGTCCGCCGCCGAACCGTTCGATTTCGCGGCGAAGATCGCGCCGCTTTTTGAGGAACACTGCGTCGATTGCCATGCCGCTGGCGACGATGCGGATGGCGAATTCGCCCTCGATACGTTTGAGGCGCTGCTCAAGGGCGGCAAGACCGGCAAGGCGATCGAAGCGGGCAACGCGCAGGATTCGTTGCTCGTGAAATTCCTCGAAGGCCGCAGCGGCAAGACGGGCAAAAACCAATTCATGCCGCCTGGGAAAAAGGATCACCTCAAGGCTGAGGAGATCGCGCTCATCCGGCAATGGATCGATGCCGGGGCAAAACCGCCCGCCGCGCCGCTGGCGGCGACGGATGTCTTTGCCCGGCTGCCGAAGATTGCGCCCAAGATGCAGGCCAAGCGCTCCATTCAGGCGCTCGCGTATTCACCGAAGAGCAAGCTGCTCGCGGCGGGTTTGTTCGGCAGTGTCGAACTAGTCGATGCGACGACCCGCCTGCCCGTGCGCAAGCTCGAAGGCGTCGCCGGGAAGGTGAACGCCCTCGTTTTCTCGCCCGACGGCACCATGCTTTTTGCCGCCGCTGGCGATGCGGGAGTGACTGGCCTCGCCTACCAATGGAAAACCGCCGATGGCGCGCTCGTCCGCAAGTTTCAGGGCCACACCGATGCGCTCTACGCGCTCGCGCTTTCGCCCGACGGCCAGACGCTCGCGACGGGCAGCTACGACCAGAAGATCAAGCTCTGGAGCACCGCGGACGGCGCCGAACTGCGGGCGCTGAAAGGCCATATCGGCGGTGTGTTCGGGCTGAGCTTCCGGCGCGACGGCAAGGTGCTGGCGAGTGCCAGCGCGGATCGCACGGTGAAGCTCTGGGAGGTCGCGAGCGGCAAGCGCCTCGATACATTTTCGCAGCCGCTCAAGGAGCAGATGACCGTATCCTTCTCACCAGACGGCAAAACCCTGGCCGCGGCGGGCGTGGATAGTCGCGTGCGTCTGTGGAGCGTGAGCGACAGCGCGGTGGAAGGTTCCAACGCCCTCCTCGCCACGCGCTTCGCCCATGAGGGCACGGTGCTGAATCTGGCGTTTTCCGCCGATGGGAAAGTCATCGCGTCCACGGCTTCCGACAAAACGGCGAAGCTCTGGAATGCCGCCGATCTCAGCGAACTCCGCGTGCTCGAAGCGCAGCCGGACTGGCCGCCCGCTCTCGCCGTCGTCGAGGCTGGTAAGGTCGCGCTGGGCCGTCTCGATGGATCACTGGCGATCTACGATGTGGCCACCGGTCAGCCGGTCGCGCCCGCAAAACCGGCCGCGGCGATGAAGCCCGCGCCCAAACCCGCCGTGCCGGCGAGGCCCGAGATCACGCGCCTCGAACCACGCGGCGTGCAGAGCGGCGCAGTCACGAAGCTCAAGATCGTCGGCAAACAGCTCGCGGGATTGAAGGAAGTGAAATTCACCCACGCCGGGCTTTCCGCGACCGTCGTCTCGGTCGATCCGCAAGGCACCAGCGCGGAGATCGCGATCACCGCCGACGCCAAGGTGCCGCATGCTCAATTCGAGCTGAGCGTGACCGCCGCCGCGGGCGAGTCGGCGAAGAAAAAGCTGCTCGTCGATTACCTCCCGCAAATGGTCGTTCCCAATCCGGGCAAGGTCACTGTGCTCGATCGCCTGCCGTTGAATCTCTGGGGCACGCTGACGGCCACCGGGCAGCAGGACAACTTCCGCTTCACCGCGAAGAAGGGCGAGACGATCATCTTCGACCTCGCCGCGAAACGGCTCGAATCCAAGGTCGTGACGCCGCGGCTCGAAATCTTCGACGACCAAAACAAACTCCTCGCGGCAAACAACGGCCTCGATAGCGGCGCCGATCCGTTCCTCGCTTTCACCGTGCCGCGCGATGGCCAGTTCACCGCGCGCGTCCTCGAGATCACGCTCGAAGGTTCGCCCGAGCACGCTTATCGCCTGACCGCGGGCGTGCTGCCGTACGTCACCGGTTGGTGGCCGCTTTCCGTGCCGGCGAATCAGGAAACGCCCGTGAATCTCGTCGGCCACAATCTCACGAAGACCTCGGTCTTGGTGAAAGCCGGCGCCGACGGCGAAGTGGCGCTGCCGCTGGATTCCGAGGATTACCGCAGCCGCGTGACGATGAAAGTGACGGCGAGCCCCTGGCCCGAGACGATAGAGCAGGAACCGAACAACGCTCCCGCCCAGGCCCGCGTGCTCACGATCCCCGCGTCGGTGAATGGGCGCCTCGTCACGCCCGGCGATGCTGATGCGGCGGACTCCGATCTGTTCGCATTCGACGCGGAGAAGGGGCAGCAACTTGTCATCGAAACGCGCGCCGGCATGCTCGGCTCGCCCGCGGACACCAAGGTCGAAGTGCTCGACGCGCAAGGCGAACTCGTCCCGCATCTCCTGCTGCAGGCGACCAAGGATTCGTGGCTCACCTTGCGCAGCACCGATGCAAATGCGCCGGGCATCCGGCTCGGGCAGTTCGATGAGATGGAACTGAACGACTACATGTATTTCAACGGCGAGATCCTGAAAATCTACCGTCTCGCCCGCGGGCCGGATGCCGACATGGTCTACTTCACGCGCGACGGAAAACGTCGCGCGGCTTTCTACAGCAGCCCCGCGGGACACGGGCTCGACGAACCCTGCTACGTCGTGGAGCCGAAGCCGCCGGGCACGAAGCTGACGCCGAACGGTCTGCCTTCGTTCACGCTCTTCTACTCGAATGACGATGACGGCGAGCGCCAGCTCGGCCGGGATTCGCGGCTCGTTTTCACCGCGCCGGCCAAAGGCCGCTATCACGTGCGGATCAGCGATACGCGCGGCTGGAGCGGCGAGCGGCTGGCTTATCGCCTGATCGTCCGCGCGCCCGTGCCTGATTTCTCGGCGCAGTTGGCGACCAAGGGCGTCGAGGCGCTTCCCGCGGGAAGTGCGGTGCAATTCCTCGCGAACGTGGATCGCAAGGATGGCTGGGAGGGCGACGTGCGGGTGGACATCACCGGCGTGCCCGAGGGGTTCTTTGTTTCGAGCCCGGTAGTCGTCGAAGCCGGGCACATCACGGCGACCGGCGTCGTCTACGCGCGGCCGGAGGCGAAGCTGGGGGCGGCGGATTTCAGCAAAGTCCGCGTGACTGCTTCCGGCCAGATCAATGGCCAGATTGCGACCCGAGACGTGGGCGCTTTTCCCTCGGTCGTCGTCGCGGCGGCGCCGAAACAACTCCTCTTCACCGAGACGGATACCGCGGGCAAACCGCAGGGTGACGGCAAGACTTCGCCCACCAAGCCGGTCGAGATCACTCTCGCCCCCGGGGAGCGCGTGCCGGCGTGGCTGCGGGTCGATCGTCGCGGCAACGACGCCCTGATCGGCCTCGATGTGGAAGGCCTGCCGCACGGCGTGATCGTGGACAGCATCGGGCTCAACGGCGTGCAGATCCGCGCCGGAGAAAATGAGCGCGAGGTTTTCCTGAGTGCCGCCAAGTGGGTCCGCGAGCAGGATCGCCTCATTCACGTGGTCGCCGGTAATGCCCGCGCCAGCGAGAGCGTTGAGGGCTTGCAGGCGAGCTTTCCAGTCCTGCTGAAGATTCGGAAAACGGGCGCGCCCAAGATGGTCAGCGCGCAGTAACGCGGCCTACACCGCGAGCACGCCGGTCGAATCGCCGAAACGGTCGGTCTTCACGCCCATGATGTTCAGCATGCGGACGTAGAGATTGGTCATCGGCGTTTTGTCGCCGACATTCACGTGCGAGCCGGGCTTGAGCACGCCACCGCCACGACCCGCGAGGATCACCGGGAGATTGTCGTGCGCGTGCCGATCGCCGTCCGAGAGGCCGCTGCAATAGACGACCATCGAGTTGTCGAGCAGCGAGCGGTCGCCTTCCTTGGTGTCGCGCAGGCGTTGCAGGAAGTAGGCGAGCTGCTGCGAGTAGAAGAGGTCGATCTGCGCGATCTTCGCGAGCACTTCGGGGTTGTTCTGGTGATGCGAAAGATTGTGGTGGCCGTCATTCACGCCGATCTCGCGGAAGCTTCGATTGCTCCCGTCGTGCGCGAGCATGAAGCTCGAAATGCGCGTGCTGTCGGTCTGAAAAGCGAGCACCAGCGTATCCATCATCAGGCGGATGTGCTCCTGATATTCCGCCGGGATGCCCGCGGGCACCTCGGACTTCGGATCGGGCAGCGGGCCGAAGCGCTCGGCTTTCTGGATGCGCTGTTCGATCTCCCGGACGCCGGTGAGGTATTCCTCCACCTTGTGCTGGTCGTTGCGTCCGAGTTCGCGATTCAAGGTGCGCGCATCTTCCATCACGAAATCGAGGATCGATTTTTGCCGCGCCTGCCGCAGCAGAAAGCTCTTCTGCCGCTCGGCGCCCTGGCCGCTGCCAAAGAGCCGCTCGAAGACCAGCCGCGGATTCGATTCGGGTGAAATCGGCGCGGTTTCCGAGCGCCACGAGACGTTGAACTGGTAGGCGCAGGAATAACCGGAGTCGCACGCGCCGGACTTGCGCACGCCATCGCAGGAGAGCTCGAGCGAGGAGAAGCGCGTTTGGTCGCCGACGTGTTGCGCGGCGAGTTGATCGACCGACACGCCGAGCCGGATGTCGGAGCCGGCGGTTTTTTTCGGGCGGGCGCCGGTCAGGATCGTCGCATTGGCGCGGGCGTGATCGCCCCCGCCGTCGCCGTGCGCCCAACCGAGCCGATGCTCAAAGCCGCTGAGCACCTGGAAGTGTTCCTTCAGTCCCGCCAGCGGCGCCATCGTCTCGCTGAGCTGGTAGTCTGCGCCCTGGCCGACCGGCGCCCACTTCGCGACGTTCACGCCATTTGGTACATACAGGAAGGCCATGCGCAGCGGCTTGCCATCGTGCGTCAGCCCGTATTTCGCCTTTGGTGCGGCGCCCAGTGCGCGGAGCGGCGCGACCGACTCGAGGAAGGGCAGCGCGACGGTGACGCCGAGTCCGCGGAGAAAATGACGGCGGGAAAGGAGTGGTTTCATAGCGGGATCGAGTTCGGAAAACTAACGCGTGGTGACGGCGCTTCTTAGGGATTCATTGTCAGCGGAAGTGGCGACGTGCGGGCCATCGCCGCGGCGCTTTTGAAAAGGCGCACTTTCCACGATGGCATAGATGGCCGACCGCATCGCGCCGTTGTCGTCGTGTAATTTCTTCGCGAGCTGATCGACCGTGACGGTGTCGTAATACTCCAGCCCACGACCGATCGCGAAGATCAGCAATTTTTCCGTGAGGCAGCGGAAAAAATCGTCGCGCCGACTGGTCGCGAGCACTTGAGAAAGCTCGGCAACACTGCTGAATTTTTCGCCGGTGATGAGCTGCCCCGTGGTGTCGATCGGTTTGCCGCGTTCGTTGTCGCGGAAGGTGCCGAGAGGCGTGAAGTTTTCCAGCGCCAGCCCGAGCGGGTCCATGCGCGCGTGGCAGGAGGCGCAGAGCGCGTTCTCGCGGTGGACGACCATCATCTCGCGCATGGTCAGGTTTTTGCCGCGCTTCCGCGTTTCCTCCAGTTCCGGCACATTTGGCGGCGCGGGCGGGGCGGGCGTGCCGAGGATGTTCTCGAGGATGAAAAGGCCGCGCTTCACCGGCGAAGTGCGCGTGGGATTGGAAGTCACGATGAGCGTGCTCGCGTGGGTGAGCACGCCGCCCCGGCGCGGGCTTTCGGCTGGAAGGCTGACTTTGCGCATCTCGGTGCCTTTGACGTCCGGGATGCCGTAGAAGGTCGCCAGTTGCTCATTCAAGAAGGTGTAGTCCGCGGTCAGGAGTTCGAGCGCGCTGCGGTTGTCGGCGAGGAGATGGGAGAAGAGCGACTCGGTTTCCGCGCGGATCGCCTCGCGCAATCGCGGATTGAAAATGCGGTAGGCCTCGTCGTTCTTCACGCCGAGGAAACGGGTCACATCGACGTTGATCCCTTCCACATCGCGGGTCTGGAGCCATTGGCCGACGAAGTTCGAGACAAAGCGCTTCGAGCGCGGATCGGCCAGCAAGCGGTCCACCTGGGCGCGCAGACTGGCGCGCAGCTTTCCCTCGCCCGCGAGCTTGAGGAGTTCGTCGTCCGGTAGCGAGCTCCAGAGGAAATAGGAGAGCCGCGAGGCGAGCGCGAATTCATCGATGGCCACGATGCGCCCGGCGTTGTTGGGCTCGGGCTGGGTTTCTGCGCGGAAGAGAAAGCGCGGCGCGGCGAGAACCGCGGTCAGCGCTTGGCCGATGCCGCTTTCGAAATTCATCCCCGGTTGTTTCGCGGTGGTTTCCGCGAGCGCGACGAGGCGGTTGAGGGTCGCTTCATCGACTGGCCGACGAAAGGCGCGGTCGGCCAGCAAACGCAGGATCTTCCGGGCATAGGCGCTGCGCGCCGTAGCATCCTCCGTCGGCGGGCCATCGGGGAATACGCGGAAGTATTGCTTGGGATACTCCAGGTGACTGCCGTCGAGCGGCCCCTGGAGCAAGAGGTGCGTAACATTCAGGTTGAGCTGCTTTTCTCCCTCACGCGGCGGATCTCCGGGGGAAACATCGAGCGCAAATACGTTGTCGCCTTTCACCAAATCCGTCTCCCCGACGAGTTTGATCTCCTTCCGAAACTCCCAGCCGACTTTCATCGACTCGACCGCGCGGCCAGCGACGGACAGCCCGACCTTCGCCGTGTGACTGGTCGCGTCCTTCGATCCTTCCGCCTTCATCACTACGGTGATCTTGTAACGGCCGGGATGCTCGATGCGATGGGCGCCCGTCGCCGTGGCGGGGTCGGCAAACGGCAGCCAGCGGGCATTCTTTTTCTTCTCCTCGCCGACCTTCAATCGATCGCCACCGACATACAGCGTCGGGATACGCGGCCCCGCTTCGGCGACCGCCTGATTCACGATGTCCTGCGCGGCCTCGATGTATTTCTCCATGAGCAGCGGCGAGATGGTGAGCACGTCGCCGATGGTGTCGAAACCGTAGCCAGTGTCGTCGGCGGGAAACGCGTCGTCGGCGTCGAATTTCACGCCGAGCAGATCGAAGATGGAGTTTTCGTATTCCGCGCGGTTGAGGCGGCGGATGGTCACACGACCGGGATCGGGATTCGCCGGGTCGAGCTTGAAGACGGCTTGTTCGATCCAGCCGAGTAGGCGCTGGCGCTCCTCGACCTTGGGCTGCGCTTCGTCGGAGGGCGGCATGAGCTGCGACTGCAGGTTTTTCCAGATCGTGTACCAGTGCTCGATATCGCCGAGCTGCGCCTCCTGCGAGGGGAAGCCATCGAGTGCAAACCCACCCTTCTTTGTGCCTTCGCCGTGGCAGTCGTAGCAGTAGTCCTCGAGCACCGGGAGGATGTCTTTCTTGAAGTCGGAAATCTTCTCCGCAGCGGCGAATCCGCTCGCGGGCAGCATTGCGCTGGCGAGGAGAATCGCGAACGCGGATCGGCGTGGCAGGATTAAAATGGGCAGGAAAAAGCTCATGATCGACGCTCCTCTAAACCGTCTGGCGGAGAAAATCCAACGAGGCGGCTTGGAAGACCGGTTTTACGGCGCAACGGGAGCAGAGGAGATACGGTGCGCTTCGAGCACCGGGCGCAGTACCAGCCAGACATTTTCCGCGACGCGCTTCTGGCCTTCGACGTTTGGGTGGATGAGATCGGCCTGATTGAACTCGGCCAATCCGCCGATGCCTTCGAGGAGAAATGGCACCAGCGTGGCTTTCTGTTCGGTCGAGACCCGCGGGAAGACAGCACGAAATTGCGCCACGAAATCCGCGCCCATGTTGCCCGGCATCTGCATCCCGGCGACGAGCACCGCAGCGCCCGGCGATTTCGCGCGGGCACGCTGGATGATGCCCGCGAGGTTCTCCGCGGTCTGCTGCGGCGAGATGCCGCGCAGGCCGTCGTTGCCGCCGAGCGCGACGATCAGGACATCCGCGCCGCGGCCGAGCGCCCACTCGATCCGGCGCAGTCCGCCCGAAGTGGTGTCGCCGCTCACACCTGCATTCGCGACCACGAAGGGCAGCCCGGCGGCATCGATTTTCTGCTGAAGCAGGGCGGGGTAGGCCTGCGTCGGATCGAGGCCGTAGCCGGCGGTGATGCTGTCGCCGAGCACGACGATGCGCCCGCGCGCCGCGGGCGTCGCGTTTGCAGAAGGGGCGTCTGCCGCCCATAGTGGCGCGCTCATCCAGAGCGCGAGCAGCAGCGTAAAAATTCTTAATGAAGTCATTCGTCTCGGATTCAACTACAGCGACCGCGACCGTCGAGCGCGGCGCGGAGGCTGTCAAACCACCCATCCTCGAAATCCGCGGCCTGCGGAAAACGTATCGCAGCGCCGGGCACGAATTGACCGTGCTGCGCGACATCGATCTTTCTCTCCAGCCGGGCGACACCTGCGCGATCATCGGCCCCTCGGGTAGCTGTCTCTTATACACATCTGACGCTGC
>ENA-ORBV01009365-ORBV01009365.1-microbial-mat-metagenome-genome-assembly--contig:-NODE-9365-length-16109-cov-6.311502_pt1 | contig 16109 bp, 13 predicted proteins | sample MGYA00237777_ERZ505514 | MGnify/ENA primary metagenome ERZ505514 (study PRJEB26160, sample SAMN06269048) | microbial mat metagenome | isolation source: Oligotrophic lake microbial mat | place... | reverse complement strand
CCAAGCGCAGAGGAGGTAAAGGAAGGAAGCAACATTGAGCAGAAGGATGTTGTCGAATTGGTGTCGAAGCTCGATGCCAAGTACAATGTGAAGGCTACAGCACACAAGGTAAAGGTCAAAAGAATCACATTCTCATCGAGGGGAGTGACAATGGTGCAATTTCACCCGTGATTCAGTCCATGAATCAGAGTTGCATCCCCAGTTCTAGACCAAGAACTGATGTGCGCCCTGAAGGAAAAGATACAAGATCCAATGCGGAACACAAAGTGGAACAGAAATGAGAGTTCCCACGACACGTTCTATCACGATGTTGTACAATCCTACGGGCATGTGGTGACAAGAGTGTGTCACCATGACGAAACATGTGCACCGTGTGAGCAATCTTGCCAACAAAGATGTCGATCTTGTTGGAATAGCTGATCAAACATGGAGCTATTTCTGTGGTAGTGTGACACTCATAACTTTCAAAATTGCGTGTAAAAGCATCTGTTCTTTTGGTGAAACATTGGAGCAGGAAAGTTTCTTCATTAAGGTGTTGTTCGCTACATTTCATCCTTTGTTTGGTTGATTTGACGGTGAAGAATTGTCGTTTGTCATTTTTAGCTTTGTGTGTTTTTCCAAACCCTGCCCATCTAACACAACCTCACATCAACATGCTCCATGCATTAAGTGTCTCTGTTCTGTGAGCTTCACAGACTTCCCATGTGCCCACCAAAGCAGAGCTCACTCCCATGGATGTCCCAAAACAGCCCAACATTGTCTTTCTGCATCAAACTGACAACCCACTTGGTAGGTTTGCGGTGCATTTTGTCAAAATTCAGTGTCTGCCTCAAGTGACATGCCACAGACCAATGTGTCCTCGTGTGTGTGCATGTTGCATGTTGCATGTTGCATGTTGCATGTTGCATGTTGCATGTTGCATGTTGCATGTTGCATGTTGCATGTGCATGTGCATGTGCATGTGCATGTGCACAATGCAGTGAAATTTGGTTATTTTCAACCCCATTCCTTTCTCTGGCACAGACTGATTGCTTGAATCAAAAAACATGATGCAACTGTGCCTTGTTTTGCCTCGCTTGACCAAGTTCAGAGACATTTCGGGAATTTTCAACCATTTCGTCTTCTCCCCACAAAAGAGTCTCAAACAAGATGATTCAGTTGCAGATGACATCTTCCTTTTAAAAATGTTTGCTCTTTCGAAGCATCTCTTGCCTCCCGCTCTGACCTATTGTTTGCAAAAGTGTCAGCAATTGATGTGCTTGCATTCTCTTTTTGTCATCAGTTTTCGTTTGCAGATGCCTTCCAAGAACTTGTTTTGGGCAATGATTGCTTTCGTGGCTCAAGAGCACCCCGAAGTTGGCTAACATGTTCAAATTCTTAGATGGCTATGAGTTGCTAAAAATAGGCATCATGAACATCACAAAATCTACAACAAAAGGGCGTGAATATCTCAATCAGGGTGGTTTTGTGTGCACCGCACATGTTGGCCAAATTGGACCTTCTGGAAGAAATTTGCAATGTTCTGCTTGAACATCTTTTGCAGTGCAGCTGCATCATTTTGCTCCACCAACCTTGCAATCTGGTGGGGTTCTTCTGGCACGATTGAGATCTGCGTTCATTGATGAATTGGGCAGTTGATAGGTCTGCAGTTTTTCTCTGTGAGTGAGGTGGATTTGACACAAAGCTTGTCAGTTTCATTTCAGTTGTGTCACACTTGATAAATTGGACAAAGAAGACAAATTCAACATCTTCCCAGATTTTTCATTTGTGCATTGCTTCCCATTTTGCAGCACCTGTTTTCTATGATTTCACACAACTGCACAAAATGACATCCAACATAGCAGAGATCTTGTGATGAGTTGTGAACACTGCCCCCAACTTGCCCTTCGTTTCACAGCATTTGGTGATAACAAATAGCCCCATCGCTGTGACTGGAATCAAACAATTGACATTTGGCTGTTGATTTGGTTTTGCTGGGACTGGGAACACATCCAACTGTGCCACCAAAGTGTGCCTCTGCAAGGCTGTCCAGTTGTGAATTCCTAGTGCAATTTTGACTGGTTCAATGACAACGAAGAGTTTACAACACAACTTGTCTGGGTTTGATCCACATGAAGTCAAGTGAGCATCAAAACATCTTTCCTTGGCTTTGCAATGCACTTTTTCTAGGACTCTTAACATCTTTTGCCTGTTGTCAGGTTGACAACGCAATCTGTCTCTTCTGGGGGCAAAGCAAAAGGTTGTGCTCTTTTCTAGAGCTTTTGCTAGTGCGATTCAGACTGAGTGTCCTAGGTTGACAGTCAGACCACCCTGGGCCACTCACTCACATGTTCCTAGTGCACCACCAATCTTAGCTGCAAGTTGCTCAACATCAACCAACAAGCAACAAAAGTGCACTCTCTTTGTTTCATGCCATCCAACACCTGTTGCATGCCATGAAACTGCTTGCCCCACCCCCTTCCACCCAGTGACATGTGTAGCACTCTCTGGGACCCACCTCACATGGACTCCCGGACAGTGCATCACTAATTGAGCACCTCAACAAGCATTGGTGGGCTCCAATTGGAGACCCGGGACTCATCTGATTCCGGTGCGACTCCAATTCCAGCCAACTGACAACCAACCAGAATGAAGGAAGAACAGCTGATCTCATTGCAGACCACCAGCTAAGTGAAGACAATGGCAAGCAATGTCGACTGTGGGGAATCTGCAGGATTTCAACATTGCTGTCATTCTAACACTCTTTCCCCATTCTTTGATGATCCATTCATCTGGCACCATCCAAAAATGCGATCAATGCAGCAACTTTCATCCAGAGTGCAACAAAATTGCAATTTTGATGAGCAAAAATGAAGCCGTTAGCCAGAAGTGAACACTCATTAAAAGACATGGCATTGGTCATAACTCTTGACTCTCATCAGCTGTTGTTTGCTGTGCAATTTGATGTTTTTGAAGGTTGTTGGATGAGATTGCACATTGAAGACACTTTTTGGTGCCAGTTGTTAGTCTGATGCAACATGCCTTGCCTCACTTCTATTTCGTGAAAGAAGATGCTCTTAGATTGACTTTCTAACCAGGAAGCTAAGGATGCTAACTGCTGTTTTTAAGAAAAGGGATGTCCAGCTAATTGTGGCCACTGTCCCGTTCAGCAGCCGCGACCCCATCGCTTTTGTCGGTGCTGCTAGCTAGTTAGCACAGTAGCTGGATGTGCGCACCTGTCAAAGCGACATCGGAAAAAGAAGAAAAGAAGCGAACTGAAAGGAATCGAACAAACCCAGAAGAAGAAGGGTTGGGCAACCAGTAAAAGCAGCAACAGCCCTTCGCTAGTTGGGAAGTGCCTTGCGAACCGCGACGATTGACATTCCCCACGACTCTCTTATTCGAGTAGGCTTTTGTCGCCACTGTAGTCCATTTTCCAGCAGGACTTCTTTAGTCGAACTTCCGCCCGATCTACAGTGTGTTACAGGCTGCGTTATTTCCCGCATAACTACGTCCTAGCTGTTAGGTATTCTGGAGAGTAGCTAGGTACTTCCTTACTTCCTCGAAGAAGCTGGCGGTAGACTAGATCTCTACGAATACCGTACTAAGTAGCAATCACGGGCTGAAAGTTCCACTTGAACATTTCTGAACTAAAAGAAGCTACCATTCAAGAAGAGAAGAGGCTTTTTTCTCGTCCGGTGAAACTGAATCGATTGTCAAGATCAGCCTTCTACGGAATTAAGTAGTGAGCCTCTGGGACAACATGTTACGTCGAAACCAAGACTGGGCTGCTTTTTGATCTCCGTCCTCGTCTTCTCGAACTCTCAAAAGTCCTTTCACATGTAGGGCAACCACCAAAGCAAGGGACCATATATCATCCAGTCCCCTTCCGTGTCCTAGGAGTAGCTGGGTTTTATTCTCCACTATCTGGTTTCAACTCTAAGTGCAACCTAGCTAGCTACTAGCTGCACAGCCCTGCACTACAGTACTACTAGTAGCTGGTTCAATGTACCAAGCTACGGTACCAACCCCAGCTACTAGAGCGAGCTATTGAGAGCTACCCTAGTAGTACAGTAATCACTTGCCGGTAGACTGAATAGGCATGATAAGTTCAGTACCTACTGGAGTATTCCCAGTACTTAATAGTTTCGCCACTGTACTGGAGTAGTAATAATCTGTCACTGCAAAGCGAACAGTACAAAGCTTTAGGGTACAGACTGGGGAAGCATTCTGCACTGTTCGGTTCCGAATTGGTTGGGTTTACTGTGTACCTATATTTCAGCACTCGGAGTACGTTCACCTGGGTAGGGAAACAAAAGAAGCCAATGCGAAATGTAAATCTGTTGAATTAAGTGAATGTTCTATGTCACACGCTCCCCGCGCTTGATGTCCCTGGCTCCCAATGGTTCTTATTAAAACTAAAGAAGACTTCTTATATCAGCTGTTATCATCTAAGGAAATGTATTGGAAATAGGTCTGACTAGTCGAAAAGAACCTGCCCCTTCTTTTTTTTAAGTAGCGAGACCAGAAGCCTCAAGCCCCTACCGCTTCGCGATACTCATTCTAAATTCTTTCATGGCCCATCAGGTAGTACTACCTACTACTAGTACTTTACTGTGATAGGTGTCGTGGCTGGGTATATTCCTTGCCCTTCACTCTTGGAAAGTAGCTGGAGTACATTTCGTAACTGACTACGACGTTAGCTCTATTTGTTTCAACAGTGAGGTTTCATCTGAGAACCTTTCCTCCGTTCAACGACTTTCAGCGCTTCCCTGGTTTCTTCGCGACGCTTTTTTCTCTCACCCACAAAACATCAAAAGCAACTTACCAACTCGGAGTAATTCGCTTTCAACATAACACGAATACTGCAACATTCAAGCAAAATCTCACTCTAAAACTCGCTCTCTCTAAAACCAAAAACAGAAAAAGAAAGAAGACTGACAATGATGATGAACAAAGGTTTGCATAGCGGCAAATGGACGCAAGAGGAATCTGACTATGTCCAAGAGCTCATCAAAGAGTTTGAAGGGGGCTCACTGAACATTGAAGAAAGCATCAGTTTACGATCCTTCCTTGCCACGGCGTTGCGATGCTCGCCCAAACGCATCTCCAAAAAGTTTGAATCCACCAAGTACAATGGTAAGCAGTTGTACAAGCGCAAGCAGTCCAACTTGTCGCAAGAGCAAGTTGAAGCTCGTCGTAAGAAACTCAAGGAAATGGAATTCAAGTACCAAGAAAGCTTGAAGGTTTTGGCTTTGGTCGAGGCTTCTCGAAAGCCGACAGTCACAACAGTCCGTCGTCCAGAAGAGCCCAGGCTTTTGCCGTCCGGCACTGGCAATGGCGGCAGTCTGATGTCCCCCCCTGCCTTGCAGTCGCAGCGTCTTTATGGGGGAATGCGAATGGACAATCAGAACAGCAGCATCATGCACTCTCAAGATTCAAGGATCGCCAAGCTGGCGGCTTCCATGCAACTGCCCACACCGCCGTCGTCGTCTCACTTGACCAGCGCCCGTGTATCATCCTACGACCGACAGTTCCTCGGAGCAAAGAGCGGCGGGATTGACGGCATGACGCAGTCAGAGATATTGGCAGCTCTTTCAAGAAGGCGCTCGGATGTACCTCCCGCTCTCGTGGTGTCTTCGCAGTCGCATAGCTCTGCTCTTCGAGCTGCGGAGCTGTTGCTCAATGAATCGATTGATTCCACAGCGGCGGCAGCAGCAGCGCACTCCCGAGCGGCGCTGCCGTTGGCTTGCACGATGATTCCCAAGAACTCGGATCACAATTCCTTGTTGTTGGCGGCTGCTCTGAAGCGGATCCAACCAAGCGAGTTGGACCGCTTCAAGCGAAGCTTGGACCAAGCGGCAGGGCGACAATTTGGACGAGACCATGTTGGGGACTTCTCCTCCAATCCCGCATTGAAGCGTTTCAGGTTTTACTAAGGCAAGCTTCCATCAAAGAATGGAGTTTTTTTCTTTTCCCCTTGTGGATGGTCACACACCACATATCCTGGGGGTAGTATCAACGAAGCGTTCTGTACTGTACCAGCATTGATATATATGATTTAATTGCGGCAGGAAGGAAACAGGGTTACCTCGCTAGGGGCATCGCTAGAGGTGTTTCCATTCGTTTTTTCTAATTCTATAATATTCTTTTCTTATGTTTCAAAGCTCTATCTGTCAACCTACTACATTGCTGTACTACGGTAGCTACTTTAGATCTAGCTGTGTGCTCAACCCGTCCACTTCAGGTAAAAACTCACTGCAGAAGAACAATTTGAATAGATATCTGCCATAGGCTGTTGCAGAACAGCACGCCGCTTCAGACACGGCTGATGTCACCGCCGAGGATCCTCTGCTGCCCCGCAACCTTGTTCCTACTGTGGATGAAGAAGCTACGGCTGCACCTGGTCTTTGATTCATTCTGACCAAATGCACCAGCCCAGTTGACTGCAACACCCTTGTAAAGTCTTTTGTCTTGCAACATGAGATGAAGCATCCTTTTAATATGCAAGCTAAGCACTGCCAACCGTCTTGTGGACTTGGTCCATGCACAGAGTCCCAGGGGGGACAGACTGCACAACATGGATGTTGGTGGCAATAACACTTTGCAAGTGCTTTGCCCGACACTGTTGAAGATTTGCTTGACCTGTCTCTGCATCAGCAAACTGAGCACATTGCAGCTTTTTTGTGTGCAATGAAATAGGAATAACTAACATGCCATTGTCCTGGTTGCTTTCTTGCTCTGTGTGCTTAACCAATTCTTGACTTTTCTGATGTGTCTTTCCTTCCACCCCCCACAAAAGTTAAAACAAGAAGAGGAGGGGAACACTGCAACACTCCACTGTGCTGCTGTGAGATGCAAAGGGACAAAAGACATGTCATGCTGCAAGTTTGAAATCTTTGCTATGCAGCAACATTCATTGCCAGAGGCACGCATCAACAACAGACAGACAACAGCTTCACCGAAGGCCAAAAACCTGAAAAGCTACAAAAGCACCCATTTGACAATCAAATAGAAAAAGCTCACTCTTTTCGAATTTAATTGTTTGTTTTGTGCAACTGTTGAATGTCTCTAGTTGTTCTAGACAGAGAAGCGTTTCCCGATGTCCACACCTCCTAAACCTAAAACTGAGGTAGACCAACCACTGACAAAAAATTGAAGCATCCTATGGGTGATTTCTTTTGACACTCAACTGACTCCACACTGGAGAACACATGCAGAACTGACAGAACCTAAGCCTTTGCAATTTTTTACCCCACGTTTCATGACAATTTCAACAATGAGAAATGAAGCCACACAAAGATGTGGAAATTGCATGAAAGCACCGCCACCCACCTTACTTGATTTGCTATCTTAGATGCATACCAAAAACATGATTGGCAATGACCAAGAATTGCTTTCAGGTGATGATGACAATGACAATTGTAGCCACGTGCTGTGACACATTTCCTGTGCGCTGAGAAAGAACAACACTTTCAATGTTTACTTAGCTTATCATTCCTAGGTGCCCCCCACTTAACTGTGAGGGCAAAATGGTTTGGGCAAAAAGCCCATCCACACCGGAGGAGATTTACCAAACCAAACCAAACTTTCAACCTCCATCAAAATGCAGACCGGGTGTCCTCTTACGGCAAGGGAACCCCGACCCACAGATCTGATGATCGAATCCTTTGTCTTGACCTCGACGCCGCACTGTTTGCTCTCTTGCTTGTTAATATACCCCTCTATCTCCGGCTAGCTCTTGACTGCTATCTACTAGTTTAGAAGATAATTGTAGAAGGAGGACATGACTACATTAACGTAAAGCATAGCACAAGACATGTATCTCAACACCGTGATTGTTGGGGGAGGACAGGCAGGACTGGCCATGAGCCGCTGTTTGCAAGAGCGTTGTATCGAAAATATCATTTTGGAACGAGGCAACGTAGGCGAACGATGGCGATCTTCGTATTGGGATTCACTGACATTATTAACGCCCAAATGGCAGACTCGTTTGCCAGGGGGGTATACGTACGAGGGAAAAGAGGACACGGATGAGTTCATGTCCGCTGCAGAATTTGTCCAATATTTAGAGGACTACGCAAGATCATTTCATGCTCCACTCAGAACAAATACCAACGTGGTTCAGATTTCATGTGTAGAGGAGGAAGAAGAGAATTTGACATCCAACAAGAATAGCAAAGGCGCTTCTCCAACGAGATTCAAGATTGTCACCGAGGATGGCTCTACTTTGCTTACCACAAATATTGTGTTGGCTACGGGATATTGCGATCTTCCGAGCATCCCAATTTTCGCATCCAACTTGAGCCCATCCGTTCAACAGTACTCTGTAGTAAACTACAAACGTCCATCGCAAGTTTTATCATCCATCAACAATAATCGTATCTCCGTAGAAAAGAGCCAAATGATTTTGATTGTGGGTTCCGGAGCATCCGGGCTACAAATTGCACAAGAATTAGCTTTGGCAGCAAAAGATAACAATAATAATATCAAGGTTGCAATATCCGTGGGACGGCATTGTCGTTGGCCTCGTACTTATCGAGGAAAAGATATCTTGTGGTGGGTGGATCAAATGGGCTTATTTCAATCACCGGCAAGCCAGACCGAGGAAGCCTCCAACCCCGGTCCTCAGTTGGCAGGATACCAGGATCACTACAACATTAGTCTCTATGACTTGAAACAACAACACGGCAAAACTGTGGAGCTTGTGGGACGAGTGACAAATATCACGTCCGAAAAAGTTGAATGTGATAGCGATTCATTGGTTGCCAATCTCCAAGAGGCGGACGATAAGTGCATTCTGCTCGCTCGGGCCATTGACGCATTTGCCGAGAAAGAAGGAATAGATGCAGTTACCGGCAAGCAAGAGGAGGAGGGTTTCTGTCAGCGACTTCCATACGAAAGCCTTCCCAAAATCAACCATCTGAATGTCCATGATTTGAACTGCGTCATTTGGGCCACTGGGTTTTGTCGCAGTTACCCTTTCTTAAGCGATGATCTGACCAACCGCTTGTGGGACTCGGAACGGAAAATTCTTTGCAACCAAGGAGGAATCACACCGCAGCCAGGCATGTACGTCTTGGGGTATCGGTGGTTGCGGCGCAAAAACTCTAACTTTGTAGATGGGGTGGGAGAGGATGCCAATGACTTGGCGGAACATATCTGTCCAAGCAACGCCACAAGGTCGGAACAATTATCTCAGCCCGCCCGGGTGGGTTCTTGGAACGGTATGCGTTAGCTTGGTTGCTAACAGGACTCCTTAGCAATGTTTCTAGTAGTAGTAGGTACATTGTAGGTTGTACTTGTATCGGTAGCAAGCAACCCTTCTTTTGCTTCTACTATCTACTTTAGCTACTAGGTCTAGAGTGCGTCTAAAGTAGAAACGCCTGATAAAAGAATCACCAGCTGCTCCGAATGCATCCACTAGCTAGGATCCCAATTTTGAATGGTGATGTTCCCGCGAAGGGTAGAGAAGGCTACTGTGGCGCGTGCCTTCTTTTCGCTTCCTGCAGTCTTGTATCACATTCGCCCCCGCTGAAGGCCCAAAAGACTCTCTTATACCAAAACTGAAAAGAACCTACTAACTGGACATCATCTTGTACCGAGTACACTCTATTTCAGGTACTAGTACCAGTACGTCGTACCGGCATCTACTCCAGCAGCTAGCTAGCTAGCTAGTAGCTACCTGGCTCAAGCTGACTCTCGCTGGCCACCATTCGCTATTACTGTACTGCTCCAGCTTCTAAACTACTCAAAGTACTGAAGCTACCATTACCACACCGATCGTGCGACGCATCTGCGTTTGTCGCATGGCCATTATTGGCGTTGGTTGTTGCAATTACACTTTGACGCTCCAGGAAAGTTGCCGATCAAAAATATCAAAATACTCCGCCGAAGTGGCTGTTGGTGGAATGCGAACGTTTTGGGGAGTTCCTTTTCTAGCCAACGCCTGTTCGGGTTCTTTTCACATCAGGCTTGTTTTCGTCTTGGTTCGGATTTTTCGGCCCCGGAAGTCCCTCGTACTCTTACTTTTTTTAAGGGCTAGTCGGGGGTTACTATTCGTGTTCCAGAAAAGATGTTTACAACCGGCCGCCAACTTAAAGAACCTGGCTGGTTGTGCTCCGGGACTGCTCCAGGTACTGCCTGGTCCCAAGAAACGTACTACTCCTAAACCGGTTCCTACAATCCTACCATATACATAAAGAGTTTTACATTGCTCACTGTACAGACATTCCCTCACAATGCATTAATTCAGTGAAGTACTCGGAGAACAATACTTTTCTTTGCTGGTGGGTAATGAGATAATGCTAGTTCTCCTCCCTTGTGTCAACACTCGCAGAGGAACAAGAAGACGTGATTTATAGTTTGGCCTTGTTCCAGCCAAAAAAGATCCACCTTCACCTCTATTAAAGATGCTGATTACAAGTAAGAAACGTTCACTGTGCATAGGGCGGAATGGCGAACTCAATAAGAACGGAGTTCAGCTGGGAGAATTTGGTGTACGTTCCCCTCCCAATACTAGTACGGCTGGGATCGTTCGGGATCGGTTTATGGCGATGCCTACTCGAGTAGTTTTCTGCGACCCGGCAACACGGCCGGTGTCGCTGTAGATAATCCAAAGGGGCCAGGTGTCGTTTTCCCGACTGGTGATAAGCTTTTTTGCAAATGGATGCGTCGTGATGGCAAACCGCTGGTACAATTGTAGCGACGGTACCGCAAGGTACCTGGTACCGGTACCTGCTGTCAATGTCACTGTAAATAACTTTTTTATCCGTCGCATCTTTTGCCGGTCTTCCACTCTACTCATAAAAAGCAAAAAAAGAAGAAGAAAACACACACAGCAATCAAAAGTCCAAGAAGCAAGCAAACGAGAGCCGCGAGATCTACAACGATGACTTCTAGAAGTACTACTTACAAGCCTCGTCACTGTGGCGATTTGTCGTCAGCGTCGCACACAGGTAAATGGACCGTTGAGGAGAAAGCCTACGCTGATGCACTTGCCAAAGAGTTTGAGGCAGGCTCTCTTCTTGTCATCGATGAAGGCATCAGCTTGAGGCGCTTTTTGAGCCAAGCGCTCAATTGCAGTGCCAAGCGCATCAGCAAGAAGTACGAAGGTAAGTGACAAGCAAACAATGCTTGATTGAAGGAGCATGCCTAATCTTCCCAAACATTGAGACTGACTCTGCGTTGGCGACTGCGCTTTCCAACCACAGGGAGTGACTACAACGGGAAAATGTTGTACAAGAAGCAACTAGGAAGTCTCACCACAGATGAGGCAGAAAAGCGTTGCAACCACCTGAAAGACTTGGAGTCCAAGTATGAAGAGAGCTTGAAGGTCCTCAAAATGGTCGAGGACTCGAAGCAGGCTCACCTGAGGTCGCCACCTCAGAGCGAGTGCCCCATGATAGCTGAGTTCATGCAGCCGTCAGCACTCCAGCTTTTTGGTCTTTCATCCCCCCATACGGGGGCGCCTACTCTCCCCAGCTCGATTTTTTCGCCCAAAGAGAGATTGGCCCGACTTGACGCCGCCCTTGCTCAAGCCTCTGGCCGTATCTCTCAGGAAGTGTCTCGAAATCGTATCTGGGATTCCTTTGCGGGCAGCGGCAGAACCCGCAGCAACAGCAACTGGGTCGCTGAGTCGCCCTCGCTCAACAGAAGCACCTTTTCGTCAAGTCCCTATCTCTTGCAGAGAGCAGCACTCTCGGATGCTTCGTCATCCTCGATCTTGCACAACATGATGCTGCAACAGCAAAGATCGGCGACACACCGCTCTCTGAGCCAGTGCGGGGCGTATAACTTGTTGGCAGCAGCTGCTGAGCGTAATAGAATGCCCATGAATAGTGGGAGTAACAATGATCCTTCCGAGGACAGTTACAAGCACCACCAACAGCAAAGGATGGCACCTACTTTCCAGCTTCGTCCTCAGCAGACTCTTCTTCCGGTTCATATCGCATCGTTACGCGTCGCCAGCAGCAGCAACGTGGAAGATGCCGGCCTACAGAAAAGGGTAGAGCAAAATAAGTTGCTACTCAATGCATTGATGGAGCGCAAGCACATGCATTCTGTATCCTCTTCTTCTTCTACCGGCAAACGCAAGAGGCACGAAGGAGAATTCTGCGGCGCAATGGGAGTTGGACCCAGCGAGAAATCTCCCACTTTGTTTGACCTACGGGGACTTTGAAAAATGATTCTATGAAACTGTTCCTCTTATTGTTGCGTATTACTACTACTGATCTGTTTGGGAGAGCTAGCTATACATAGCTAATACGCTTTTAGGAAACAATGCATGTTACACGTGTTCAACAATAAGTACTAGTAGAGAGAAACTTCACAGTAGCGATGACGTAACCATGGCGAAGGAAAGACGCCGTGCTAGAAAGTAGCTACCCGAAGCACCGGTAGTTGCTTCAAAGTCAAGCTAGAGCTCTGGAAGAGCGTAATCACAGAGGGCACTACTGACTTAACAGACACCATGGAATCAATCCAATACATCACGTTCTTTCACTCCGAATGAGACTTGCCAAGCGCTGAACAGCCAATTCCATTTCTTGATTGGATGCTGTAGAAAAGCTAGCTCGTACAAAGGATGATTTTGAATTAGTCGGCGAAAACGATTGACCAGGCACCAACAGTACTTTGGCCTCGGCGGCTTTGGTTTCAATCATGGACATTGTATCGTTGATACCACTGCAGGCTAGATTCATCCACAAAAACATTCCTGCTTCGGGAACGTCCCATTCGGCCAGACCCGTCAAATGGCGTTGGGCAGCTTCGTGTAATACCTGACCTCGCTCTTGGTAAAATTCTGCCACCTTTTGGGCATGTGCTTCAAATCCACCTTTGGAAATGCTACCCCAATCTTGCAGTAACTTGGAAACCACCGCTTGGGACAGGCCAGAATTGTGCAACTGAGTGGCTTGTGTATGCCAATTCAAGCGTTCAAGCAACGGTGCTGGTCCCGTGACAAATCCAACTCGAAGGCCCGCACTGATAATTTTGGAAAAACTATCAAAACGAAGGACACGACCATCACCGCCTTCATCATTATCCATTTCCAAGAAAGATGTCAAACCAGATTTATAGTTGGGATGCAAAAAGTAATAAGGATCATCCTCCAGTATTATCACATCGTGCTGCTGTGCCAACTCATAAATCGCATGCCGACGTTCGTTGGACAGTGTACTGCCCGACGGGTTTTGGGCCGTGGGAATAGTGTACAAAACACGACGCTTGGCAGAACTTTGGTCGAGGGCCTTTTCTAGGGCCTTTGGGTCCATTCCATTGGCATCGGTTGCCACGGGTGTCAATTTCACACCAAAGGGATGCAAGAATGCCAAGGCACCGGAATAGGTAGGATCTTCCACCAATAGCTCGTCCTTGTTGGGATCCAAGAGCATTTCCATGGCTTTGGTCAATCCATCTTGGCTTCCAACCGTGATGGAAATAGAGACTCCATTGCCACCATCACCAAAGTGTACATTATGATTTTGGTGCTGCATTTGTTCCAATTGCTTGACAAGACCTGGCAACCCAGGAGTTGGAGAATATTGCAATGCTTCTTGCAATTCCTTCTCGTCTAGTCGAAGCTTGGTAGTAGTCGTTGCTGTTGTCGTGTCCCCTACTGCGCTGGTTACTTCAAATTCCAGTCCTCCCACCAAGGGAAACAAGTTGGGATTGGGCAATCCTCCTCCCAGACTGACCATACCCTCTTGTGCCATCAGTGGCAGTAGCTTTCGAATCGCCGAGGGTTGCCGACGTAATGCCAAAGGACTGAGATAAGGTTCATAATTGCCAATTCTGCCGATTCGTTGTTCTGTTGATGATGCAAAGGTATCAAATGATCTCCATTGCAACGGATAACGATAACTCAAACCAGTCACTGTCGGCAAGGATGATTGTCGACGACTCAGCTGCGTACGACATTGACGGGCAAGACAAGTAAAGCTGGCATTGCCAATGCAAGTGGAAGTCATTGTTGTGGAATTGGGTGCTTTTACGGAAGAGTTTTGGGCTGTGCAAAACCAATCTGTCACCTTGCTGGTTAGCTACTATGTAGCAGCAAGAAGAAAGCTCATGTGAAGCGCACGACCTCTTGATCTTTGGCCGTTTCTACATTAGTACTCACTTGACTGCGTCAGTAAGAAACTATTCCTACCTTCTGTCATGGTGGACTTCGCTTTACCCGAAATACAACTACAAAAATAAAAGAGGTGACACTGAGAATTTGCTTATATCTTTTCCTATGGACCCACACTAGCTCAGAAATCGTTAGAGCTAGTGAGCGACTATGGTCAAGTCAAACTGCCACGCGTATGTACCATGGTAAATATGCATGGTAGCGCGGTAGACCCAGTTTAGCTTCAAAATAGTAGCTACTCTAGTTACTGTACTAGCTAGCTAGCTAGTACTAGTACTGCTCCTAGTAGCTAGCTAGTAAAAGTAGTAGCTAGTATTAGCTGGTACCAGCACAATGGTGGCAAGCTAGCTAGCCAGCTACTTGTCGCAGAAGAGAAGAGCTACCGGTACACTCATATTAATGTCCTGATTATTAGTAAGCTGACGTTAGTCATCAACCTCTGCACTCTACGAAATTTGGATGATGGTTTTTTAAGTGGAGCGGTCGTCTCCCCGGTTGACAGGAATGTAGACGCGCTCATTCTTATTCTTCTTCAGCGGCATATTTTCAATTTCAGTTGCAGGGCCCAACATTTTGAGATCTGCCTTGAGCTTGCGAAGCTCATTGTCCACCTCCGACGATTGTTCCAGAAACATAAACTCAGCTTCAAGAGTCGAATCGGGGATGAGGGTCATATCCGCCGACGCTTCCGCAGCCGCCTCTAACGCTTCAACTTTTTCTTCCATGCGTGTAAATGCGCTCATAGAATTCTTGCCTGTCCCAAGCCCGGACAACATGTCATTGACCTGTTGCATACTCTTGGCAGTCCTGGCACGAGCAACCAACTGCTCCTTTTTAGCCATGGCCTCCTTGATTTTGGATTCCAAGGCCAGCATGGCTTCATACAATTTGTCAGTTGCCGTTCGCTGCATATTCAGCTGGGCTTCTAACGTTTTTGATCTTTCCACAAACGCCTGACGACGACTGAGAGCTTCTCGGGCCAACCCTTCGTTGCCTCGTCGCAACGCAATGTTGGCCCTTGTATACCAGCCATCACCCTCGGCATCGGCTTGTTCCTTTTGGCGCTGCAAACGACGCTGCCCAGCAGTCGCCTCGGCATAGGCCTGTCGAATCTGAAGGAGGTCTCTCTATAGTAAGAACACGAAGAACGAATTTTCAAGGGCAAGAAACGGCGTCAGAGCACTAGCCTTTTGGTTACACACAAGTCCTGTAGAGCGACTTATCGCTCCAAGCAAACCGACAAACACATTTTCTCTCCACACGCGCGTACTTACCTGCATGTCATCGACCGCCTGCACAATCACCTTTTCTGGATCTTCTAATCCAGATACAAACTTATTCACATTAGCATTAAAGACACGGACGAATCGATCGACCAAGTTCCCTTTCATGGCCAGAGTCGTACTACTGGTAGTAGTAGTAGGTGCTCGATGACGGATAGGCGAAGATGCGACAAACGAGCTTTGGGAAATGGGTGCTACTGCCCCAGGGGCAGCTGGTCTCATGGCTGTTGCTCTTGCGACAGCAGGGCTTGAAATAGGGGTAAACGCTTGAATGCGTTCCATGCTGCTAGCAGCGAGAAGGGCAATCGTAGTCGGCGCAGCAAGAACTTTCATGGTTACTCTTTTGAGGGATCCTTGTACGAAATATAGATGTGTGTTGATAATTTGAGCTGAAAGAAAAAGTGATCCCTGAGCAATCAACTACAATTGTGTGGATTCCTTTTCCCATTCGCTCTGATTTCGAAGGAGATCTTTGTTGATCGCATTTTTCTCCAGAGAGAAGAAGACGGCGAAAAGGCCACGCGGCAAAAGCACGGCGCTTTTTCCTAAGTAATGCATTTTACTACAGCTACTCAATCTGATACCAGTCAACTTCTATGTATTCCCAGATCCGGTGATGTCGATCGTGTGTGCATATTACTTTATCTACCTAGTCTACTATCACTGTCTCTTATACACATCTCCGAGCCCACGAGACTAAGGCGAATCTC
>ENA-ORBV01009364-ORBV01009364.1-microbial-mat-metagenome-genome-assembly--contig:-NODE-9364-length-16109-cov-9.229541_pt1 | contig 16109 bp, 14 predicted proteins | sample MGYA00237777_ERZ505514 | MGnify/ENA primary metagenome ERZ505514 (study PRJEB26160, sample SAMN06269048) | microbial mat metagenome | isolation source: Oligotrophic lake microbial mat | place... | reverse complement strand
CCAAATAGGGACGGGCACAGCCATTGGGGCAGCCGGTCATGCGAACGATAAAGTGTTCGTTGGGTAGGTCTACGCGATCGAGCAACAGACGAATTCGTTCAAGCACGCTGGGCATAATGCGCTCCGATTCGGTTGTTGCCAAACCGCAAGTCGGCAACGCGGGACAAGCCATCGAATCGCGCACCAAGGAATCAATTTCATCCTCGCGCTTAATCCCGCAGCGAACCAGAATTTGCTGAATTTCGGCTTTGTTGGCGGGATCAATTTCATACAGCAGCACATTTTGGCTAGCCGTAATCCGCATGGGCAGATGAAATTTTTCCACAATTTCCCGTAGAGCAGTCTTTAGCTGAAAATCGCCTTCGTCTTTGACGCGCCCATTTTCAACGGATAAGCCCAAAAACAGCTTGCCATCGCCCTGTTCGTGCCAGCCGAGAAAGTTCAAAAACTTGAATTCAGGAGTCGGTTTGAGCGGCTGAATCGGCTTGCCCAAGTATTGCTCAACTTGAGCCTGAAATTTTGCCACGCCCCAGTCAGCAATCAGGTATTTCATTCGGGCATGACGACGATCGCTGCGATCGCCATAGTCCCGCTGGGTTGCCACAACCGCCTTCACCAGATCAAACACATCCGCCTTATCGACATAGCCAATCGGATCTGCCACCCGTGGGAAGGTTTCTTCTTTGTTATGGGTGCGCCCTAAACCGCCACCCGCGTAGACGTTAAACCCTTCTAGTTCGCCGTGTGGATTCGTAATGACAACTAAACTTAAATCTTGGGAAAACAAATCGACGGAGTTATCTCCGGGCACCGTAACGCTGCACTTAAATTTGCGCGGCATATAGTGGGTGCCATAGATTGGCTCCACCGAATCATGAATAATCGTGCCGTTGCCATTCCGCTGACGAGCCGCAACCACGGCTGGATCTTCTTCCGCAGAAATCGCCTTTTCCCCATCCAGCCAAATTTCGTAGTAAGCGCCTGCTTGTGGCGTGAGTAAATCGGCGACCCCATTGGCATACTCCCAGGCATAACCATATTCAGGGCGATTTTTGTAAGGAGCCACGGGAGCCATCACGTTACGGTTCAAGTCGCCACAGGCACCCAAGGTTGATCCTAAGTTGCGAACGATCGCCGCGATCGCTGCCTTCAGGTTTTTCTTGAGAATGCCGTGAAGTTGAAACCCCTGCCTGGTTGTCGCTCTAAGGGTATGGTTCCCATACTCATCTGAAAGCTGATCCAATGCCAAGTAAAGCTCCGGCGGAATAAACCCACCGGGATTCCGCGTCCGCAGCATAAACTGATAATCTTTCTCCTGCCCTTTGATCCGGTTATCCCGGTCATCCTGCTGATAAGAGCCATGAAATTTGAGGATCTGAGTGGCATCTTCACTGAAGTGAGTCGTGTCCAACAGCAATTCAGACGCGACAGGTTCGCGTAGAAAATTGCTGCGCTCTTTCAAGCCTTCTACTTTGGAAGGTTTACGAACTGTGGGAAGGGCGGAAGTGTTGACCATCGGGACTGCTGCAAAGTGTTGAAGGATCGTCATTATAACGGGTTGCATTCCTAAGCAATTTTCTATGAAAACTATCTGTTCAGGATTGCCGCGTAGCTGAACAGTGTTAGACCAGACTAAAAATTCCCGGTAAACCGATAGGAATTTGCTGGATACCCTAATCGTAACATTGCCTTTATGCACCCTATCGCGTTCTCAAGAATTCTGACCCAGGTTTAAGGGGATTTTTATAGTTAGAAACAGGGACGGAATTGATTAAATTTTAAAGAATAGGTCTGAAAATCAAAAAAAAAGGCTCCTGCAAATACAAGAGCCTGACTGGTTTATCTATTTAAACTGTGTGGAAATCATTTGAAGTTAGAAGCGATAGCCAACACCCGCTTGGAAGCTGAGCGCGCTAGCTGGGCTATTTTCATAGGCTTTGATACCCAGTTTCGCATCCCCGTAAACAACGATATCGCGGGTGACGCTGCTTTCAGCGCCCACGGTTACAACGGCAGCATCTCGGTTGCCCAAGGGAGTTGGTTTGCCATTCTTTTCAACGAAGGAGTAGCCACCGCCAACATAGAGGTTGGTGTTTGCAGCAACCGGAAAGTCATAGGTAACTAGCGGCATAATTGCGGTGGTTTCCCTGCCGAATAAAATGGCAGCCCGTGCAGATACTGGAACATTTGCAAAGGGTGCAATTCGACCTTGAATGTTGCCGCCGAAGGTTGCAGCATCCCCTTGTTGCCCACCATTGGTTACGCCAGCGGCAACACCACCCCCAACGTAAGCGCCGCCGAAGCCGCGAGTTCTGGTATCGATGACAACGACGTTTGCGTTACCAGACTCAACGTTGACTGTTTGGTTAACTGATTGAGCCGAGGCGATACCAGCGGATAAGATAGCGGAGCTAGCAGCAGCGGCAGAAAATAGCGCGATCGCTTTAGAAACGGTCTGAGAGAGTGTCATTTGAATAGCCCTCAATTCTCTTTATATAGTGTGTGCGGTTATAGATTCAAAGTCGAAAGAATGGTTGAATATGTTCCAAAAATTTTTAGAAAAAACGACCAAATAAAATATCTTAACCACAGAAAACCTTAGTAAAAGAAACTTTGAGTAAAATGGATTTTTTATATGCACACTATTTTAGCTTGCTTTTTATAAACCGAATCAAAAAAATCTTGCTTGATATTTAGCCTTCTGTAAATCACAACTGAACTCGGAAAGCTAGTCACGTATCTAAAAAATGATTTCTAAAGCTGTAAGATCTCTAAAAAACAACTACACCAATAGGTTCAGGCGATCGCTTTCCTTGCTTAGAACCCACTTTCAAAAGGTGTTCGAGCTTTTCTTAGCTGACTCTAATTGAAGGGTTACCGCAGTTGAAACGAGGCTTTTCTAACTGTCTTTCTACATTAAAGCGCTGAGTCAAATTGCCAAGTTAAATTAGTGAACTAATACTCTACTTGGCTAAATCAACAAATCAGGAGAAAACTGAAAATAAAACCTCACAACTTTTAGACTGCTTAATTATTGTCTAAAAAAAATGAAAGACTCAACGTGTTCTAAAAATTTGCAGGCGTGAAAATTTAATTTTTTCAAGTAGGCAATGCTAACGAACATCAATCCATCAGCAGAATAAATTAGCCGTCGGAAAAATTTTATTCGAGTAAATTATAGAGTTGATTTCTCGAATTGATCAAAAGTATTTGACTGAAGAATGAATATTTGGGGAGCGATCGCGGAAACCTGCAACAATAGAGGCATTTCCTCCATGATTGAAAGGCGGATGCAATGCCAGATCCACGATTATATGAGAGCGATACCTATGTCGTGCTTGAGCCAGATCAGCCTGAGCAGTTTTTAACGACCGCAGAACTGCACGAAAAGTTGCAGGCAGTCTTAGCAACACAAGAAGAACTGCCTGCCGAACTTCAGCAATTTTCATCATTATCAGAACAGGCAAAACATTTGCTGGAAACCGCCTGCGAATTTGACTTGGGTCCAGGCACATTTATCCAGTGGTATGTGGTGAGATTGGAGAAGTGAAGCGACTAAACCAAGGCATGACGGCTTTGGGCAACATCTCGAATCAACGGCAAGCGTGATTCTAAGTAATCACTGAGCAGGCTGGCTTCATGAGAATCGAGCGATCGCTGGTTTGTGAGTTGGCGCAGCAGCCAGTCCACTAAACTTTCATCATCTAGGTTTAAGAGGACTTGGGATTGAGTGGTTTCAACCAAACCCCAAATTTGTCGCAGCAGGAGTGGAGACATGCAGCAAGTTCCTAGCGAAGTGAGCAAAAGCAATTGTTTAATCTTAATTAAGATAGAGATGTAGAAAGTATCTCGTATTCTTGATTCACCATATCCAAATCCTCAACGGATTAGAAAGCAAAACAATAAGACGATACAACAGTTACCAATCGGTAATGAGCTTTCTCAGAATCTACCGGGCTGAATAGGCTGCCATCGGTTCCTTGATGAAACGAATGTAAAGATGCTTAAAGGTGGATTGGAAGACTCGTGGCATCCCAAAATCGATCGGCATCATTTTATCCGGCAAGCGCCAGTCTGAAATGGCTAGCTCGTGAGGATGTAACTGAGGAAAAGCGATCGCGTCTAGTGCTGGATCAAGCCCCAAAAGGTGAGCAGCGGCGATCGTCGGTACGGCAGCAGGATCGACCTGCAAAACTTCTACAATGGCGCGATCGAGGGCAAACACATTAGGCGACGCAGCCAGAATACCTAGATTACGCGGTTCGCCACCGCTCGGTCCATTCCCTTCATGCCCGATAATGCCATCCAAAATGGTTAGGTTGGGGTTAATTGTGCGTGCAGTTTCTACCAACATGGCTCCAAAGCGCTCTTTGCTCTTGCCTGCTTCCATATGCCACCAGGCTTTCATCTTGCCAGGAACACAGCCAAACAAGTTCTTTACTCCCATCGTCAGCGTCAACTGCACATGGGATTTCACCTTGGGCAGGTTAATCACCACATCCGCGTCCATCGCTTCTTTAGACAGCAGCAAATGGTTAAATTCCTGGCTAACGGTTTCATAACGCTTGCCGTGAAATTCCACGATGGGTAGCCCCAGTTCTTCTACTAGAGGCATATAGCCGTTTGCTCTTGCTACGCCCTCGGCGCTGCCAAAAGCAGGTCCGTCGCCCAAAAATGGAATGCCTCCGGCTTCTTGCACCAGTTGGGCGACGCAATAAACCATTTCGGGACGAGTGACGCATTCTTTTGTGGGACGCGCACCCGTGAGCAAATTGGGTTTGAGCAAAACGCGATCGCCCGGTTTAACAAATGCCGCCATCCCTCCCAAGGGCTGCAACACCGTTTCAATCGACTGGCGGAGTTGAATGCGATCGTAGGATTGGGCGCGAATCAGGCTAACAATGGGCTGAGAAGTCATAGGAATTTGGGTGGCTAAAAGGGAATGTCATCTAAGTTGGCTTCTGGCTGCGGTTGAAACGTGCCAGCGGGTTCTTTAGCTTTATAATCCGCCGCAGGAGAGGCTTTTGGGGTGTTAGGGGTAGGTTGGCTGGCAGAACTGGTTGTGGACAAGACTGTGGTGGTAGATGTGGCGATTGTATCCGATGCTAGCCGATGCACCCGTGTGGCGGTCATTTCTGCCCGTTTCTCTTTAAAGCCTTCTGGGCGATCGATGGTGTTCATATTGAGGCGACCCTCAATCACCACGCGATCGCCCTCGTGGTAAGTTGCCTGAATTTCCTGTGCCAAGTTACCCCAGCCAATCACCTTCAAGGTAGACGGAGGATCTTCAGGGCGAATCCCCGCAAACTGCACGACCATTTCTGCAAGCGGCGTTTGATTATCTGCGGTGTAGCGGAGTTCTGGTTCTTGAATAATGTCTGCCATTAGAATGCATTGGTTCATTGAGCAACCCCAAAAAGTAAATTGATTAGTACAGTTGAATTATTCTATGTCTAGCATTGATTTTAACAATTTCTGCCGGAAGTGAATAGAGGGAATGGCGAATGGCGAAGAACGAATGGCGTTCGCGTAGCGTCTCCGTAGGAGATATGGCGAATGGCGAAGAACGAATGGCGTTCGCGTAGCGTCTCCGTAGGAGATATGGCGAAGAACGAATGGCGAAGAACGAGGGGCGTTCGCGTAGCGTCTCCGTAGGAGATATGGCGAATGGCGAAGAACGAATGGCGATCGCGTCGGGTGTGTTGAGCGCAGTCGAAACGCACTCAAACCAAAGCTGCCAGCAGAGCCTGTAGTTTAAGCTGCACTTCTGCTAACTCTCGCTCTGGTGCCGATCCAGCCACAATTCCCGCCCCAGCAAATAGACGGGCAGTGCATCCATTAATCAGGGCAGACCGAATACCAACGGCAAACTCCCCTTCGCCCCGATGATTTACCCAGCCAATGGGCGCGGCATAGAGCGATCGCTCAAAGGGTTCATAGCGATGGATCTGTTCACAGGTGATCTCTCTCGGTTTTCCGGCAACCGCTGGCGTGGGATGCAGCGCCGCAACCACATCAAGCAAATGAATTTCTGATGGAATAATCGCCCGAATCGGCGTGTGCAAATGTTGAATATTGGATAATTGGAGCAAGCGCAGGGGTGAACAGGATGGCTCCAAGCCTAGCTGGGCAAGCTGATGGATGATGAAATCAATCACCACTTGGTGCTCGTGCAGTTCTTTAATGCTGTGGAGCAAAATATCTGCCAAACGGGCATCTTCACAGGTGGTTTTGCCGCGTGGGGCTGAACCTGCCAAGGCATCGGTGACCAGTTGATGGTTTTGCACCCTCACCAATCGCTCTGGGCTAGCCCCCACAAAATGCTGCCCTTGAGCGTTGGTTGTGGAAAATATATAGCAATCTGGATACTGAGTTCGCAAATTGTTAAGGGAGAATGTCCGATGGAAGGGAATCGGCGAAACCACATCCACCGCATGGGCTAGAACGATCTTATCAAAGTGGTCTGCGCGAATTGATTTTAATGCACTACACACGGCGTTCTGAAATGTTTCGGTGCCTGCAACCGGGTATTGTTTCAGCCAATCAGAGGTATGAAGAATGGGATTAATCAGTTCATATTGAACAGCGTTAATTTTTTGTAGATTTTTCCACAGCATTTCAACCGTTGAAGTGAGACAAGTTTGAGCGTCGATCGCAACATTTGCAACGATCGCACTGCGATTTTTCCAATAGGAAACCTGCCAGCTTGGAAGAAACACGGTTGCTGCTGCAAAACCGCCATCTGCCTGATGAGAAAGGCGATCGCTAAAAGAAAAACTACAAAAGAAGTGAGGACCAGAAAAAGGAATGTCCGATACTCCAGCCATAATTGTGTTTGCCAGGGTATCTTGAATAAAGGCTTTAACTTGGGCAAAACGTTGGCTGCCGTCGGTCTGAAATTGAGCTACGGAACTGATTGCCGCGATCGCAACTTTATCATCAAAAAAATGTGTTGTTCCAGATAAATCTTGCTTTTCAAAATAAAAACTTAGCTGACTAGGTTCAGCCATTTCATGCAAAACCGTGAGCGGATCAAGCGCATCAACTTCTAATGAAATACTAACGATTTGAGCGTGCTTTTTTTCACAGGAAACTTCCTGGCAATTTGAAAGAAATTGATAAAGATCTCGCTGAGTTTTAAACTGCTGATCGCAATGAAGTGTGACTGGCATGTAATAGAAGACAACACGATTTTATAACTAGTATAGTTCTGCAAATGTCTGCGGGTAGTCATTTACAGTCTATAAGCGCATCATTTCTTAATATGTTTCAAAGTTTAAACTCTTCATCTATTTCCTAAGTCTGGGAATCGTTGGATCATAGAATGATTAGGCAACTTTACGCTGAAAGATGCTCACTTAACAACATCTAAAATGGTTACGAAAACTGTTAATTTACATACCAATAATAATTTGCCTGCAAAAAAGCTATGGTTGGCTGCCATCAAGCCACCCATGTACAGCGTTGCCATCATGCCTATTTGGGTGGGCACAGCGATCGCGTATTCTGAAACGAGGCTTTTCCATGCCGAAATTTTCGTTACATTTCTTGTTTCGGCAATTTTAATTCTTGCCTGGGAAAATCTTAGCAACGATGTGTTTGATGCCGAAACTGGGGTGGATGTGAACAAGGCGAATTCTCTGGTTAACTTGACTGGAAACAAGTCACTAATTTTTTGGATGAGTAACGGCTGTTTGGCAGTCGGGCTGTTAGGCATCGGGGCGATCGCCTTTTGGCAGCAAGACCTGACTGTAATTGGGCTGATTTTGCTCTGCTGCGCGATCGGCTACATTTACCAGGGACCGCCCTTTCGCTTGAGCTATCACGGCATGGGTGAAATTCTTTGCTTCTTTGCCTTTGGTCCGATCGCCTTTGCCGCCGTTTACTATAGCCAGACGCAATCTTGGTCACTCACCAACTTTGCAGCCTCCGCCGTAATTGGCATTGCTACCAGTCTGATTCTCTTTTGTTCTCATTTTAACCAGGTGAATGATGATGCCGCCGTGGGTAAGCGATCGCCCGTCGTGCGGCTAGGTGCCAAACGGGCTGCCGAGCTTCTTCCCTGGATCTGCGGCAGTGTCTATGGGCTGACCGTTCTGTTTGTCTCGATTAAACTGTTTCCCTTTTTGACTCTGCTTGTGTTTGCCAGTCTGCCCTATGCCCTCAAACTGTGCCGGACGATCGCTGCCCACTATCATCAACCCGAAACACTGCTGCGTTGCCGACTGATCGCTGTCGCGTTTCACTTTATGACTGGCTTAATGCTGGGTTTAGGATTTGTTCTATCCAAAGTCTAAAATTAATCAAAACCAAGATTTTTGTACACGCCCAAATCTTAGAGACGCTTCCGGTATAGCCTTTCACACACTTGATGCTTTATCAGTTTCAGTTTCATTCCTACCAGCGACCCTTCAAATTTCCTCTGCAAACCAGCCACGGAACTTGGAAAGTGCGAGAGGGAATTTTACTGCAACTGATTGATCAAACGGGGCAAGTTGGCAGAGGCGAAATTGCTCCCCTGCCTTGGTTTGGCTCTGAAACCCTGGCGCAAGCTCTAGACTTTTGCCGCCAGGTGCCCAGTGTTTTCATGGAGGATACCATTTTTGATATTCCACCCACTTTGCCAGCCTGTCAATTTGGCTTTGAAATGGCGTGGGAGCAGATAGCAGGTTTCAGGTTTCAGGTTTCAGAATTTGAAGAACAACCCATAAACTCCGCACTCGTTCAAAGCGCGTTGCTGCCTGCGGGGGAAGGTGCGTTGTCAGTTTGGAAAAAGCTGTGGGAAGCAGGGTATCGGACGTTTAAGTGGAAGATTGGAGTGGAGGCACTGGAAGTAGAATTGGCATTATTGGAAAGGCTGGCTCACGATTTACCAAAGGCTGCACGACTGCGGCTCGATGCCAATGGTGGATTGAGTTTGGAAACTGCGATCGCATACTTGTCAGTGTGCGATCGCATTCCCATCATCGAATATTTAGAGCAACCGCTGCCGCCTAGCCAATTGGCTCAGATGATGGAGTTGAGTGGGGAGTATTCCACGCCCTTAGCGCTGGATGAATCGGTGGCAACTCTGGCTCAGTTGGAGGAGTGCTATAACCGGGGCTGGCGTGGGATTTTTGTGATCAAACCCGCGATCGCGGGATCGCCCCGTCGCCTGCGCCAGTTTTTCCAAGTTCACGCCATTGATGCAGTCTTCTCCTCAGTGTTTGAAACCGAAATTGGACGGCAGGCAGGCTTGAAGTTGGCGGCAGAACTGGGAAATTGCGATCGCGCAATGGGCTATGGCACAGAGCATTGGTTTGAAGAATGATGAGGGGCACGAGCGCAAGCATTACCGCTATAGCCACCCAGTAAAGTCTCCAGCAAATTGATCTAGCGAAATCAATTGAATGCGGGAATCCTTCACAGTTTGTTCGCGATCGCGGCTAGTGTTATAGCCCCAATCTGCCAGAAACAACTGCACAGTATCAAGTTCAGGCTTTTTGACAATGCCTTGCAGCGTTTTAAGGCGATCTTCAACAAACCAAAAAGTGGCATCGTCACCAAACACCTGGATCAATTCAAACAAAATTTCACTTTTAGGGCGTTTTACTTCTTTACCAAACAGTTGTAGATCGGTCAAATCGATTCCTTGTTGCGCCAATAACTGTTGGATAAAGCGTCCTTCTTTCGTGCTGATGATGGCAACCTGGATATCATTTTCCAGCGTCGCTTTCAGGCGATCGCACACGCCCCTATAAAAACGATGCTCTCCTAGCCAACCGTCCACATCTGACAAAATCCATTTGTCCCGCGTTTCATCCACTTCCGCTATCAGTCTTGCCGGATCGAGATGCTCGGTGGCGACGAATTTCTGAGCGATCGCTGCCCAATCTTGCAGCACTGCCGTCTCTGAAACACCTTGCAGCACTGCGTGAAGCACCAGTGGCATTTCCCAACCCGTTTCAATCACAGGGCGCAAGCGATAAAACGACTCAGCCAATCCATCGGGCGGCATCGTACTTTTGGGTTCCCAAAGATTGCAATAGGCTTGCCAAGACGTTTTGAAGTATTCCCTTAATCCGTCGCACAATACACCATCAAAATCAAGTGCTAAAACGGTTGGAGTTGGAATCATCGTCTTACTTTGCTCATCTCAGGAACCCTGCCGCCTCACGATACCGCAATAATCCTCTAGCGGAGAAGTATCCTGAGACACATCCTGCTAATTTATCAGCGATCGCCTACAAACTGGCACCTATCACCGGATAGATATTTGCCTGATTGATCAATCTGTTACTGGAACTGTAACAACTCTCCTATTCAGCTTTTGGTCAAGGCATACTGGCGACAACCCGATGCAGGTCACTGGATGCAGATCGCCCAACCGTCTATGTTTCGTGATGCTCGACTCTACCAAATTCTGTTTTTGTCCTCGTTTCTGCTTTTGGGAACTGGCACGCGCGATTGGACACTGCACCCAGAAATCGTGGCAACTGCGATCGCCACCTGTTGCATCACTCAATGGATTTGGTCGGTTCGCTCCACTCCGCTAACACCTATCACATCTCCACTCCTCCACCCCTCGCTCCCTTCCGCCCTGATCACTGCCTTGGGACTCAGCATGTTACTCCGAACCGAACACATCAGCACCATGATGCTGGCTGCTGCGATCGCAATCTCTAGCAAATTTTTGCTGAAGGTGAATGGAAAACATCTGTTTAACCCAACCAATCTCGGCATTGTGGCGGCGGTAGTGCTAACCCACGATGCTTGGATTTCACCGGGTCAATGGGGCGAATCAAGCTGGTATGCGCTGCTGTTTTTGGGAACCGGTGGAGTTGTGGTGCAACGGGTCGGGCGCTGGGACACCACGGGTACATTTTTGGGGAGCTATGCCCTGCTCGAACTAGGGCGCAATCTTTGGCTAGGCTGGACATGGGATGTATTGCTGCATCGCCTGACTAGCGGTTCATTGCTGGTGTTTTCCCTGTTTATGATCACTGATCCGCGCACGATTCCTAATGCTCGTGTGGCGCGGCTGGTTTGGGCAGGCGCGATCGCCCTACTTGCCTTCATCCTCCGCAATGTCTACTTCATTCCCACCGCCGTTTTCTGGTCACTTTTTGCCCTTGCTCCCCTCAGTGCTGTGTTAGATCTGATTTGGGCAAGCCCCCGATTCACTTGGCAGGTGGAAAGCTTAGAGAACGCAGACAATAGCGACGCAGAGGAACCTAAAGCGCCAAACAATGCGGAGCCAGAGAAGAAAAGCTATTTCCTAGCTCCGACTCCCTAATTCAAAACTTAAAACTCAAAATAGCTCCTACGGAGACGCTAAGGATCGCGAATTGAATACCATCAACAACTCCAATCGTAAGGGCTTAGCATTCGGCAGGTATGCTTTCGGTCATAGCAAAGGTTTTCGCCCGAATGCTAAGCCCCTACAGGTTATCGGTTTTATTTTGTTCTTGTTCATAAGCGAACAAAACTCCCTTTCAACTTCTCCACCACTCGCCACTCACCATTCGTCATTCACCCTTCACCCTTCACCCTTCGCCATTCTTATGAAACTTCTCCGAACTCTGCTGCTTTCTCTCTTATTCACTGTTTCTAGCCTGTTTCTGGCTGCTAAAGCTTGGGCATTTTGCGGGTTTTATGTGGCAAAGGCAGATGCCAAACTTTACAACCAGGCTTCTCAGGTGGCGATCGCCCGCAGCGGCAACAAAACCGTGCTGACGATGGCAAATGACTATCAGGGTGAAGTGAAAGATTTTGCGATCGTCGTGCCCGTGCCTGTGGTGTTGAAAAAAGAGCAGGTGGAAGTCGGTAAGCCTAGCGTCATGGCACATCTAGATGCCTTCAGTGCGCCGCGATTAGTGGAATATTTTGACCCCGATCCCTGTCAGCCTCAACCCATGTATGACCAGATGCCCTCAATGGCAGCGGCTCCCTCTAGTCAACTCGCACAGAAGGCGCGGGGAAATGCTGCGGAGCTAGGCGTAACGATTGAGGAAAAATTTACTGTAGGCGAATACGACATTTTAATCCTCAGTGCCAAAGAATCGGGAGGCTTAGAAACCTGGCTGACCCAAAACGGCTATCGGATTCCCAAAGGTGCCAGAGAATTACTCAAGCCTTATATTCGCCAAAGGCTGAAGTTTTTTGTGGCAAAGGTGAACCTGAACGAGTTTGAAAAAGCGGGATACCAAAACCTGCGCCCGATCAAAATGGCATTCGAGTCGCCTCGGTTTATGCTGCCGCTGCGATTGGGTATGGTGAACGCTCAGCAAGCTCAAGACCTGCTGGTTTATATCCTGTCGCCGAAAGGTCGGGCAGAAGTGGCGAACTATCGCACAGTCAAGGTGCCTTCTAACACGGAGATTCCGACCTTTGTGAAAAGCGAGTTCAGCGACTTCTACAAATCCATGTTCCAAACGTCCTACGATCGCGAAGGTCGCAATGTCGCCTTTTTGGAATATGCCTGGGATATGGCAAACTGCGATCCTTGCTCAGCGGAACCGCTGTCTCGTGAAGAACTGCGCGATGCCGGAGTCTTCTGGATAGATGAGCCGCAAACTGAGCCAAGCCGACCCGGTTTTTTTGCGCCGCGCCGTCCCTCTCCCTTCCCCTCATCGAATGTGTTCATCACCCGTCTGCATGTGCGCTACACCCGCGATCGCTTTCCCGAAGATTTGGTGTTTCAAGAGACCAATAACCGCGAACAGTTTCAGGGACGCTATGTGCTGCGCCATGCCTTTTTGGGTAAAACCGAGTGTGCGGCAGGTCGAGAATATGGGCGATCGCTGCCTCGCCGTTTTGATCAAGAAGCCCAAACCCTCGCCCGACTGACCAACTGGGATATTCAAAAAATTCGTCAAAAGTTACCTAAAGTTCAAGCACAAGCTCCATCATCTTGGTGGGAATGGGTTTGGGCACGATTAGGAACGCAGGGGTGAAGCGGCTGGTGAATAGGTGGTGTGAGTTAGTTGCACATCGCGTGACATTAGGAGAAACAATCGATGAGCCTAACGTTTTATTACGCCCCCATGTCCACATCGAACATCACCGAAGCCGTTCTGGCAGAGCTTGGCACACCCTGTGAGCGCGTGCAGCTCGACATCAGCGCGGGTGACACGAGAAAGCCGGACTTCCTCAAGATCAACCCAAACGGAAGAGTTCCCGCGATCGTGCATGAGGGCACACCAATTTGGGAGTCATCCGCCATCACGATGTATCTTGGCGAGGTTTTCGGCGTGGATGCTCAGCTTTACCCCGCACTAGAACCGAAGCGCGGCGAAGCGATGAAGTGGATTGCCTGGAGCACCGTCACGCTTGCCGAAGCAGGTGGACGATTGTCTGCGTCGCTGCCGACTAGCAGTGAAGGAGCAGTCCAGTCCAACTCGCTAGATTGGGTGCCGCCCGATCAGCGCAGCGCGATCGCAGTGAAAAAGGCAAAGGCAGACCTCGCTGTCTGTCTCAGAATTCTTGACGGCGGACTGGAGGGAAAATCGTTTTTGCTCGACGACTACAGCCTCGTGGACACGCATCTGCAAGCCCTCGTTGGCTGGATTGGTACGATGGATGTCGATCTGATACCGTTCCCCAACGTCATAGGGTGGTTGCAGCGGTGTAGCGAGCGTCCGGCGATCGCGAAGCTGATGGCAGACTAATGCACCCCATAGTTTTCAGACTCCCCAGAAATGCATTTCTGGGGAGTCTTCTTGCCCTAAAAAACGTTAGAAATGTAATCCACCACCACAGTTTTCACTTGATCAATCAGCACGACATTAGAGCCGACGACCACTAGGTCGTAATAGGTGGGCAGGTTAATGTACGTATTGACCTGTTTAGGCAGTAGCACCAGTTTTTTAGCAATGCCGGGAGGTAAACCCTTACCGCGCAGCAGTTGCTTTTGAATTCCAGGGGGCAGCGATCGCCCCTGATTCACAATTTGAGTGCGTAGCGAATTGCTCACCAGATAGTTGCAGCTACTACAAGTTCCCCGCATCAAATCAACCAGCACCGTCCGCTGACTCGTGGTAAAACTTTGAACCTGGGTTTGCTGAACACTGCGAATCACACCGTTATAAGCAACCACCACTCTAGGGCTAGTTTTGTAAACCGTGACCACACTTTCGATCGTCTTGGTCGTGAAGCCGGGGCGACCTCCGAAGAAGGTAAACGTCCAGGAATCATTATTCTCTACGTAGGGACAGCGGCTGGCGGGTCCATGCATTGAGTTCTCGGCACGATAGACTCGAATGCCGCCATTGGCTGATTCTGCGGCTTGACGAGCAAGATTTTTAGCCCGATTTAAGTCAATCCGAACCTCCTTCCTATCGTAATCGCGATCGTACTTCTGCCCTTTCTTATCATCCTTGTCCTCTTTTTTTGCCATCAGCGATCGCTGGGCGCTGTTGCTCTGGCTGATAGAAACTCCGTCCAAGTTATTTGTTTGAGGCGTTAGGGTTAGTGCATTTGCAGCCATAGGTAGTCCAGTGAGCAGGGCAAGACTAGTTACAGCCAACAGTCGCTTACCCAAAGACGCAGGTGAATAGAGCATCAAATTTCAGTCTCCTAATTTAAGTCAATGGTGGAATCATCTAGTTGCTACACTTCTTCCATGCTGATAAGGTTCCCTATTCACCACGCTCTTCACCTCGGCTTTACAAATGTGAGGTAAAGTATCTAATCGGAAATGTCTTTATACCCGATTGGGTTTTCCAAAAAGCGCCTCTCATTCTCTGCACTTCGCACTAATTTCTCGCCTTTTTCTTAAATCACTATCCAGTTAGATGCAATTGGCGATCGCAGTTCCGCATAATAACCATTAGCACTACTCGATAATTCTGAGAGCCAATGAATGGTTAGTTCTGGTTTACCGAAGTCAAAAAGTCGCCTCCTAAACTGGTGGGATTCGCTTACGCCGATGTCGCGGATGCTAGCGATCGCCCTTGCTGCACCGCTTGCGGTGTTAAATGCTTGGGCATTCTCGTCGATTTTCAACTACTTTCAATCGTTGCTGGTCGTGCTGATTGTGGCATCCCTGGTTGCGTTCATCTTGAACTACCCGGTTTATTGGCTGCAAGAAAAAGGAGTGCAGCGAACGCAGGCGGCGATTATCGTGTTTTTGTCAGCACTGCTGGTGTTGGGAATATTAGGCGTAACACTATTGCCGTTGGCGATCGCCCAAGCCCAACAGCTTGTAACTCGCTTGCCCGAATGGTTTGACTCAGGGCAGCGGCAGCTAGTCATGTTGGATGATCGGCTAAGCACCGTAGGGTTGCCTGTTAGCCTGGATGGGTTAATTTTGCAGCTAAACGATCGCCTCAAGAGCCAGCTTCAAAGCATTGCAGGTCGGGCACTGAATCTGACTCTAGACTTGGCGGTATTCACAGTTGCCAAGCTGATCGATGTTTTGCTGACCGTGATTTCTACGTTTTATCTACTGCAACATGGCGATGAAGTCTGGAAAAATATCGTTGGTTGGCTACCCGCGCGAATTCAACAGCCCTTCTCTAAAACCTTGCGGTTGAGTTTTCAGAACTACTTTTTAGGACAAATTATTTCTGCTACCTGTATGGCAGTGGGTTTAATTTCTATATTCCTCGTGCTAAGAGTGCCCTTTGGTCTACTGTTTGGCTTAACGATTGGGATCATGGCGCTGGTGCCTTTTGGTGGCTCCGCTGGCATTGCCTTAGTAACCTTGTTGGTGGGGCTGCGAGATATTGGCATGGCGTTTCAAGTGCTGGCAGTGGCGTTGATTATCCAGCAGATTGTCGAAAACGGCATTGCGCCCAAGGTGTTAGGCAGCGTCACGGGGCTAAATCCCTTTTGGGTATTTGTGTCGATTTTGACGGGGGCGCGGGTTGGCGGATTGTTGGGAGTTGTGGTAGCAGTGCCCACGGCAGTTTTGATTAAAGAAGCATTGGAATCGATTCGCACGACTCGTAAGAGTGACTCATTGCCCAGCAGCGAGACTATGCACCGCGCAACAACGCTGGAACCTCACGTTCCAAACGAGGAATTGATTGATGCGACGAAAGAGAAAGTGCCGGGTGAAGTTTAGTTTGTCACTTGGTTTAATTCCTGTCTCTTATACACATCTCCGAGCCCACGAGACTAAGGCG
>ENA-ORBV01009362-ORBV01009362.1-microbial-mat-metagenome-genome-assembly--contig:-NODE-9362-length-16111-cov-5.483223_pt1 | contig 16111 bp, 12 predicted proteins | sample MGYA00237777_ERZ505514 | MGnify/ENA primary metagenome ERZ505514 (study PRJEB26160, sample SAMN06269048) | microbial mat metagenome | isolation source: Oligotrophic lake microbial mat | place... | reverse complement strand
TTCAAGCAGAAGACGGCATACGAGATTCGCCTTAGTCTCGTGGGCTCGGAGATGTGTATAAGAGACAGGTATCAACGTCGCCATGGGCGGCCTCAAGATGTACGACACGCTGGCCCGAGCGGAGGCCGATGTCTTCATTCACGTGGGCGACACGGTCTACGCCGATCAGCCCATCGCCCGGGAGATGAAGGCCGGAGACGGCACCACGTTTCGTAACCTGACCACCGAAGCCAAGTCGAAAGTCGCCGAGACCCTGGACGAGTTCCGCGGGCAGTGGGAGTACAACCTGCTCGACGAAAACTTCCGTCGCTTCAACGCCCAGACCGCTCAGTTCTTCCTCTGGGACGACCACGAGGTGCGGAACAACTGGTACCCCGGCCAGATCCTCGAGGATCCCCGCTACGCCCTGGAGTCGCGAGTCGACGTTCTTGCTTCCCGGGCGCGGCGTGCTTTCTTTGAATTCACACCGATCCGCGGCCTCGAACCCACGACGGCGCGGATCGATCGCACTCTCTCGCTCGGACCGCTGCTCGAAGTATTCGCCCTGGACATGCGCTCCTACCGCGGTCCCAACGGCGCCAATCGCGATACCAAGCCGGGTGCGGGAAGTGCGCTCCTCGGCCCCAATCAGATCTCCAGTTTGAAGAAATCACTCAAGGCCTCGCGCGCGGTCTGGAAGGTGATCGCCTCCGATATGCCCATCGGCCTCGTGGTCGGAGACGGCCCCGGTCGGTACGAGGGTGCGGCCAACGATGACCCGGACGGACCCAGCGGGCGAGAGATGGAAATCGCCGACCTTCTCGCCTTCATCAAGAAGGAGGGGATCTCCAACATCGCGTGGATCACCGGCGACGTTCACTACGCGGCCGCCCATCGTTATTCGCCCGAAGATGCGGCTTTCACGGACTTCAACCCGTTCTGGGAGTTCGTGGCCGGCCCTCTGCACGCGGGCACGTTCGGACCAAACACTCTGGATCGCACCTTCGGTCCCTCGGTACGCTTTCTTTCAATTCCGCGCGGGATGCGGCCCAATCAACCGCCGTCCGCGGGGCTTCAGTTCTTCGGCAAGGGCACGATCGACGGGCGTACCAGAGAGCTGACAGTGAGCCTGCACGACCTGACCGGCAAGAAGCTCTGGAGCATCTCCCTGCCGGCGTTCGAAGCATGAGAACCCACAAGATCGCCGCCATTCCCGGAGACGGGATCGGTCCCGAGGTTCTGGAGGCCGGCCTGAGCGTTCTCGAAGCCATCGAGAAAGACGAGGGTTATCAGCTCAACACCATTCGCTTTCCCTGGGGCTCGGAGTTCTACCAGCAGCACGGCCGCATGATGAAGGAAGGCGGCATCGAATCCTTGCAGTCCTTCGACGCCATCTACTTCGGGGCCGTCGGGTCCAGGGAAGTCCCCGACCACATCACGGTGTGGGAACTGATACTGCCGATCCGTCAGAAATTCGATCAGTACGTAAACCTGCGGCCCATGCGTCTGCTGCCCGGACTTCTCTCGCCTCTGTCGGGCCGAGGCAGCGCGGATATCGATATGGTGTGCGTGCGGGAGAACACGGAAGGGGAGTACTCGGGGGTCGGGGGGTTCGTGCACCGCGGGCGAGCCGGAGAGATGGCGAACGAAGTTGCCACCTTCACGCGCTCAGGCATCGAACGAGTGGCGCGCTACGCCTTCGAGGTCGCACGAAAACGGCCCCGAAAGCTTCTCGCCTCGGCCACCAAGTCGAACGCGTTGCGACACTCCATGGTCTTGTGGGACGAAGTGGTCGAGGAAGTCTCCGGGCAGTTCCCGGACGTCACCCTCCGCAGATATCACGTGGACGCCCTCGCCGCCCGTATGGTCACTCAGCCTGACACCATAGACGTCATCGTCGCGAGCAATCTTTTCGGCGACATCCTCACCGACCTTGGCGCCGCTATCTCCGGGTCTTTGGGCACAGCGCCTTCCGGAAATCTCAACCCGACCCGGAAACATCCCTCGATGTTCGAGCCCATCCACGGCTCGGCCCCCGATATCGCGGGCAAGGGAATCGCCAATCCGATTGGTGCGGTCTGGGCGGGGGCGATGATGCTCGACCACCTTGGCGAAACAAAAGCGGCGGCGAGGGTGATCCAGGCGATCGAAAAGGTGACGCTTGAAGGCAAGGTGCGAACCCCTGACCTCGGCGGTTCCGCTGCCACGACGGACATGGCGAAGGCCCTGATCGACGCTCTTTGATCCGGCGAACGTCATCGAAATCGAGGCTGACGCCTACGTCGAACCTTAAAGTGGCCGTGGTCGGTGGACTGAAGATTCACCCGCGTTTTAGCTCTAAACGCCCCAGCCATAGCCACCCTCGACGGTTTCGCGAAAGTCCTGGGCCGCCCTTGAAGCTTCCGGTTCCTGGTCGACAGATTCCGCCTCATAGGTTGGGACCCTCGGGTCGACGGGCTCCGATGTTTGTTCGTTCTGGTTCGTGGTGGTCATGGTCATCGCGTTCTCTTTCATGGTGAAAAACAAAAACCCCCGAGGTTTCCCTCGGGGGTCTGTTCGTCTTCGCTGAGGTTTTTACCTCGCTAGACGGGACCCCCGCCCGTAAGGACGATAAGAATGAGACCAATAACCAACGCGAGCGACGACACGTCGCTTGGCAGGATGGTTCGGCTCAGAAGGGTCTGGTGGGACATCGAGGGTCGAGAGTACGGGCCCAAGTGCGCGCGTGTCAAGTGTTTGTTCAATTCAAACCGCGACTCTTGAAAGCCACCACGCGCTGGCCTTCAAACGGGCGGGCGCATGCGTCGGCGATCCGGCTCGCGTCCTTCATGAGGGTCTCGAAAGCCTCGAGGGACAGGCTCTGGGCACCATCCGACAGCGCGCGTTCGGGGTCGTCGTGGACCTCGATCATGACCGCGTCGGCGCCGGCCGCAATCGCCGCTTTGGTCATCGGTGCCACACCGTCCCGCCTTCCCGTGCCGTGCGACGGATCGATGGCGATGGGCAGATGGGACAAAGACCGCACGACCGGAATCGCGGAGAGATCGAGAGTGTTTCTTGTCGCGCTCTCGAACGTGCGGATCCCCCGCTCACACAGAATCACGTTGGGGTTGCCCTCGGCCAGGATGTATTCCGCGGCGAGCAGCCATTCTTCGATGGTGGCCGACATCCCTCTCTTCAGGAGGATGGGGTTTGGAACCCGGCCCAACTCGCGAAGCAGATCGAAGTTCTGCATGTTCCTGGTGCCCACCTGAAGACAGTCCACCACCCGGGCCATCGACTCGACTTTGCGTACGTCCATGACCTCGCTCACGATCTTGAGGCCGGTCATCGCCCGTGCCTCTCCCAGCCACTTGAGGGCTTCGTCGCCATGACCCTGGAAAGAGTAGGGGGAGGTACGTGGCTTGAAAGCGCCACCCCGCAGCAGGTGCGCGCCCGACGCTTTTACCGATCGAGCGATGCGGATCAGATGGTCGTGACTTTCGACCGCGCACGGCCCGGCGATCACCACGGTCTGCTGACCGCCGATGACCACATCCCCAACCGACACTTCGGTGGGCTCCGGTTTGGTATTCCGCGAGGACTTCATGGGTGGCCGGTGAGTCTATTCGCGGCCACTGGCAAAGACCGAGCGGGGCCAATCAGGAGGGATCCACGCACTATTTCTTGCGCCAGACCTCTTCGGTCATGGGCTGGATGGGGTCCAGTTTCCGCTTCGTGAACTCAGCGTTCAGGGCGGTGAGTTCTTTCGACGCGCCGTTGAATCTGGCCCAGGCCGCGTCAAGGTCCCGGGAAAGGGCGGTCATACGATCGATCTGGGATTTCGTGGGGCGGCCGTTGTAGGCGTTGACGTTTCCATAGAGCATGCCGAGTTCCTCGCGGAGTTTTTCTTCGCCGGAGATTCCTTCGCCCTCCTGCTGTGCCACCAGGCTCACGCGGTGCGCCTCAAGACCGTCGGCAAAGATGGTCACCCTCTTCGAGAGTGTCGCGTCCCTGGCACCAAGGGGGAGACCAAGTTTCGACTGTCGGTCGATCGCCTGTTTCCGAAGGTCGGCGAGCGATTCGACGAGCCAGGTGAGTCGCTCCACGAGAGCGAAGAGTTTCGACACGGTCTCCGCTTGCAGCGTCTGATCGGCCGCAGTGTAGTTCACTCGAGGATCGGCCACTAACGTGACGTGACTCTTGTGCGTATCTTTGTTCTTGACCGCCGTGACCTCATAACGACCGGGGGTGGCCCGAGCTCCGAAGAAGGCGCCGAGACTTGGAATAACCCCGGCCCCCGCCGCGAACCGAGGAGCCTGTTCGCGAGTTGACCAGTAGACCCGATTCATCCCGCGACGCTTTGACGCCGGGATCGTGGCCAAAAGCTTCCCCGCCGTATCTCGAACCTCGAACCTGAAATCACCGACCACGTGCCGCCGCTTCGAGTAGAAGACGATGGAAGCCCCGCCGTCGGGGCTTCTCCCCGCGAACTCATGGTCGCCCTGCCAGGGAAGACCACCGAATCCTCCGCCTTCGATAAGGAGCTGCGCGGGACGCGTGGGCAGGAACGCGAAATCGGAGTTGAGAACTTCGGCGGTGAGCGCGCGCAGCGACGTAATGTCGTCGATCACATAGATCCCGCGGCCGTGGGTGGCGAGAACGAGGTCGTGGTCGCGCGGATGGACCACGAGATCCCGGACCGGCGTCATGGGCAGACCACTCGTGAACTGCGCCCACTGTTTCCCGCCATCAATGGTGAGAAAGAGGCCCTTTTCCGTTCCCAGGAACAGGAGATTCGGATTCACCGTGTCCTGTTTGACCACATGAGCGAAGCCCTGGGTGTCCGGGGTTGAAAGAGAGACCCAGGTCTTCCCGAAGTCGGTGGTCTTCGCAACGTAGGTGTTCATGTCGCCGGTCATGTGTCCATCGAAAGTGGCGAAAGCGGTCGCTTCATCGTGAGGCGAAGCCTCGACCCTGGACACCCACGTGCCCTGGGGAACGCCGGTGTTGGCGGAGACGTTCGTCCAGGTCTTGCCGCCGTCTCGCGTCACCTGGACGTGGCCGTCGTCGGTGCCGACCCAGATCACCGAGCTGTTTTTGGGGGACTCGCTGATCGCAAAGATCGTGGTGTTGTTTTCGGCCGTGGAGTTGTCACGGGTGAGGCCGCCGGATTCGTACTGGCGCTGCCGCTTCGGGTCGTTGGTGGTGAGGTCAGGCGAGATCTTCTGCCAGCTCTCTCCCCGGTCGGCCGACCTGAAAAGGAACTGCGCCCCGATGTAGAGAACCCCCTTTTGAGTGGGAGATAGATGAAGAGGCGTGTTCCAGTTAAAGCGGTACTTGGGGTCGCCCAGAACCGGAGAAGGCTTGATGTCTTTCTGCTCTCCGGTCTTTCGGCTGGTGCGGAAAACGTTGCCGCCCTGGTACTCGCTGTAGACGAGATCTTCATCGAGAGGATCGGGGAATGCCCAGAAGCCGTCCCCGCCGCTGATCGAGCGCCAGTCCCGATTTCCAATGGGGCCGCTGGCCCGTGACGGGCCCCACCAGGTGTTGTTGTCCTGCAAACCACCGTAGACGTTGAAAGGAAACTCGGAGTCCACCGCCACGTGGTAGAACTGTGAGAGAGGCAGGTTCTCCACGAAGAGCCAGCTGTTTCCACGATCCCACGAGTGGTAGGCCCCGCCATCTGAGCCCATCAAGAGTTCATCCGTGTTCTTCGGATTGACCCACAAGGCGTGAACGTCGGAGTGAAAGTTGCCGCCCAGGGAGCTCCACGTCTTGCCGCCGTCGTCGGACGTGGCCGCGACCGTGCTCATCTTGTAGATCCGGTTCGGATTCAAGGGGTCGGCGACCAGACGCGAGTAGTAAAAAGGCCGGCCCGCGACCACCGAGGCCGTGCTCATGAGGGCCCAGGTTTCACCGCCATCCTCCGAGCGATAGAGGCCGGTCTTCTTCGCTTCGACCGACGCATACACCACTGAAGACTTCGCGGGCGACACTTCCACGGCGATACGACCGAGATCTCCCTCGGGGAGGCCCTTGGTCAGCTTGCGCCAGGTAGCGCCGCCGTCCGTGGACTTGAAGAGGCCGCTCTTCGGCCCGCCCGAGTTGAAGAAGTCCGGCGCGCGCCGGTGTTGCCACATCGCGGCGAAAACCACTTTGCCGTCCTTGGGATCCAAGGAAAGATCCGCGCAACCGGTGTCGGGCGCTCCCGCGAGGGTTTTTTCCCAGGTCTTCCCGGCATCTTTGGTGACGTACACCCCGCGATCGTCGCTGTCGTTGAAGAGTGGCCCCAGCGCGCAGGCGAAGACCTTGGCGGAGTCGGCCGGATCCACCGCCACCCGCGCGATCCGCTCGGTTTTCTCGAGTCCGAGTTTCTGCCAGTTGTCCCCACCGTCGGTGGAGCGATAGATCCCGTCGCCAACGGAGACGCTGTTGCGCACCCAGGTCTCGCCAGTTCCGACCCATACTGTTTTCGGATTCCGCGGATCGACTTCGATATCGCCAATCGAGGGATTGTGCTTGTCGAAAACCGGTTTGAACCGAACCCCGCCATCGTCCGACTTCCAGACCCCGCCGGCCGCGGCTCCCACATAAATGGTGAGGCGCTCCCCTGCCACCGCGTCGATTGAAGACACCCGGCCGCTCATGACCGCGGGGCCTATGCTCCGGGCGTCGAGGCCACCAAAGGTGTCCGAGTCAACCTTGATGTCCTGGGCGAAAGACGGACCGGCAAGAGCAAGAGCAAGAGCAAGAGCCAGGAGGGCGGAGAAAGCGGGGCGAGGGAGGTTCATGGGGAGAAGTCCTACTTGACCGGCGCGGGAGCCGGAGCGTCCTTCTTGGCCGGCATCACGAACCGGGCATCTTCCAGCTTCGGGTTGATTTCGATCTTGGTGATGGTGATGACCTGCCGGCCCGGGGCGCCTTTCTGCCCGCTATCCACGGAGTGAGCCATGATGAGGCCGTCCACTTCCTTGTAGTCGCCAAGGATAGTGTCGCCTTCGACGTCCACACCGCGGCGCTTGCTCTTAGACTCCAGCTTGATCTCGAGATTGCTGTCGGTGTCGATGTAGACCGTGCGCAGATCCCCGCTCTTCATGGTGACCTTCAACTTGTAGGCGTCGGTGCCTTCGACCTTTTCCTTACCGAGGTACTCGACGGCATGACCCTTGGCTTTGTAGTCGATAAGGAAACCGTCCATGTCCGCCTGCTCGAGGGCGTCCTTCATCTCTTCCGGCGACAGCGCCTCCGGATTCGGGTTGCCCTGGATCGGCATCAGCTTCCAGCCGGTGCTGCCGTTCAGAACCATCGGGGTGAGAACCATGCCCTGAAAGGTGATATCCATGCGGACCTTGTCGCCGCGCATCTGTTCGATGACCGCGGGCGCTTCCATCCCCGGACCCAGAGTGATCTTGCCCGTCACCCGCATGGACTGGACCGCGCGGATCTTGGCGAGGCCGCCTTTGGCCTCGAAGTTCTTGGCCAGGATCTCGTCGAGGGTTTGCGCGGGCGCGACACTTGCGAGGGCGAGGGCGGCGGTGGCTAGAAGAATTCTCATGGGGGGCTCTTTCTTGAAAAGGGGGGGAGGCCTGAGGCAGGGTGATTCTAAGGTCCTCGGCGGTACCGAATAGTACGGGTTCCGGGGCGCCTTGGTTCCTTGTTCAACCCCCAGGATGACTAAGCTCGGTGCATGAGGCTCCTTGGCATCGCCTTTCGAAACCTACTGCGAGCGCGGCGACGGAACGGCCTGGCCGGGGGAACCATGGCTCTCGGCACGGCGGCTCTGATCCTGGGGAGCGGCCTCTCGGACGGGATTGCCCGACAACTCACGGACAATCTGGTGGCGGTCCAAACCGGAGAGCTCATGGTGGTACGTCGTGAAGCGGACTTTGTCCCGCAGAACTCTCCCTTCGACGCCTACTCAAACGAACAGCTGACGAATGGAGCGGCGGTGGTGCGGGAGATCGAAGCGGGGGCCGGAGGTCTCGGGATCTTGAAGGTGGCTCCTTATCTTCACGCGCGCGGCACCGCCATCGCATCGAATCGCTCCACTCCCGCCGTGATCCTCGGCATCGTGCCCGAGCGGGAGCCGGAGCTGTTCAAAGCCTTGCCTCCGCGTCACGGGGTGGTGTTGAGCGGCCAGCCCGAGGAGGTCTATGTGGGCGAACCGGTGGCCCGGATCCTGAGGCTGAGCGTGGGTGATTCGGTGTCCTTGCTGATTCAGACGTCCGAAGGAGCCATGAACTCTCTTGATGCGGTGGTCTGTGGGATTTTTCGGAAAGGCGCGCCATGGTACGACAACACTTTCTTCATTCCCCTGGAGGCCGCGCGACGCCTCGCGGACGCCCCAGAGGGCGTGACAAACATCAAGCTCCGGGTCGAAGGGTCGGGTCGGGTCGCCCTGAGCACCAGGGAGAAACTGCAGGAGACCGTGACCCGATCGTCGCCGGGCAGCTCCGTCGAGAGCGCCGAGCAGGCCGGGCGTTTTTCGTTTTCGATCATCCAGGCCAACGAGGCGAGCCTCACCATCCTCTCCCTGTTCCTCTTCGCCGCGGCTTCGGTCGGAATCGTGAACGCCATGCTGATGAGCGTCCACGAACGCACCCGGGAAATCGGCACCATAAGGGCGATGGGAATGCGGCGGGGCGGTGTCGTTCGTCTTTTCATTCTGGAGGGCCTCGCCCTGGGCCTCGCCGCCGCGGTACTGGGAGTGCTTTCGGGCGGAGCCATGGTTCTCTACTGGGCGAACACCGGTATTCCGATGAACACCGTGACCTTGGCCTGGCTCGCGGGAGGCGATTACCTCTATCCGCGACTGGAGCTCTCGAGTGTCCTGCGGGCCGCCCTCGCCATCGTCGCCCTGTCGACTCTGGCGTCCGTGTATCCGGCCTACTCGGCGAGCCGTCTCGAGCCGCGGGAAGCGTTGCATCGGGCATGAGGGGCCGACATGAGGGTGCGAAGTAAGCTGCTTTGCTTATCCAAGGGAGTTCCATATGAAATCGTCCAGTCGGCTTTTCCTGCTCGTCGGGACCGCCTTTTTGGCGGCCGCCTGCGCCTCAATCAAACCTCCCTCGGTGCGCGTCGCCGGGCTTCATCTAGACGGTGTGTCCCTCACCGGCGCCCGGGTGGACGTCGGGTTGAACATCAGAAACGTGAACCCGGAGGACCTTGCGATCGAGCGTTTCGACTACGAGGTCAAGATAAACGGCAGGGTCCTGGGTCGCGGGTACCAATCCGATCCGGTGATGCTGCGCGGTTTCGCGGAGGATCGGGTAGTCACAAGGCTGGACGTCAGCTTTCTGCGTATTCCGGGAGCGGTGAAGGAAGCTCTCGATCGGGACCGGGTGGACGCCGAAGTCACAGGCACGTTCTACGTGCGCGAAGGCTCGGGCATCCGCAAGGTTCGGTTTGGCAGCCGGGGCAATGTGAATCTGGATCAAGGGAGAGACCGGGACCGCCGGGACTGATAGCCGCTAAAACCGTAAGGTCTGAGCCTCGTTTGACGATCAGGGAACCTGACACTAGACTGCCTGAAATCTGTCCGAAATGTTGGAATTTCTAGTTGATGATGGTTTTCGCAATGGCCGGTTTTAACTCGGCCGGGGTGGCATGAAGGTCAAGGTTCTCGGCTGTTACGGCGGAATCGCGCCGGGTCAAGGCATGACGTCGTTCCTGGTGAACGACCGGGTGGCCCTTGATGCGGGAGGGCTGTCTTTCGCCCTTTCCGTCGATCGGCAGGCCCTGGTGAAGGATGTCTTCATTTCTCACGCCCACCTCGATCACACCTGCTGCCTTCCCTTCCTGATCGACAACAGTTTCGCGGCTCCCGGCTTTTCCCTGCGGATCTACGCCATTCACGAAGTGGTCAACGCCCTGTCCAAGCACCTCTTCAATGGCTCTCTCTGGCCTGATTTCACGTCTATTCCCGACGATCTGACGCCGGTTCTAAAGCTGGTCACCGTCGAGCCCGGGAAGCCCGTTCAGGTGGGCGATCTCAAGGTCCGAGCGGTGCCGGTGTCGCACTCGGTTCCCACCACCGGCTTCATTGTGGACGACGGCGAAGGGTCCCTGGCTTTCTCGAGCGATACCGGGCCGACCCACCACTTCTGGGACGTGGTGAACGCGACGAAAAACCTCAAAGCGGTCATCACCGAAGCCTCATTTCCAAACGCGGAAGAGGATCTGGCGCGTATCTCCGGCCACCTGACCCCGGCTTTGCTGGGCAAGGAACTCGAAAAACTGAAGCGGGACGTGCCGGTCTATATCTACGGGGCCAAGCCGCGTTTCGTCAGCCGGATCAAAAAAGAGATCGCGGCGCTCAAACGGAAGAACGTACGGATGTTCGTGCAGGGCCGGACCTACAAGGTCTAGAAGACCTCGCCCGAGCCCCGATCGAGGGGACTGTTCTGACTTCTCGAACGATGGATCCGTCCCTCGCAAGGGCACCCACAAGGGCCGCGGCCTCTCAACAGCCGACGAGTTCAGGGGGTGCCCTACATATTCCAAATGGTGCGTTTCGCTAGACCCGCCGTCGAGCGGGGTCGCAGTTTTTCCTTGTGCTAGAGTCACTGGCTGGCACAAAATATTGGGGTGTTTGCGCGTTCATGATGCGTCTGGATCAGGTTGAAATCGTTGGGTTTAAGTCGTTCTGCGATCGGCAGGAGCTGACTTTCAAGGGCGGAGTCACGGGCATCGTGGGACCGAACGGTTGCGGCAAGAGCAACATCTCGGACGCCATCTCCTGGGTACTTGGAGAACAAAGCGCCAAGAGCCTCCGCGGCGGGTCGATGTCAGACGTCATCTTCGCGGGAACCACGGCCCGGCAGCCTGTGGGCATGGCCGAGGTCAACCTCAAACTGACCGGGCTCAATGGCCGCAGTTCGGACGGCCGGGACGAATGCACGATCTCTCGAAGGCTGTACCGCAACGGCGAGAGCGAGTACCTGATGAACGGCGCCACCTGCCGGCTGAAGGACATTCATGAGTTGTTCATGGACACTGGTCTCGGCTCCAAGGCGTATTCCTTCATCGAACAGGGGAAGATCGGGCAGATCCTTTCGAACAAGCCGACCGACCGCCGGGCGCTCATCGAAGAGGCGGCCGGCGTCACCAAGTATCGGGCCCGACGCCGCCAGACCCAGCTCAAGCTCGACGCCACCCAACAGAATCTGCTTCGGGTGAACGACATCGTCACCGAGGTCGAAAAACAACTCGAGTCGCTGAAGCGCCAGGCCAGCAAGGCCCGAAGGCGCATGGTCCTCGCCGAGGAGCAGCTGGGCCTCGAGCGCATCGTCTATGGGCGGACATTCAGCAAACTCCAGGCCGAGTCCGATGATTTGGCCGGGCGCGCGAAGGTCGAGGGCGAACGGGCCGAGCGGATCGATGCCACGATCACGGCTGCAGAGACCGAACTCGAAACTGGCCGTCTGGGCGTGCTAGATCAGGAAAAAGCGCTCGAGATCATCCGCGCCGAACACTCTGAGCTGACCCTCAAGGCCAACCGGTTCGAAACCCACTCGACCTACTGCCGCGATCAGTCACGGGACGCCCTTTCGCGTTCTCAGGCGGCTTTGCAGGAAGCCGAGGATTTGAAGGCGCGTCTTTCGCCGCTCGGGGAAGCGCTCCTTCAGCAGGAATCGGACGTCGTCACGTTTGCCGAACAACGCGCCCGGAGCGAATCGACGCTCCAGGGGATCGAGGCTCTGCTCGAGGCCGCCGTCGTGGCCCTCCGCAATGTCGAATCGGAGATGGACACGGCGCGATCCACCCAGCTCTCGGCCTTGACCCGGATTTCCGCCCTGGGATCCGCCCGCGGCGCCGCCCACGAACGCGTGGAGCGCGCCCAGGCGACCTTGTCGAAACTGCGAACCGAGTTCGAGGAAGTGTCGCGGGAGCGCGAGCGAGTCGAGTCTTCGCTCGTGGAAACCGCCACCCGGCGTACGGAGGTCGAGACCAACCGGGCCGAACTCAGCGAAAAGCTCACATCCGCTCGGAAGGACCGCGCGGAAGCCGAGACCGAGCGTGGCGACCTCGGTCGCGAACTGGACGCGCTGCACCGCGAGCGGGACCAGCTGGCGGGCCGCCGGGTTTCTCTCGAGGAACTGGTCGCCACACACGGTGCTTTCGACGCGGGCGTACGTGCGCTCCTCGACGACCGGGCGAATTCGGGAGTCCAGGGGGTTCTGGCCGACACCATCGAGGTGTCGCCCGAGCATGAGAAAGCCGTGGAAGGCTTCCTGGGCGATGCCCTTCAAGCTCTCGTGGTTCAAAACGCCGAAACCGCCCGCGCGGGTGTAATGCGTCTGGCCGAAACCGGCGAAGGACGCGCTTCGTTCCTGATCCTCGGACGCGCTCCGGGGGCGTGCGCCTCCCTTGGAGCTCCGAGCGACCCTCGAGTCCTGAATCGCCTGAGCGAGGTCTACAAGATAGGTCTTCCCGACGGCCTTGCGATCAAGCAGGGTCTGTGCGACGCCCTCGTGGTCCGCACTCTCGAAGACGCTCTCGCCCTCTCGGAGTCCCTGGACGCACCCATGGTGACCCTGGACGGCGAGGTGGTACGCGGCGCGTGGGTCGAAGGGGGACGCGGGGGACGCGGATTCCTGGCCCCCCGCCGAGAGGTCAAGGAGCTTAAAGAGCGCGAGGTGGAAATCGACGCGCGGCTGGTCGAACTCAAGGTCCGCGAGGGTGAGGTGGCGGGCCGGATCGAGGGAGCGATCCTAACCATCAAGCAGACCGAGGATGCGATCCACGCCGCGGAAAAGCGCCTGTTGTCGCTCGACCACGAACGAACGGCGCTTAGCGAAGAGAAGGTCCGCGACAACCGGAAACTCCAGGTCATCGACGTGGAGTTGAAGCAGGCGGAGTCCGAGCGCGCGGCGGGCGAGGTTCGCATCGGCGAGATCGATTTCGAGCTTCAGGCCGCTGAGGACGAACGGGTCCAGACCGCGACCCTCCTTTCCAACCTCGGTCAGTCTCTGGTCGCGGCGCGGAATCACTCGGAAGAGAAGCAGGCGGTGTCCGCGGAGGCCCGCTCGACCCTTGCCGGCCTCGTGGAAAAAGAGGCCGCGACTCAGAAGATGAAGGAGCGCTTCTCCGCCGAGTTCAAGGATCTGGAGAGTCGGATCGAGAACGCGCTGACTCGATCGCACGAATTGGAGGAGAAGGCCAAAGCCCTGGATCTGGAACGGCAGGAGGCCGGGAAGTCTCTCGAAGAAGCCCTCACGAAACGCCAGCGGGTGACCCAAGCCCTCACCGCTGACGACGAGAAGCTTCGGGCCGTGCGCGCGGAGATCGAGACCCGCGAAGAGGCCCTCAAAGGCCATCGAAAGGACCGGGACGGCATAAGGGACGCTCTCAACGAGATTGAAGTAAGCCGGGCCCGCATCGCTTCCGACCTGGATCATCTGGGCCGGGAAGCGCACGCCGCCATCGGCCAGACCGCGGCCCAGGCTGCAAAGACCCTGACCGAAGAAGATCACGCCCGGGACCTCGAAGCCGTCCGCGAAGCGCTGGGCGAGGTCAAGGAGAAGATCGATCGGATCGGGCCGGTGAATCCTCTCGCGGTTCAAGAGGCCCAGGAGAACGAGGAGCGTTTCGTCTTCATGACTTCGCAGCGGCAAGATCTGCTCGACTCCATAAAGGAACTCGCGGATGCGATCAAGCAGATCGACGCCGAGTCCCGTTCACGCTTCGAAGAGGCGTTCCACATCATCAACGCCAACTTCCAGGAGACCTTCAAACAGCTCTTCGGCGGCGGCTCCGCAGGCCTCGCCCTGGTGGACAACGACGACATCCTGGAGGCCGGCATCGACATCATGGCCATGCCGCCCGGGAAGAAGCTTCAGAACGTTCTGCTGCTTTCCGGAGGCGAGAAGGCGATGACCGCCATCGGTCTGCTCTTCGCCATCTTCAAGTACAAGCCGTCACCGTTCTGTATCCTGGACGAAGTCGACGCTCCTCTCGACGACGCGAACATCGGCCGGTTCGTGAAGATGCTGGACACCATCCGCGGCAACACCCAGTTCATCATCATCACGCACAGCCGCAAGACCATGCAGATCGCGGACAACCTCTACGGTGTCACGATGGAAGAGCCGGGCGTCTCAAAACTCGTGAGCGTGAAGTTTAATTAGTAGGGGCAACCCTTGTGGTTGCCCGTCTCGCCGCAACCCTTATTGGTTGCCCTTGTCGTAGCTGAACCGCGACAAGGGTCTTTCGCCACCGCTCCAACTGCGCAACGACACCGCAGGGCAGGCACGAGGCCTGCGCTTACTTCGGCTGCGGAATCACGCGCAGATAAGGCTTGACCGTCTTCCAGCCCTGGGGAAACAGCTTCCTCGCATCTTCGTCCGTGACCGAGGCGCCGATGATGACGTCCTGGCCGTCCTTCCAGTTGGCGGGCGTCGCCACCTTGTGCTTCGCGGTGAGCTGAAGGGAGTCGATCACACGCAGGATCTCGTCGAAGTTCCGGCCCGTGGAGGCGGGATAGGTGAGGCTGAGTTTTACCTTCTTGTCGGGGCCGATCACGAACACGGAGCGCACGGTCAGGGTGTCGCTCGCGTTGGGGTGGATCATGTCGTAGAGGTTGCTCACCCGGCGATCCGGATCACCGATCATGGGGAAGTTCACCGCGGTGCCCTGGGTTTCCGCGATGTCTCCCTCCCACTTCACGTGGGAGTCGACAGGATCCACGGAAAGCCCTACCACTTTGACGTCGCGCCGATCGAACTCGGGCTTGATGGCGGCCACATAGCCCAGTTCGGTCGTGCAGACCGGAGTGAAGTCTTTGGGGTGGGAGAACAAAACGCCCCAGGAATTGCCCAGCCACTCGTGGAAGCTGATAGGGCCCTGTGTGGTTTCTGCGGTGAAATCGGGGGCGATATCGCCCAGTCGGATGGCCATGGTTCTTGAAGTCTCCTCGAAAGCGGGAACGGGCACCTATTTTGCTCTCACCCGGGCAGACCGGCAATACCCTTTCACCACAGACTGCTAGTCTTGGTTTAGTCTAGGACTTCATACGTGTCGTCATCGTGGCGGCACACCCTCTGTCGAGAGGTGCTGCAGCGGATTCACAAATCCGTCACGCTCGACGCTGGTGACTACAGCAAGGGTGCCTCTTCAGAGGTAGTTCTATGCATAATTCTGTTGAGAAACCCAAGCGAGAACGCCCCTCAGGCGCTGTCGGGGCGGTCGCTTCTCGCAGCGAACGTCGGGTTGGCCGGGTGGCGGGACTATGGCGTTACCCGGTTAAATCGATGGGAGCCGAGCCGCTGGCTGCAGGCGACGTGTCCTGGCATGGGCTCGCAGGAGATCGCCGCTGGGCCTTCATCAAAGAGGGCGTGGTGCAAAGCGGCTTCTCCTGGTTCACGCTTCGGGAGCGCGGAAACATGGCTCACTACCACCCCTCGTTCGTAGAACCGGATCGACCCGACAAGTCAGCGACGATGGTGCGGACTCCCTCCGGGGCGGTCTACGACGTGGCGGATCCCGCCCTTGGCGCCGAGCTCAGCCCGGGTGGCCTGCGCGTGATCCGGCAGGACCGCGGCGTCTTCGACACGTTCCCGCTGTCCCTGATCACGACCCAGACGATTGCCCGAATTGGCGAAAGGGTCGGCACCGAACTCCACGTCCAGCGCTTTCGACCGAACATTCTGGTGGAGGCAGACGAAGAAATGCCGTTTTGCGAAGACAGCTGGATCGGCTCGGTGCTGCGCATCGGCGAGATGCGGATGCGAGTCGACAAACGCGATGGCCGCTGTGTCGTCATCACCATCGACCCGGCGACCGCAGAGCGCAACCCGGCAATCCTGCGCGCGGTCGCTCAAGAGCGAGAGGGGTGTCTGGGCGTCTACGGCACCACAGTGGAACCAGGACGAGTCGCCGTGAACGATCCTGTACTTATCGAACCGTGAGACGCGAACTGCGCCCAGGTCGGCCGCGAGTTCGGTACTACGCCCGTTGTAGTGGCGCCGGCGCCGTCGCGGCCAGGGCCGGGACCGATCGACCTTCGAAGGTAGGTGGCCGCCCCGGAAGCGATGTCTTCAATGCCCACCGCGAAGTCGTAGCTTGAACCTTCGATGGGCACATCCACGACGACCTCGTGCCGTCCCGAGGTCGAAGCCCCAGGGGCCAGAACGATCGTGAACTCCTTCTC
>ENA-ORBV01009361-ORBV01009361.1-microbial-mat-metagenome-genome-assembly--contig:-NODE-9361-length-16112-cov-6.072591_pt1 | contig 16112 bp, 6 predicted proteins | sample MGYA00237777_ERZ505514 | MGnify/ENA primary metagenome ERZ505514 (study PRJEB26160, sample SAMN06269048) | microbial mat metagenome | isolation source: Oligotrophic lake microbial mat | place... | reverse complement strand
CGTCAATGGAAAGTAGCAGACGCCCCTCCAGTAACAAATTTTTATTCAGCTTGTTCAATTGTCAACAAATTCAATCCAAACAGCCAACAGCTGCCACAATGGTGACAGGTTTAAAAGGGGATGAAATGGGGGCAAGTGTGGCACCAGTTAAACAAAACTACAGCAGGGTTAGAGTTGTTGGAGCAAATGTGGTTCGGGATGGTCTTACAAAAAACAAAAAAACAAAAAAACACTTATGCTCGTTAACTTCACCCAAGAATTCGCAACATGTGTCTGGTGAAGCAAACTGTCCTATTTCACGGAAGCCAAATAATATCATTAGGCTTGGTCATTCCAATGGAAGCAGAGCCAAAGTTGGCAAACCACAATTGGTCCTACTGAAAATGATCAGCAGTGTGATGTGAGGATGTGGAGAATGTGGTGCAAAACCTTGCAGAACAAACCTGTTTTCCTTTCTGTTTTTCAAGGGGGTTGAAAGGCAAAAGACAAGTTCATTTCTACCTTCCCTTTTGTTCACTTGTTTTACCTCACAAAACAAGCTGCATAATTTCTTTGTAGGTGGCTGCCTGAAGATCAAACACAGTGAACTTCACTGTGGATTGTGCACCAATGCAAGGACATGTGTGACAATGTGTTACTCAGTCCCTGTGAGATTTGGTGATGTGCCCTGGGAACAACCAAACAACATGTCCTATGACAGTCAAATGGATTGACAGAAGGCAAACCGTCAATTGGCACCATGATTCAGTAGGTGTCTCCATTTTCTGGTTCTGGTGCATCAACAAAACAAAAATCTCCCATTCCTTCAACTGTCTTCCAGCTTCTTTCCCTGTTGTGTGGTCCTTTCTTGGAAGGAATTCCCCTGTTCTCGTTTCACCCCCTTCTGGACCATATGAGAGAAGGAATGACATGAAAGAAAAAGCAGCTAATGTGGCAGCTTCAATGAAGCCAGATGCCTTCCCCTTAAATGACTCTCTGTGATGGCTAACCAGCACAATCATGCAGCCTTGAACTTGAAGAACTTTGAAATGCCTGGTGAGGAATTTCCTTGACAATCTTGTCAAACAGATCAACCAGGAGCTAGTGCAGTCGCCACAGAAAGATTTTACAATCTATACATGCATTTGGAATACCCAATGTGCCTCCTTTTCCAAGACCATCGACATAAAAGAAAGAGCAGTTTAAGTGCAGTTTTGTGTCTATCTATTTTATGCTGCATTGAAAGCTTGCTTGCTACTTGCTAATAAGCGTCTTCCGTGATGTGTGGGATGAGAGTACATCGAATGGGTGAGATTAGTTGCAACCCGAGCGCCAGGTTGGTGATGGCGCCAGATTTTCGCAACGACGCCTTGAGGTCGGCAAAGGATTCGTCCCTCATCATCACCGAATTCTCATCACATTTTGACTGGTCGTCGACATTGCTGCTACCACCGTTAGCAGCACATGTACTATCCTGGCGAAGCAAGGACACACTAGAAGGGGAGCGAGAATCGTCCCTGTAATCGTTACCAGGAAGGAGAGTACCTGAGCAGCCTCCATCCGCATACACTCTCCCCATATGTGTTACGACAGTACTCTTGGGAACCGCCATCCCAAAGAAGTTCCTTGCGTTGCTGGGTCTTGATTCGTCTTGGCATTCTGAATCTAGTAGACATTGACGAAGTTTCGACGCCGCTACAGGGTCCAGAGTTGAGTAGCTTTTTGGCAAGAGACTCTGGCCTATTTGACCCCAAGGAATGGAGATTGGGGCGAGTGTAGCAGATATATCTGCAGTGTCATTGGGTCTGTTTAAAGGTCGATTGCTTTGGGTGAACGCCAGTCTCGTATGGATATCACCCTCCTGTCGCAGGGGCAAGATGTCCAACTGGATCTGGAGTTCGTGCCGAACAAAGTTGAGAAAGGCTTCTGTTTTTCTCTCCTTCGCAATGCTGCTGCAAAATTCACGAGGAAGTTCCTGCTCATTACTCATCGAACCAGCAGCTGCCTGAACGCCGAGGTGTTCTTGATATCTTCGGGCGGCAAAGGATGTATATTTCTGTCGAATGGAGCATCTACTATGCAATGCGAGACCAGCGGACTCCAAAAACTCACGGCATTTTTGGTTGCCACCCGCTTTCATCCTGGTCAGATTCTTAGACGACCAAATCTCGTCCGTCGTAGTGGACCTGATTCGTGATATTTCTGACCCCAACGACCTTGTATATATGCACAGGAACAACAGACGGAATTGAGTGAGCCAAATCACCGAGCATTCAGAGCAATTGCTTCCATCTACTATTCAAAATGGCAACAACTCGATTTGACTTGCAGCTCACCTATGAGCACGGCTACAATGATCGCAAACCATGACCCCAAACGTAACCGAGGCCCATCCCGGGTCTTGGCGCGGACAATCCATGCAGATGTTATTCCCTGGAAGATTCTTGAGCATGTGACGGTCATTCTCTCTCAACCTTTCACTCTCGCTCATGGTGTTGTTTTCTTCCTCGTCGTCGTCTTCACCGTTCCGAGTTCGAAAAGAACGAAAGGATAGTTCCATCAAGGATGCCGACCCCTCACGCACCCAGCTCGCGCTACTACCACTAGATCTTAGCGGTGCCATATTTTCTAACAAGAGGGGAAAATATTTGATTTCCCAAGTTATATACCAATTTTGGATTTGATCTCTGCTACCTAGTCTTACTACAGCTGTGATTCACTGCACCAATAACTGGTGATGGATTGGGCCAACTGTTGATGACGAACAAGCAAGATCGAGTTCTATGACTCCATTCTTTACCGTTGATGGAAACATCCTATCGTGACCATAATAGTGGCTTTGGGCGTCCGCTTCCTTTCTTGCCCTCCTCCACCATTGCTACACTACGGTGGACTAATATAAGCATGATGCTTACCGGCATGCTATTGTTGTAAAGTGCCGGCGGGGACTTATTGCGCCTAAAACGGGAAGTGTACAACGTATCCAATTCCCTTTTAATTGCTACAGAGAAGTAGGCATCACCAGTAGCTTGTCTACTGTACTAGTACGCATCCAAGGTTGGTGGCCGTTGTCCTGTGATGGTGGTCTTCACGATGTTCGCGATCTTGGCCATGGTCACATTTTGCTTCTTTTGCGGTGAATACAATAGTATGGAGTGTTGTACAGCACGGTAGTATTTTACTTCGTGAAGTGCCCGTGACTTAATTTAAAAGAACCCGTGAATGAACGTTGACACACAATTGGATACGCACCAGTTTCTGTTGGTTGTTAGGTCTACTACTCAGTACTACAGTAGCTAGCTAGTAGTAGACTAGCTAGTAGCTACTAGGTTGCGCGAAGTCAGCTGTCTGGTTGCCAATTTCTTACAGTACATGTTGATTGTTCGGCTTGTCCATTGATTCTTTGAGATGGAGTAGACTAGTAGAAAAGAAAACGTGGCTTCCCGGTTCTTCCCTGGCCAACGATACCGGTACCAGGTACCAGGTTACTAGACTAGCTACTGAGTAGTAATACCAGGTACGTTGTACCGACCTTGTACTACTGTACTTCGTACCAGCACCAGCACGGTACCATACCGGTACCAGTTACTAGCTAGCTAGCTACTCGAGTAGACGCTAGTACATGTACCTGTTGGCACGGTGCTTGCATTCGATAATGTGTTGCCGCTGGATACTCTTGCTGCCAGTCACTGATTTGTTCCGTCAAATTGAAGCCTCAAGATCCAATTGGATCGCTTGCCCACTATCGAAAACCAACGTGAAGCCTTGACGACCCAATTTTATGCAATTTATTCGATTGATGGGCCTAGATTCAAATTACTCAAGTACCATTCGAGCCTCCAAGCTGAACGTCGCAGTAGCTTGAGGCTAGCTAGTAGAGGAGTTCGTCGCTGGACGACAGCTAAGATGGCAGCATGCTTTGATGACGCAGAAGTAGATCAACTGACACCGTGGTGCAGTGCCAAGAGTTGTTCGGACGAAAGAGGCATCCAACAATGCTAAGCCATTGCAACCGTCTCGAGAGGCGATTTGGGGAACGACTGCGGCGATAGCGCAGTGAGCTTTTGAGTTGTTACATTTTGCTGACTAGCTAGCCGGCAGGTCATGTTTGGGAGCAGATATTGCTTATATTATATTCATGTAAAATTATAGTATAATTATTGTACTGCATAATACATCTTTTCCTTTGTAGAATGCAGGGTGATTCGACATTGGCGGTGGTGCTTTGAATATATACAGGAATGACTAAATGTATGTAGGATCACTGCTTCATGCTCATGCAGACAATGCAAACAAATTGTCAAAAGATGTTCCGATCCAATCCGCCAAAGGTGTGTTGTTCACTTCGTTTAACCCGAACCAGGTCTTTTCCAAATCCTCGAGTTGCTCCTCAGGCTCATTTTCTTGTTGTTGGGGAAGATCCAACGTTGCCAATGGAATGGGATCATAGTTCAACTGCTCTTCGAAGCTGGAAATGACTGAAAGCTGATCGGCCATTTGAGAGGCTGGACCAGTTTGTTGCATACCTTGCATTTCCTGGCCGATGAAGTCAAGGGGGAAAGATGTGGATGGTGCCATGGGTGCTTGATATTGCGTGCCCAAGGGCTCCATTGCAGCTGATACCAAGTTATCGGTGCTGAGCACTGGCCACACCTTGTCGCAAATATCGGCCAGAGAATCTGATGATTCTTGTCGAAACAGGTACTTGGATGGAAAGGTGAGTGTGGCCGTCTGGTTCAAGATCCCTCGGAGACGATCCATGTTGGCCATGGAGGGAAAGGCGCAGGTGGAGAGCATCGCTTCGTTGCTGGCGGCCATACATACACGCTTGGCGGCACGCTCATCGGCATCGTAAACCACATAAGCTTCTTCTTCTTCTTGCTTCTTGACGCCCGTAATAACAGCATCTTCTAGATTAAGAGCCGGTTCGACATCATGAACATCACGGAACTGGTTTTCTTCTTCGGGTGTAATTTCCTGGCCAAGCTCTACTTTGCGCTTGATGGATTTGTTTTCCTTGCTGGACTTGTAGTGTTTGCTGAGGCGATCACGAAATGCTTGTGCAATGCAAATGCGGGCGGCAGCATCTTCAATGGCTTGCCAGGATCCCGATTTCTTGTCTTGCTTAACAAAGCCGATCTCGTTAACGCTGTTCGTGCGGACTTGGTTAAGAATGCGATACAGAATTTTGGACTTGAGACTCTTCGTGTTGGCAGCAGAATATTCTTCGAGGGTAGAGTCGATCAAGGCACGGAAACTGATGTTACCAGGATGTTCGAGAACAACCTTTCCGCGACCGATGATGACAACATCATGTCCAGGAGTATAATTATCTGGCAACATCAAGTTCGAGGACCAGTTGGAGGAGAAACTTTGTACGCTCATGATTATTTGGATATTGTGAGGAGATGTGTTGAAAAACAGGATGTTTACAATTGGTGTCTTCGTGATCTCTTTTGGTTTATGAGAGGATTGAGATTGTGAGAGGAGAGGGTGGAGAAAAAACGAATAAGAAGTTGAAGGGGAAGCAAGGGCTGTTGAAGTGGGTGGGTGTTGTTGCTGATCAGGAAATAACTTCAAGCTAGAGCGAAAACAGGAAAGAATGATTTAACATTTTTTTGCCCGGAAGTAAGCTAAACTTCAAGGAGACTTCCGCTTCTGGAGATAACTTCAAGTTTGAGGAAAAAAGGGAAAACAAGTCCTTAACACTTGTCTTTCCCTTTCAGCGTTTTTGAAATTTCAGTGGTCCTTCCACTTGATAATCCAGTGGTGAATTTTCTGAGATCAGTTGTTGTACACGTCAAAGGAAGTGTTTTGGTAGCAGTGGTAAGTTGAGAAAAAGCTGTTCTATCATGCAATATAATTTACTTGGAAAGCGAAGGAGTGCTCTTTTACTCACTTGGGTTTTAAGTTGAGCTGTCAAGGCAGTTCGAATCGCCTTCCGCTTGCGTCAGCCGTTTTCAGGACGCAAGTTTCACTTATAAAATTCGGGCATCAAGACCCCATGTGGGCAATCTGCCACCTACTTCAAGGGCCTGAAAAGGTTGGGCGTCGTGACTACAGTGAAATTTTCACTTCTGGTGTTACCTCAACTTCAAGCGGAAATCTGCGCAATTAGAGGGACATGTGTAGCGTTGACGATTCAGGAACGCCACGAAACGGCTACCGTAGATAGCAACTACTACTCGTGTCTACTCCGACCATCTATAGCTAGTAGTGGCTGGCTTCCGGTTGCTAACTGGTTTGTTACTGTCGAGTTCAACTGTTCAACTTCAAGCGGAAATTCGAGCAATTAGAGGGGCCTGGATAGTGCTAACCGACGGTACGGGACCACCTCGAAATAGCTACCATATAGCTAACTAGCTAGCTAGCTAGGTCGCTAGTTACTGACTTTTTGCAACTGCAGTGGCTGGCTTTTGGCAACTGGTCTGATACTGTCGAGTTCAACTGTCCATCCTCAAGCGGCAATTCGTTCAATTAGAGGAAGGGGCTGGCTACTGGAACACCCCGGACCAGTGCACACTTGCTTGCTACTTGCTAGCCAGCTAGCAAGCAAGCTGGTAAGCCCCAATTGACTTTACAGACCCCAGTGGATTCGTTTCAGGTGCAGAGAAGAAACTGCGGAAAGCGCCTTAGAGGGAGTTGGTTGCAGTGTCGTGTTCTGGGTTTCCTGCTTGCAAAGCAATTGCAAAGCAAGGTCTCTTGGATACATGTTATGAAGGAGCTTCGGCGACCAGCCTATGACTCTGAAAACGAGCTAGGAGCTCAACTATATCCCTACAGTGAAGACAAAACCTTTTAAAATGTCTTCAATTACTACCGTGTAGTTACCGACAGCCACTGTGATACTTTATCCAGCCAACTGAGCCAAGATCTACTAAGGTGACACGCTTTATTCTCAAGGCCAATTTCAGCAGAGCTATGCACATCGATCCATTTCACTCCATCATTGGTACTTCATGTTCCACCTCGTTGGTTATTGGTTCCTTCCCATTAGCACCTTTATGCATCAAACTCTGGCGCTTGATAAGGTCTTGATACTTGGAACATCGTTCCAAGAGTTCGTCATGGCTTCCCACGTCAATAATCTGATGATTGTCCAACACAACAATCTGCGTCGCCCTTCGAATAGTCGATAATCTGTGAGCCACAATCAGGACTGTGCGGCCGACCACTGCTTTTTCAATAGCTTCCTGGACTAGATGCTCGGACTCAGCATCTAGAGCAGAGGTGGCCTCGTCCAACAGAAGGAGACGCGGGTTGACTTTATCAAGAAGGAAATTAGAAAGACAAAACAAACGGACAAGTGAATGAATGAGTGTGGGTAACAGTGTGAGTGGTTGTGTATCACTGGTGATTATGTCATCGTGTAACCCAAAACCAAAGTTCTGGCTCGTACCTAACAGGGCTCGGGCAATCGCTAATTACAAGGAAGTGGACGAGTGAGTGTGAGCAAGAGTGGTTGTGTATATATCTGTAATTCTGTATACGTGTACCCCAAAGCAATAGTTCTAGCTCTTCTTACCTAATCTTTGTTTTTGGCCGCCACTTAATTTGACGCCCCGTTCCCCCACGAGGGTGTCATATCCATTAGGCCACTTTGTGATGAAGTCATGAGCATTTGCTTTTTGACAGACGGCTTCTAGCTCTTCTTGGGTGACCTCTCGGTCAGTTACACCATAGGCTATATTTTCTCGTACACTCAATCCAAAAAGGGAAGGTTCTTGTTGCACATAACCAATCCGTTGACGTAACCAGCTCAAGTCCAAGGACCGTATATCATTGCCATCTATTTGAATCGATCCACTATCAACGTCGTAAAACCGTTGTAGGAGAGCTACCACTGTGGATTTCCCTGCACCCGAGGAACCAACAAGGGCAGCCGTTGTGTTGGGAGCAACGGTCAAGCTAAAGTTCTTCAAGACGGGAACATTGGATCGTGAAGGATAAGAAAAGGAAACATTTTCAAATGTGACAGCACCTTCCATGGATTCTGGTTTCAGCGGCGGTTGTGGGGGTGTCATAATTGTAATATGTTGCGGTTGTTTTTCCATGGTAGTGGTAGTATTGTTGCTCGTTTCTTGGCTCGTTGTGTCGCTTTTGTTGCCTTTGTCGGTGGAGGGCGATGTGGTTGATGATGGTGGTGTGGGGATGCTTGGGACTCGATCCATTAGATAAAAGATGCGCCCCGATGCCCCCAAGGCTTCCAAAACTTTGCTCAAGTGGCCGCTGGTACCGGCCAATCCAAAGCCAATTTGGAAGATATAGGACTCAAAGGCAGTCAAATCCCCCAAGGATATTTCTCCGTCACTGACCAATTTGAATCCATACCAGAGACTGGCATACATGGCCGCAAATCCAAATCCAAAAATGAACGAGAAGAAGCCAGAATTCCATAAAGATTTGTAGAAGCCAACACTGTAAGTTGTTTTGTTGGTATCCAAAGAAGGAGAATCAGTAGTAGTAGTACTGCCAGCACTTTTAGTAAGTTTGCTGTTGTCGTCGTTGTCGTTAGAAAGTTGATGTTGGAGACGCGTCGTTTTGCTTTTGGTAGGCCACCAAAAGGGAAACTCATCCGGATCACCAATCTTATTACGATATCGTTCCTGTTCTCGCTCTTCCGCCGCAAAGGACTGGACCGTCCTCATGGCACCCAGACATTCGGTGGATCGAGTTTGTGCAGCACCCAATTCATCTTGATAGGACTTGGACAATTTCCCTATTATCATTCCAAAGGGTACGGCAATCATAAAAATCAAAAATACCGACCCCAAGGTCAGGCCGGCCAATTTGAAGGAAATCCAAAACATGAGACTCACACTGACCACCAACTTGATGATGCCCAAAACAAATTCTGGAATGCTTTGAGAAGTTGCACCTTGGAGGAGAGTGGTATCCGATCCCAAACGACTGACTAGTTCGCCGGATTTGTGTTCATCAAAAAAGGCAATATCTTGCTTTAATATTGCGCCGTACAATTGAATGCGCAATCGTGCCACCAATCGTTCCCCAGTGGCACCCAAAATGGCATGCCTCAGAAATCCGGCTCCTACACCACTCAAGTGCAAGACCATGACCAAAAGCATGGCACGATGAATTTGGTCCATGCGCGCGTCTTCATCGTCGAAGTCGGCCACGAGCGCATTATAGGCACGAGCAATCACCAAGGGATTGATCAAACCAATGCCTTCGGAAGCCACCGAGAGCAGTAGGGCTACAATGATGGCGGGCCATTCAGGACGGGCTACTTGCAAAATGCGGGTCAAAGAAGGAGGGGACGATGCTCGTGCTGCGGCTTGTTCTTCGGATTCTTCTTCTGTCTTGCTGTTTTGTTTAGGACCACCAGCACAGTTTTCGTCGCCATTGGTACTAGCGGTAGTACTCGGAGCAGATGTTTCCATAGGAGTAGGTCTTTGGCCCAGTTCTTCGTCGACTAGAGTCGGGGGGGCAGAAATAGTGGTGGTGGCAGTAGGTGCTGCAGTCAATGTAGCAGCAGCCGCAGACGCATCGGTGACTTCCATGTCTCGCAAACTGCTTCGACGTTTCATATTGGTGGCTTCCTTTTCCAGGCCTGTATCCACCAACAAATTGCGAAGAGAGGAACGCAAATCACGGTTGCTTCCGCCAAGGCTGGATCTTTCTTTGGTGGTGCTGCTTCGGGTACTATTATTCATAGGTGCATCGTATTCTTGTTGAGACGGCATGATCTTGGTTTATGGGTATATTTGTCGACACTCCGGTCAGTGAGTGTACTACTAACTAATATATGTAGTGGTGGGATTTGCGACGGAGATCATTTTTACTGTATGTTCGGGTCGCTGCGTGACTCAATTTGTGTCATGTAAATCCTGGAACAACATGCTAGCTGGGAACGTGACATTTCTCATTTAGACGCACACTTTTAACTATGATTTTACGTCGCTGTGTGCGTCCACTACTTAACTAGCTCGAGTCGAAGGTTCGCCTTGCTGTGTGCGTCCATGTACCAGTACAGTGAGTAGCTCTACCAGCTACTATTAGAGTCAGTCGCTAGAGTAAAACGTAGTACGGGAGCATGAAGGCAGAGAAGCCGAAGCGTTGCCAAGATGTTTGAGAGAAGCTCTACTAGTGCTGGGCAGTGGCTCCATCCTATTGAAGCCACCTATCTACCAAAAAAGAATCTAAGAAGCAACCTGGAGCAATTACAAAATCAACCGTGTCCGGTCAGTTTTCATCGTGGTTTGTGTCTACCTGAACTGCTATATGGAAGACGGCCGCGAAAAGGTGTTTGAGTAATTGTAATTGGCAAAGCTTAATATTAATGTAGATACTAAAGTAACCTAGTGTTTGTTCTTATGCAAAAGTAAAGTAAAGTGTGTGTACGCAACGTGTATGTTCATTCATTTTTCGCCGGTCCGTGTCGTTCGTTTGTGTTTCTCCTTCGTTAGTTAATAGCCATGATACAAATGTTTTTGATTGTCAAAATGAATGTACAATAGAGTCATCAGGCAGTAAGTAAGTAAGTAAGTACGCCTCGAGGTGCTGTGCGCCTCCACCATATGCACGACAAAGGAAGCAACGCATTCCTTTGTGATCGCCATCTCATGGAAGTTGTGCCTTTCTACAATGCAGCAGCAGTGACAGCCATGGAAGATGGATTATCCCTCAACACATGATAGATGCAATCCAAGTCTCCTCGATTTTCCATTGCCAAGGGTGCCAAGACATCATCCACAAGCTCAGCTCTTGACAGATTGACATCGACATGTAAGCCCCACAGTTGTCGTTGATTGCATTTGAGATAAAATTCAATTTGAGCTTGAGCTTGTCGACTGCAGCCATGTGGCAAGAATGATGTCAACAGGTGATTGTCGTGGAGCATGGCCACCAAGGCATCATTTTCGTCATTGGTCATATCATGACGACAATACAAATCAAATTGAAACAAATGAAAGGACTCGAGCGTACGATTGTGGTGTTGCAAGGCTTGTGCCATCAAAACCAAACCACTCTGCTGTTCATTGTTGTTATCGCTGTTGTTTTCAGTGTTGAGCAGTTGAAGATTGGAGAGTTCCAATTTCTCCAAGGACGTATTGACCTTTAACATGTTAGCCAATGCGGCACAAGACTGTACATCAAGTGTTTGCGTAGTTGCTTGAGGTCGTTGATGATGGTGTAGATTATTTTCATCTGGTTGTTGATCCGTCGAACAGGCTCCACGTAGTCTCAACGCCTTCAATTTATGGCAAGTCAAAGCATTGGCAATCGCTGAAATCTGTCCATAGGAAAAGTCGAAGCTGCCCAAGGACAAGACATGCAATTGTTGTACATTCAACAAAATCTGTAGCAAACGATCTTGGCTGCTGCTGGCTTGAGGCATATTGTTGTTGTTTCCTGCTCCTTCTCCTCGATGACCAATATCCCATGTTTGAATTGTCCTCAACGATGTGTGTTCCTTTAGAACTTGTCTTAAGACTTCTAAATCTCCTGTCAAACGAACATGGGACCATTCCACTTCGATCAGACCATAGGAAAGTCCTCGTTCTCGTTGTTGTCGCCCCTTCAATAGGCTGGTCACCACCGAGATGGGAAGGGATGTAAAATCTGTCCAACAAATCGAGGTTAAATTGGGAAAGCATTCTTCCGCTGAACTGAGGACATGCCAAAATTGATATTGTTCCATAAGGCTCAAGCGTGCAACAAATTTCCCACTAATTTCCAACCGCTTCAAGGTAAAGTTGGCACGCATGGCAAGAAGCAAGTCGTCCAAATGGACCGCCGAATCATTGGCCCGAGCCATACCAAAGTCGGGTGTAATCCTCCAACCCACTACCGTGGGATCATTTTCTTCTAGGCGCCTCAAAACTTCACGTGCGGGTGCTTGGTATAATTTCAAGGCAGCAACCGTGGCTGCTCTCTTTTTCTCTTGTTCCTTTTTCTTTTGCCTCCTGCAATTTCTGTTTCTTAACAGTTTGGAAAATAGCCTCATCCTTCAACGCAATTTTCGGTACTTCTGGTTTCGGTATCTACGATTAATATTAATGTGGTTGCTGATGATATCCAATGCTCAATGAATGATGATATCTTCTTTAACAACGGCTTGATGGCATTGTTAAAGTAGCAAGGTTAAGTCCAGTAGATTGTATAGGTGGGTATAACCGGTATATATCTATCCACTGAAAAAAAAGTGAATTCTTGGCAGAGTTCTTTCGCTTACTGTACGTAGTAGTAGAACTGCTTCCGAGCGCTTTTGTACCACAGGTACTGAAGCGCTTCTGCCGTGACAAGCTCCATGCAGTGTTTGTTGGTTGATGTTTCATCATCATCAATGATCAGCGATTGATTTCATTCAAGCCGATTAGCCAGTAGAAATGCAGGAATTCGAGTGATGGCTTGCTGACGTTGCAGAAATGACGCTCTTCTTTTGGGAACAAATGCTGCATATATATTAATTCTACGTACTACTACGACGTAGTACCAAAGTATGTGCTGCTGGAGGCCTTTTTACTTCTCAAATGACCCAATAGCGTCCGAATTCTACTACTCCGGAGGACGTTGCCTTGACATGATGTTCTGTGCTTAAGGAGGCAGTTCGATATCAAGTACGTTTTTGACCAAAAGTGTGACGTGGACAACCACTTCGTGACAACTTCTTCCATTTACTCCACGAATTCTCGGAAGCAGAGGAGAAGGAACCATTTTTGGATTTAGGTATCGCTTGAAGGATGCAGTCCCAGAAAAACTCAAAATGCCAGTCCTTTGGCTCTTTTCGACTGACGGAACGAACCAATTCATCCATTTAGTAGATGATCGTACACGCCTTGAAACGCATGCACACTACCTCCATGTGTGCTTCCAATTCTTTGATTGCAAAGCAAGGCATGCAAGTAGCTACTAGTAGCTACCAACAGCATGTTACAGCTTTCTCACCAATCACTTTCATAGGAAGGCTGTACCATATCTGGAGTTGACTAGTGATGCTGTGATAGTCCATGTCATTCCGCTCTGTAGAAATTTCCACAAGTGTGTCAGAGCCCCCAAAATGTGAAGAAAAAGAAAATTATTTTTTGGGATTCCACCAATGATTGTGTTTGGCCGTTAGACTCATCATAGCAACGGCTGAATGTAGCACTCCTTCAGCATAGTTTGTAACATTTTTGCAATGCTTCCATGGAATCTTGTGTGAAAGTCAAAATTTGTGACATTGACTTGATCATTCTTCTGTTGTCCTTCTCCCCACATGACTCATTTATCATCATTGCCAACACTCAACAACCAACCATTTTTCCATAACTGCTTGCTGGAGATGACCAAAATTTCTTCGGAATTCAATGGCAAAAGGAAAAAAAGAATTAGCACAATTGTTCACATCTTTGCCTCTTCTCAGAGTTGAGCTGCACCTTTGATGTGAGATTGAAGAAATTTGGGGCAGATTGCAATTGCATTGATCATCATTTTTTTTAAACATATTTGAAATTCCATTGTTTGTGGTGTGACTTTCAAGATGTGCCGTTAGTCTTTGGACTATTCAGTTTTTAGTTTTGGAGAATCAAGTGAAAATTTGAATTCGAACAAATGTGCGTTCCAAGGAAAAGATACATCCATCCATCAACGAAAACATGCAGAGATGCTTTGACATGAAACTGATGAAAGGCAACCAACAAGAGAGCACAAGCAGCGTTTCGTCAGTCAATGCAATATAAGCATCTACCTCACTCGATCTCACACCTTTCAAACATGACACTGCCAACAAAATTAGTCACAGCCACCTCCCTTCTTTTTTTCGTTTTGATCACTTTTCCAAACTTCCTTCACGGTTTGTCGTCGACGACGTCCTCCAAACCAATTGATGCAGCTGGTTGGCCAGACAAATTCCCAGCCAAAGAGCACTGCTCCAGATGTGGATTGTGGTAAGCTGCCGTACTTTATTCGCATCTAGAAAAATCTAGCAGTGTTGACGGGACAAACGTTTTTATTGATTCGAGACGAAAAATATGAAGCACAAGTCCAAATAAATGTATTTCTCATCCAGCGTCATTGTATAACTTTGCCTTTTCTTTTCTGCGTTGAATGCCACCAATAAATAGTGAAACCACGTTTGTTTCCCGTGTCAAAGATGCTTGTGCCTTTTTGGGTCCAGGAATGAAGCGTATGGATGAGCTGGAGGTGAAAGTACATGGACGACAACGTGACCTCTCAACCATGGCGTGGTCATCGTCAGCAGCAAATAATAATGATAAGAATGCGATGGACATGGCCGATGAAGCACGGTTTGGTGTTTTGCAACAACCTATGCTATTGGCCAAAGGCATCCAAGTACCGGATGCACAATGGACAGGAGTCGTCACGGGTATCGCCTTGTCCATGTTGGAATCAAAAATGGTGGATGCCGTCGTATGTATCGCCAGTGCTTCTTCTTCGAAGGATGATGAGTCGAAGAGCTGGAGTTATCCCGAGCCTATTTTGGCACGCACACCCGAGGACGTCTTGAAAGGGCGAGGAGTCAAACCTGCTCTAGCGCCAAGTTTACGAGTTTTGGATGAGATTCGGAAGGATTCTTCCATTAAAAAGTTGCTCTTTTGTGGTGTTGGTTGTGCTGTTCAAGGTAAATAAATCGAATGCATTGCTGTTTTGGTCACTGTTGTATGTAATACAATGCCGAGTAATTCACTTGCGATTTTAACCTTGAAATGGTCTATGAAACTTCGTTTTCTCTCAAAATTGCTCCTTCAGCCTTTCGTGCCATTCAAGATGATTTGAATTTGGAGGATGTATTCGTGTTGGGTACCAATTGCGTCGACAATTCACCGACTCCAGAGGCGGCTCAACGCTTTCTCCAAGAAGGAGTTCAAATTTCCAATACCGAAACTGTTCGAGGATATGAATTCATGCAGGATTTCAAAGTTCATGTCAAGACGGCCGACGCGTACATTACCAAACCATACTTTTCGCTGCCCGGCACCATCGCTGAACCTTCTATTGCCACATGCTGCCTGGCATGTTTTGATTATACCAACGGATTGGCAGATGTGGTTGTTGGATATATGGGAGCTCCTCTAGAGACAAGCAATTCACGCATGGACGACACGTACCAAACATTGACCATTCGCAATGAGCGCGGCTCACAAATGGTGGAAACCGCAACCAAGCTCGGTAAACTGCGACTCGGTGAAGTGGCGACTGGCAATGGCGCGCACGAAAAGCTAGCTTCCACAACCGTCGCCGCCGATAGTATTGTCATGGGCATGGTGGGTGGAAAAATCCCGGAAGAAGGAATGCCCGTTTGGATGGGAAACATCATGGCCTTTATCATTACCAATTATGTGGCGCCAAAGGGTGTCAGCTTTGCTCGCTATTCCATCGATTATCATTTGTTACGAAATTATTTGCACGTAGTGCAGGTATGGGGCGAGGATCGTGCCAAAGAAATGCTGCCGCAGTATGCACAGGATATTGTAGACCATTATCTAGGCCTCTCCAGCGATGAGACCATGAGAAATTTGAAGACACAAATAGAGAGCACCAAGCGGAACAGGCAATAATTATTCGGACAGGTCACTGGCATCCCCCCCATTAAAATGCCGCTTCCCCCCCTCGGACGGAGAGTCAGCAGATAGAATTACTCTGAGCCTGAACCGTCAGATCCAATTATCTTGCAAGGCCATAACCACTTCGGGCTTTGGGCGCTGGCTCTTACTCTAGTATGGTTATCCTGTTGGTTGCAGCACCCGTTTTCGCTTCACGGAAAGAGTTGTAGAACACTGCTGGTTCTCCTTCAGAGCGCGTTCAGCATAGCATCATTTGCTCCACCAGGTCAAGTTCTTAAATCTCCTGAGCAAATAGTAGGGTGCTATTTAGCTAGCTAGATAAAGAAATTGGTTGAAGAGCCTAGCTGTCTACTATGTTATCCCTGCTTGGGATGCAGCGGCACTTAAGAAATGGCTACAAGTATGGAGAATCCTAATTTAAAAAGGTTTTGAAAATGTACTGAGGACTATATTGACTCTTTTTGGTTTCAAATTTTCGTTGGCAGCCGCAGCAATAGTGGGCAAACAGTGCAATTGCAAGTCATGAAATACTGTATTTTGTTTGTTTTATCAAAAAGTAACTCTACTAGGGGATACAGTCTAGTCTTCCTATGCAAATGTTTTGCT
>ENA-ORBV01009360-ORBV01009360.1-microbial-mat-metagenome-genome-assembly--contig:-NODE-9360-length-16112-cov-6.620580_pt1 | contig 16112 bp, 13 predicted proteins | sample MGYA00237777_ERZ505514 | MGnify/ENA primary metagenome ERZ505514 (study PRJEB26160, sample SAMN06269048) | microbial mat metagenome | isolation source: Oligotrophic lake microbial mat | place... | reverse complement strand
TCGGCTGGAAATCCCCAGCCCAATGTTTCCAAGAACTTAAATCAAAAGCTTCTTCAAGTTGATCCTTGAATGTGCCCCTTTATCTGCATCTATTCGCGCTATGGCCGAGGTCGCTTTGCTCGGTACCGCGGGAAAAATAATTTTTGCTGTGATTGTCTGGCGCAGCGGCCTGAGTGGAAAGTCTGCGATCAGCAGACCCCCGAATCCCCTTCCGGAACCGATCAGGCGAATGGGTGAACCAAAGTTTCGCCCGTTGGCGAAACTCATTAGTGGTTAAATCGCTTGGGGGATTGGGTCTCTCAGCACTCAACTCTAAACTCTCAACTGGTTGTTTGAAAGTGAGTCTCACACCGATCAATCTTTAACGCGGAGGACGCGGAGCATGGCATAATTTTGGCCTTCGTCTCCTTCTCATCCTTCGCGAGACGATTTGTTTTGGTGGGGGGCATTCGTTTCCTTGGCCCCGTTTTCGAGCTGCGGTATTTTCGGCATTCGTGAAGCATTCGTGTGATTCGTGGGCCCTCCTCTGAGAAACACACTCGGGGTTTTCCCGCTAATCACGCGAATAAACACGAATCAGGTCGGGGGCGGTGCCGGTCTTTGTCTTCACACCGATCGATCTTTAACGCGGAGGACGCGGAGGGCGCGGAGCATGGCGTGACTTTGGCCTTCGTCTCCTTCTCATCCTTCGCGAGACGATTTGTTTTGGTGGTGGGCTTTCGTTTTCCTTGGCCCCGTTTTCGGGCTGCGCCTTCAAACGAGGCTACGAATTGGCGGGACAATGCAGTCCAGAGTCCAGAGTCGAGCGCCCAGAGCCCGATCCTCAGAGATCGGTATGCATGGTTTTATGACGGTGGGCTGTATTCACTGCCTGGTCTGGCTCTGGGCTCTCGACGCTCAGCTCTTGACGGCATCGTTCCGACATTCGTGGGCCCTCTTCTGAGAAACCTCGGAGTTTTCCCACTAATTACACGAATAGATACGAATCATTTCTGCGGCAACGGCTGGCGCAGGGCGCGGGCGATGACTGCGACCGAGGGGCCGAGTTGACGCGACGGAGTTTCTTGGCGCATCGCTTCGATCCGGGCGGAGTGGCCGGGTTGTTCGAAGTCGGCGAAGAGACGGATGATCTCCCAATGCGGGGCGAGGTCGGGCCGGGTGAGTGCGTTGCCCCAGTACTCGGGCCAGTGCTGCGTCGCTCGTATGAGACCGGCGCACCAATCGCACAGGGCTATGGCCAAATTCGCTTCTTCAGACTCCGCAAAATCCGTCTCCCACACATCGATGCAGGTCTCGTCGGGGTGGGCGTCGGGCGCGACCGTTTCGAGGATCAGGCTGTTCACCAAATTCCAGTAACTCATCAACAACCGGGAGAAATGTTTGGCTTCCTCGGCGTCCGCCCAAGTGCGGCCGTGAGGGCCCCAGAGCACACCCATGATTTTGAGCGGCGCGGGCCTGCCCGGGCAGAGCAACATGCCGGTGATCAATCCGCTGAACTCAAAGAATAGCGGCACGTTTTCTGGTTCATCGTCCAGCCAGTCCATCAAATCGTCCCGCAGCTCCAGGGCTTCTTCCACGTTGTCGTTCGTTTCCTCGTCGTCTTCGAAATCCTCGTCATCGTCGTACATGTCGTCCGCTTCCTTTGCCGGGCAGATGTAGTGAAAACCATCCTTGCCGCAGTGGGCTTCGAGCATGGTGAGCACGCGTGCGATGCGCTCGGCGGAGTCGTCTTCGCTGGCGATGAAGAGCGGTTTGTCGTCCTTGCCGTACACAAAATCCTCGGTGCAGGTGGCGGCGTCCACGCCGTTGAACACGCGCCGGGATTTTTTGTAGTCGCGGTGCGGGGCAAAACCGAATTGCTGCGCGTAGGCTACCGCACCCTCGAGTAGTTTTTTGGCGAAGGCCGGGTGGATCGACTGGCGATTACCCTCGGTAAGCCGCTCGCGCAGGGTGTCGCGAAATTCCGCTTCGCTGTAGTCGTCGATGAAGAAGGCGTCCTTCACGCCTAAACAGAACAGGTCGACTAACAGGGTGGCGATTTCGACCGTGCCGTTGTCGCGTAACCGCGCGGCGACCACGTAGGCCGTGCCGGCTTCACGCCAATCTTTTGAGATGTAAGCTTCGTAGCGGGTCATGGCGGTGACGTTGCGCGGGGCGGTAGTGGAGGGAAAGGAGAAAACAGGCTCGCTTCGAAATTTGGAGTTGCTCAGTTTTCGCGCATGGCTTGGCGCATCGATGCAGCTGTTCTCCACGGAGAAATCGACAACCGTATCCGCGATCGCGTGATCGGGCGGATCTGGTTGGAGGGGGTCACGGAACCGATCAAACTCTCGCTCACGGGCAATTGCTGGCGAGATCTGGCGGGACGCCGGTTGGAGTTTACCAACCCGGAGCCCAAGCCTGCATTTGTTGACGATATGGCGACGTTGCAGACAGGCTCGGTGGGCGACATCACGGCTTCGCGCAAAGTGAAGGTGCCGGAAATCCCGATGGATCAGATCGGTGAATATTATGCGGCGAAGAAACCGTGGCCGTGGCATTGGGGGAATTCGCTTTATCTCGAATGGTTCAGCGAGAGTAACGGCCGGGTCGTGATTGAGTCGGCGAGTTATCAATTGAAAATTGTCGGAGACGCGGCGTGGGAAATGTCGGAGCAGGAAGAGGTGGCGCAGCGTCAGGCCAACGGGGCGGCGATCACGGGTTTCATGGAGCAGTTATCCGCCGCCGTGGACGAGCAGGATCCGGCGGACTATACCGTGACCAGCGAAGATCCGACTGACGAGGAACACGCGGCGTGGGGAGAAAAACCGCAGACCGAGGAGGCAGCGGCGCAGTTGCAGGCGTGGGGCGATCGTTTGGTGGATCGCATTCACGCCCGGTTGAACCGCGAGGGGGAAACCGCCAATTACCAGGTGATCATGGAGGAGGAGCTCGCGCGTTTACGAGAGGAGCGCGGCGAGCCCGATCCTACCCCCGAGCAATTGCTCCGTTATGAAAAATGGCTGGAAGAGATGAACCGCGTCGGTCGCGAAGCGGTCGACGATTTGGAGTCGAGTGAGAGCTTAGAGCACGAACACCCGCTCGCCACCAAGGCGCAGGAACTGGCGTTGCAGGTGATGACCGAGACCGAGGAACGCGGCTGGTTGAGTTTGACCGAGCATGAAGAGCATCCGGTGGCGGAGTTGGTGGACACGATGTTCAAGGCCAGCGTGAAATTCGCCGGCGCGCTTAACGGTCGGCAGGGGCCGATTAAAATTGATGAATGCGCGGGCACGATCGTGCGGCTGATCAAGGGTCGCGTGTATCTCGACGATGCCTTGCGCGCGATGGAATCCTGCCAGGAGCAAAAGCTCGTGGAGATGTCGTGGCTGGCGGTGGTACTCGTCGATGTGATCGATCTCGCACATGAAGCTGACGGGATTATCTACGATCTGCGCGAGCGATTGAAGCGGAGCGCGGGGTAGGCAGAGCGAAGCGATTTGCCCACGGAAGACCGGCCGTCGCCCAAGCGCTATGGCCCGGCAGGCACGAATTACCACGTACGAGAATCAGTGGGTGCGGTCGATTGCCTATATTCGGGCCCTACCAATTTCTATGGAGGCTCGCTTATTAGCCTGACGAAACAATGCCACCGCGGCGAGGGCACCGCGGCTCCAAGTTGGTGTATCTGATAGGAGACGCGTCGCCCTCGGCGCGTTAAGGATAACGCGCCCTACCTCTTGAAGTCTCAAAGCGCACTGCATTGGTCTCATTCGCACAATTCGTGGGCGACACCTCTGGGCTTCGGTCCGTAGGTTGCGTGCGGGTCTCCTTCTGCTGGTCAGCAGAATGGCGCGGTGAGCGCACCACCTGCGACAGAGTGATGACCCCAACCCGGCAGACCGGAGCGCTTCGCTACGAAGCAAACCCGCCCGGAGGTCGGGTTCCACCTTTAAATACAGTGAGTGGGAGTGAGGCGGATGCCGGGGGAGTGCGATTTCTGCATTTGTCTTTGGGTGGAACTCGACCTCCGGGCGAGTTTGCCTTGGCGCGTGGTAGAGCGTGATGAAGCGAATGGGTTTCCTGCTGCGAGGATTTTTCAACCCGCCCGGAGGTCGGGTTCCACCTTTGCACACCCCAACTCGGCAGACCGAACCACTTCGCTTCCTTCGTATCCTTCGCGAGACAAATTCCGTTCTTGCTCAGCCGCGCAGGCTCCACGCCTGCACTTGCGTGCTGAGAAAGGGCACTCCGCCGGCGGTGAGTTGCAGCGGCTCTTTGGCATTGAGTGGCAGATCGGGGGCGCGGGTGAGTTCGAGTCGGCCGGAAATTTCGAGCAAGTCGTGCGCGTGGAGTAGCACGCGGATTTTCTCGCCGAGCGGGAGATTCCACACGGCAGCGACTTCGCGATAAAACTCATCGCGTGGATCAGGCGGATGAAATTCCGGCATCGGTCCATCGGCGAAGAGAAAGTCGCTTTGGTTTTCCATGGGCGGCGCAGGCGGATTGATTCACGGATGTGGGGAGGGATCAATCTTCAACTCGGCGCGGCAATCATCGATAAATGTCCGACGGCAATATCAAGTATCGGATACTTAGCCGGAACGATGCAGTCCAGAGCTGAGAGTCGAGAGACTAGAGCCAGGCCATACAGTGAATACAGTTTTACGTCACAACCTTACGCAAACCAGCTCTGAGGATCGGGCTCTCAGCTCTCGACTCTGGACTCTCGACTGCATTGCTCCGGCTTAGTGCTCTGTCCCTTCTTGAAATTTGTATTTGTAGGGCTGCTGCTTGCGGCAGACTTAAGGCCTCGCGAAGGAGGCGCGTCGCAAGCGACGGCCCTACAACAATCCGAAAACCCTTTGGTTACAAGCTGCAGACAGATACACGGCGTTCGTCATCCCTCTATTCACTACCCGCTCCTCACTCCTCGCTACTTTCCCAAAAATCTCTCTTCCCTCCCGTGCCGTCCTCGGGCCTCATGAGCGGCTATGTCTTTGAGTGTCGTCGGCCAGCGTTGTATGAGCGAACGGGAACCTGAACTGGGTCTCGGCGTGGTCGCGAGCGTGGATCGCACGCGGATCGGCATCGCGTTTCCTGCTACCGGGGAAAATCGGCTCTACTCACTCGGTACCCCGGTGCTGAAGCGCGTCCAATTCCGCGCGGGCGAGAAAGTGGCAACGCGCGATGGCGTGACGCTTACGATTGAAACTGTCGAAGAAGATGCCGGTTTGTTGGTCTACGTGGGCGCGGGTCGGCGCGTGCGCGAGGATGTGATTTCTGACATCACGAGTGTCGATCTGCCGCAGGAACGGTTAATGGCGGGGCAGGTTGATCCGGGCGAGGTGTTCGATCTGCGCTACCGGGCATTGCAGGCGCAATGGAAATTTCGCTCGTCGGAAGTGCGCGGGATGCTGGGCGGACGGCTCGAATTGATTCCGCATCAATTCTCCATCTTGCAAGCAGTCGCCTCGCGCCAAATTCCGCGCGTGCTGCTGGCCGACGAGGTCGGGCTCGGGAAGACGATCGAGGCGTGTTTGATTTTGCAGCGCCTGCTCGCCGTGGGTAAAGCCAAGCGCGTGTTGATTCTCGTGCCGGAGTCGCTCACGCACCAATGGTTCGTGGAATTGCTGCGGCGCTTTAATTTGTGGTTCAGCATCTACGATGAGGGACGTTGCCTCGCGGTGGAACAGAGCGACCCGGGCACGAATCCGTTTCTCGCCGCGCAACTTGCCCTCGGCAGTGTGGCTTTTCTCGCCGGTAATCCTACGCGTCGCGAACAGGCGGTGGCGGCAGGCTGGGATATCGTCGTCGTGGATGAAGCGCATCACCTCGAATGGACGCCTGATCACGTCAGCGCCGAATACGCGCTCGTCGAGGAACTCGCGCGGAAGTGTGCAGGATTGCTTTTGCTCACGGCCACACCGACGCAGCTCGGGCTCGCCGGGCACTTCGCGCGGCTGCGGCTGCTCGATCCGGATCGCTACAACGATTTTGAGAAATTTCTCGCCGAGGCGGAAGGATTTGAGAGCGTGGCGAAAATTGCTGGAAAGATTCTCGAGCAAAAGCCGTTGAAGTCCGCCGATCACGCGAGCCTCAAAAAAATCTTCAACAAAGACCCCGCCGGGCTCGGCCAGCATCTCGATGCACTCGCGGCGGGCAAGCCAGGGGCGAGTGAAGCCCTGATCAAGACGCTGCTCGATCAACATGGGACGGGCCGTGTGGTGTTGCGTAATACCCGGGCCGGCATGAGTGGGTTTCCGAAGCGAAAATTTTGTCCGGCCCCGCTGCCGGGGAATAATCTCACGCTACTCGCCCGCATCGCGCGCGAGTTGGAAGCCGAGGAAACCGGCCAGGAAGAACACATTCGCTACTCGTTCAAAGATGATCCGCGCGTCGATTGGCTGATCGAGTTTCTCACCGACAACAAGCCGGCCAAGGTGCTCCTGATCTGCAAATCCCGGCGCAAGGTCGCGGCCATCGAGGCGGCCTTGCAGGAGAGGATTAATATCAAGGTCGGTCTTTTCCACGAGGGCCTGCCGCTGATCCAGCGCGACCGGAATGCCGCGTGGTTCGCCGAGGCGGATGGGGCGCAGTTGCTCATCTGCTCGGAAATCGGAAGCGAAGGCCGCAACTTCCAGTTCGCACACCATCTGGTGCTGTGGGATCTGCCGCTTAATCCGGGTTTGCTGGAGCAACGCATCGGCCGGCTTGATCGCATCGGGCAGACCCAGACGATCCGCGTCCATGTGCCGTACGTCGAGAGTAGCAGCGAAGAATGCGTGCTCGACTGGTATCATCGCGGGCTCGACGCCATTGAAACCTCGTTGCAGGGCGGCAACGATTATCAGGATAAATTCAAAGCGCGCCTGCTCGCTCAGGCTCTGGCGCACGATGGCACAATCTCGAAGCGCGGCGCGAAAGACTGGGAAGCATTCATCAAGGAAACGGTGGAATTCCGTGAAGAGCTGTCGTTGAAAATGAAAAACGGACGCGACCGATTGCTCGAGATGAATTCGTTCAACCCGGAAGTGGCTACGCGGGCCATCGAACAGGTGCGTGCGGTGGATGCCGATCCGTTCCTGAGAAATTTTCTCAGCGATCTGCTCGATTTCTTCGGCGTGCGGATCAAGGAGCACGAGGAAGGCGATATGTTTCTCGATCCGAGTCACGCCTACGTGGAGGGGTTCCCCTCGATTCCGCACGACGGCATGCTGGCGACGTTCAGCCGGCAGCGCGCGATCACGCGCGAAGATATCCGGTTTATCTCGCCCGACCACGCGCTCGTGCAGGACGCGATTGATCTGTTGGTCGATTCGAAATCCGGCACGACGGCCTTCGGTCGCATTATCTCGGACAAACCCAATCTCGTTCTCGAAACGATCTTCGTGCTCGAAGCCGTCGCCGATTCCCGTTGGCACGTGGATCAGTTTCTCGCGCCGGTGCCGGTGCGCATCGTGGTGGATGTGCGCGGCAACGATCTGACGGACGAGCGTGAGGCCAAATCACTCGCGGCTGAATTCGAAGATTCAGTTATCCAACGTTTCCTCGAGCGGCCGAGTTTCAACATCTCGCTTTTAAAAGCCCTGATCGAAGGCGCGACCAAACTCGCCGAAGTCCGAACGGGCGCGTTGAAAACAACCGCTCAAGCCAAAGCGAAAGCCGTGTTGAGTGCCGACCTTCAGCGCCTGATCGATTTGCGAAAGCTCAACGATCACGTACGTCCCGAGGAAATCACGCTGGCGCAGGAGCAGCTCACGAATGTCAGCGGCGCGATCGAGCAGGCGCGGCTGCGGTTGGATTCCATCCGGCTGATCGTGGAAGGTCCGGGCGGGAAAGAGTGAGGAAAGAGCGGGCCGTCAGGGTAGGTGGCGTGTTTGTCACGCCAAGTTGCGAGACAAGCTCGCAACCTACAAAACCCTCAAGTCCCCCGAGGAAATCACGCTGGCGCAGGAGCAGCTCACGAATGTCAGCGGCGCGATCGAGCAGGCGAGGCTGCGGCTGGATTCCATCCGGCTGATCGTGGAAGGTCCGGGCGGCAAGGAATGAGAAGATCGAAACTGTCAGGGTAGGTGGCGTGCTTGCCACGTCATTCTGCTGACCAGCAGAACGAGACAAGCCCGCAACCTACAAAACGCATAATCACCCAGGCACGACCGCCTGCAGCTGCCCTCACACCGTTCCAGATTTTTAACCGCTCATCCACGCGAGTTGACGCGAATGAAATGGAAGGTCCAATCCCGGCCTTGCCAACTTCGGCCTAGTCGCAATTGGTTTCATCCATGACCACCGCGCATCTCACCGAGGCAGTGCTTGCTCTGCCGGAAGCGGAGCGATTGGCGATTGCGCGGGAGATAATCGCCAGCCTGACGAATGATGAAGTCCAGAAGATCGCCATCAACGAAGGCGTGCGTCGCATGGAAGACAGCATCAAGGGCCAAACGGTAGGACTGGACGAAAGCCAGTTCCGCCAGGCCCTCAGATGACGATATTGTACCACCCCGAGTTCGTTGGCGATATTCCGCGGTTCGCGAGCAAGTCTGCGGATATATCGCCGAATTGAGAACTCCGGTTCGGTCGTGACATTGAGGCCGTGCTGATCGCAGTGAAAACGAACCCGACCAGTGCGGGGCATTTCATCAATACGGGATCACTCATCCTGCGTGAGGTACGTCGGCGAAACCTCGAAGTATTTCCATTTTTCGTGCTCTATGGCCAAGCCGATGATCGTTTGGTCTTTGGTTCAGTTATCCCTAGCGCCTCAGATCCGCTGGTTTGGCTGACGCGGTTCGAATGATGAATAATGGAAGGGGTTTATTTTTTCTGATGATCAATCTTGCCGGAATCCGGAGTCCATTTCACCAGCGGTTGCTTTCCGGCCACATAAAGCGGATGCCGCGGATGCCCCTCCTTGGTTGCGCCGAGACACCAGAGTTCGCGGCCGGGAAAAAGTTTCGCGACGGCTTCGGCGCGGGACTGGTATTCACCGATCGCCCCCCACGCGGCGACAATCACGGAGCAACGCGCGGCGGCGAGTTGGAGCGACGTATCATTCTCCGGGCCCACGGGATCTTTTGCCGCCATCATTTCCTTGGGGTACGGCGTGCGCAGCGCGAATACATTGGCCATCCAGAATCCATCGAAGCCCTCGCGTTTGGAAAATGTGGCAATGCGCGTGAGCGTGGGATCGAGTTTTGCCTCATCGGCCGTGCTCGGATTTAGACCGATCCACATGATGAGACTCTCGCTGAAGAGAGGATTCCAGCGGTGAATCAGGCTGTAGCGGTGCCGGCGGTCGGGGGAAAAATGGCATTCATTGTCCACGATCCGAGCGTTCAGAAAGTGAAGAGGGAGCGCAAGCCAGTGCGAACAATTCACGCCCAGCAAAGAACGATCCATTTCACCGAGGACACGGAGCGCAGACCCATTCGACAGGCTCAGGGTCTTCGACACAGAGGAAGAAGGAGTGTCCAAGGGGTGGAGGTGGTCGCCGATTTCCCTAGCGGCGACTGAGTTTCGCCAAGGATGATCGAGGGGGTGCGACTGACCACTTTGTCGCGGTGGTGCCCTGTTGGAGCGGAGCGACAACGGGGTAGGTACGGTCGTTGCGGACCGCGTTTTCCATGACGGACCGCGTTTTCGCCGTTGGCTCAAACACGGCTACTCAAACACGGATTGGCTACCAAAACTATTGGGCGATAGAGCGTCGGTGTGGAAACCGACGCCCATCCTGACTTGGTTCTCAGCGCTCAACTCTGGACTCTCGGTTTTCAGTTCTGGTTCTCAACTCTCAACTTTTCCCTCCCTCCTCAACTCAGGATCTGTCGGGATACTTCCGGGAGCGGTGAGTCGGACGCGGGCGAGCGATTCTTCCTGCACGACATTCCGGCATCCGGCTCACGCCGGCAGTTCGGTCCCTTCGTTCAGCGTGCGGAGATATTCCTGATAGGCGAAGACGCGGTGACGTTTCTGGCCGGTGATTTCGCGGACGAGACCGAGCTCAACCAGAAGACGGAGGGCGGAATTGGCTGTTGGGGCACTGAAGTTAAATTTTGCCACGAGCCGGGGCACGGTGATGACGGGATTCTTCTGCAGGATTTCATGCAGCTTGAGCGCGGAAAGGCCTTTGCGGCCTTCGGCGTGCAGGCGTGCGCGGTCTTGCTGAAAAAGTTGGATCAGACGGCGGGCGGTTTCGGTGGCTTGATTGGCCGTTTCCTCTACTCCGCGCAGAAAGAAATCCAGCCACGCCTCCCAGTCGCCGTGGGTGCGCACGCGTTGGAGTAGGTCGTAATAGGCGGCGCGGTTTTTTTTCAGATACAGGCTGAGGTAAAGCAACGGCTGGGCGAGCAGGCCGTCATGGCACAGCAGCAGCGTGATGAGTAATCGGCCGGTCCGGCCGTTGCCATCGAGAAAGGGATGGATGGTCTCGAACTGGACATGGGCGAGGCCGGCGCGCACGAGGGGTGGCACGGATGGGTTGTGCAGAAAGTTTTCCAGAGCACCCAGGCATTCGATCAACTGGTCCGGTGGCGGCGGGACATAGAGAGCGTTGCCCGGTCGTGAGCCGCCGATCCAGTTTTGCGAGGTGCGAAATTCGCCCGGCTGTTTTTCGCTGCCGCGTCCCTTGGCAAGCAACACCCCATGCACTTCACGCAGCAGACGAAGCGAAAGCGGAATGCCTTCGTTCATGCGTTTGAAACCATGCTCCATCGCGGCGACGTAGTTGGAAACTTCCACCACATCGTCCAACGGTGCTCCGATCGCGGCGTCGTTTTCAAAGAGAAGAAGTTCGGACAACGACGACTGGGTGCCTTCAATTTGAGAAGAGAGCACTGCCTCCTTGCGGACGTAAGCATAGAGGAAGAGTTGGGAATCAGGCAGCAGCCCCGTCACGCCAGACAACCGCCCCAAGGCAACTCCGGCCCGTTGCGCAACGCCGTGTAGCGCGTCGCTCCACTGCAACGGTGGCTCTGGCGGCAACGGCTTCGGCATAAAGGCCATGCAGCGTTCGCCGACGGAGGTGATTGGGGTTGGAAATCCACTGGGACCGCGTTCCATGATTAAAGAAAATCGAAATACCTTAATTAACGGAAGTATTAATTAAAGATAATCGGTTATCCTTAATTAAGAAATTTCGTAATTAAAGCGGAGTAACTGGCCGGTTTGTCCAGCAATGGGTCAAAGGCAGTTCAAAATTTGGACGTCGCTGATCTAGAACTGCCTTCGCGACAGAGCGTCGGTGTGGAAGCCGACGCCCACCCGTTGCATAATCCTAACTGATGGTGATGAAGGCAGGGTGGTTGTTTGCTCTGTGGTAGGTGGCGCGCTGGTCGCGCCATTCTGCTGGCCAGCAGAACGAGACGAGCTCGCAACCTACGAAACAGGCGCACGTGGCGCAGGAAGGTGGTCGCCGATTTCCACATCGGCGACGGAGCGTCGGTGTGGAAACCGACGCCCACCCTGATTGGGCTCTCAACTCTCGACTCTGGACTCTCGGTTCGCGCTCTCAACTCTGGAGAGGACGAGGCTGCGCGGTGCTGTGTAGCCCTGTTGGAGCGGAGCGACAACGGGGTGGGGGGCGGGCGTCACCGACCGCGCTTTCCACGACGGTGACGAACCTCGTTTTCGTCGTTGGCTCAAACACGATTACAACTCTGCGCTCTTCGCGTTCTCCGCATTTAAAGTATGACTGACGTGGTTCGGTAGTGGCGGTTTCGGTCTCGCCAACTTGGGTGGTGCGGGAGAGTTTTCGGGCAATGAAGATTCTGCAACGAGTGAATGCTCGGGAAACTTCGATAAACCCCAAGAACTGACTCTTTCGAGTCGCTCTAGCAAATAAACTCCAAAACCATGCCACGCTACAAAGGCCGCAATTATTTCGTCGTACGTCACGACTTGGCTTCATTTCAGGCTTTGCCCGGATTCATTTGGAACAGCGGAGCGAATCCACCACCGAGCTCGCCACCTGTCGGTTTCCGCCAAGTCGAAGACGGCGATCGTTGGATCAGTTTTGCCTATACCACCAGTGGAGCCAGAGAAAAGGCCACTAGCCTTGTCACAGGGTTTTATACCTGCACCCGTGAATATCGGTACGGCAAGCTGCCGCCAAAGCCCCTCGCAATCGCGGAGGGGAAAAAGAGAGCATGGTTGACTAAAGGTAAAGATTACGGCGCGCCCCTACCCGAGCCGGTTGTAATCCCTCCCTTGAGCTACTTCTTGGGCGCCAATCAATTTAACCAACGTACCATTTCACGGATATCTCCCCAACAATTTGAGGCCATTAAGAAACACACACACACACGACCATCTGTTTTCCCCTGAAAAATTCCCGGTCTAAAACGTGAGCCGCGAAATGAGCAGGAGGTTTTAGCAATCATTGCCAGCAACCCTGAAAAATTTGGAATCGATAAAATCATCAGAGTGCAGACCCGCTTTCCCGACATGTTGGTTAAGCTTAAAGGAAAAACTGAGGAAGTTCACCTCGAGCTTGAACTCTACAGTAGTTCTTTCCTCAACCATGGACACGAAACCCTCGTCCGAGAATGCCGATTCGTTGGCAAAAGAAAATCAAAGACCAGCCCCAGAATTAAAGGTGATCGCAAAGGCGTAGGCGTGCTATGCTGGCTGAATGACGATAAAAACAAGATCGTGAAGGGCCACGTTCATCGAATCTACGAACTGAGGGAGCTTCTGAAGCATGGAAAGCCGATTCGCTGGTAAATACGAGTGATCGGACGGGGTTGGCATCGGTCCTTCCGGCGAGCTTAAATGGAGCTTTTTTGAAGGCGGTTGAAGAGGATGGCGAGTATGCGCATCACGGAAGAGAGCGGGACTTTCTTGATCTTACCGGCGGCCAGGAAGCGTTGATAAAACACCTTCAGGCTCGGGTTGAAACGCGTGGCTATAAGAGCGGATATGTAGAGCACGCGGCGCACATGGACTTGTCCGCCGCGAATCATCCGTCGGTCGCGATGTTGTCCGCAGTCTTTGTTGTCCCCGCCACTCCAAAGGAATTCAAAGTTCGACTACCGGGAAATCATTGGCCTGACTGTGATCAACTTTTCGCTGCTCAAGTAATCTACCAAAAAATGAAAAAGCTAATCCTCTCGAGCTTCATCGTACTTATCGCGCTCTTGTCGGCGTGTACCAGCCCGCAATACAACTATCAATCAGAAGCTGTCGCGATCAGCGAGCCACCTTTAAACTCGGTGGTGTCTGTTCAGATCGGGGAAGAAATGTTGAAACAAGGCAAATTCTACGAGCGTGCCGCGATTCGCCTCTCCCAAGATATCAAGTTCGGAATGTTTAACATGTATACCCTCACGCCTGGTGTATATGTGAAGGTCGGCGAGGACCAAGATTCTGACTTCTATAAACCGTCGGATGGTAAAGGAGGGGGCTTCGTCAAGAAAGCGGCACTGGCGGATCCATGGGAATCCATTCAGCTCGGAAAGAACGGGGAGAAAATTAGCGTTATTACCATCTTTCATGTCCGCGCCAGTGAGAAAGCCGTCGGAATCATCAAGACGAAACAGCTTTCATTGGCCGACGATTCCTTCCAACAAACCCTAATTTATAGTGGAAAGGTTGGAAGCAAGATAAAGCTGGGGTATCGTGAGTTTTCGAATAACCAAGCACGGCCAGCTTTCAACAACGACGTGGAGTATGACTTAGCAGAATCAAAGGTCATTGGGTACAAAGGAGCGCGCCTTGAAGTTATCGAGGCCACAAACGAGGGAATCAAATATCGAGTGATCCAAAATTTTAATCAAAGTGAGCGCTGATCTCACCGGCGATCTGAAGGATCAAGCGAGGACGTTTGACTTGTGCCATGCTCGCTTTCGTTCGTTTGCACATCAGCTATCGAAGACATGGCGGCTTAAGATCGGCTCTGTGCCCTCTGTGTTTCCTCCCATCTCTCTGTGACAAAATTATTGGTGATCGTTTTCGAGCCGGCGTGTTGAGCCGCCGTCGCCGTTGGCTATGTCGCGCCAAGGGACAACTCGCTCTACCTTCATGCGTGCGAATATGCTGACGGCGCGTTAGGGATAGCGCGCCCTACCTTCTAGCCGTAGCATTTCGAGTGATCGTGGATTCGTGGCGCGTCGGCGAGCGACGGCCCTACGCCGACTTGTTTCTGGCTCTCAACTCTCGACTCTCGACTCTCAGCTCTCAACTTCTTCCGTCCCCCCTTCCCCCCTCAGCTCAGAATTTGCCGGAGGCTCTCGAGATCAAGGACGCGGGCGAGGGATTCTTCCTGCACGACGGCGCTGGCGAGGGCGGCTTTGTCGCGTTGGAGGGCGCGGATTTTTTCCTCAACCGTGCCACGCGCCAGGATGCGATACGCGATGACTTGATTGCGTTGGCCGATGCGGTGGGTGCGGTCGATGGCTTGTGCCTCGACAGCAGGATTCCACCACGGATCGTAGAGCACCACGTAGCTCGCGGCGGTGAGATTGAGGCCGGAACCGGCGGCTTTCAACGAGAGCAAGAAAACCGGAATGGATGGATCGCCTTGGAAACGATCGACAAGGGCCTGACGGTTTTCGGTCTGGCCGGTGAGCATCAGATGGGCAATGTCGCGCTTCACGAGTTCCTCGCGGATGAGCTCGAGCATCGTGACAAATTGCGAGAAAACCAAAACCTTGTGGCCTTCCGCGATGAGTGGTTCGAGCGTTTCGAGCAACGCGTCGAGCTTGGCGCTCGACGGTTCCTGGCCGGCAGCCTGGCCGCCGCCGATAAGGCGCGGATCGCAGCAGATCTGGCGGAGGCGGAGGAGCGATTGGAGGATGTTGAAACGCTGGGCGTCGAATTCGCGGGCGCCATGCACGCCGAGGAGAATCTGGCGGGCGCGTTTGAGCTCGGCGTCGTAGAGGACGCGTTGCGGTCCTTCGAGTTCGCACACGATTTCTTCTTCGATACGGGGCGGCAGATCGCGGGCGACTTGGGATTTCGCGCGGCGCAACAGGAAGTGGCGCACGCGGGAAGCGAGACGGGTGCGCGCGCTTTCTGGATCGGAGCGGTCGTCGTAGAGGCGCTTGAAGTTGCTTTGGCTGCCGAGCAGCCCGGGCATCGCGAAGGCGAAAAGACTCCAAAGGTCGAGCAACCGGTTTTCTACGGGCGTGCCGGTGAGCACGAGGCGGTGCGAGGCGCGAAGAGCGCGGGCGGCGTGGGCGGTGGCGCTGCCGGGATTTTTAATGTTCTGACCTTCGTCGAGAATCACGACATCCCAGTGACTGGCGGCCAGAGCATCCGCGTTGAGACGGAGCTGGGCGTAGTTGGCGATCACGAGATGTGCGCCAGGACCGGAAGCGGTCGTGTGAAGCGAGCCCAGGCTGAACGCGATCGGATGCAGCGTGGGCGCGAAACGGGCGGCTTCGAGCGGCCAGTTTGTCGTCACGGATTTCGGGCAAACGACGAGCGCGCGAAAAGGTTTCGAGGGATCGCGGCCGGCGAGCCACACGAGCCAGACGAGAGCTTGGACGGTTTTGCCGAGACCCATGTCGTCGGCGAGCACGCCGCCGAAACCGTGATTGGAAAGCCAGGCGAGAAATTCAAAACCTTCGCGCTGATACGGTCGCAGCGTGGCGGTGATGGATTCCGGTAAAGCCGGTGGTGGTTGCGCGCGCAGCTCGAGGGCGCGTTGGCGCAACTGTTCCCAAGCGCGGGTGGCGAAAACTTCGCGCAGGCTTTCGTCGCTCGCGAGTTGGAGGGCGTGGAAACGATGTTGTTCGCCGAGGACGGGAGTTTCGGCGAGGCCGAGGGCGACGAGGCGGGCTTGCTGTTCGTCGTTGGTGCCGAGCGTGAGACGGCGCCAGCCTTTGCCGGCGAGACGGACGAAGCCGCCGCGAGCGGCGAGCAGGAGCGCGATTTCTTCCTTGGTGAGCGTGGTGTCGGCGGCGCGGGCGACGAGACGGACGTCGAACCAATCGCGGGCGTGGCCATCGGCTTCGATTTCGAGAGCGAAGGTCGCTTGATCCGGCGCGCGGACGAGACCGGCGAGTTCGTCGGTGGCTTCGACCACGATGTCGGAGGGCAGCGTCGCGATCCAGTCGGCGAGATCATCGGCGAAGGTGTCGGTGACGGGGCGTTGCCAGCACGCGTCGGGTTTGCGCTCGGCCATCCATTGC
>ENA-ORBV01009358-ORBV01009358.1-microbial-mat-metagenome-genome-assembly--contig:-NODE-9358-length-16118-cov-4.088523_pt1 | contig 16118 bp, 6 predicted proteins | sample MGYA00237777_ERZ505514 | MGnify/ENA primary metagenome ERZ505514 (study PRJEB26160, sample SAMN06269048) | microbial mat metagenome | isolation source: Oligotrophic lake microbial mat | place... | reverse complement strand
CTCCTGTCTTGGTTTCTCCGTCTCGTCCGCAGATTCTGTGAGTGAAGCCTCCGCGTTTTCCAAGTGCGGAATCGTGACGGAAAAGACCGGGAGGAATGCTAATCTCCGTTGATCTATCAAACTCGGAATGAACCTCTGAGATCAGATTTCAGAGTTCGAAAAATTAGCGCTCATTAGCGAAGATTAGCGTTCCCTCCTGTCTTGGTTTCTCCGTCTCGTCCGCAGATTCTGTGAGTGAAGCCTCCGCGTTTTCCAAGTGCGGAATCGTGATGGAAAAGACCGGGAGGAATGCTAATCTCCGCTAATCTATCCCGCCCGGGATGAACGCTGAATCTGCAATTCTCTGTATCCGTGTAATCCGTGTAATCCGTGGTTAATCCGAACTGCCGAGTTTAGGATAAAGGAGGTCTGGGCCTCCTGCGTCGGCGAGATGGCTTCGTCACTACCACCCCTATGTCACCTGCACCCTGGTTTGGGTCGCCGACTGCTGCGTCCATTCGCTGCGTGCGCCTTCAAAACAGGATTCCGCTTTACAGCTCTTGGAAACCGAACGTTAAGGCACTGTGGCCGCTCGTCTCACGCAGAATATCCTGTTCGCCTTGTTCGTGGATCCAGCGCGCATGATCGGCGGGCTCTGGACGCGGCGAGACTTGGTGTGGCAATTCACGAAGCGCAACATCGAGCTGCGCCACCGCGGCAGCCGGCTGGGGGCATTCTGGGCCTTACTGAATCCCCTCTCGATGCTCGGACTCTATTTCGTGCTCTTCGGGGTGATTTACGATCAGCGCTTCAACGTTTTACCCGGCGAGACGCGATACGACTTTTCTCTCGCGCTCTTTCTCGGCCTGGCGCTCTTCCACGTTTTTTCGGAGACCGTCGCCGTGTCACCGGCTTTGATCATCTCGAACCCTAACTTTGTCAAAAAGGTGGTTTTCCCCCTCGAAGTCCTGCCGGCCGCCCAGATTGGAGCGGCGGCGTTTCACCTCGCGGTCGGACTCGGCTTGGTCCTGATCGGGAGCATTTTCAGCACGGCGGGTCTCACGCTTCATTTCCTGTGGTTGCCGGTGTTGGTGCTACCCTTGCTGCTCATGGCGCTCGGGGTGGCTTGGTTTCTTGCGGCGTTGGGCGTTTTTCTCCGCGACATCGGCCAGATCACCGCCTTCGCCGCGACAGCTCTGCTCTTTGCGAGCGCCGTCATGTTTCCGCCGGAACGGATCCCGGAGCAGCTACAGTTCCTTCGACTCAATCCCATTTTTCAGATCATCGACCTGGCGCGCCACGGAGTCCTATGGCACCAGCCGGTGTCACTCGACTGGCTCGCCTACGTTTACGCTGTAGCCATGATAATCTTCTTCGCCGGAGCGGTCTTCTTCGCGTTGTTACGGCGGTCATTTGCCGAAGTCATTTAATCGAAAGCATCGTCGGCAAGTAGGCCCCGATCTCGGCTACCATCCTCTGCCTCCGTAATCCGCGGATAAAAGATTGGCGTTTGATAGGTACGGCTACCGTGGATCGATCGCGGTGAGATCGAGCAACCGCAGATGGCGCGGAGGGAACGGATGGTTGCAGTTGTCCGGGATTCCTGCGGCGGAAGGATGACTTATCGGGCGGTAATAATGGCTCCGGATTTATCCGCGGGATCCGCGTAATCTGCGGTTAAAGGATTGGCATTGGGATGGAACGACGGCCGTGGCGGCGCCATCTGTGGTCGGCCTGAGTGCGGAATTGCCGACTGCCACTTGCGAGCGATGCACCGCTCAACTTTCGGGCCGCGACGTGGTAATTTCATAAGGCAGGCGCACTAGGCCGTGAACGACCTCTTGATCCGGCGGATTGGCAACATCCAATACCGTCGCATTCAGCACCCGGTCCCAAGTATTGTCATCATCGGCTCCGGCACCGCAGCCCAAATCGAGACTGTACTGACCTCCCTGGAGCTCGAGCTGAAACCGAATCTTCACCAGGCAAGTCTGTCCGACCGCCAGCTCGGAAATAAGGCACCGGGCCACCCGCAGTCCGGTCGCGAAGATCACTTGTCCGTGACGATTCCGTAGCTCGCATCCCGCACTCACTCCGCGAACGGGTCGCGTCGCCTCGATCAGAACCGTTACCACCGCCCAATCCCCCACCCGGTACGCTGCTCCCGGCGCTCCATCAGAATGCAGCAACCATGCTCGCGCGATCCGCACGCCTCCATCCCCGAGGCGTTCCTTGTCCTCCAAGGCTAACGGCGGGGCGAGCGGAAGCGCCACCTCTGCCATTGATTCCACTCCATCGGACGGAGCGGGAGTATTGCCGGAAATCGCCGCCATCGCAGCCACATACTCACGGACGCAACTCCCCGCTTCCCCTAGGTAACGCACCGTTCCGCGATCCAGCCATATGGCGCGCTGACAGGTATTCAAGACGAAGGACAAATCATGGGTCACCACGAGGAGCGTAACTCCGGAATCGACCAACTCGCGCAGGCGTTTGCTGCACTTCTGCTGAAAGAGGATGTCACCGACGCTGAGAGCCTCGTCAATAATGAGCACATCCGGGTCGACCGAGATCGCGACGGCAAAGGCGACGCGCATGAGCATCCCCGTTGAGTAGGTCTTAACCGGTTGTTCGATGAACGGCCCGACGTCCGCGAAGCGCGCGATCTCATCGAACTTTCTGTCCATTTCAGCACGACTGATTCCGAGAATTCCTCCCGCGAGATAGACATTCTCGCGTCCCGTGAATTCTGGATTGAATCCGGAGCCAAGCTCCAGAAGCGCCGTGACGCGGCCCCGCACCGCACAATGGCCTGAGCTAGGCCGGAGCGTGCCAGCTAGAATTTGCAGCAGAGTGCTTTTGCCCGCACCGTTGCGGCCAATCACTCCGAACGCTTCGCCCCGCTGGACGACGAACGAGACATCAGCCAGGGCGTGAACCACGCCTTCGCCCTCTGGCTCCGTCACCACGGAATTTCCACAGAGGCCCCGATAAAGCCAATGCCGGATCGAGCTTAGGCTCGAATACGTCTTTGAAAGCGCACTCGCTTCGATGACCGGACCATTCTCCGACCGGGATTTTTTAAAATTCGAAGTTACCGCAGCGGATCGCACAGCGCTCTTTCAAACGTCCGCGAGAATAAACCCAAACAAAAAAAGGGCGACCGGTTTCCCGGTCGCCCTTCGCGGCGTAATTATCAGTCAACAACTAATCAGGGAGCTGGCGCGACGTACGTGCCAGATCCCAAATTGACAGGAGCTTTTCCAGCGAGGTCAGCCGCTAGGCTGAGCGCGCCGAGGTCCTTCAAGCTGGGCGAGAACACCGTCAAGGTGCCAACAGCTTGGATCAGCTTTGGCAGGACGATGGAGCCAGCGGCGGTGAAGCTACCCGTGCTACCCAAGCTGACCGTGCCACCCCGATTTGCGATCGCGATGTAGGAACCAGCAACGAACTCAGCCAAACCGGTCGCGGACGAACCGGTGATGATATTGATATCATTGACTTGGTTGATGCGGACCTGGCCGGCGCCAACGACACCAGCCGCGTTAAAGCGGACGGCCCCGAAGCGATTTTCAGACTGGGTGAGGGTAATGTTACCATTGCCGGTCTGGAACGTGGCGTCGCCGGTGACCGTGAGGTTACCGTTGTTGCCAATGTTGCCCGTTGCGGAGGTCACCGCGAGGTTCGTGGCCGTGGAGGTCACGCCCGTGGCCCCGAGGAGGAGAGGAGCCTGACCGAGAACTGCGAAGGTCACGTTGCCACCGGCGAAGGAGACACCGCCGTTCGTCGGGAAGTCAGTCGTCGGATCATCCAAGGTGATGTTACCGTTAGCAGCGGTGAACGAGACCGCACCCGAACCGGCGAAGCCGATCGTGCCACCTGGACGGAGACCACCCAAGCCACTGTCCATAATGTCACCATTGACGCTGGTGGCAGTGAAGTTCGCCGTGGCGCTTGGGGCCATGGTGACGCCACCGAGATTCAGCGTAGCACCTTCAACGATTTGAATATTGCCATCCGTGACGTTGGTGGTGGTCAGGAACACGCGACCGAAGTTGTTTGTGGTGTTCGAGAGGGTGATATTACGGCCAGCGGTCACGTTCGTGGTGCCGAAGATATTCAGTCGACCAGACTGGGTGACGTTGTTGGTAGCAGTGACCGTGAGGGACAGCGCGGTGATGTTACCAAGCGACACCTGATTGTTGCTGAACAGGGCGACCGCACCCATAGACGCATTCGCCGTGAAGGCAGTCACGTTACCGGTGGTAGTGCCAACGGTGTGCGTGGTGTTGCCGATCAGGACGCTGCCGCTCGCCGCATTGGTCGCGAGGGTACCGTTGTTGGTGATAACAACGTTGTTCAACGAATCCTCGATGATGCTGCCGAAACGACTCGTCAGCGTGGTGGTGCCACGTGAGCTGAGATTTCCGAGCCTCAAGGTCGAATCTTCAACCAGGGTGACCGTGCGGGAGGCACTCGTGCCATCGACGAAGAGCTCAACGCGACCGAAGCTGTTACCGTTGTTACCGATGACGATATTGGCGTCACGGGTGCGGAATGTGCTCGTGGTTTCACTATGGATGCTCGTGCCGGCCAGCTGAGTCAGGGGACCCGAGACACCGCCGCCACCGTTGCCGGAAGCAACGACGAGGCTGTTCACATTCAGGTTACCCAAGACCAGGCTCCATGGATTGGCGACGCTGCCAGTGAGGGCGGCGCCAGCAGCTGCGTCCAACGCGCCGGTCGTGCTACCTGAGATGGTCAGATTGTTGATATCCCGGATCGTGACCGCACCCGTCGAGCTGTTGATGTCAACGTTGTTGAAGTCGTTCGCACCGGCCAGCACGAGGCTGGTGGCGGAGGTCAGACTGGAGTTGCCAGCAACCACGAAGACACCAGGAGCCGTGGCGGTGACTGCACCAGCGGCCATGAGGTTGAGGTTGCCACCAACGCTCGTCGAAGCGGTGGTCAGGGAGACCGTGCCGTTGGAGTTGACCATGAGGTTACCGGCTACGCTACCGCCAGTGAGGACCACACCAGCACCGTTGCCGGTAGTGAGGCTGAGGTTGCCCGTGGTATTCGTCGTCGTGTGCAAGGTCAGCGTGCTGTTGGAGACGATCGAGTGGTTGGCGCCGCCCTGAACGCTGATACGACCGATCGTGCTGCTCGTGTTACCCAGCGTCAGATTACCCGCGGGGACAGAGAAGTACGCCAGTTGGGTGACATTCAGAGCACCGGAGTCAATGATATCACCGGCGACGCTCGTCGCAACGAGGTTTGTTGCGGTGATGTTACCAAGGTTCAGCGCGGTGGTCTCAACGACAAAGACATCGCCGGTTGTCGAGGCATTAACCCGACCGAATTGGACGTTCGGGGAGAGGCTACCCAAAGCATTGCCGGAATTGAGGGTGATATTGCCCGAGCCGCTGGTCAGGTTCAGACCGCCGAGGATGCTCAAGGCCGAATAGGCATTGTCCGTGATCGTAGCAGCGCCGCTGCCCATGGCAGTGAGGATACCACCGATGACGATGTTTTGGCCAACGCCCGTGCCCGTGCCGGTGCCAAGGATGATATTCTTGGCGGCAGCCGTCGTGGTGAGCGCAACATTCCCAGTCACATTGGTCGTGCCGAGGGTGATGTTATTGGAGCTGCGGAAGTCAGCATTTGCACCGGTCAGCTGGACGGTCGCCGCGTTCGCGAACGTGTTCGCTTCGGCCAGCGTGAGGTTCCCGGTGCCCGAGTTGAAGACGGACGTGCCGGTCGCGTTGGTCGTGGTCAGCGTCGTGCCCAGGACTTGGGAGATGTTACCACCGGTGGAGCGGGCAGTAAGGTTCGCCGAGGAAATCGTGCCGAGAACAGCGTTGCCGGCCGTCGCGTTGATCGTGACTGGACCGGAGTTTGAAATCGTGCCGCCTGCGAAGGTGACATTCGAAGCCGTCAGCGTGATCGCCGGGGTGGTCGTGTTGTTAGTGGAGGAGATTACTCCACCAACGGTCATGTTGCCAGTGGTCGTAACTACGATGTTACGCGCAGTGGCTCCACCCGTGGTGATCGTGCCTGTCGTCAGATTACCGGTGGTGTTGACCGTGAGGACGCCACTGTTGGTGGCGCCATTGACCGTTCCAGCGATCGCGCTTGCGTTCGCGATTGTGATCGCCGAGTTGCTCGTCGTGGTGGTGAAGGAAGCATTGCGGCCAACGACAAGGGCACCGCTGGTCTGAATGCCGGTCGTGTTAAGCGCACCAGCCGCATTTACAACCAAATCCTGGCCAACCGTCGAGGCAGCGAGAGTGATGATGTTCGCATCACCCAGAGTGACGTCAGCCGTGTTGCCAACAACGTTCGTGGTCTGAGCCGAGACAACCTTGAAATCGTTGGCGGCGTTCGACAGATCGATACTCGCGGTGCCGGAGGTCAGGGTTGTGGTCTGGGTCCCGTTGGTCGTACCGACGAGAAGGGGACCACTCTGTGTGATCGCGCCATTGTTGGTCGTGACGCTCACGTTACCGGTGATCGAGGAGCCGCCGAGGGCGATCGCCGCGCCAGACGTGACAGAGCGCAGCACCAAATCACCAGCAACGCTGGGGGCACCGGCGGCGAGAATCGTTCCGCCGATGGCAGTGAGATTTCCGCCCACCGACGCCGCGGCGCCGATGGAGATGTCACCGTTGGAAACGCCGGTGTAGCTGAGTTCGCCAAAGCTGGTGAACGCGCCGCTGGAACCTTCGTTCAGCGTGCTCAACACCAGCCCACCGGCGGTGCTGATCACCGCGCCGTTCGACACGACAATATTGCCGGAGTCGGACAGAACGAAGACCCGGCCATTGGAGAACAACGTACCTGCGATAGTGGCGGCATTGCCGGCACCAGCACCCTTGGTCACGCGATTAAGAACCGCGCCACCAGTGGGGAGGATAAAGTTATAGGTTTCTCCAACAGCGATGTCGAAGTTCGACGCCGCGCCGGTGAGGGCGGGCGTGCCATCAGTACCCCAGACCAAAACAGCACGATCCGTGGTGCTGATATTGGCCACGTTCGCGGAGGCCGCAAGGGTCACCGTGCCATTGGCAACGGCGAAGGAATTAGTGAGTCCGCCAACGGTGTACGTTGGTACTACGGCCCAGAGAGGACTGGGAAGGACCGCGAGAGGTCCGACAGCCATCGTCGCAATTAGAAGCTTGCGCAGCGACAGCCTAAGTTTGGGTGCTTTTTTCATTTCTATTAGTAAGCGGTTTGTGACTAGATTACGCCTAACAGTACGAAGGTGAACGGCTCAGCGGCCAATGAGGCAAGTAAAATCTTCCCCCCCCTCCCCCCGGGCAATTCACCAAAATCAGAGTTTATTGACGCCAGGGTTTACGCGCGCGATACGCCGCCAGACGCTGCTCAGTGACTTGTAAAGCAGGGGTATCACCAGCGAGCTTGGCGTTCGCCAAGGCCCGATTGGCGACAACGATCGCCTGATCAAAGTCCCCGTTTTCCGCCAAGGCCGCCGCGAGCGAATTAAGTACGGTCGGAGAGTTGGGCTCAGCTTTTTGCGCCGCCTCGGCCAACAGTTGGGCTTCGCGGCCATTGCGGATGGTATCGTCTTTTGACGTCGCCAGGACGAAGGCGAGATAGGCGGCGATTTGTGAATTGAACGTTTCCTGCAATGCCTCCCGATAAACCCGAATGGCCTCCGCCGGTCGGCCGGCCCGGAAGAACGCTCCCGCGGCACTTGCGAATAACCCGAGCCGCTCCGACCCGGGCGCTTTCTTGATTCCGGTGATCGTGGCCGTCGCGGCTCCCCCCCAATCTTCACGCGCAAACAGCAGCTCGCCTTTTCGCAGCCACGGTTGAAACGACTCCGCTGAATCCCGGATGAGCCGATCGATATCCTGTTCCGCTTCGGCAATCGAACCTGTGGCGATTTTCGCCAAAGCCACGTGGTAAAGTGCGTCGGCCGGAGTCTGTTCAAACGCGACTTTAAACAACATCACGTTGACGTTCAGTTGGGCGAGATCGTCGGGAGCCTTGTACGGAATCATCCGCAGCCAGGTCGGGATCGAGCGGTCGATTAGAATCTGCAGACCAAAACTTTTTTTAACTTCGTCGTCCGTCGCGCCGGGATGAAGCAGCCGGAAATAGGAATCAATGAAGTGCTCCTCGGAGATCACCGCGATGTGGGTGACACCATGTTTCTTCACCAGCGCAGCCGCTTCGTCCAGGTTGCGCGCCGCGAGGATGTTGGCGGCCGCTTTCAACCCGGCGGAGTTTTCCCAATAAAGCGTGCCCAAGGTTTTGAAGCGCCCGAAGTAGCCCACTGCCGTAGAACTGTTCGGACTGGTTAACAAAGTAATGGGACCCTGCGGCTGGGATTGCCGGATACTGGCGGCGACATCACGCCACAGCGCCGCTTGGGCGTCCTTGGGACTAACCCGGCGTTCCCGCAGATCCTTCAAACCACCGGTGATTCGGGTGACCGCGGACGGCAAAAAGAGCAGGGAAACCGCCACGATGCCGACGGACCAGCGGATGAGATTCCGTTGCGATCCCACCAACCAGCAGAGCAACAGGCCGGCGAGCGCCACTTGAGAGCCGCTGGCGTTGAGCAACCAGCGTGACTGCGCCCAAGCCATCGCAGTAAAAATAACCGCTGCAAGGGTCGAAAACCAGATCACGATCGACGCGCGGCGACCTTGTGCGATCAAGACCCCAACCCCGACTAACAACGGAATGTTTTCCGCCCCGACGACACTGAAAAAAGTTTTCCAACCGGTGCCCGCGATCGAACGCCACAACGGCAGAAACTCCTGAATGTATTGCCGGTGCAGCTGCGCGAGAAACGGGTCGATGACCACGAAGACGCGCGTTCCACCGATCGCGATGATCAGGGGCGCAAGGCAAACGGCGCCAATGGCCAAGCCCACCCGTCGCCAATTCGGCCGTGCGTCTCGGGCTCCGACCCACCATTCGCCCAGGAAGGCAATCAGTTCGCCGCCACCCCACCACGCCGCGGCAAAGAACGGATTATTCGGCTCCATCCGCAGCCCGAGGTGATTGGGAAAGTACTCTAGTAGATAGAAGCAGAAACTGGCTGCCCCACCCACTCGACCCCACGTCCGCCAGGTGTCACCATCAAACGTGTCACCGTGAGCCCGGGCCGCGCGGCCCTGCAACACCAAGGCCAGCACTCCGGCAAGACCAACAATCGCAATCGGCGGAATCACGGACGCAGCACTGACCCACATGCCCACCGCACCCCACAAGGCGGCTATAGCCGCCGCTCCACGCGCCACCTCGGGCGAACGCGGCAAAATGCTGAAGGCACCGGCCGGCGTCGCCCGCCACCATCCCGCACCCATCAAGGCCGCGCCCAAAACGGTTCCCAACACCGACACCGTGAGCAATCCGTGGTGGTCCACGTAGCTCGGAAAAAAGCCTTCGTATACCCGGGGGTGACCCACCATCGCCACCGCGACCACCACGCCGAGCAAAGCGCCTCCCCGGCGCGCGGCCCAAGCGGACATGATGATCATGAGAACCATCAGCGTAAAGGAGGGCAGCCAGAGCGTCACTCCCTCGACCGCTTGAGGCAACGGCCGCCCCGTCAACCAGTGATCCATCCAGCCGAAACCCGCGATCGTCCAAGCCCACGCCGTATTCCAATGCACCTCGCGTCCATCCGGAGCATTATCAATGGAGGTATAACGCAAACGCGGCCCCTCGCCTTCCAGGAGGGCCAACGCGTGTCGCACCCAAACCTGGGCGTCCGCCGCAAAAGCAGGAAACGTCTGCTGCAACGGCGTCGCCGCTTCCGGTGCGCCGCGCAAGCCAAGGCTCGACGTGGTCTTTAGATACCCGCTGACCACGTCCGCATGCCAAAATAACAGGATCGCGCCAAGCATCCATACCGCGACCATCGCCAACCAGCGGACGCGCGGACTTTCTGAACTTAGTTGCATGACAAGCCTCCACGAGCGTCCCGCGACCCCGTCCAGGGTTGTAAACGGACCTGCAGCTGAGGGGTGAGCCTGACGTAAGATTCTGGGTGCACTTGACCGCAGGCTTGCTCCTTACGCAGCGCTTGCCGAGCGAAAAAACGGGCCGCCACGCTCGACGTCAGCCGAAAGTGCTTCGACGTTGCTTTGAACAATTCAAAAGCTAACAGGTCAGGCGTTAATTCATGACTTACCGGAAATGGCTCTTTCCTAGCTCAGTGCTGGCGCTCGCGTTTACCGCCAGCGCGGGATTCTCCCAGACCACTCCCGCGCCCGCACCGGCTGCAACCGCACCCGCCACTCCCGCCGCTTCAGCCATCCGGCAGATCATCATCACTGATAGTATCGAGGCCGCGCAGCAGCAAAACGCCTTGCCCGACCGAGGCTATATTGTGGTCCAGCCGTCTGTATCCTTCCTCGACGAAAAAGAACTGGCGAAGCGCCTCGCCGCAGGCGAAGGCCGCACGGCTGACGAACGCCTCCTCGCGGGTATCGCCCTGGTGGTTGAAAGTTACGCGCGCGAGCGCGACTTTCCCATCGCCTCCGCCATCATTCCGCCGCAGAACATGGCGGGCGGCGTCGTTCGCGTCGCCCTCCTCCGCGGAAAAATCCGCGACATCAAAGTCCCCCACGCCCGCTGGTTCAGCCAGTCTTTGCTGCGCGAGAAACTCCGTCTCGAACGCGGCGAATCGCTCAAAATTTCTGAACTGGACCGCGCCGTCACGTGGACGAATACCAACCCATTCCGCCGGGTCCGCGTCCATATTCAACCCGTCGACGCCGGCGAGGCAGACATCATTGTCGGCCTCGAGGAAAAGCTGCCCATCCGCCTGACTGTCTCCTACGATAATACGGGTAACGAAATTCTCGGCGAAAACCGTTACGCGGCCGGAGTGACCTTCGGCAATGCCTGGGGCCGCGATCATCAAGTTTCTTATCAATTCATCACGTCCGACGACATCGAGATCTTCCGGGCGCACGCTCTCGACTATCGGATACCGCTTCGCTGGCGCCACGTCCTCAGCTTTTCGGGCAGCTACGTTATGGCGAGCCCCACCTTTCTCGATGGCTACTTCACGCAGAAGGGCGAGAGCATCAACGCCGAGGCCAAATATGTTGTCCCGTTTCGCTATAGGAAATGGCGCGGCGAATTGAGCAGCGCGGTCGCGTTCAAGGAGACCAATAACAATCTCGAGTTCGGCGGGTCTCCCCAACTCAGCGCCACGATCGACGTGCTCACCGGCACCTTTGCAACTACCGCGATCCGGGAAGACAAACGCGGCAACTGGCTCGTCTCCGCCGCTCTGGTCGGCAGCGCCGGTGACTTCAACTCCCGCAGTACCCGGGAAAGTTACAACGACAGCCGCTTTGGCGCTAATCCCAATTTCTACTACACGCAGCTCACAGGCCAACGGACCACCACCCTGACGCCACGCCTGACCTCGACCGCCCGGGGTCTGTTTCAAATCGCCAGCACCAATCTGGTCCCCACCGAACAGCTTTCCGTCGGCGGCTTGGCCACGGTACGCGGCTACGAAGAGCGCATCTTAACCGGTGACACCGGCTACACTTTCACCCACGAGCTACAGCACCGGATGAATCCGGTCGCCCTGAACAAGCGCCTGCCGAAACTGGATTGGGCGGGCCTGTTCTTCGCTGACTACGGTCGCATCATCCAGAAGAAGCCGCTGATCGGTCAGCGCAAGTCCGACTACCTGCTCAGCGCTGGCGTCGGCCTGCGCGCGTCAGTCGGAAACTACTTTTCCGCCTCGGTGGATTACGCGCGACAGATCGAAAAGGTCGAGTTACCCGGCGCGAGCCACGACCGGATTCACGTGCGCGTCACCGTCGCGTATTGAGAGACGCCCGCCTGTGCGACTGCACCTTGGCCATCATTTTTATGGTGCAGGCAATTTGGGCGACGACTTCATGCTCGCCGGTTTTCTCCGGGCGCTGCGCACGTTGCGCCCCGACGCCCGCCTGACGGCCAACATCCCGTTTCCTCTCGCCGCCGTCCGCGCGCGCACGCCGGAGGTCGACTGGCAACCCTATGAGCTCACTCTGAGACAGCAGAACATTCAGTCGTGCGACGCGTGGCTGGGTTTGGGCGGATCGCCGTTTCAGAGTTCCTTGTCGCGCTGGTTCATCGATCACCTGATCGCGGAGGCGGAGATTTGCCGGGCCGCCGGCAAGCCGATGTACTTTCTCGGCGTGGGCGTGCAAAGCACCCACGAAGTCGACGCGCCCGAAGTCCGGCAACTGTGCGGACAAGCCACCACGATCTGGACGCGGGATTCCGCCTCGGCCGCCCGGCTGCGCAAGCTTCCCGCGATTGGACCCGTCGAGGCGGCGGCCGACCTGGCTCATATCTTTTTCCAGCAAACACCCCCACCTCGCGCCCAAGCGGGACGCGTGACGCTCGTGGCGAACTTCGATTACGGCGCCTGGACCGGCCGCGACGCCTGCCTCCGGGCGGTCGATAAACTTGATCCCGCCGCGCGCGTCTGGCTCGCCCAAGAATCACGCGAGTTGCCGGGGGCCGAGATCTCATTGCACGCGGCGCTCCCGGACCTCGAGCGTTCGAAATGGCAGCTCGTGTCACCCGACGTTGACGGCGCCCCCCTCTCGGATGTCATGGGCCGCTGGCCCAGCGGTGAGTGGCTTATCACGTCCCGCTTCCATGCCGCCATCGCGGGCGCCTGGGCCGGATCGAAGGTCGTCGTCGTCGGGATCAACGAGAAACTCCGGAGCATCGCGCGCGATCTCGACGCGCCCCTCATCGAGCCCGATGCGGATGAGTCGACGGTTCTTCAAGCCCTCCGTTCGGCGCGGCCTTCGCCGCTGCCGGTCGCCCTCTTCCAGCAGGCCTGGCAGTCATGTGAGGGCATTGTTCGCTCCGCTGTTGCACCGGCTCGCTGAGTTGTCATAGGCAAAGCGGTCCATGCTGGCTCTCGTCGTATCCTTCGCCTTTTTCCTGTTCGTAGCCTTCATCGGCCGGGCGACGCTGGCACTCGCTGGCTGGCGCGGCGGCCTGTTGCGGGCTTGGCTGCTCGCGCCCGCCACCGGACTCGCCGTGCTCGTGCTGGGCACCATGATGTTCAACCAATGGGGACTCCCCATTCAGGCCTTCGCCTGGCCGCTGACCCTCAATTTGCTGGCCGCAGCGACCGGAATCTTCATTTGGCGCCGGCCGGTGGTTCCCACGCGGGCATTGCTGCCCTTTGTCGCCGTCGCCCTGCTCTCGCTCGGATGGACGGGTTGGCCGATGCTGCGTTTCGGGTTTGGCTGGCTGAGCTACGTCAACGACGACTACGTTAACTACTGCCTCGCCGCCGACCGTTTCAAGAACTTCGGGTTTTGGCGCGTCCCTACCATGGAGGAACTCGCGGGCACCGACATTTCCCAATACTACTGGTTCATGCACGTGCCGGGGCTGATGCGCTTCGGCAGTGAACACGTGGTGGCGTGGATGTCCGCGCTCTCCGGCGTCAAGACCCTCGGCATCTTCATGCCGGTCATCGTCGGCTTGGGGCTGATTCAACTCTTCGCCGCGGCCGCGCTCGTCCTCCATCGCGGTCGCTGGCGTCGACGGGCACTGATCACCATCGCGCTCCTCGCCGTTAGCCCGCTCTTCATGCTGGGCACGCTTTACCAGCTGATCGCCCAAGTTGGAGGCCTCGCCCTGCTCCTCGCCGCGACAGCAGTTCTGACCGGCAATCTCCCGCCAACGCGCCGCCGCATGATCCCTCACGCGATCATTCTCGCTGTGCTCGGCGCCGGGCTCGCGATCACTTATCCCGAAGTGACGCCCTTCGCGGTCCTCACCGCCGGAGCGCTGGGAGTGGTCGAGTGGGTCCGCCGCCGCGAATTCCCGATGCCGCGCGTCGGTCTCATGATCTACGGAATCGTGGGCGTCATTCTTCTGCTGCGGTTCAACATCCTCTCCTATCTCTTCACGATCTCGTATCAGTTCGGGTCCGGCTTCCGCAGCGTCGATCTTTCGCTCTCGCTGTTCCCGTATTTCCTGATTCCGACCGGCCTCGCCAACCTGTTTGGGTTGATGCCGCTCGCGATCAATTTCGCGGAACCATATACCTCAATCACGATCATCGCCGGCGGCATCGCGCTCGTCACCGCCCTCGCGTTTGGCGTGCGTGAAGCGCTCCGACCCGCGCCGATCGCCGTCCTGCTGCTGGTCCAAGCCGCGCTCGCAGTGCGGTTGCTCACCAGCGGCAATGACTTCGGCCTCTACAAGGTCGCCATGTTTATGCAGCCCGCGCTCGCGGCCGCTCTCGCCTGCGCCTTGTTGAGGTTACCGGCATCCCGGTTGATGGCGCCGCTGGGCGTGCTGATCATCGCCGCCGCCTGCGCGCCCACCGCTCTCTATTATACCCGCGTCTCCCAAGGCGAAAATGCCGGCGGCATCACCGAAGCCAAGCTCGCGTCGATCCTCGGTACAACCGCGCCGGCTTTCCCGCCGCACACCCGCCTGCTCGCCGACATCAACAACCTCGTCGCCGCCAAAGTCGCGGCCGCGGAGGTACGCGGCACCGACTTGCGGTTTCTCTCCCGCGATTATTACCAGCAGATCGCGCCGATCGATTACGAGCGGCTCGGCGATGCCCTCATTAGTTTACACCCCCAGTTTGCAGATTTCACCCGCACCCGCGCTTTGCTCGAACAGCGCGACGAAGCCACCATCCGCACGCACTCCTTGTTCCAGACGTCGTTTCGCGCCCCCGCGCTCAGCTTCGCCCAAGCTGGAAAGAAAGACGGCTACATCATCCTGCATGAGGCGCTCGGTCTCTTAAACAAGATGCGGATCCCGCCCCGCACGCAGGCGAAAACGTTCTTCAAGTACCTGCCCGCCGACCAGGCGAAAAACCATCTCGTCTTCATCCATTCAGGGCGCGGGAACCACTACTACCTCGGTGACCGCCAGCGCATCGCCCTTTACCAGCAGGAAGCCGACCCCTACACGAACCAGCAGGACATTACCGGCCTCGGCCGCTTCCTCCTCCTGCGCGTGGAACAGCCGGACGAAGAATTTTACCTGCGGATTTCCGCCTCAAAGACCTTCATGGGCCGCGACCACACGGCATGGTCGCCTGGTTCCAAGGTGCTCGGCGCGACCGAAGTTCCGCTCGCCTTTCCGGGCAATGGCGCGGTGAATCGCATCATTGGGCCGATCCGCCCGGTTTATCGCGACGGCGCCGCCTACATTGGGATCGATTTGAACGAGACGCCGGTGCAATTCCCGTTCGAACGCAGCGGTCTCCAGTCACTCTACAACACGATGGTGCCGCTCGACTCCCGCAAACTCGTCGCCTACGGACGGGACATCTCCGCGCTGTCGGCCGCCGAGTACGCCGCCCTGACCCGACCCTCGAAGCTCACCCAGTTTCCCGATGATCTGCTGTTCGCCCGCGGCTTGGAATTTTCCGGCATCTACGAGGACGGCTGGCTTTCGCCCCGCAGTGAATTCGTTCTCGGCGGCGGCGGTCCGCAAGCCTGGATGCGAGTGCGCGGCTTTGTCCCCGAACTCCCCGGCGACCCGCTGAAAGCCGGCACCCTTTCCTTCACTCTTCCGTCCGGCGTCGTTGAAGTCTCCACCTCCGTCGGCTCCTTCGATTGGATCATCCCCGTTGGCTCGACCGACACGACGGCCCGCGTCGGCCTGCGCTTCAGTCATTCCGGGCCGCTGCCCGGCCGGGATTACCGACCGGTCAGCGCCAAACTGGAGTGGATGGAGGTCTTCCCGACCCTTCCGACGTACGCATTCGAATTTGGGAAAACGACCGCCGCTCGTCTCGCTTCCGTCGGGATCGACCAGGACGGCTGGATGGCACGTCAAGCCACGATCCAGCTGCCACCGTTTCCCAGCGAACACGATGTTGTCCTCACCTTCGAGTATCCCGGCTGGAGTGACACCAAGGAAACCACGCTGACGACCTTCTGGCCCGGCGAGAGCCAGCCCCGTCTGCTCAAGCTCACGCCCGACGCTCAAGGCTCCGTGCGCGTGCGGCTGCCGGCATCGGCTCAACCGCGGAAGCTGCAATTGGAAGCGAGTAACGACTTCTCCTTGGCCGCACCCGACACCCGGCGACGTTCCGGGCGTTTGATCCAGCTGGAAATTCAGCCCACGCCTTCTCGCTGTCT
>ENA-ORBV01009354-ORBV01009354.1-microbial-mat-metagenome-genome-assembly--contig:-NODE-9354-length-16126-cov-10.443579_pt1 | contig 16126 bp, 6 predicted proteins | sample MGYA00237777_ERZ505514 | MGnify/ENA primary metagenome ERZ505514 (study PRJEB26160, sample SAMN06269048) | microbial mat metagenome | isolation source: Oligotrophic lake microbial mat | place... | reverse complement strand
CTTCGCCCGTCGTCCTCCCCCCCGCCAGCACACCGCCCAGCCTCCGCCTCGAACACGCAACGGGCGCGCTCCTCCTGGAGTTCGAAGGCGAGGATGGTCTGGCCAACCAAATCCAAAACCCGGCGAGCCTCGCCACCCACGCGCCGCTCCGCATCCGCGTTTCCGCCGGCTCGCTCGCCTCCCCGCTCCTCCTCCCTGAGAGCAACCTCACCTTCACCTCGGACGAAGGCGAGACATACACGCTCTATCTCCCCGCCTTCAACGTCATGCCCGGCGCCGCCAACGACGCCTACCTCTGGATCGCCGCGAGCGGGGCGACATATCACGCCACCGCCGCGCAAACCGGGCCCACGTTCGCCGAGCTCGCCCGCGGCACCCCCACCCCATGGGTCGCCCTCGAACCCGGCTTCCGCGTGGAAGTCGTCGCCAGCGGACTCAGGCTCCCCATCAATATCGCCTTTGTCCCCAACCCCGGCACCGATCCCGACTCCCCTTTCTATTACGTGACCGAGCTCTACGGAAGCATCAAAGTCATCCTTCGCGACGGCACCGTCGCCACCTACGCTGGCAACCTTCTCAACTTCAATCCCAGTGGCGCGTTCCCTGGCTCCGGCGAGCAGGGCGTAACCGGAATCGCCGTCGATCCTGTGAATGGCGATGTCTACGCCGGCATGCTCTACTCAAGCGTCGACGGCGTCGAAAATGTCCCGCACTATCCCAAGGTCGTCCGCTTCACCAGCACCAACGGCGGCCGAACCGCCGCCACACAGACCACCATCCTCAACATGGTCGGCGAGACCCAGGGACAGTCGCACCAGATCTCCAATATGAGCTTCGGGCCCGACGGCGCGCTCTACGTCCACATGGGCGACGGCTTCACCGCATCAACCGGCCAGAACCTCGGTTCATTCCGCGGCAAGGTTCTCCGTATCAACCGCGACGGAACTCCCCATCCCTCCAACCCCTTCTACAACCCCGGTGATGGAATCACCTCACGCGACCACGTCTTCGCGTACGGTCTTCGCAATCCTTTCGGCGGAACGTGGCGGCAGTCGGACTCTTCTCTTTACTGCGTCGAGAACGGCCCCAGCGTCGACCGCTTCATGAAGGTCATCTCCGGCCGCAACTATCTCTGGAACGGCTCTGACGGCAGCATGTCCAACTTCGCGATCTACAACTGGGTCCCCTCCTCGGGCCCCGTCAACATCGCCTTCATCCAGCCCGGCACTTTCGGTGGCAGCGGCTTCCCCGCCGGCAAGCAGGGCGTCGCGTTTGTCACCGAATCGGGCGCAACCTGGGGCACCGGTCCCCAGTCGATTGGCAAAAAGATCACCCAGTTCATTCTCGATCCAGCCGGCAACCGCATCAGCGGCCCAACCCCCTTCGTCAGCTACGGTGGCTCCGGCAAGGCCACCGTCTGCGGGCTCGCCTCCGGGCCCGATGGCCTCTACTTCACCGACCTCTACAAGGACCTCAACTACACCACCCCCGTCGATGTCGGCGCCAACGTGCTCCGCATCCGCTTCGTCGGCGATGCCGCGTTCAGCGCGAGCATCACCTCCGGCCCCGCGCCCCTCACAGTCCAGTTCACCGATACCTCCACCGTCCCCAACGCTACTTCGTGGCTCTGGGAGTTCGGCGATGGCACCACCAGTTCCGCCCAGAATCCCTCGCACACCTTCACCGACGACGGCGTCTACACAGTCCGTCTCAGCGTGACCGGCTCGACCGGCCTCTTCGTCGAAGAGAAGCCTTCACTCATCCGCGTCGGCACTGTCCCGTCGATCGCCTTCATCGGTATCTCCCTCCCGCCGACGGTCGCGGATGATGCGCTCGCCAATCACCTTGAGCAGCAGGGATACGCCGTCACCGTCTACGACGATGAGCCCGGCAACCGCCCAACCGCCGCGCAGCTCGCCGCCGCCAACGACCTGATCATCGTCTCTTCCACGATCACATCAACCAACGTCGCCGGCGAGTTCCGCAACCTGCCAGTCCCCATGATCTTCTGGGAGAACGCGCTCCTCCGCGCCGGCCGCGAGTCCCTCACCGATAACGGAGCCGTCGTCGCCGCCACTTCCATCAACATCACCGACAACACCCACCCCATCACGCAGGGCTTCCCCACCGGCGCACGCCAGGTCTTCACAAGCTCCGCGAACATGAGCGTCGGGCTTGGCAACATCGGACCCGGCACCCGCACCCTCGCCCTCCGCACCGGCTCGACCGATCGCGCGATCATCGTCGCCGAGGCCGGAGCAACAGTCGCCGACAACTACATCACCCCCGCACGCCGCGCATTCCTCTTCTTCGAGGACAACAGTTGGCAGGTCGCCACCGCTGATGCGGAAACGCTGTTGGAGCGCACCGTCTGCTGGGCCCTGGCCATCCAGCCCCCCGCAATCTCCATGGACCCACTCAACACCTCCGCGTGCGATGGCGAAACCGCGGCCTTCTCGGTCACCGTCACCGGTTCCTCACCGCTCTCGTTCCAGTGGCGTCGAAACGGCCAGCCCGTGGCCGGCGGAAGCTCGCGAACGCTGACACTCGTGTCGGTTTCCGAGTCCCTCGCGGGGACCTACGACTGCGCCGTCACCAATCCATGCGGACAGGCCATCAGCCAGGGCGCAACCCTCACGATCACACCCTGCTGCCCCGCCGACTTCGATAACAACGGCGTCCGCGAAGTCCCGGACATCTTCGCCTTCCTCTCCGCCTGGTTCGCGCAAGACCCCGCGGCCGATTTCGATGGAATCGGTGGTATCGGCGTCCCCGACATCTTCGCCTTCCTTTCCGCTTGGTTCGCAGGCTGCTAGGGATAGCAAATCTCTTCGCGGCGCGGTAGATTGTGCCGTCGGCACCTCGCCCCGGTTGTCGTTGCGAACTGCTTCAACCCGGGAAGCTTGCTCGCAACCAGTTTCGTTTCGGCCAATATTCTCGGGGTGACAGTTCCCAGCACACAAATCTCGATCCCGTTCTCGATGTTGAACAAAACGGAAGGAGTGCTCATGTTTCACCGACCCTGGCGGACCGCCGCCATCCTCGCTGCCGCGGCCACAACCTCAGGCCTGGCTCTCGCTGCCGACCAGACTCCCCTGCCCCTGAACTACAACTTCAACGGCATGGTCAACCCAGGCGAGGCCGGTTGGCCCGACAACCCCGATGGCTTCCGCTCCATCTCTGATCGCGCGCTGAGCGTGGATGCATCCGCCGGCTCGATCACCTTTGGCCCCGTCATCGGCGCAACCGGTCTGAACTACTCGATCAACACCGGCGCATTCTCGCTCGATATCGTTCACCTCGGTAACCGTCTGATCTCCAACGCCTACGACCTGGCCGAGGACGGGGACAACATCGGCATCCAGCCAAACTGGGACACGTCCCCCGACCACACCGTCCCGCAGGTCACCGACGTGTCGAGCCTCAACCTCGACATGTTCGACAACACCCAGATCGGCGTCATCTACCAGATCAGCAACAGCGGCGGTCAGCTCGACATGACGCTCACGTTCACCGACGCCTCCAGTGTCACCGTTCGCCTCGCCGGTCCCGACTGGTTCGGCACCCCCGCCGTCCCCGCGCCGCTCGCCGGTGTCCTCTCCCAGTCCCGTCTCGGAGGCGCGACCGCGCTCTGGAACTCCACCAACAGCAACGACCTTGGCGCACCCGCGCCCGCTGCGCAGCGCCTCAGCGTCATCGAAGCCATCGTCAGCGTTCAGGACCTCATCAACGACGGCTTCGGCGACATCTCCGGCCGGACACTCTCTTCCATCACCTTCGGCAACGCCACGTATCCGGCGAATGTCGGCCGCGGCTACGCCATCATCGCCGCCACCGCTCGCGGCGCACTGAACTTCGGCCCCGAGGGCGTCGGTTCCGTGAACCCCAGCCCCGTCGTTTCCGGCCAGCCCGCCACCTTCCGCGTCGCGGTCACCCCCGGCAGCGGCGTCCCCAACGCCATCACCGCCGTCACCGTTGACGCCTCCACGCTCGACCTGGGCAACGTCAATCTCAACGACAGCGGCATCAACGGCGATGTCACCGCCGGCGACAACACCTGGAGCGCGACCGTGAACGTCCCGGGCACCGTCCTGGCCGGGCCTCGCAACGCTCCCTTCTCCGTCACCGATGCTCAGGCCCGCGTGTTCAACAGCACCATCGGCTTCAACGTTGTCGGTCCCCCTGATGCCCTCGACATCGGAACCCTCGCTGGCGGTAACACCAATCTTCAGGCCGAGCTCATCTCCGGCGGCGTTGTCTGGTACCGGTTCCAGCTCGCCCAGAGCGTCGACGCCATCGACCTCGAGTTCTTCGACATCGACACCGAGGGCTCCGCCATTGTTGTCGGTAACGACACCGAGCTGGGCCTCTACAGCGCCGTCGGTAACCTCGTCGCGACCGACGACGATGACGGCAGCGATCTCCTCAGCCAGTTGACCTTCGGCGCATCCCTCCCCCGCCCGCCCGTCGGCAACGGGCTCGCCTACAACGGCCGCGACGGCGCAGCACTCCCCGCCGGCATCTACTACCTCGCCGTCACCGGCTTCAACTCAGTCTTCAACGCCACCAACTGGAACGTCTCCTCCCCGCACACACGCACCGGCACACTCAATATCAACCTCAACCTCGGCACCGTTTCCGCTGAGTCCGCCGTCATCGCCGGCCCCTTCAACTACCCGGCCACCGGCAACGACTTCTACCTCCTCCAGCGCGGCCTCACCTTCACCCTCGCCGAGGCGATCGCGGTGCAGCTCGGCGGCCACCTCGCCTCCATCGCTGACGCCGATGAGAACGAGTTCGTCCGCGCCTCCGTCCTCGGCTACGACGGCACCGACCGTCGCGGCTGGATCGGCTTCACCGATGCGGCCAGCGAGGGCAACTTCGTCTGGACCGACGCCTCTCCCGTCACCTTCACCAACTGGGGACCGGGTGAGCCCAACAACGCCAACAACACCGAGCACTACGCCGAAATGCTCGGATCCAGCGGAACCTGGAATGACCTCAGTGTCGCCGGCGTCAGCGGACTGGGCGACTGGTCAGTAGTCGAAATCCCCGGCGGCGGCCCGCAGTTCTGCGATGCCGACTGGTGCCAGGATGGCAGCGTCGGCGTTCCCGACATCTTCTGCTTCCTCTCCGCTTGGTTCGCCAACGACCCCGTGGCCCGCAACTACGGCGGCACCAACGGCGTCCCAGCCATTTTCGCGTTCCTCTCCGCCTGGTTCGCCACCGGTACCGGGCCCTGCACGCCCTGAATATCGTTCAGGATCTGATCGCTCCGACATCCCCGCGGCCCCCGTCTCACAGACGGGGGCCGCTTTCGTTCCCCCCCATTCACACTTTTTCAGGAATTCTCTGGCCACCACCACCCTCCCATCCGCATGCATCTCCAGCCGAGGCACGATCTGCCCGGTCCTTCGTTCCTCACGCATTCAGACTGGAGATCCATTTCATGAGACTCACGCTTTCAAAGCTCGTTGCCGCCGCGGCTTCCCTGTTCATCAGCCTCCCCGCGATCGCCCAGACCGATGAGATCCTCGACACGCCCGCAGGATGGATCTATCGCTACGGCGCATCGTCGGCCGACATCACCTCGGACATCAACAGCGGCTTCCGACCCTTCACCATCAAACGCTCTGCCGCCGGCCAATATGACGTCGTCAGCATCCAGAACTCCGCGCCCTACGCCGTCAGCGGATTCTCCACCAGCAACATGCACTACGGCCTGACGGTCGCCGGCCTCAGCTCCCAGCTTTCCAACCGCCGGCTCGTCAGCCTCGACTGCTACGAAGCAAGCGGATCAACCCGCGTCAACGCCATCTCCGTCCCCAACACCGGCGCAGGCTCAACAGGCTGGGGCCTGCTCATAGATCAGACCCGCCAGCAGATCATCGACTGGGTCGCGGACACCACCCCCGCGCTCCGCATCACCGACCTCTCCATCTACACCGTCGGCGGCCAGAAGCGCTACGCCGCGGTCGCCGTCAACAACCAGGGTGCGCAGAGCCAGGGCTGGTGGTGGTATTTCGACAAGACCGGCGCCGAAGTGGCCGCACTTCTCGAACAGAACGGCGCACGCCTCATCGATATCGAGGTCGAGACCGCCGCCACCATCCTCACCCCCGCCCGATTCGCCTGCGTCATGGTCTCCCAGAACCCCGGCGCCGGCTGGATCTACCCCTCCCTCACGTCCCAGCAAGTCGATGAAGTCGTCAACCAGACCGCGGGCCGCATCACCAACCTCCACCGCTACACAACCGGCTCCGGCGCCACCCGCTTTGCCGTCAGCCTCGTCGACAACGCCAACCCCCAGACCCGCCGAATGCGCAACTACATGGCCGCGGAGGCCACCACCGGCTCCTACGGCTTCAAGCTCAAGGAAGTCGACGGGCCCGTCCTGGCCTCGCTCAACGAGAACTTCGTCTTCGAGCCCGCCAGCATGCTCAAGATCCTCCACGCCACCTACGCCATCCGCCAGTGCGCCCTGGGCAACGATTCCCTCACGAGCGACATCTACGCCATCAATCGCTGCACCACCGAGTACGCCAACAACATCTGCCCCGAGCCCCCCTACTACTGCAACCAGGGCAACGAAACCCTCTCCGTCTCCCTCCGCGGCATGATGCGCAACTCCCACAACAGCCGCACCCGCGATATCGAGGATCGCTACGGCCGCTCCACCCTCAACAACTTCGCCCTCTTCACCGCAGGACTCTCCAACGTCCGCATCAACCACCGCCTGGGCTGCCTCTGCGGCAATGACTTCAACCAGATGACCGCCGCCAGCGGCGTTGAGCTCTATGAGAAGATCGCCAACGGCACCTTCTTCAACACCAGTTGGCGCGAGGAACTCTTCGACCACATGGGCAGCCTCGATGCATGGGGCTACGGCTCCTACGGAACGCTCTCTCTGCTCATCAACGAGGAAGCCGCCAATACCAATCTCACCACCGCCGAACGTAACGCGTTCCGCGACGCTGTCCGCATGGCCAACAAGGGCGGCGGTTACGGTTGCGGCGGCGTCATGTACCGCACCGACGGCGGCTGGGCCAGCATCCCGTTCAAGTACGCCTTCCTCGGAACCTGGATCACCATTCCCACGGAGTACGCCTTCACCACCTTCGTCCACGGCGGAACCGATCCCGGCGCGCTCATCGCCTACCCCGCCAAGGAAGAACTCCTCCGCGAGCAGATCCGTGCCGCCCTCCTGACGTGGGACGCCGCGTGCGTCACCGGCTTCACCTCTCAGCCCCAGAGTCTCAGCGTCCCCGCCGGCACCAGCGCAACCTTCAGCGTCGGCGTCGCCAACCCAAGCGCCGCCACCTTCCAGTGGCAGCGCAGCCTCAACGGCACCTTCTGGAGCAATGTCGCCAACTTCCCAAGCGTCATCTCCGGCGCAACCACCTCAACGCTCACCTTCCACTCCCCCCAGGCGGGCAACGAGGCTTCTTACCGCTGCATCGTCACCAAGCCCTGCGGCAACTCGACGTCTATCGCCGCGACCCTCACCATCACCCAGCCCTGCGATGCCGACTGGTGCCAGGATGGAAGCGTCGGCGTCCCCGACATCTTCTGCTTCCTCTCCGACTGGTTCGCAAACGACTCCGCCGCCCGCAACTACGGCGGCACCAACGGCGTCCCCGCCATCTTCGCCTTCCTCTCCGAGTGGTTCGCCGCGGGCACAGGCCCCTGCGGTCAGTAACGACTTCCCAGTTCATCACCTCTCGCGGCCCCTCGCTCAACAGCGGGGGGCCGCTTTCCTTCTGGCACCACCGACAACCTGCCCCCTCATTGCAGTCACCCGCCCAACCAAACAACAGCCTTCCTCTTTGCAAAGACCCTCAGAATGCGTTACCTTTAGCCGATCGCTGTTCCGCGCCACGGCCGCGCGTTCCTCGACATGCGGCTGTTCTTGCCGCATCCCGCCCAAACGCACCTGGCACACGGAGTCCCACTCATGGCTCGCACCGGCTCGCTCTTGATCTCTGCGATCGCGTCTTCCCTCGTTGCGCTCTGCATCGCCGCAGCGCCCACTCTCGCCCAGCTCCAGCCCCCACCTGGCCCCGTCAGCACTTCCATGAAGCGCCTCGACCAGGTCGAGCCGCGCACTTGCGTCAACTCGCTTCCCGGCTCGCAGACCGCGGTGCACGTCATCAGCGCGCCGGGAAACTATGTGCTGACCGGCGACGTCCTCGGATCGGACCGCAAGAGCGGGATCCAGATCACGTGCGATGGGCATGTCTCGCTCGATCTGAATGGCTTCTCCATCACCGGAGTGCCGGGGTCGCTGCACGGCGTGCACCACACCGGCGGCAGCGGCAGCCCGGACACCCGGCGCTCGTTTGTGATGCCGCACATGCTCGAAGTCAGAGGACGGATTTCCTCCTGGGGAGGGGACGGCCTGTCCCTGAACAATCTTGATGTTTGCGATGTTGACGGTTTGCTCATCGAAGATTGCGGCGGAGCGGCCTGCCGTATCGTCTCGCACGACGGCTCCCGGAACAACGTGCGGCACTTCATATCACGAGGGTGCGCTGGCGGCGGTATCGTTGCGAGCATGATGTCGAGTTCCGGTGGCGGCGCGGGCAAGGCGTCATTCTCCGATCTCCACTTCACCTCCTGCGGCGGAAACGCCATCCATGTGATCTGCCCCTCAAGTTCCTCCGTCGAGATCGACATCCGTTCCAGCTCCTCCAGCAACTGCTCCGGCCACGGTGTCTGCATCGAAGCAGTCGCCGGCGGCGTCGTCGGAGGAGGCGCTGGCAAGGTCAGCATGCAGGACCTGAGCATCACCGGCTGTGTCGGCAACGGTATTCGCTGCGTGTGCGCACCGGGTTGGCAGGCGAGCTGCACCATCGATCGGTGCATCGTCAGCGGTTGCTCGGCCGATGGTGTCCACGTCGTCGGCGCGGAAGTTTGCAGCGTCGGCGGCCTCTCCTGCACCGATTGCGTCGGCGCGGGCCTGTTCGTCAGCTCAGACCCCAGCTCCGAACCTTCCGGTGCCCTGCTTCTGTACCTCAGCAAAAAGGGCTACGACTACTACGCCGCACGATGCGATGTCGGCCTCCATGCCACTCGCCTCCAGCACGTAAGCCTCTCCGGTGTTCGCTGCACTTCCTGCGTCGACACAGGCATCCTCTGCGAGGACATCGCCCTCTGCGACATCTCCTCCTGCGATGTGTCCTCCTGCGGCGGTGATGGCGTCTCCGTCAAGCGCGTCGTCAAGTTCAAGGCCGGCTCGGATCTCGCAGGCTCCGTGAACAAGGGCTCCAGCATCGTTGCCTGCGGCGGAAGCGGCATCAGCATCCAGGACTGCCCCGATGCCAGTTGCAGCAGCCTCCGCATCAGCCTCTGCCTGGGCGACGGCATCAGCCATAGCTGGACCTCCCCCCCCGAAACCATCCTCATCGCCCACGAACACGTGCACGTCATTCAGTCCCGCAGCGGCTTGGTCATTTCCTGCCCATCTTCTTCCGTCTCGCTCGATCTCTCCTGCTCATCCTCCTCCTTCTCGAGCAACACCGGCGCAGGCGTCTCCGTCACCTGTCCTTCCTCAAGCTCCGTTCGCTGCGACTTCTCCAGTTCTTCCAGCAGCAACAACGGCTCCAGCGGTGTCGAGCTGGTTTGCCATCCCTCCTCAAGCGTCCAGTTTTCCTGCTCACACCTCCGCTGCGTTCACAATGGCGGCGCGGGGTTGCTCTGTGTCTCCAGCGATCCCGCCTCATCACTCTCCCGCGGCTCCCTCCACCTCGACTCCTCGGTCTGCAGTTCCAACACAGGCGCGGGCTGCCGCTGCGCATGCCCCCTCGTCGGCGATCGCTGCGTCTTCTCCGAGAATGGCTCCTCCGGCGTCGAGGTCTTCGTCGCCAGCCCCTTCGAAAGCGCAGGCTCGCTCTCCAGTTGCACCCTCCACCGCAACGCCGTGCACGGATTCGATTGCGCACGCGGCCGCTATGCCCACGTCCTCTGCGATGCCAGCGACAACGGCTCGCACGGCATGCGCTGCGGCGAGGGCTGCCTCATCGTCGAGTCGTGCGTCTGCAACGGCAACGGCGGCGACGGCCTCCACGTCACCGGAACCCTCAACGTCTCCGGCGGGGCGATGCGCCGCAACGGCGGCGGCGGCGTCCGCTGCTCCAGCGGCGTCTGCGTCATGACCGAATGCGTCTGCGAGCTTAATGGCACCAACCCCGGTGTCACCGGCGGCGGCGCTCTCTTTGTCAACTGCTCCTCCGTCTCCCTCCACCGCTGCGTCTGCAGCAACAACACCGGACCCGGTGTCAGCTCTTCCTCCTCCAGCGGCGTCGTCTGCTCCTTCACCGCGGCTGACTGCACCTGCTCCTCCAACTCCTCATCCGGAATGTCCCTCCATCACTGCGTCAGCTCCCAGGTCCTCCGATGCGTGTTCTCCAGCAACTCCGTGTGGGGACTCGAATGCCCCCAGAGCTTCAGCAGCGGCAAGATCGATTCCTGCTCCTGCGTCGGCAACGGTGGCGGCATCCTGGTTCAGGGCCAGAACAATCTCGTCATCGCCAACACCTGCTCCTTCGGACCCATCGGCGCACTCTCCGTCGCTCAGGGCAACGCCGTCGGCCGCATCGTCGATCAGGCCTCGCTCACCAGCGGTGCATGCGACGGTCGCTCCAACCTCGTGCACTAACCCGCGGCAACATTCCCAGCCTTTCGAGTGACCCGTGGAGACCAGACCATGACTCGCATCTCGATCCTCGCCCCATGGCTTGCACTGCTCACATGTGCAGCGCCCGTCCTCGCCCAGCCGACCAACATCAGCACGACCAACAAGTGGTCCTGGAGTGAGAACTGCGGCTGGATGAACTGGCGCGACGCGGGCTCCCCCATCGGTTCGCAGGGCGCACGCATCGGCTCTGCCCGCCTCTCCGGCTTCGTCTGGGGAGAGAACGTCGGCTGGATCCACCTCGGCGACAACGCCCCCGCCTCCGGGGTCCACTACGCCAACCTCGACAGCTCCGACTACGGCGTCAACATCGAAGCCGGCACCGGCAACCTCTTCGGCCTCGCGTGGGGTGAGAACGTCGGCTGGATCAACTTCGATACCGTCGCCGCCCTCGGTGCCTTCTCCCAGCAGGCCCGCTACGACTCCGCTGCCCAGCGGCTCCGCGGCTACGCGTGGGGCGAGAACATCGGCTGGATCAATCTCGACAACGATCAGCACTTTGTCGGCGCTGGCTGCGCGGCGGATTTCAACGGCGATGGCACGCGCGATGTCCCCGACATCTTCGCCTTCCTCGCCGCATGGTTCGCCATGGACCCGCGCGCCGACTTCGATGGCAACGGCTCCATCGCCGTCCCCGACATCTTCGCTTTCCTCGCCGCTTGGTTCGCAGGATGCCCCTGAAGCCCGCCACGCCCAAACTCCGCCGCTCGATAAACTTTCCCGGGTTGACGCGGCGGTGAACGTGGTGTCCACTCAATCCATGAACAGGCACGCCCTCCCCGCGCTCGCCCATCGCATCGTCGCTTGGACTCTCTCGGTCCTGCTGCTTTCCCCTGCCGCGGCGACCGCCGACAACTGCTCCACCGTCTCCACCTTTGCCGACTCGCTCTCGCCCACACGCCTCATCTACCTCTCCCCCTCCGGAAGCAACACATCCGGCGATGGCTCCCTCGCCGCGCCCTACGCCACGATCCCCTACGCCGCCGCCCAGGCCCAGCCCGGCGATGCCATCCGCCTCCTCCCTGGCACCTACCCCGGCGGCTCCTTCCTCAGCTCTCTCCGCGGCACCGACGGCCTGCCCATCTGGGTCGGCGGCGAGCCCGGTGTCACGCCCCGCCCGCTGATAACGGGCGGCACCAACGGCCTCCAGCTCTCCCGCGCCCGCTACCTCATCCTCCACGATCTCGAGATCGCCGGCGCATCGGGCAACGGCATCAACTGCGACGACGGCGGCGATGTCGCCGACCCCGATGCCGCAAAGTGGATCCTCTTCCGCAACCTCCTCATCCGCGACATCGGTCCCGGCGGTAACACCGATGCCCTCAAGCTCTCCGGCATCCGCGACTTCGTCATCGACTCCTGCCTCTTCCGCAACGCAGGCTCCGGCGGCAGCATGGTCGATATGGTCGGCTGTCATCGCGGCCTCATCACCCGCTCCCGCTTCGAGGGCCGCTGCTCCAGCGGCGTGCAGGCCAAGGGCGGCACCGCCGATGTCGATATCCATCGCTGCTGGTTTGAGAATGTCTCATCGAGCCAGGCCCGCGCCTGCAACATCGGCGGCTCCACCGGCCTGGAGTTCTTCCGCCCCCCGCTCTCAACAACCGAGCCCAACGCCGAGTCGCGGCGCATCCGCGTCACCGCCTGCATCTTCTCGGCGTGCGACAACCCGGCCGCGTTCGTCGGCACGGTCGACTCGGTGTTCGCGCACAACACCATCATCCGCCCCCGCGCCCGGGTCCTCCGCATCCTGCAGGAGACCACCACCTCCGGCTCCTACGTCTTCGAGCCCTGCGGCAACAACGACTTCTCCGGCAACCTCATCTACTTCGACCGCTCCGCAATCCTCGGGGTCGTCAACGTTGGCGCAAACACCGCGCCAGCAACCTTCACCTTCGCAAACAATCTCTGGTACGCATTCAACAACCCCGCCCAATCCTCACCCGGCCTCCCCGCGCCCGAAACCGACGGCATCATCGGCTTCAACCCCGCACTGCTCGATGAGCCCGCGCAGGACTACCGCCTTTCGCCATCAAGCCCCGCCATCACCGCGGGCCCGCTTCCTCTCCGCGCCACCGCCGACCACCCCGGCGCATGCTTCGCCTCCCCGCCATCGATCGGCGCATACGAGAACACCCCGCCCTGCCCGGCCGACTTTGATGGCAACGGCCTCCGCGAAGTCCCCGACATTTTCGCATTCCTCAGCGCGTGGTTCGCCGCCAGCCCAGCCGCCGATTTCGACGGCAACTCCCTCATCCAGGTCCCCGATATCTTCGCGTTCCTCTCCGCCTGGTTCGCTGGCTGCTAACGCTCTCCGCGAAGCCCGATCGGCTCCATCCCACGATCTACGCCCTCAGGCGTGATCGGGAATGCAGGCGGCGTCGGGTCATCGTTCACCCCGTCACGCGGATCCACCGGTGACCAATCGAGCTTCGATGCCCCCAGCAGCGTGCCGGTTGCAAATGCCAGATCAACCAGCGAGATCTGATAATCGGCCAGCGCCCGGATCTCCGACCGCTGCGCATCGGCAAGCTGCGCCGCGGCGTCGAGCACATCCGTACTCGTCCGGTCGCCGACATCAAACTGCCTCTGCTCCGCCTGCAGCGCTCGCCCGGAGGCCACCGCGTTCTGCCGCGCCGCCATGATCCTCTGCCACGCCGCCTCGACGTTGTCGACCGCCCCCAGCACCTCCTGCTGAATCGCCTGCGTCCGCGCATCCTTCGTGGCCAGCCGCTGCAGCCGACCAAGAATCGCCTGATTCACCCGCGACTTTGCCGCGACGTTCCCGAGCGGAATCTGCCCCGACACCCCGATCGACCACGACTCGAAGTTGTTCTCCGCAAGCTGGTCGTTCGCCCCCTGAAACGTCGCTCCCAGCCCCCCGATGCTGTACTGATAATCCAGCACAAACGACGGCAGCGCCTGGTTCTTCGCAAACTCAATGCTCGACATGTCCTGCGCCAGCAGCAGCTCCAGTTCCAGCATCTCCATCCGTGCGAGAACCGCCTCATCCGCGAGCAGGTCCGAGTCAAACTCATACCGCACCGGGTCGGGATTGCTCGCCGGAACAATCATCGTCTTGGTCTGGAGCTCAAGTCCAGGTTGATTGATGATGCGCTTCACCGTCCGCTGCTGCTGCAGCACCGCGTTCTCAGCGATGATGATCGCCTCCAGCCGATCCGCAAGCCCCGCCTCCGCGCGGATCAACTCGATCTCCGCCACATCCCCCGCATCGACCCGCCTCCGCGCCCGCTCAAGCTGCTCCGTCGCAAGCTCATACTGCCGCTGCGCAACATCCAGCGCACGCCGCGCCGCGTCCAGAATCCAGTACGCCCGGTCCGCCGCCGCCAGTTGCCGGATGATCTCCAGCTTCGTCCGCGCCTGCGTGATCTGATCCTGATACGCCGCCACCCGGATCGTATAAGTGTTCGCCCGCCTCCCCGCGCCCCGCAGCAGCGGCTGGCTCACCGACACCGTCAGATCCGCGTTGTACGCAGTGTTCAGCGTGAAGAACGGGTTGCTGGTCTCCGACCGCGACTCCAGCAGATCGACACTCACCCGCCCGCCCGTCCGCAGCGGGATATCCACGCCCGCCCCCGCAAACACCGAGTCCTGCTGGTTGCTCGCCGTCACGTCAAACGTCGGGCTGTCGTTCTCCCGATACCCAGCCCGCGGCCGGAAAACCGCCTCAAACCTTGCCTCCTCCTCCGTGATCCGCTCCGCCGACACCACCGGATCAATCAGCGCCACACGCAGCTCAAGGTTGTTCGACAGCGTTGCCGCGCGCACCTGCTCAAGCGTCAACGACACCTCTTCCAATCCCTCAAACCGCCTTCGAGTCGCCGCGACAAGCGACCGCTGATCCCTCGGCATCGGCGCAACCACCGCCCTATCGGAGTTGAATCGCTCAATCGCTCTCAGCCGCTCCGGCGACGCCTTGCGCCCGTAATCCGTGTCAATCGATCCCAGAGGATTCGCGCAGCCACCGAAAACTCCGATCGCAGCCCCGCACGCCAGCAGTCTGAATCGCACAGAGCCAGCCTCGCTCGCCCGTGTCACGTGACCATTCCTGCCAGCAACCATAACGCTCCTTGCTCTGCCGCTCTGCCGCTCTGCTCACTCATGCCGCAGCGCGACAATGGGATCCAGCCGCGCCGCCTTGATCGCCGGGAACATCCCGAACACCACCCCGATGAACATGCTGAACCCCACACTCAGCATCACCGCCCACGCCGGAACGCTCGCCTCCGGCAGCGGCGAGTTCGGCATCACCCGGATGGCCAGCACCAATCCCTGTCCAATCCCCCAGCCGATCCCCGCGCCCATCAGGCACAGCACGATCGACTCCACCAGGAACTGCATCAGAATCACCACTGGCCGCGCACCCACGGCCTTCCGAAGGCCGATCTCCCGCGTCCGCTCGCTCACCGATACCAGCATGATGTTCATGATCCCGATCCCGCCCACCAGCAGCGAGATCCCCACGATCGCACCCAGGATCGCCGTCAGCGCCGCCGCGATCGACTTGAACTGATCAATGAACTGCTGGAAGACCCGCACGATGAACGTATCTTCGTCCCCCGGCTCCTGCTTCCGCATGTTCCGCAGCACAAAGCGAACTTCCCCCTCCACTTCCGTCGCAAGGTCAGGCGACTTCAACTGGCCCCACGCCATGTTGATGTGCCCGAACGGGTTCAGCAGACGCGCGGTCCCATACGGAATGAACACCTCTGTCGAGGTATCGCCCCCGCCGAACATCCCAGAGAGCTGGATCGTTTCCACCACACCGATGATCAGGAACCGTCGTCCGCCGATCAGCACCCGCTCGTTGGTCGGATCCTCGGGCAAATCGAGTTCCGTGATCGCCTGATCGTTGATCAGGCAGACCAGTTGCTTCTCCTGCTCATCAATACTCGAAAACGGCCGGCCCAGAATGACCGAGCGTCCCTCGATCTCGTGCCAGTCGGGCCAGATCCCCACCACAGACACCCCGTCGATCTTCCGCTTCCCATACTCGATCGGGTAGCCACCGTAGAACATCGGTGTGATCTTCTCGATCGACGGGCAGTTCTCAACGATCGCGTGGATCTCCCGCTCGTTCAGCTGCACCTCACGCCACGTTGTCCGCGTGCGCATCGATTCCGGTAACGTCCCGTCGATGAACACCCGCCGCGTCCCGATCTTCTCAAACTGCGACAGAATGAACCGCTCCGCGCCCGTCATCGCGCCCACCACCGCGATGATCGCAGCGACGCCGATGATCACGCCCAGCGTCGTCAGCACCGCGCGGAACCGGTTCGCCCAGATCTGGCTGATCGCCAGCACAACCGTTTGCAGCAGCAGTCGCAGAATAATCAAGGCTTGCTCCCTCCCCCGGCCGCGGCCGCCGCCGCCTCCCCCGCCGCCGTCATTTCCGCCGCGCGGTGCGCCATCCCC
>ENA-ORBV01009353-ORBV01009353.1-microbial-mat-metagenome-genome-assembly--contig:-NODE-9353-length-16127-cov-4.688287_pt1 | contig 16127 bp, 14 predicted proteins | sample MGYA00237777_ERZ505514 | MGnify/ENA primary metagenome ERZ505514 (study PRJEB26160, sample SAMN06269048) | microbial mat metagenome | isolation source: Oligotrophic lake microbial mat | place... | reverse complement strand
GATAGTCGACGGAACAGACGGCGTCGCCACGGCCGCGACACCGGCCCGCGCCGCCTTGAACGCCAACTCGCCCGAGATACGCCCGGTGACGAGCAGGATCAGATCGGTCGGCGATCGACCGGCCTGCAGCGCCGCGCCAAAAACCTTGTCCACCGCATTGTGGCGTCCGATGTCTTCCGCGTGCTCCAGCAGCACGGTGCCATCGGTCAACGCAGCGGCGTGAATGCCGCCGGTTTCCTTGTAGCGTTCGCCGCGGGCGAACAGCTCCTTGAAGACCAGGCGAAGCGTGGGCGTGTTTATGGCCGGCACGCCACCGATCCGACGCGGCACATCTGCCAGCGTACCCAGGAACGCGGTCACCGAGCCGCAGCCCGAGGCGAGAATACGGCGTCGTTCCATGCCATCCACCCTCGCCAGGCGTTCCGCTGCAATATCCACCCAAAAGCCCAACTCCTTCGTGCAGGGCCGCATGCGCTGGATGTCGCTCGGCGCATCGATATAGCCCTCGCCGAAGAGCCACCCGACCACCAGGTCGTCGAGGTCGGCCGGCGTACACATCCACGTCACCACCGGCGCGCCGTTGAGGTCGAGCCAAACGGGCGACTCCTCGACGGCGTCGAGCGTGGGTCCAGGTACGGGCGTGACGTTCGTCTCAGTCATGAACAGAAAGGTCGCCCCCGGACCGGCTTGCGGAAGAGGGAAGGACACACGTGCTACGCCCCCCGATAGGTGACGCTCAGGCTTTCGTCTTCGGCCAGCGTGACCTCCATCACGAGCGCGGCACCGCCTAACGCGGACTGCACGCGTTCGAAGATGTTCTGTGCCAATTTCTCGCCCGTCGGAATCAGGGCGCCCTCGGCGAATTCGGCCACGTCGAGGTTGATGTTCCGGTGGTCGAAGCGCTCTCGAACCTCGGTCAGCAATACGGCGTCGAGTCGACCCAGATCCACCACGAAGCCCGTGAGTGGGTCGATGTTGCCGGCCACCGTGATGTCGCACACATACGAATGCCCGTGATAGTTAGGGCGCGCACACAAGCCAAAGGTCGCCGCGTTCCTCGCGTCGTCCCATTCGGGGCGCCGGTAGCGATGTGCGGCGGCAAACGTCACGCGACGCGTGAGTAACGCCCGGGCCATCTCAGCGACCGTAGCTGTAGGTCACACCCACCGTAACTCCGGGGTTTCGGCGCCAGAGGTTGCGGCTGCTCCCCGGCACCAGCACCGTCGGGTCGGCGGTGGACTTGGTGAAGTACGACTCGGGATAGCGAATGCGATAGAAGTAGTTGGATCCATCGATGCGTCCCTGCCAGCGCCCGCGTGGGGCGAGCTTGAGGGCCGGACGCACCGTGAACATGAAGGGCGAGCCGAACTTGAAGCCGCCCACGTCCGACTTGTCGAAGCCCGTCCCGACGCCCGCTCCCACACCTAACGCCGGCACCACTCCGTGCCACGACTTGTAGCCCGTCAGATTGAGGGCAAATCCGACCTCGGCCAACAGCAGGTTCACCTGCTGTGTCCCGAGCGCGCGCTCGGCAAGCAATTTGGTCGGGTCGACCACGTTGCGCTCCGAGAGCACACCGGCAATGCGCGACGTGAAGTACGCCGGGCCGGACATCCGGAGTTCATACGCCACGCCGAACATGGGACCGCTCTTGGGCGCCACGCTGGCCGGCTCCTTCGCCGCAAGGAACTGCCCTCCGAAAAAGATGAGCTCCTGTCGGTGCTCGAGGTCGCGATAGGGGGAACGCGCGGGCTCGTGTCCCACCTGGGCACGGGCGTCGTACGGCAGTAGGCACAGCAGCCCGGCGGCGGCGAGCAATCGAATCATCATCACGTGGTGTCGTTCAGGAAAGAGCGCGGAGGTTGCGCCCCGTCATCTCGTTAGGTTGCTCGATGCCGAGCATCGAGAGAATGGTCGGGCCCACATCGCACAGGGCACCACGATCGCGCAGCGCCCGATCGCCGTCGGGGTCGACGATAATCATCGGCACGGGGTTGGTTGTATGCGCCGTGTGCGGTCCTCCGGACTCGGGGTCGATCATCATTTCACAGTTGCCATGATCGGCGGTAACCAGTAGTCGCGCGCCCGCCGCCTCGGCCGCCTTCACCACGCGCGCCAGACACTCGTCCACACACTCGAGCGCGCGAATGACCGCCGGAATCGATCCCGTGTGCCCCACCATGTCGGCGTTGGCGTAATTACACAGCGTGAAGTCATACGATCCCCCACCGATCGCCTCGCACAGCACGTCGGTCACCCCGTGGGCCGACATTTCGGGCTGCAGATCGTATGTCGCTACTTTCGGGCTGGGCACCAGGTTCCGCTCTTCTCCGGCAAATGGCGTCTCGATGCCGCCGTTGAAGAAGTAGGTCACATGCGGATACTTCTCGGTTTCCGCCGTCCGAAACATCGTCATGCCACGCTCCGACACGACCTCGGCCACGATGCGCGCCATCGAGAAGGGGGCAAAGGCCACCGGAAAGGAGAACTTCTCGTCGTAAGACGTCATCGTGGCCAGATGCAGCGACGCCGGCCTGCCAGCCACGTCAAAGCCGGAGAAGTCGGGCACCGTGAGGCATCGCACGATTTGCCGCATGCGGTCGGATCGATAGTTGAAGCAGATCACCGCATCGCCGTCGCGCATCGGCGCTACGGGCTCGCCACCATGCGTCACCACCATGGGGGTAAGAAACTCGTCCGTCTCGTTGCGCTCGTACGCAGCGCGAATGGCGCCAAGCGGGTCGTCTGTCGAGGGACCCACGCCAAGCACGGCGCTGTCGAACCACTTCTTCATCCGTTCCCAGCGGTTGTCGCGATCCATGCCGAAGTACCGGCCACCGAGCGACGCGATCGTGGCTCGACCACGTGCCGCAGCGAGGGTGCGCTCCATATAGGCAAAGCCGGACGTGGGAAAGGTGTCCCGTCCGTCCATGAGGGCGTGGATAGCCACCTTGGGCGCATGCTCCCGCGCCGCCAGGTCGATGAGCGCATGCAGATGCGAACTCTGCGCATGCACCCCACCGTCCCCCAGCAGCCCCACCAGGTGCAGCGTGCCGCCGGTGCGCTTGACGTGCGCGCACGCGTTCACGAAGGCAGCCTTGCCGAAGAAGCTCCCATCGGCGAGAGCTTCTTCGATACGGACCAGATCCTGTTTCACGACCCTCCCTGCGCCCAGATTGAGGTGGCCGACCTCGCTGTTCCCCATCTGTCCCGCAGGAAGTCCAACGGCAAGACCCGACGCGTCCAGCAGCGTACGAGGGGCCCGAGACCAGAGCGCGTCCCACGTGGGCATCTTCGACATCGCGATCGCATTACCTTCACGGCCTTCGCGGTAACCGAAGCCGTCGAGGACGACGAGCACGACTGGGCGGGTGGTTGGACGGGGTGGCATCGTGGCTGGAAGCGCGGCGAGATGGTATCGTCGTTGCAGCGGCAGAACGCCGGAATGTATCACGCTCGACATGTTGGAATGAGTCCAACTTCAACGCGCCCAGAGGCCCCCATTCTCCGTACAGTTTATCCCAAGACGGTCATCGGCGTCTGGATGCTTGTCGCCGCTTTCGTGGTGGCCGACGTCTTCCTGGGCGTAAAACTCTTGCGCTACCGCGCCGAAACGTCGCGACTGCGAGCGGGCATGTCCGACGCAGAGCGTGAGCGCGCCGACATGGAAGAGTCCTCGGAGGGGAACAAGGTCAGCGTCATGGTCGAACTCCTTCGGCGTCGGGCGTCGGGCGATGCATCGCTTCACCTCTCGGTGTCGGTCGACAGCGGTACCATGCTGCTGGAGCGCGATGGGGCCCTGCTTCGTGAGATGCACGTCGAGGTTGGAGCCGAGAAGGTGGTCGGCGTCGCCCCCGACACGATACGTGTGGTACGGCCCCGCGGCGCGCGCACGGTGCAGCGCGTCATGGGGGCGCGGGAGGCATGGGACGTCCCGAGCTGGGTATACGCCGAGCGAGGGCTGCCCAGTCCTGCCGACCGAAGAATTGCTGGAGCACTCGGGCGAAATGCGCTCATGCTTTCTGGGGGAATCGTGATCTACGCCCTGCCGGATTCGGGAATTCTGGCCGATAGTTCCTTCGTGCTGCCGGGAGCCATTCGCCTGTCGCGCTCCGATCTGCGTGCCATCTCGCCCAACGTTACGCCGGGCGTGACGGTGTACTTTTACGAATGACCGCAATGCGCCGATTTCTCGAGCACGGTGGCTCCTCGGCCAAAGTGCTGGGGGTACTGCTCGGACTCCTCCTCGTGGGAACCACCGCACTGGGGGCGGGCACCATGTCGGCGCGATATCGTCGCGACGTCGCCCGCATGGTCTTCAACGACAATCTCGAAGTCCTCGACGAGGTGCGCCGAAAGGTGGGGCTGGTCACCGACTCATTGCAGACGGTGGTAGACGCTCCGATCGATTCCATTGTGGGCAAGGCATACATCGTCGTCAGCATCGCCGACCGGCGACTCTGGTATCGCGACGGGAGCAGGCTGCTCTTCACCACGCGTGTCGCCACGGGTAGCGGCAAGGTGCTGGCCAAAGCCGGCGGCAATCAGTGGAAATTCGAGACACCGCGCGGACGGCTTGTCATTCTCAGCAAAGAGAGCGAGCCGTCGTGGGTGCCCCCCGACTGGCACTATATCGAGGTCGCCACCAAGAAAAAACTCGGGCTCGCGCGCCTTACCCGTGGAGTTGACCTGCCCCTTCCCGATGGCGCCGTGATCTCGGTATCCGGGAGCAACGTGATCAAACGCCTTGCCGACGGCACCGAGGAAGTACTGGAGACTGGGGAAGGGAAAGACCTCATCATCGACGGCAAGGTGATTGTCCCACCATTTGGCACCAATCAACGCAAGTTTCCCGGTGTTGTCGGCACACACCGGCTCAACTTAGGCGATGGCTACGCCCTGCACGGCACTGCCGTCCCGTCTTCCATTGGAAGCGCGGCGAGCCACGGATGTGTCCGCCTACGGAACGAAGACATCGAAACTCTGTATAGAATTGTCCCCGTCGGTACGCCGGTCTACATCTACTGACCAATCGGCCAGTCCGCAGGGTCAATCGTTCGGATGAGTAGGTCCCGCGCCGCGTCTCTGAGCCCAAGTTACGACGCAGCGTAAAAACACCTCGGTGACCTGCGGCTCGCGCCTCCCGAAATCAGCGTAATCTGTACACGCTGTTGCGTGACCTCGACTCCCTTCATTGCGTCGAAGCCGGGACAGCCCACGGCCGACTCAGGAGAACCAACTATCCAGACCCGAAGAGTATTTCCGCGCGTCACTCGGATTCACCTCGTACTTTCCACCGTCGCCGCTCTCTGCTTGGCGCCCGGTGTGGCGTACGCCGGAACGATTGTTCGCGCACCCGCCAGGGAGTCCACTGCAGCGCGCGCTGCACTGGCGCTAGACGACTCGCTCTCCGGCCGGAGCGGGAAGCTCAGGGCACGTATCCTTGCGCCGTCCCGCAGTGGAAACATTCGGATTCTTCAGCGACTCTTCGGCGATTCGGTCCAGAGGCGACCCGGCGTCTATACCACATCCGACAGCGTTTCCGGGCGTCCATTCTCCTTCATCACGCTGCTTCCCTTTCAGGCCCGGACTCGCGGCGTTGTCGGCGGCTATCGCCTCGGTTTCTGGCCCGGTGAACTCCGAGGAACTCTGGCCGCGAACAAGCGTCCGGACGGCTTCATCGAAGTCACGGCCGCGAATCAGGATACTCCGCTCTCCGAGCACTTTCGCCTGCGCGATTTTCTCACGCACGATCAGCAGAACGTTTGGCCAAAGTACATGGTGCTGCACGAGTCGTTGGTGGACAAACTCGAGCTCCTCATTTCTGACCTACAGTCGCGAGGGGTTCGCGTAGCGCGCCTCAGTGTGATGTCGGGGTTCCGCACGCCGCAGTACAACGCGCGCGGGGTGGGAGCCAAGGGTGGCCGGGCCACGGACTCTCGGCATCAGTACGGTGACGCGGCCGATGTTTTTGTCGACAATAACTTCGACGGGCAGATGGACGATCTCAATCGCGACGGACGCGTCGATTTGCGCGATGCACGCATCGTGATGGAGTCGGTCGAACGGGTTGAGGGGCAGCATCCTGATTTGATTGGTGGCGCCGGATTGTACAGGTCAACGCGGGCACACGGCCCCTTCGTGCATGTAGATGTTCGCGGATCGCGGGCGCGGTGGGGGCGTACCTAGGCAGTAGATGAACTACTCGTCGCCCTCATCCACATCCTCGGTACGATCCAGGGGTATTTCCATTCTTGGCATCGGACTGCTGGCCTTCGCCTCGCTGCTGGGGCTACGGCGGGCCGACACGACGTTCGGTCCCAAAGCTGCGCCGCTTGCCCCCCCGTCTCCCCCCAGCGCGCGTCTCGCAGGCAGCGCATTGGGCCGGAGCGGGAGCATCCGCATGCGCTTCGCCCTTCCGGGCGAGCGGGTGCAGTTTCCCATTGAGCTGCGAGACCGGCCCAACGCCGTCTCCTTTGAATGGATCCCATTGGGTGAACTCGCCCCTCTCGATTCCGCGCGCGTGGTGGCGGGAACGATCAACGCGCCCACCCATCCGGGTTTCTACCGGCTGGCTGTGGTCAATCACGGGGGACGCACGATTGTCGATGGCATGACGCTGGCCGTCATGGTGCCGTTCAGCGACAAGCAGGGATCGTCGCTCAACGGGTACAAGATCGGCTTCTATCGCGGCGAAAAATGGGGGCTCGAGAGCGAGCGTCCCCGCGGTTTTCTGCAGATCGCCGAGCCGCACGCCGAGCTTCCGCTGTCGGAGCACATGACCGTCGCCGACTTCCTCACGCACGACGCACAGACCGCTTGGCCACGCTACGCTGCGGTAGACGGCCGACTGCTCGACAAACTCGAATTGGTGTTCTCCGAGATCGCGAGCTGGCATGGCGGCGACGGGCGGGCTCCGGTTGATGTAGACGTGCACTCGGGCTTCCGCACGCCGCTGCACAATCGGCGTGTGCGGCGCGCCGCCGGCGATTCGCGCCATCAGTTTGGCGATGCGGCCGACATAGCGGTCGACGCCAATCGCGATAGCCGGATTGACGCGAAAGACATTCGACTCATCGAACTGGCGGTCGAGATCGTGGAACGTCGGTTTCCCGATTTGCGTGGCGGCCTCGGAGCCTACACGCGAAATGGATCTCCCTACGCCCACATCGATGCGCGCGGTACTCGCGCCCGCTGGCGCGGATAGCCATCGGCGCTGGGCCCCGATCGCTCTTCCCCATCGCACACCTTCCCATGCCGCTCTCACCACATCTGCGCGAACGAATTTTCCGGCAGCTCGACACGCTGAACGATGAGAAGGCCTACGTGGTGCTCGACTACCTCGAGTACGTGGCGGCCAAATACGGGACCAAGGAGGCGTCCGCGCTCAACATCTTCACTCGGTTTGCCGAGGGCATTGAAGACACCATGCGCGCGGGAAAGGTGTCGGCGTCGGCCATTTCGCAGACCATGGGCCTTCTGAATCAAGCGGCGGGCGTGTTGAGCGGCGTCGCCGCAGCGGGTAAGTCGGTGGCATCGGACATTGTGAATACCGCCAGCGACGTGGCCAAGTCGGTCACGGGATCGACGGTGTCTCCTGCTGCAGGCCCTGCTGCAGGTCCTGCTGCAGGTCCTGCTGCAGGCACGACTCCGTCACAAGCCGACGGTGCGTCCTCGGGCGCCGACGAGGCTCGACCTGCCCCGCCAGCCCCACCTGCCCTACCGCCTTGAAGTCGCTCTGCGGTGAGTCTAGCTTTCGCTATGGCGACAACATCTCGATCTTCCGACGGGCCCGCGACTCCGACCATCTCGGAGAGCGGGCCTTCGCGTAGCGCTACCAACGGCGCCGCACCGTCCGTACGCATTCGACACGACATCTCGCTCACCTTCGACGATGTCCTCCTCGCGCCGCGGCATTCGCTCGTTCATCCCAAGAACGTCGACACCACCTCCTGGTTCACCCGCGGCATTCGACTCAACGTCCCTCTGGTGTCGGCGGCCATGGACACGGTGACCGAGTCCGAAATGGCGATTGCCATGGCGCGGGCCGGCGGCATCGGGGTGATTCACAAGAACATGTCGATCGATCGGCAGGCGGCCGAGGTGGATCGCGTCAAACGTTCGGAGAGTGGGATGATATTGAATCCCATCACGCTGTCACCCGATGCGCTGCTTCGCGAAGCCGTCTCGCTCATGAGCCGATTCAAGATCAGCGGCGTCCCGATTGTCGACGCCGACGGAAAGCTGGTCGGGATCATTACCAACCGCGATCTGCAGTTCGAGCGCAACGTGGGGCGTCCGATCCGCGAGGTCATGACGGCCACCGGGCTGGTGACCGCTCCCGTGGGAACGACGCTCGACGATGCGGAACGGATTCTGGCCAAGCATCGCATCGAAAAGCTCCCCGTCATCGACGACGGGGGCACACTGCGCGGACTGATCACCATCAAGGACATTCACAAACGCCGGCAGTACCCCATCGCCAACAAGGACCAGCACGGGCGCTTGCGCTGCGCCGCTGCGTTAGGCGCTGGCAGCGACGTACTCGATCGGGCCAGGGCGCTGGTCGACGCCGGGGTGGATGTACTCATCATCGACACGGCACACGGGCATAGCGACGAAGTGCTCAAGGCCACGGCCAAGGTGCGGCAGGCCATTCCGCAGGTGCAGCTAGTGGCCGGCAACATCGCTTCGCGCGAGGGGGCGGCAGCCCTTGCCGAGCGTGGCGTCGATGCCATCAAGGTGGGAGTCGGGCCGGGATCGATTTGCACCACACGTGTAGTGACGGGTGTCGGCGTACCGCAACTCACGGCCATCATGGACGCAGTGGAAGGGGCGGCGGGAGTGCCCGTCATCGCCGACGGCGGGGTGAAATACTCGGGCGACATCGTGAAGGCCCTCGCCGCCGGCGCGTCGAGCGTGATGATGGGCTCGATGCTGGCTGGAACCGAAGAGAGCCCGGGAGAGTCGTTCCTGCTCGAGGGTCGCCGCTTCAAGATGATCCGCGGCATGGGTTCGCTCTCCGCCATGCAGGACGGCAGCGCCGATCGCTACTTCCAGGACGGCGAAATGTCGCCTAGGAAACTCGTCCCCGAGGGAATCGAGGGACGCGTGCCGTACAGGGGTCCGGTAGGCGACGTCTTGTATCAGATGGTCGGCGGGCTTCGCAGCGGCATGGGTTACGTGGGATGCGGCACCATCGACGAACTCCGCACCGAGTCGCACTTCGTCCGCATTACGGCGGCCGGACTCCGTGAGTCGCATCCGCACGACGTGACCATCACCCGTGAGGCGCCCAACTACTCGGTGTAGCTGCGGTATTTCCTTGACAATGGTGTTTCCCGCGCCCCACTTTGCGCGCGGTAGTAGTCCGACTGTTTCATTCGGGCGATCGTGGCGGCGATCGCCCGCTTCACATTTGTCAACCGGAGATCTTCCCGTATGGGTCTGGGCTCGAGAAAAAGTCTTGAACTGCTGATGAAGGAGGCGGATGGGACGAGTGGCGAGCCGACGCTCAAACGAACCCTCGGCGCACTCAATCTCACGCTTCTCGGCATCGGCGCGATTATCGGCGCTGGCATCTTTACGCTGACTGGAACGGCGGCGGCCCAATATGCGGGTCCGGCCATCGTCCTCGCGTTCGTGCTTGCCGGCACCGGTTGCCTCTTCGCCGGGCTCTGCTACGCAGAGTTTGCCTCCATGATTCCCATCGCCGGCAGTGCGTACACCTACGGCTACGCCACGCTCGGCGAACTCGTGGCCTGGATCATCGGGTGGGATCTCATTCTCGAGTATCTGTTCGCCGCCTCGGCGGTCGCCGTGGGTTGGTCGGGCTACTTCAATTCGTTCATGCGAGATATTGTCGGCATAAATCTTCCGTCCGCACTGGTCAATGCGCCCTTCAGAGTCGAAGGGACGCACACGCTGGTGATGAGCGGGGCGATCATCAATATCCCGGCAATGATGCTCATCGGACTGCTGACCACGCTGCTGGTGGTTGGTATACAGGAATCGACGCGCTTCAACAACATCATGGTCTTCGTGAAGGTGACGATCGTCTTTCTCGTCATCGGCTTCGGCTTCATGTATGTGACGCCGTCCAACTGGGAGCCCTTCATTCCGCCCAACACCGGGAAGTTCGGTGAATTCGGATGGAGCGGTATCGTGCGCGCCTCTGGCGTCATCTTCTTCGCCTATATCGGATTCGACGCCGTGTCGACGGCGGCGCAGGAGGCAAAGAATCCGCAGCGTGATCTCCCCATCGGTATCCTGGGGTCGCTCACCATCTGTACCGTACTCTACATCCTCATGGCCCGCGTCATGACGGGCGTCGCGAACTACAAGGACCTGAACGTTCCCGATCCGGTCTATGTAGCCATCGCCCAGGCGGGCCCGGGGCTCGAGTGGCTCAGGCCGCTTGTATCCATCGGCGCCATTGCTGGTCTGGCCACGGTGGTACTCGTTATGCTCCTCGGACAGCCGCGAATTTTCTACGCCATGTCCAAAGACGGACTGCTGCCACCCATCTTCTCCAAGGTGCATCCGAAGTTCCAGACGCCGTACATCTCGACCATTATCACTGGTAGCGTCGCCGCAGTCGTGGCGGGTCTCTTCCCCATAGGGCTGCTGGGAGAATTGGTTTCGATCGGCACGCTGCTCGCCTTCGTGATCGTGAGTGCGGGCGTGCTCGTGCTGCGATACCGCCAGCCCAACCTGCATCGCCCCTTCCGCACGCCGTTCGTGCCCCTCGTGCCGATTCTCTCGATTCTGATCTGCGGGTACATGATGACGGGGCTGCCGGGCGACACCTGGCTTCGACTGGCCATCTGGCTGATCATCGGCCTGGCGATCTACTTCCTCTATGGGAACAAGCACTCGAGGGTGCAGGCCGCCGAACGGGCCGGAACGAAGTACTAGAAAGACGTTCGACCCGGGAAGCTGTTATCTTGCGGGCGGCGCTCCGACTGGAGCGCCGCTTTCGCTTTATCCACTGCTCCGTGCCATTGACCGGTTTGCTTTCCGTACCCGCCTCGCGTTGCGAAGCCATCGAGCGCATCGCCAGCACGCTCAAGACCACTCCGCTGGTGGCGCTCACCACGCATATCAATGCGGATGGCGACGCCGCAGGCTCGGTGTCCGCGTTGGCGAGACTCCTTCCGCAGCTTGGCGTGGAAGCGCGCGTGGTGAATCCGACGCCTTGGCCGTCGATCTTCGGCTACCTGCTGGGGCCTGACATTGTCGATCGCACGTCCAAGGGTGCCGCTGCGCTCAAGGGAATCGATGGTATCATCTCGCTCGACGTGAGCGACATGAAGCGCTTGGGATCGCTGGCCGACGCCGTGCGCGGGCTCAAGGTGCCACGCATCGTGATCGACCATCACGTGCCCACCGAAGAGCCGGCCGGCGAGATCAGCTTCGACTCCACGGAGGCCTGCGCCACGGGCGAACTCCTCTTCGACTTCGCCAAAGCGCTCAACCTGGAAATCACGCCGCCGATTGCCGAGGCGCTGTACACGGCGATTCTCACCGACACCGGGGGATTCCGGTACTCCAATACGTCGCCGCGATGCCACGCGATTGCGGCGACGCTCCTTTCGGCCGGTGTGGATCCGGAAGAGATGTTCCGGCGCATTTATGCGTCCGTGTCGACGGGTCGACTTTTTCTGCTGCGTGACTCGCTGCACTCGTTAGGTCATGATGCCGCCCACGGCATTTCGTGGATTAGTGTCACGGCCGACGCGCTGGAGCGCTACGAGGTGAGCCCGGAGGATCTGGACGGAATCGTCGAGCATCCGCGCTCCATAGCCGGCACTCGGCTCGCGCTCTTCTTCCGCGACCTGGGCTATGGCAAGGTCAAGGTGTCGTTCCGGAGCACGGGCGATGTGGATGTGAACCGCTTCGCGCGGGATTTCGGCGGCGGCGGACACGCCAAGGCTTCGGGAGCGCTGATTACCGGCACGCTGGACGTGGTCCGCGAACGCGTCGTCAACGCCGCGCGCGACTACGTCGGCGAGTTACAGTCCGTCGTGCCGGTTCTCTAGCGCCGACGCGGTGGCGCTTACCCGGCCATTCCTGCGCGCGTACGCACTCCTGCGGGCGCGCGTAAGCACTCCTGACGGCGCGCGTACGCACTCCTGTGCGCGCGTGGCCGCTCGCATGCTCCTGCAATAGTTCACTAGGTCAGAGTTCGAACATGGCAACAACACTGCAGGAACGCATCGGCATGACGCTGTCGGCCATACGGATTCCCCGCACAGGCGAGGATGTCATCACGGGGCAGATGGTGCGCGACATCGGGACAACGCTCGACGGCAAGGTACACCTGACGGTGGTCCTGTCGGCCGAAGACGATGCGACCATCGTGCGCGACGTGCGACAGGCGGTGGAGCGCGTAGAGGGCGTGACGGAGGTGCGCGTGAATGTGCGCGACCCCTCGGAAGTCGGTCGTGATCGACCGGCTGCCGCGCAGCCCGCTACACCGACCACGGCACCTCCGTCGGCACCTCCGTCGGCGCGGCCGACGGCGCGGACGTCGGCCGCTCGCGCACTCCCGGTCATGGACGACCCCACCGCGCCGCCTCGCGCGTCGGCGCCCCGCCCCGCAGCGCCGCAACCCGTGCTGTATCCCAATCTCGGCAAGGTCATCGCCGTCTCGTCTGGCAAGGGCGGGGTGGGGAAGTCCACGGTGGCGGTCAACCTCGCCGTGGCATTGGCGCAGCGCGGATTGCGCGTGGGACTGATGGATGCCGACATCTATGGACCCAACGTGCCTCGCATGATGGGAGTGCAGGCCGCACCCCTGGTGGAGAACGAGAAGATCATTCCGCTCGAAGCGTTTGGGGTCAAGGTCATCTCGTTAGGCTTCCTGATCGAACGCGACCAGCCGGCCATCTGGCGCGGACCCATCGTCATGAAGATCACGACCCAGTTCCTTCGCGATGTGGCGTGGGGGCAGCTGGACTACTTCATCGTCGACATGCCGCCGGGCACCGGTGACGCGCAGCTCTCCTTGGTTCAGGCCACACAGGTCAATGGCGCCATCATCGTGACCACGCCCCAGGAAGTTGCGGTGGGCGACGCCTTGCGTGGCGTGAAGATGTTCCAGCGCACGGGCGTCCCGGTGCTCGGAGTCGTCGAAAACATGTCGTGGCTCGAATGCCCCCACTGCGGAAAGCCGATGGCGATTTTCGGTTCCGGCGGCGGACAGCGCCTGGCCGACGAATGCGCGCTCCCGCTGCTGGCACAGATTCCGATGTATCCGCGCATCATGGAAGGGGGCGATACCGGACGACCGATCGTCGTCGCCGATGGCCAGTCGGCTGCTGCGGTCGTGTTGTCGGGCCTTGCGGCCCGGCTCGTCGACATGTCCGGCGCCACGCGGTGAAGTCCGGCGGGGCGCTCGTCGACGACGCGCTCCCTCGCCTTATTCGGCGCGTCGCGATTCCAGCGGTTGCGTCGAACCTGCTGATGACGCTGTTCGCGTCCATGGACGCGTACTGGGTCGGAACGCGCATCGGCCCCCAGGGGCTGGCCGCGGTGTCCACCTCCATGTTCTGGGTGTGGACCGTGGTGTCGCTCGCAGAGGGAGTGGCGCTGGGGCTCACCGCGCTGGCCGCCCGACGGCACGGCGAAGGGAATCCGGGCGCTGCAGCACGCTCGGCGGGCAGCGCCGTGCTCTTTGCCGTCGCGTTAGGCGTGGTGGTGGGTCTGGCGGGCGCGTCCGGTGTCGACGCCATGTTTGCCTTTATGCAGGTGCCCAGCGAGGTGGCCGATCTCGCGCGCGCCTACCTGCGTACGTACTTCGTCGGCCTCCCCCTCATCTACGGCTACTTCTGCGTCGATGCGACCTTCAGGGCGTCGGGCGATACCCGCACGCCGCTGGTGATCCTTTCCCTCTCGGTGGTTTGCACGCTCCTGCTGGACCCGGTGCTCATTCTGGGGTTGGCGGGAGCACCCAAACTCGGCATTGCGGGCGCCGCCGTCGCCCTTCTTGCGACCCGCGGTGCGGCGTTCGCGATCGGACTGCTGCTGCTTCGGCGCCGCGGCATGCTCGACCTGCACCTGGGCGCCCAGTGGGACGTGATTCGCCGAGTGCTGCGCATCGGTCTCCCCACGGCGATGACCGGCGTGATCTTTTCCCTTATCTACGTGGGGCTGACGCGCACCACCACGCAGTTCGGCACACCCGCCCTGGCGGCGCTGGGCCTGGGGCACCGCATCGAGAGTTGGCTCTACATGATCGGCGTGGGCTTTGGGGCCTCGGCGGCGGCCATCGTCGGACAGAACATGGGGGCGGGCCAGATTCAGCGCGCGGAGCGAGCGGGTTGGATCACAGTGGGCTTCGCGATGATTCCGGCTGCGGCGATGGCAATCGTCTCGTTGGTGCTGCCGGAAACCTTGGCGCGCGTATTTACAAACGACCCAACGGTGGTGGCGGAAACAGCGCGCTATCTACGCATCAACGCGCTCTCGCAATTGCTGCTCCCGGCGGAGATCGTGCTCGAAGGAGCGCTGGGCGGGGCTGGCCACACCGTGCCCCCCATGCTCACGTCTACAGCGCTGACCGCGCTCCGCATCCCGCTTGCGTCGTGGTGGGCGACGATTTGGGGCCCGGTCGGCATTTGGTGGGCTATCTCGATTACCGCCGCCGGACGTGGAATTGCCATGATGCTCCTCTGGCGCCAAGGGCGTTGGAAGTACAAATCCGTGTAATGCGGCCGATCATCACGCTTCTCACCGATTTTGGCACCGCCGACGGGTACGTGGCCGAGATGAAGGGGGTGCTCTTCTCCCTGGCTCCGGACTCCGAGATTGTCGACCTCTCGCACGACATTCCTGCGCACGACGTCGAACTCGCGCGCCTAACGGTGGCCCGCTATTGGCGACGCTTTCCCTCGGGAGCGGTGCACCTCGCGTTGGTCGATCCTGGGGTGGGAACGGCCCGCGCCTGTCTGGCGGTGGAGAGCGAAGGTCGGTATCTGGTTGGTCCCGACAATGGCGTGCTGTCGCCGGCCCTTCTCCTGCCCGGCGCGCGAGCGGTCGCGCTCCCGGTGCCGCCGACGGCGGCGCGCACCTTCCACGGGCGCGACGTCTTTGCTCCGGCCGCCGCCGCTCTGGCCATGGGACAGGTGCTCGATTCGTTAGGCGTTGCCGTGGACGCGCCCCTCGTCCGTCGCACCAAGGAGGCCGTGCGGCGCGAAGACGGGGCGGTGGTGGGCGAGGTGATCGCCATCGACCGCTTCGGGAATGCCATCACCAACCTGCTTGGTGCGCGCAGCGGGGTGGTGGCGGCAGCGGGGCGCCCCATTCCGATTCGCGGCACCTATGCCGACGTTGCACCTGGGGCGCCGGTGGCGATCAGTGGGTCCACGGGCTTGCTGGAGATCGCGGTGCGCGAGGGGAGCGCAGCCGCGTCGTTAGGCCTGGTGCGGGGGGCGGCGGTGGTCTGGTATCGGGGGTAGACGCACGCGCTCAACGCTCGCCACGCCGCATGATCCCCCGGGGATGCCACGACGGCGCCCGGTGCTTTCGCCAGAGTGAGCCAGTAGTCGCCCGTCCCGAGGTTGCCCGCATCGGCCGACGAGACGAGGACCGTGTACGTTCCAGTCGCGGGCGCAGCCACCTCGATCGGTGCGGCCGCCGCGTTCCAGTTGTTACCGATGGTGGTGTCGTTGGGCGCGGCGAGTCGAATCCATGGCAGTAAGGTCGCCGACCCCGACAGGGGGAGGGGAGGTCGGCCCAACGTGGGAACAGGCGGTCGCCCACATGAGGCCTGCGAGCAGAGACACTCCGATCCATCCGGGTCGTGTCGGCGACGCGATCAGGGAAAACCGGCTTCGCATGGTCAGACTCTGGTGTCGAACTGGATGCGAAGAAGAAGCTCGGTCGGGCAACAGGGAGGCTCAGAAGAGCCCTCGCGCCTACCCATGCGTTGCGCCGGGGCCGGCCCGAAACCGTCACGGCAGGAGTTGGATGTACATGGACGTTTCATGGCGCCGATCCTGGCACACGGCGCGAAAGGATCCCCATGCTGGCGCGGCACACCTCGAATCAGCCCGGCCGCGATTGTGAGTCTGACCGGTGAAACGCGCACGGAGGTACACCTGCGTGTTCGCTCCGAACAACTC
>ENA-ORBV01009352-ORBV01009352.1-microbial-mat-metagenome-genome-assembly--contig:-NODE-9352-length-16129-cov-3.822764_pt1 | contig 16129 bp, 12 predicted proteins | sample MGYA00237777_ERZ505514 | MGnify/ENA primary metagenome ERZ505514 (study PRJEB26160, sample SAMN06269048) | microbial mat metagenome | isolation source: Oligotrophic lake microbial mat | place... | reverse complement strand
GCTGTGGACGAGGCGAGCTTGCCAGTCAATCTGAAGGCCACACATCGCTCCTTGTTTGATGGCACTCTGCAGGGCATTGAGCGCACCGACAAACGCGCCGTCCTCCTTGGTAATGCCGCGCACTTCTGGCAGGAAGGTCGAGCCTGCGAACGTCGGCTGACCGGCTGCATCGTACAGATCTTTGGCGAAATAAGGCACGCCTGCCAAAGTACCCAGGCCCGCGCGCGCCGCGTGAAAGCGGGCCGCGAGTTCGGGTTCGGGAGTAAGGCGCGCGATCACGGCGCGTTGTTGTGCCGGCGGGAGTTGCGTGCGCACGCGCGTGTGCAGCTCGCGGGCCGCCGCTTCAGGCTCGAGTTGCTGCCAGTCGCGAAAGGTCATGCGTTGAGAGCATTCTGGCAGGAAGATATGACGCAATCCTCGAGCATTGTTGCTCGCGCGAACGGAACGCGTTCCTTCTCGTGCGATGATGGGTCCGAGACTGCGATTGATGACAGGCGTTCTGCTGGCAATGCTGGCCGGCGGATGTGCGCGTCAGGAACCCGCTTCGCAAACGGCGGCCGCGTCTGCCTCGGGAGCGCCGTTGCGCAAGGTCGTGCTCCAGTCGGACTGGTTTCCCCAGGCCGAACACGGCGGGTATTACCACGCGCTGGTGCACGGGTATTATGCGGAGGCGGGACTCGCAGTGGACATCTGGTCCGGCGGCCCCGGTGCCGGCATCAAGTTGAAGGTCGCAAAGGGCGACGCGGATTTCGGCATGAATCGCAGCGACGATATCATTCTCGCCGCGAGCCGCGGAATGCCGCTCGTCATGGTTTCCGCCACGCTCCAGCACGACCCGCTGGCCCTGATGGTGCACGCGTCGAGCCCGGTGCGCACGTTTCCGGATCTGCAGGGCCGCGTCGTGGTGGGCAACGTCGGCCTGGCCTATCTCTCGTATTTGGAAATGAAATACGGTCTGACATTTGAGAAACGTCAGAACACATACGGGATCGGCGAGTTTCTCGCCAACCCGGAAATCATTCAGCAATGCGTGGTCACGAGTGAGCCGTTCTTCGCCCGGCAGCACGGAAAGAAAGTGCGCACGCTCCTGCTCGCCGATTCGGGATACGACAGTTATCACGTGGTGTTCTGTCGGCGCGAACTCGTGCGCACGTCGCCGGAGGTCGTGCGCGCCTTCGTGGCGGCGACGTTGCGCGGCTGGCGGGATTATATCGAAGGCGATCCCACGGCGGTGCATGCGGAGATTTTGAAGCGCAATCCGCAGATGACGCCGGAACTGCTCGCGTTTTCCCGCGGTGAATTGATCGCTCGCGGGCTGGTGCGCGGCGATCCCGCGCAAGGTGAGTACGTGGGGGCGTTGTCGCTGGCGCGGATTGAGCGTGAGATGCGGATTCTCACGGAACTGAAAATTCTGGAGGTTCCCGTGCCGGTCGCGCAGGTTGCCACGACTGAATTCCTCCCGGAGCCGTAACCGGGTTTCCATTACGGAGCCGGTGGCGTTCTTCCGCTCTTCTTCGGCATTTTAAGTTTTATGAATCCTGAATCCAAACTCGCTGAACTTGGTCTGAGGCTCCCCCATCCACCTGCGGCCGCGGGCAGCTATGTGCCGACGGTGCGCACCGGCAACCTGCTCTATTGTGCCGGCACGATCTGCGCGGTGGATGGAAAAATGACGCACACCGGACCCGTCGGCCGGGACCACACGGTGGAGTCGGGTTACCAGTCGGCCGAGATCTGTGCGCTCAACACGCTGGCCAATATCAAGGCGGCGGTCGGTTCGCTCGATCAGATCGTGCGCATTGTTTTTGTGAGTGGATTCGTGAACGCGGTTGACGGCTTCACCGAGAGTCCCGCGGTCATTAACGGAGCGAGTGATCTCTTCGTGAAAGTCTTCGGAGAAATCGGCAAACATGCGCGCGCCGCGGTGGCGGTGAACGGCTTGCCCCGCGGCTCGACGACGGAGGTTCAAGTCGTCGTCGAACTGAAAGCGTAAGTTCGCAAGAGGGAGGGCGCCCGGGTGCCGGGGTGATACAGACATTCCTGTCTGTCCTCCGGGGAAACACGGAACAGGCAGGAATGCCTGTGTCACTTTCACTGGCGGAGGCCGGAATGCCCGGGCGCCGGGAGTGAAACAGACATTCCTGTCTGTCCTCCGGGAAAACCGGAACAGGCAGGAATGCCTGTGTCACTTTCACTGGCGGAGGCCGGAATGCCCGGGTGCCGGGGTGATACAGACATTCCTGTCTGTCCTCCGGGGAATACCGGAACAGGCAGGAATGCCTGTATCACTTTCGGCCTTGCTTCGCCTCGTTCCGTTTACACCAGTTGCTTGGACAACACCTTGGCGTTGCGGCCGCTTTCCTCGTACAGTTTCAAACGCACTTCGGGGAGCACGTCCTTCGTGGTCTCTTCGAAGCCGACCACGTTGGTGAAAAATCCGAAGCTCTGCGTGGAGAGCGCGAAGATCGTGCTGGCACCGCGTTCCTTCGCGATCATGCAGGCGTAATCGACCATTTTCTTGCCGATGCCGCGGTTATGATAGAACGGCATCACGTAGAGTGAGCCGACTTCCGCCATTTGGGACTTGCCCGGGTAGAAATAGAGCGTGACGCACGCGATGATGTTCTCATCGATTTCAAAGACGAAGAATTGCTCGATGTTTTTCTCGATCGCTTGCTGCGAGCGGAAGATGAGTTCTTCCCGGCGCACCGCGGCGCGCGTGAGATTATAGATCATCCGCACATCGCTCTTCTTCGCTTTGCGGATTTGCGCGTAATCATTGCCGTACACGAGCGAGCCCACGCCTTCGTTGGAGAAGATCTCGTTGAGCAGGCCATCGAAGATCCGGCCATCGAGAATGTGGACGCGCGGCGTGCCGTTCTCGATCGCCTTGATGGCGTGCACGGCCTTGCTGAACGCCGAATCAGCAATGCGCTCGGGTTGTTCCTGAATGATTTTCCTCAGTGCATCGAACGAGATCTCACGCCGAATTTCCCCGTCGATCAGCAAGCCGGGGGCGGGGGTGAGATAAATGATTTTGGTTGCGCGCAACGCCTCGGCGAGTTCGGCCGCGAGCAGGTCGGAGTTGACGCGCAGCGATTTTCCATCCGGACCAAAGGCCACCGGTGACACCACCGGCACGGCCTGCCGCTCGATGAGCTCGGTGAGAAATTCTTTGTCGATCCGCTCGACCTTGCCGGTGAACTGCTGATCGATGCCCTTGATGATGCCGATGGGCAGTGCGCGCACCGCGTTGGTCGTCGCGCACTTCAGCGCGTTTTGCGTCAGCCCTTCGACGAGCGCATGGGAAACGCGTGACGAAGCGCGAATCGCCAGATCGAGCGTGGCGGCATCAGTGAGGCCGGTGCCGTCGGAGTTCGAGATCGCGATGTTTCGCATCTCCGAGAGCTCTTTGATCTGGTGCGAAATTCCGTGCACGAGCACCACTTTGATCGCGAGCGAGCGCAGCACCGCGATGTCGACGAGGAGATTGCCGAAGTTCTCGTCGGCCACAATCGAGCCATCGAGCGCGATGATGAAAATTTGACCTTGAAAGCGCGGGACGTATTTCAGAATGCCACGCAGATCCGTGGGCTTGATCGTGGTGGCGATCGCCGACGTTGAAGTAGGAGTGGTGGACTGACCGGTGCCGGTGCTGGAGCTCATCAAGGTGAAGGCGCGTTGTTGTCGAGCATGCAGTGCGGCGCGTCAATGGTGCGCTTGGGCCCGCCCGGACTGCCCGGGTGACCCCTGGGTGAAACAGACATTCCTGTCTGTCATGGGTGCTTGGGTGAAACCGACATTCCTGTCTGTATTCCGGGAATACCGGAACAGGCAGGAATGCCGGTTTCACTTGGCGGAGCGACTCCGGCTCACCGGATCTCCAGCGGCCACGTCGGCGAAGCGCGTTCGGCGACGAGCGTGACCGTATAGGAGCCGGGTTTGACCGCGCCCGGCGGAATGGTGAGGAGAACGACGGTCTGGCGGGATCGGGTGAGCAACTCGCCGCCGACCCGTTCGAAGGTGGGGATGATCACGAGTTGGTCGCCGCGAATATAGAGGTCCGCTCCGCCGAGTTGCTGCTGATCGCCCGGAAGCGCGCAGGTGAAGTGGACCCCATAGGCCCTGAGCGGATTACCAGTCGGCGCGGCGGATACACTCAATATTTCGGTCGGCAGCAGGGGTGTCTCCACGAGCGTGGAACGTAGATCCGGAGGCAAACCGCCTGGCCCTTGCGTGACCGCTGCACCGCCGGCGGCTTTGGTGCCGTCGGCCGGACGTTGGGCAGTAAGCGGAAGCCGTTGATAACCGGCTTCGAGCAGGCGGACGACGTTGGCCCGGTTCTTCATGTCCTGGTAGGGCTGAAAGGCGGGACCGGGTTTGCGATAGCGCAGCGTGAGGATCGTGTAGGGCACAGCAAAGAGGATGATCGCGACGGCGATCCACTTCATTGGCCAGGACTGGCGATGCTTCGAGGCGGCGGACATGAGCGATCAGCGAAACGCAGGTGAGGTCGGGCTGGCAAGGCTGGCGCGCAGGTTCTATCGCGGGTCGGGCCTGGCGCCCGGGTAAAGGATCATCGAATCCGTCGGAAGCCGGACCGGGACAGGTGATCGGCCCTCACTCTGCCCGAAATAAAATTGCTCCGGATCAAGCGCACTGTTTCGGTGGCCAACTCCATGAAGCTTTGGTCCCAGTTTTTTATTCCCACCTTAAAAGAGAGCCCGTCCGATGCGGAAATCGCCTCGCACAAGCTCCTCATTCGGGCCGGGCTCGTGCGGAAGCTAGGTGGCGGATTGTACACCTACATGCCACTCGGGTTGCGCGTGATTCAGAAGATCACCCAGATCTGCCGCGAGGAACTCGATACTTCCGGGGCGATCGAGCTGTGGATGCCGCACGTGCACCCGGCCGAGTTGTGGCAACAAGGCCCGCGTTGGGCGGCCGCGCGTGAAATCATGTTCCGCGCCGACAGTGCCGGGGACGGCAAACGCGCCGCGCGTGACCCCGAGTTTGTCCTCGGCCCCACCCATGAAGAGGTCATCACGCCTCTGGTGAAGGCGGAAATCACGAGCTATCGTGACCTGCCGAAAAACTTTTTCCAGATCGCGACCAAGTTCCGTAACGAGATCCGTCCTCGCTTCGGTCTGATGCGCGCCCGCGAGTTTATCATGATGGACGCGTATTCGTTCGACGCCAACGACGATGCTTCCGTCAAAAGCTATTTCACGATGAAGGCCGCCTATGAGCGCTTCTTCAAACGGATCGGCGCGCACGCCATCGCGGTTGAAGCTGACACGGGTGTGATGGGCGGCAGCTTCTCCCATGAGTTCATGGTGCCGGCTGAGATCGGTGACGATGATGTGATCTACAATGAGGCCAGCGGCTACGCGGCCAACCGGGAGAAGGCCACCAGCGCCCTTGTCCCCGCCGATCTGGCGGACGCCGCCCCGGTCGGAGCGGTCGAGGAATTCGCCACGCCGGGTGTCGTGACCATTGCGGCGCTGGAAGCGGCACCGTATTCGGTTCCAGCCGACCAGCAGTTCAAAACCCTGGTCTACATCGGAGATGGGAAACCGTTTCTCGTGGTCATTCGCGGCTGCGATGAGCTCGAGGAAGCGAAGCTGGGCTCGTTGGGCTTTGGTGTTTTTCGTCCGGCAACGGCCGACGAGATCGAGCCCGTCATGGGCGCAAAGCCCGGTTCGCTCGGCATCATCAAGGGCACGATCAAAAATGAAGCGGCGCTGGCGGGTATCTTTGCGGACCATGCGATTCGCCTGATTGGCAACGGCACCACGGGTGCGAACAAGGACGGTTTTCACGTGCGGCAGGTAAACGTGGCGCGCGATCTCGCGGTGACGAAATTCGGCGATTTCCGCCGGGTGCGTCCGGGCGAGCCTGATCCGAAATCGGGTCAGCCGCTTCAGGTGCGGCGCGGCATCGAGGTCGGACATATTTTCAAACTCGGCACGAAGTACGCGGAGAAGTTTGGGGCTGTTTACACCGATGACCAGAAGCAGTCGCACTTGATGGTGATGGGCTGTTACGGGATCGGAATTAGCCGCACCATGCAGGCCGTGATCGAACAGAGTCATGACGCCGACGGGATCGTCTGGCCGTGGAACTGCGCTCCGTTCCAAGTGTTGATTTGTGTGCTCGATCCCCAACTGCCGGAGATGATGGACCTCGCGAAGAAGCTTGGCGCGGCGGCGGAAGGTGCCGGGGCTGACGTGCTGATTGACGACCGCATCGAGCGGCCGGGCGTGAAGTTCAAGGATGCCGATCTGATCGGTATTCCGGTGCGTGTGACGATTGGCAGCAAGGGATTGAAGGACGGTATCGTCGAGTTGAAGTGGCGGACGCAGAAAGATGTCGCCAAGGTTCCTCTGGCTGAGGTCGAAGCGCGTCTGGCGGCCACTGTCGAAGAAGCCAAAGCCAAGGCGGCAAGCTGAGCGGGAAAACCTTGTGTTTCGGGTTGTATTTCAGGTCGAAGCGAAGATCCATGTAGCGTTTGCCAAGGTGCGGATCGTTTCGCGCTTTGGCCGCTCGAACCACGCCTGCCACTGATGAGAATCACCTCCGCCAATCCCCAGCTGTCGCCTTCGCCGGGCAGCGAAACGGAGTTGCGTTTGGAAGGTCTGTGGCGGGTTGTGGTGTTGAACGACCCCGTGAACCTCATGTCCTACGTCGTGATGGTTTTCAAAAAGGTCTTCGGATACGACGAACAAACGGCCCGGCAGAAGATGCTCGAGGTCCATGAACAGGGTCGGTCGGTGGTGTGGAGTGGGTTGCGCGAGAAAGCCGAGGCGTATGCCTTTACGTTGCAGCAATGGCATCTCACGGCGGTTTTGGAACCTGATGAAGCGCATTGAAGTAAAACTCGCCTTGCCGGTCGTGGCGCCGCTGTTGGACGTCATTAAGGAATTGGCGGACAGCCTGCGGAAAAACCTGGCCGCTCCGCTCGAGCTCAAAGACCTCGACCCCGAATTTCGCGAGGCGTGGACGGATGAGTTGTTGAGCACGCAAAACGAAGAGGTCAGCACGCTGCTCGCGCTCTTTGATGACGACTTTTTCGGCGATGGCGTGGTCGCCTTCGACGAAAACAACGCGGAGATCATTGTCCGGGCCTGCGCGGCCGTGCGGCTGCGACTCCGGGAAAAATATTTGAAGCCCCTCGGCGACGAAGCCTTGGAGAGCGGCGACCTCGACTTGATGACTTTGGACGAACCGCTGCGGAAGGCGTTCATGTGTTATCTGTTCCTCGCGACCATCCAGGAGCTGATCATTCAGCACTTGGACGAAAGCATTCTCGGGGCGTAACGCTTCCCGCTTTCGAGCCTCTGGCCGCAAAGAACGAGTAGGACGCCCGCGATCCGATCGTGTTTGAACGCGCGCTGCCGCCGCTGCTCCCCGCCGGCCCGCCCGCCGAACTCGTCGCGCTCAGGCCGAGACCTTGGTCGCGCCTAACCCGTGTTGTGGAAACTCGAGTTGGCGCTGGCCACGCGCGCTGAGTGCGGTGCATCCATCACCTGGCGGGCGCGGGAACTGGGACTGGGTGCGAAGGGCGCCGCGCGTTCGTTGATGAGTCGGTTGCAGATTGCGTCCATCGCTGACCAACTACGCGGTGAGGCCTGCGGCGAAGGCGACGCCACCGACCGACATTCCGATAAAGCGTCGGCGGCTCAGGGGAGATTTATGCTTAGAGGTCATGGATTATTTTGGGGGGAAAGGCGGCGCGCAAGGCGTTGAGCACGGCGAGCACGTCGATGACTTCCTGGATGATCGCACCACTCACCGGGCTGAGGTGCCCGGCGGCCGCAAAAGCCATGCCGATCAGACTTAGAGCCATACCTCCGACTGCACTTTGCAGCGCGATGATCCGCATCCGCCGGCTGATGTGCATGAACTCGTCCACCTTCGTGAGCGAGTTGTCCATGACGACGACCGCTGCCGCCTCCGCGGTCACGTCGCTGTTTTGCCCGATGGCCATGCCGACGGTGGCCGCCATCATGGCCGGCGCGTCGTTGATGCCGTCGCCCACGTAGAGGGTTTTGGTCCTGGCGGTTTCCGCGCGGACAAGGGCGAGTTTTTGCTCGGGACTTTGCTCGGCGTAGATCTCTGTGATGCCGACTTTTCCCGCGAGATAACGGACCTCCGACGCGCGGTCTCCGGAGACGAGCATGACGCGTTCAAACTGGTGCTTCGGTCCCAGATGGCTGACGAACGGCAGGCTGTCCGCGCGCGGCGCATCATGAAACCGGTAGGTCGCCGCGTAGTGGCCGTCGATCACGACGACGCACTCCAGTCCCTCGACGAGCGGCGGTAGTTGGTCGGCTCCGGGAGTTTTTTGGGCGATCAGTTTGTTGCGACTCGTGACTTCGATCCGGCGGCCGGAGACGGTGCCGCGCAGCCCTTGTCCTGGCGCCTCGCTCACGTCGGCGGCCTCCGGAGCGGCGAGGCCCCCGGCTCCCGCCTCTTCGATGATGGCGCGCGCCAGCGGATGCTTGGAATAACGCTCCAGACTGGCGACGAGCGTCAGGACATCCTCGACCGCAAAACCGGAGACGGCCAACTGCTCGACGAGCGTGGGTTTGCCGTAAGTGAGCGTGCCGGTCTTGTCGAAAATCGCGGTCCGGCATTCGGCGATCTGCTCCAGGGCGACGGGATTTTTAACGATGATCGCCCGGCGCGCGCAGAGGGAAATCGAACCGATGATCGCGATCGGGATCGCGATGAGCAGCGGGCAGGGTGTGGCGATGACCAGGACTGCGAGGAAGCGCACCGACTCCCCGCTGATGATCCACGCGAGCGCTGCGACGGTCAGGGCGACCGGAGTGTAGTAAGCGCCGAGCTTGTCGCCGAGCCGTCGCAGCTGGGGACGTTGCGATTCGGACTCGCGCATCACCTCCATGATTTTCGCGTAGCGGGAATCGGCGGCGAGTTTCGTGGTGCGGATGGTCAGCGCGGATTCGCCGTTGATCGCGCCCGAGATCACGGTGGAGCCGGAGGTCTTCGTAATCTGGAACGGTTCACCGGTCAGGTAGGACTCGTCCATCACGCCATGTCCGTCGGTCACGACGCCGTCCACCGGACAAATTTCATGCGGATAGATGACGAGGGTGTCGTCCACGGACACGTCGAGCAGAGGGATATCCGCGAGCTCCGAGCCGCGTTTGCGATGCGCGATGGACGGCATGCGTTTCGCGAGCGCGGCCAGCACGGACGAGGCGCTGCGGAGCGCGTAACTTTCCAACGCTTCCCCGCCCGCCAGCATCAGCACAATGATGGAGCCGGCGAGGTATTCGCCCAGGATGACGGACGTGATGATGGAAATCCCGCCGAGCAGGTCGGAGCCGAATTCGAGCTTCAGGAGTTTGCGCAGCAACTCGTAGAGCATGGGCAGTCCGCCGCCGACAAGCGTGGCAAGCAGCGGAAGACGCGAGGTCTCGGGCGCGGATTGAAACGCGAAGCGCAGGACGAGATAAGTCGCGATGCCCGCGACGGAAAGCGCGGCGATGATCACGGGCTTGCGCTGCCAGAGCCGGGCGGGCGAATACCAGTTGGGCGTGGGCGAGGACGTTGGGACGGTCGTGGTCATGATTGGTTTTTCCGCGACGTGGCAAGTTTCAGGACCCGGGTGACGGATCGTGCGATCATGAGTTCTTCATTTGTTTGAATGACGCGGACGATCACCCGCGACGTGCCCGCGGAAATGAGCGGGGCATTCTTCGCGTTGCGCCGCGAGTCGAGGGTGATGCCGAGGAAGCCGAGTCCAGCGCAGATGCGGGATCGAACTTGCGGTGCGTTTTCACCGATACCGCCGGAGAAAATCAATGTGTCGAGCCCACCCAGCACGGCGGCATACGCGCCGATCCATTTTTTCGCCTGCTGGCAAAACAGCGCCACCGCCTCCGCCGCCCGCACGTCCGTCGTCTCCCGGGTCAGCAGCTCGCGCATGTCGGAGCTGGTCTCCGAAACGCCGAGGAGTCCCGACTGATGATTCATCATCCGGTCAAATTGCACCGGCGTCATTTGCTCGCTGCGGGCGAGAAATGAAACGAGCCCGGGATCCACATCTCCCGAGCGGGTGCCCATCACCAGTCCGGCGGCCGGCGTGAGCGCCATGGAAGTATCCAGGCAGCGGCCACCTCGGACCGCCGCGAGGCTCGCACCGTTGCCCAAGTGGGCGAGGATCACGCGCCCTTCGGCGGCCTGCTTTCCCGCCACCTGCTCCAATTCTTGCAGCAAGTAAGCGAAGGACAATCCGTGAAACCCATAGCGCCGCAAGCCTTGCGCTTCATAGCGACGCGGGATCGGCAGGAGCTGTGCCACGCGCGGCAGGTCGTGATGAAACGCGGTGTCGAAACAGGCAATCTGGGGAAGCTTCGGGAATCGGCGATGAAACGCCTCCATCAGTAATATCTCTTCGGACAAGTGTTCAGGATCGAAGGGGATGATCCGGCGCAGTTCCTCCACCAGTTCCGGAGTGATGCGTGTCGGCTCCCAATACTTCGGTCCGCCATGTACCACCCGGTGCCCAATGGCGGCCAGAGCGCCGGGCTTGATTCGAGGCTCCAGCCAATCGATCAGGGCGCTGACCGCCGTCGCGTGATCGGGTGCGACCAGCGGTCGGGAAAAATTTTCGCTCTCGCCTGAACCCTTGACAGTGAAAGTCCCCCGAGGTTGGCCGACGCCCTCGATCTTCCCCGCCAAGATGCGTTCCAAAGTCGCCCCGCATTCGAACAGCGCGAACTTGATGCTCGACGAACCGCCGTTGATGGTGAGCACGCTGGGCACAGGGGGCTTCATTTTTGACTTTCCGCTTCACCGGCACATTCCAGCCCGAGCGCCGCCAGCTTTGCCCGCGTGCTGCGATAATCGGTGTGCACGATGCCGCGAATGCCCAGCTCGGCCGCGACCTCGACGAAAAGCGCGGTGTTCTCAAGATAGACGATCTCCCTCGCCGGCGTCTGGGCCAGATCGAGCGCCAGGCGGAAGATTTCCACGTCAGGTTTGCGCAGCTGGACGAAGCAGGAGGAGACAAACGCATCCACGAGCCCGGCCAGTTTGAAGGTGCGAATGCGATGCGCGTTCAACTCCCGGCCTTCGTTGCTCACCACCATGACCTTGAGTCCGTATCGGGTTTTGAGTTCGCGAACCAGTCCGAGCATTTCGGGAAACGGCTGCGACTGCGCGAACATGAAGCGACGAAACTGCGCCCGCGTGAATTTTCGGGGCCGATCAAAAACGACGCGGTCGAGGTAGTCTTCCAGCGTGAGTTTGCCCACTTCAAACGTATCGAAATTCATGCGGTGCCGACTCTCCATTTCCTCCCAATCGAGGTGAAACGTCTTGGCCGCCACTTGGCGGGAGAGATGGTCCCAGCCGTTCGTCAGCAGCACGCCACCGATGTCGACAAAGAGGGTTCTGATTACGTTTTGTTTTTTCATCATCTGATACGTGCGACTGATGTGATTTTGACTTTGGCGCGCAGCGCCGGTGGTGCCCGACCTCCGGAAAGGTCCATATCTCATGTGCGATTGGTATGCGATCTTGGCGGCTCATCGCTGCCACAAAATCTGTCCTGTCTCCAACGGCACCGAGACGCCGTCAAAGCGCGGGAACAGGCGCGGGGTGAAATCGCCCGCCGGCCGCGACGCCGAAACGCTCGCGCTGTAAACGCCTCCGGGTGCGCCCGGCAAATCGCGCAGTCGCGTCATCTCCTGCCGCACGGCTTCACTACCGTTGCGGGCATCCGCATAAAGCTCGACCCGCACGGCGCCCGCGTCGAGACCCGGAAGGCGAACGTCGACTTCCATCACCTGTTGATCGCCATGGGTTGCAATTCTCATCGGACCGAACCCCAGTTGTGACCAGTTTTGTTCGAGCGTGCGTCTCCAGTTCACGATGTTTCGAGCGACGTGGCCTTTGTCCGCGGTGCGTTCGCGGTAGGCGGCCGCGGCAGGCAAATAATGCTCCTCGGTATATTCGCACACGGTGCGATTGGCGGAAAAATGAGGCGTCAACCGCGCCATGCTTTCGCGCACGCGCGCAACCCACGCGACCGGGATGCCCTGCTCGTTACGCGCATAAAACTCCGGGATCACTTCGTGCTCGAGCCGTTCATAGAGCGCTTCGGCCTCCGCAGCGTCCAAGGTGGGATTGTCGCCGTGTTCCTGCCCGTCTCCCAGCGCCCAACCGACATCGGGCGCGTAGGCCTCGGCCCACCAACCGTCCAGCTCCGAAAGATTCAGGCCGCCGTTGACGAGAACTTTCATCCCGCTCGTGCCACTCGCCTCCCACGGTCGGCGCGGCGTGTTGATCCAAACATCGACGCCCTGCACCAAATATTCGCCCATCACCATGTCGTAGTCGGCCAGAAAAATCACGGGCGGAGACGGGTCCGTTCGGCGAATGAAACGCGTCCATTCCAGAATCAACGCCTGCCCTGCCGCATCGGCGGGATGCGCCTTACCCGCGAGGATCAGCTGCACGGGACACTGCGGATTCGTGAGGATGCGTAGCAGGCGCTCGGGATCGCGCAGGAGCAGGTTCGGCCGTTTGTAGGTCGCGAATCGGCGCGCAAATCCAAGCGTGAGAACGTCGGGATTCAACCGCTGCTGCGTGCGCTCGATGGCGTCGGGCGCGGCGCCGGCGACCGCCATGTCGCGCGCCACGTGTTCGCGAGCGTAGTCGACGACCCGCTTCCGACTGACACTGCGCAACTGCCACAAGCGCACGTCGTCGACCCGCCGGATGTCGTGTTCCAACTTGTCCGTGCCGCCGAGCCACCGGCCCTTGCCGCAGGCCGTCGTCCAAAGCTCGTCCGCTTCGGCGGAATCCCAAGTCGGCATGTGAACGCCGTTGGTGACATGGCCGATGGGGATTTCGTTAATCGGACGGCCGGGAAAAAGCGGCGCGAAAAGCTGCCGGCTCACCTGCCCGTGCAGGCGGCTCACACCGTTGACCGCCCCGCTGCCGCGGATCGCGAGGTAGGCCATGTTGAACGGCTCCGACGCGTCGTTCGGATTTTGCCGACCGAGCGCCAGCAAATCATGCACGGCTATGCCGAGATTTTTGGCGGTGTAGCGTCCGAGATATTGCTCGATGAGCGCCGGCGAAAAGCGATCAAAGCCCGCGGCGACGGCCGTGTGCGTGGTGAACAGATTCCCCGCGCGCGTTGCCTCCAGCGCGACGTCGAAGGGCTGGTCGTTTTCCGCCATGAACGTGCGCGCCCGCTCGAGGACGGCTAAGGCTGCATGCCCTTCGTTGAGGTGGCAGACATCGGGCCGGATGCCGAGGGCGTGCAGCAACCGCCACCCACCGATCCCGAGAACCATCTCCTGTTTGAGGCGCAGTTCAGGGCCACCGCCGTAAAGCTCGCTCGTGATCCCGCGATGCGCCGGAAAATTCGCGGCGTCGTTGCTGTCCAGCAAATAGAGTTTCACGCGGCCGACCTGAACTTGCCACGTGCGCAACCAGACCGAGAAACCGGGCAAGGCGATTTCCAGCCGCAGCCATTCGCCGTTCGGCAAGCGCAGCGGTGTGATCGGCAACTGTCCCGGGTCGTTATACGGATAGAGCGACTGTTGCGCGCCGTCCTTGTCGATCACCTGACGAAAGTATCCTTGTTGGTAAAGCAGGCCGACGCCGACCACCGGCACACCTAAATCGCTCGCGGCTTTGAGCTGATCGCCAGCGACGTTGCCGAGCCCGCCCGAATAGATCGGCAGCGCCTCGCTCAACATGAACTCCATGCTGAAATACGCGACCGTGCCCAGCGCGGCTTCCGGATGTTTCTGCTGAAACCAGCCGATTGATGCCGCTTTCTCGCGCTTGGTCTGCACGAGTGCGTCGACCTTCGCGCGCAACGCCGGATCCGCGAGCCGGCGTTCGACTTCGGCTCGGGAGACCGCCTGCAAAACCGTATAAGGATGGTGGGTCAGGTGCCACAGCGCCGGATCAAGGGCGCGCCAGACCTCGTCGGAGGCGTGGTTCCAGGACCAGCGCAGGTCCAAGGCGAGTTCAGTGAGGGCATCGAATCCGCCGGGAATTTTTTCAATCGTCATCAATCGGGACCTCCTTCATTGCGCCACGCATCTTTCGCCTCGCTCACCGTCGCAGCCCGAAGCGGTAGCGAGCTGACCGGCGGATCTTGCGCGGGCGCGGCCGACAGCACGGCGGCGACAAGGGTTTGGGCCTCATCGAGCAACTGGCGCAAATGGTCCGCACCCCGAAAACTCTCCGCGTAAATTTTGTAGATCGCTTCCGTTCCGGATGGGCGCGCGGCGAACCAGCCGCTCTTCGTCACGGCCTTCAATCCGCCGATCGCCGCCCCGTTACCGGGAGCCTCCGTCAGCAATGCCTGAATCTTTTCACCGGCAAGTTCCTTCGCCTTGACTTGCGCGGGCGAGAGTTTGGCCAGCGCCGCCTTTTCTTCCGGCGTCGCCGGTGCTTCCACGCGGTCGAAGGCCGGCTCGCCGAGTTCCTGCGTAAGATCGCGGTAGAGTTCACCGGGGTCGCGGCCGAGCTTCGCCATGATTTCCGCCGCGAGCAGAGCCGGAATCAAGCCGTCCTTGTCCGTCGTCCAGACGCTCCCGTCCAGACGGGAAAAGGAAACGCCGGCACTTTCCTCGCCAGCGAAACCGAGTGAGCCGTCGAGCAGGCCGCCGACAAACCACTTAAACCCTACCGGCACTTCGTAAAGTTTGCGGCCCAGCTTGGCCGCGACGCGGTCGATCATCGAACTGGTCACAACCGTTTTGCCGACGGCCGCGTTCCGACGCCATTTGGACCGGTGTTGAAAAAGATACGAGGCCGCAACGGAGAGGTAGTGGTTGGGTGGGAGCAGTCCTGCACTGCGGGTGACGATCCCGTGCCGGTCCGAATCCGGATCGCACGCAAACGACAGATCGAAATGGTCCTTCATTCCAATCAAGCGCTTCATCGCATAAGGCGAGGAAGGGTCCATGCGAACTTGGCCGTCCCAATCGAGTGTCATGAAGCGAAAAGTCGGATCGATCACCCGGTTCACCACCGTGAGGTTCAGTCCGTAGCGTTCGGCGATTGGCTCCCAATAGTGAACGCTGGCACCGCCGAGCGGATCGACGCCGAGGTTGAGCTTGGCGCCGCGAATCGCTTCGAAATCGATCACGTTGCGCAAGTCGTCGACATACGCGTGCAGAAAATCGTAGCGCTGCGTCGTCGCAGCGGACTGCGCCTGCAAGATGGGGAGGCGTTTTACCCCCGTGAGTTCATGGGCGAGAAATTCGTTCGCTTTCGCTTCGATCCAGGAGGTGATGGCTTGCTCCGCCGGACCGCCGTGCGGCGGGTTGTATTTAAAACCGCCATCGTCCGGCGGATTGTGCGATGGCGTGATGACGATCCCGTCGGCGAACCCGGTTTGGCGGCCACGATTGTGGGTCAGGATCGCCCACGAGATCGCAGGAGTCGGCGTGTATCCGTCGCCCTCCGCGATCATCACCTCGACGCCGTTCGCCGCGAGGACTTCGAGGACGGTGGTGTGAGCCGGCATGGAGAGCGCATGAGTATCCCTGCCCATATATAGCGGCCCGTCGATATGATGGGCTTTTCGGTAGAGGCAGATCGCTTGGGTGATCGCTAGGACGTGCGCTTCGTTAAAAGTCCGGGCAAACGAAGAACCGCGGTGTCCGGAGGTGCCAAACGCAACCCGTTGTGCCGCGACCGTCGGATCCGGCGTCTCTGAGTAATATGCCGCGACAAGTTTGGCTACGTCGACGAGCATCGACGCATCAGCGGGTTTGCCGGCAAGGGGATTGGTCTTCACCTAAAGGGTCTTCGGTCGGCCGTATCCATTAAAAGAAGACCTTCCCGAGAAACGATCACAGAGTGAATCGAAGCGGACGGACAGGATCAGCGAGTGCGCCGAACTTTTTCCGGTGTAGCCTCATTCGCGCTAGTTGCGCGCGTGACCGGTTGGGCCAGGGTCGCCACCATGACCGCCGACACATTCGGCACCTGACGAGCCGCGAGGAGCCGCTGTTCGCCCTCATACCAAAATTCATCGTCGCGACCTTCCGGATGGCCGGCTTCCGTCCAGAGTTCGCGCGCGCATTGTGCAATTTCGTCGTGACTGGGAGCGACGGTC
>ENA-ORBV01009351-ORBV01009351.1-microbial-mat-metagenome-genome-assembly--contig:-NODE-9351-length-16130-cov-6.210864_pt1 | contig 16130 bp, 14 predicted proteins | sample MGYA00237777_ERZ505514 | MGnify/ENA primary metagenome ERZ505514 (study PRJEB26160, sample SAMN06269048) | microbial mat metagenome | isolation source: Oligotrophic lake microbial mat | place... | reverse complement strand
TTTTCAAGCAGAAGACGGCATACGAGATTCGCCTTAGTCTCGTGGGCTCGGAGATGTGTATAAGAGACAGGCATGAAGGCAACCCAGCGCCCCAGATCCGCCGCCGAGGTGAGCATTCCCCCCATGGCACCGAAGGCACCGTCCGGAAGCTGTGCCTCCTCGAGCCAGCGCCCGTCCTGTCGGCGATAGCCGTGCGCGAGGCGCTGCGGCGGGACCGTGCTCGCTTCCAGCGTCGTAACGGTCATGCCTAACGGCACGAGGACACGCTCACGCACGTAGCGCGCATATGGCACTCCCGACACGTTGGCCACGATGCGCCCGAGGATGGCGAAGCCGAAGTTGGAGTATTCGTAGGCGGTCCCGGGGGCGGTGGAGAACGGGATGCCCGCGCGCATCATCTTCGCCATCACGTCATCGGTGGCGGCCAGTTGCTGGTCCCCCCACGGATTGTCCTCGGGGAAGCCCTCGGAGTGGCTCAGCAGGTGACGGATGGTGAGCACGGGCGAGTCGGTCGTGGGGTAGCGGAGCGATGCGAGCTCGGGGACGTAGCGTGCGACCGGATCGTCGAGCGAGAGTCGGCCGGCATCGCGCAGTTGGAGAATCGCGACGGCCGTGAAGCTCTTGCTCATCGACGCGATGCGAAAGACGGTCGCGGTGTCAACCGGCGTCTTCTGCTCGACGTCGCGCAGCCCCGAGACGAAGACGTGGGCGAGCGTCCCGTCGATGACCAGCCCGTAGGCCACCCCGGGAACGTTCGATCGTTCTGCGAAGTTGCGCACGAGCTGGTCGATCGCCGGGAAGGCGGAGCGCAGCTTGGCGTCGCGCGCCGGATCGGCGAAGGCGGCGGGCGGAGCGACGGCGGCCTCGCGCGCGTCTTGAGCCGGCGCGACCGATGCGAGCGTGAGGAGCGCGAGCAGCGCGGAGCGGAAGACGGCGCGATGGGGAGATGGGCGCATGGCGGTGGCGTCGAGCCAGAGAGAAGGGGCGAGGCGATCGGGCGACTCGATCGGGCGACTTGATCGGGCGACTCGGCGAACATTGCTGGCGCGGCGCCCCCGGCGTCAATGTGTCGCGGTCCCACGCGCGCATCCTGGCGGTTGCTGCGAGCGGCTGGCGATCACGGGTGACTTCGCCCCCTCTGTCGGCCGGGCGTTCTGCGCGCTACCATCCTGCGCCGCGGCGGCTTGCCCGGAGACTCACGTCACGATGTTCGCCCTCCGCTCCAGTCACCCGCCATCATGCCAACCATCGCGCGCCACGCCGTCGCCGCGCTCCTCGTGCTCGGCTGCTCCGCGCCGTCGCAGCAGTCCACGTCCACCGAAATCCTCTGGGACACCTGGGGCGTCCCGCACATCTACGCCCCGAACGATGCGCAGGCGTTCAAGGCGTTCGGCTACGCACAGATGCAAGCGCACGGCAACTTGCTGATGAAGCTCTATGCCGAGGCGCGGGGGCGCTCCGCGGAGTACTGGGGCGAGTCGCAGCTGCGGACCGATCGCTTCGTGCGCACGATGGGGATCCCGGCGCGTGCTGCGGAGTGGTACGGCGCCATGTCGCCGGTGACGCGGGCCAACCTCGACGCCTTCGCCGCCGGGGTCAACCTGTACGCCAGCGAGCACCCGGACCAGATCGCCGACAGCCTGAAGGTCGTCCTCCCCATTACGCCGCAGGATGTCGTCGCGCATGGGCAGAAGATCATCAACTTCCTCTTCATGTTCTTCGGGCAGGTGCAACTGCCGGATGGCCTGAACAACGACTTCCGCCCCGGCTCCAACATGTGGGCGATCTCGAAACAACGGTCGGCATCGGGCAACCCGCTCCTGCTCGGCAATCCGCACCTGTCGTGGCACGACCTGTACCTCTTTTTCGAGTCGCAGGTCGTGACCCCGGACCGCAACTTCTACGGCGTGACGCTGGTGGGGATGCCGACACCGGCGATCGGCTTCAACGACCATGTCGGCTGGTCGCACACGGTGAATACGCAGGATGGCGCCGACGTCTTCCGGCTGGTGCCGCGCGGGAGCGGCTACGTGCTGGACGGCGCCGAGCGCCCGTACACCACGCGAACCGAACTGCTCACCGTGAAGGTGGCGGGCGGTACGCGCGTGGATACGCTGCGGGTGCGCGAGTCGGTGCACGGCCCCATCTTTAGCGACGACAGCACGGGGACGTTTGCCGTGCGCGTCGCCGGACTCGACGACCCGCTCGCCGTGGACCAGTGGTGGCAGATGGGCGGCGCCAAGTCGATGGCAGAGTTCGAGGGAATCGTCCGCCAGCTGCACATCCCGTTCTTCAACGTAATGGCGGCGAGCGGCGACGGTCACACCTACTATTTTTTCGGCGGAAAGACCCCCCGCCGGACAGGCGGGGACTACGACCGCTGGAGCGGTCCGGCGCGCGGTGACAGTTCGGCGTTGGTCTGGACCGACTACCTCACCTACGAGGAACTCCCGCATGTGATGGACCCGCCAAGCGGCTGGCTGCAGAACGCCAACGACCCGCCCTGGACTGTCACCTGGCCGCTCGTCTTCTCGCCCGACTCCTTCGCATCGTACGTCGCGCCACGCGAGATGTCGTTCCGCCCGCAGCGTTCGGCGCTGATGCAGCTGGCGGATTCGAGCGTCACCTTCGACGAACTGGTCGAGTACAAGCACTCCACGCGCATGGCGCTCGCCGATCGCCTCCTGCCGGAGCTCGTCGCTGTGGCGCGGAGCATGGGCGACGGCGATGCGCAACGGGCGGCCGACGTGCTCGAGGCATGGGATCGGAATGCCGACGCCGGGAGCCGGGGCGCGGTGCTCTTCAGCAACTGGGTCGAGCAGTGGTTTCGCACGTCGAATGGTCGCACGTTTGCCTCCCCCTGGCGCCTCGACTCGGCCCTCACGACCCCGAACGGACTGGCCGATCCCCGCTCCGCCGCTGCCGCGTTAGGCGCGGCCGCCCGAGCGACCGTGCGCGACCATGGTGCGCTCGACGTTCCATACGGCGACGTGAACCGGCTGCGCTTCGCAGGAAAGGACTTCCCGGGGAACGGCGGGGCCGGCGATCCCTTCGGGATCTTCCGCGTGGCGTACTACGCGCCCGCGCAGGATGGTAAAGCGGACATCGTGGCGGGCGACACCTACTATCAGGTGGTAGAGTTCTCCAAGCCGGTGCGCGCCAAGGTGCTCACCGCGTACGGCAATGCGACGCAGCCCGGGTCGCCGCACGTCGGGGACCAGCTCGAGCTCTTCTCGCGCAAGGAGATGCGCGACGCGTGGCGGACGCGCGCGGAGGTGGAGTCGCACCTGGAGTCGCGCGCCGTCATCCCGTAGCGTCGCGCAGCATGCTTAGCGACGCGAAGCGGGAAGGCCCCGGGTCTCCCAGAGCGAACGGGTCCAGATCACCATGGAGCCGCAGCCGTCGGACCTCTGGAACTGGGCCGGGGCCGTCTCGCCTCGCGCATAGACCTCCACCGCCCGCATGTCCGCCGCGATCGCCAACTGGTCGACCACGGCGCGCGACGCCCGAAGCCCGCTCGAACCGCGAGCGCCGCGCTCGAGAACTGCTGCGTGCCCGGGACGCGCAGCGTATCGAGCCGCGTCGTTCCTTCGCTCAAGGCGGTGGCGTTCGCGGCGAGAATGCCCCATTGCCGCCGACATCGCGGTCGTCGCCGGTATCGCCCCCGTCTTCGCGGGGGCGCAGCGGCATCTGATCGGGCGCTCCCCGTGATCGTGGAAGGATGAAGGGGTTGTCCCTTCGTCTGCGGTGGCGTTCCCAGCAGCCAGGCGCGGCAACTCCCCGATGGTCCGGCAATCCGCCCAGCGGCATCATCGCTATGCCCAAATGCCGCATAACTCCCGCCGGGTTACGGTGGATACCGGAGTGCCTCCCATGCGAACATGCACGGTTCCCACGATCGTCCTCGCCGCCTTCTGCTCCGTCTCCTGCTCCTCCGGCAAGCCGGATGACGCTCCCCCTGCGGAAGCGACCGCAGATGTCTCTCCCGAAGTCGGCCAGGCCAGCGTCCGGGACCACGACTCGCAGAAGGACGTGGTCAAGATCGCCGTCGGGTCGCCGGATCATACGCTTGTGACCGCATTGAAGGCGGCTAATCTCGTCAACGCCCTTGCCAACGCTGGCCCCTTCACCGTCTTCGCCCCGGACAACGCCGCCTTTGACAAGCTCTCCAAGGGAACGGTGGATGACCTGCTCGAGCCCGAGAACGTCGATAAGCTGCGCAACATCCTGCAGCATCACGTGACGACGTCGGTCTACGAGGCCGCCGACCTCACCGACGGGATGACGTTGAGCATGGCCGACGGCGGATCGGTCACCATTCGGAAGGTGGGGAACGACGTCACCGTTGATGGTGCGAAGATCGTCGGCTCGGTGCGCGGCTCCAACGGCATTGTGCACGTCGTGGACGGCGTCATCGTACCGGCGAGCAAGTAGCGCCGTACCAGCGCGCACCATCGCTCGATGTCACGACGCCCCCTTTCCCGGCGAAAAGGGGGCGTCGTCGCCTCGCTTGGAGCTGGCGCCGGGGAGGCAGTCGTAGCTGGGAAGCCCTCTGGCGTGGATATGCGCTCATTCCGCTTTTCTCCGTCGCGCGGGGACGGCTCCCGGTCACGGGCCACGGAGATTGGGCCCATCTCGCTCTTCCCGCTCTGACGCTGAGCCTCTCCACGACGGCGGCAATGACGCGTCTCCCGGCGCGGCAGCGCTCAACGTGATAGGGCTGGACCACGTGCGCACCGCGCGCGCGAAGGGCGTTCCTGCACGCCACGCTCGCAATGGATGAACTGTTACTGGCGATGGCGGGGCTTGGATTTCGCGGGATGGGAGCGCAGCCCCTCACGGCCGAGTGGGGGGCCATGTTGAGCGAAGGGCGTCGATACCTATTCGACGCCCCCCGCTGTGTACCCGTCGCGCGTTATTTGACCGACCAATCGGTGGCCAGTGCGACCGCACCCCACGCCATGCGCAGCTCGCCTTTGGGAGAGCCAGGCTGCCTCGACGGAATGAGCCAGAACGTGAGGCTCTCGAGCGGAGCCGACAGCGTGGACTGGCGCATGTCGATGCGGGCGATGTCGAGGGCCGGGTCGTACGACATTGCCGCCGCCATGGGAGACGCACCCATCTCCTTTTGCACGAGGAGCTTCCATCCGGTGCGGCTCGGCATCGTCTGGAGCACGTAGGTGCCCTTGGGCACATTCGACCCACCGATCACCAGATCGACGTCCGTCGTGAGCATCGTCGCACCGTTCGCACCCGTACGCCACGCCTTGTCGTACGGCACGAGGCTGTCGGTGAGCAGCGCCCGTCCGCGAAGGTGTGGTTGCCCGTAGTCGATCCGGATCTTGGACGGCTTCGCGGCGGCGCGCGCCGCGCTATCGACCAGGGTGAGTACCACTTCGGTGATCGCCTGCCCACTGGGCGCGACGCGCATGGCGCCGTGCGCGCCCTGTGCGCCTAGGGAGGTGGCGATTGTCGCGGAGAGTGCGAGGGCGGGAAGGGCGGAGAGGTAGCGCATGAGAGAGGTAGGCCGAGGGGTGGCTGGTCGGTGGGGGGCCGTGCGTGTGCGCGCGGAGGCAATACTATACCAGTTTGCCAGACGGGCGCCAGCGGGCACGGCCGTGGTGCCGACCATGGACGTCATCCGATGTACCAGCTGTTGCGCCTCGACGAAATTCCGCTCCTTTGCTAACGCTTACTCAGCAGCTCACTCACCACGCCCCTGGTCTGCGCATTCAATTCGGCGGCCGCGTCCGGCTTGAATATCCGCAGAACATCAATCGTCAGCAGCAATGACTTGCGCGCGGTGCCACTGGCGTCCTTTCGCGAGAGGAGGCCGGCCGTGGCGTACTTGCTCACCCGGACGAGGGGCCCACGCCCGATCCGACCGTTCGAGTCGTAGGCGAGAACCCACGACGCGCCGATGAACTGCTTCCAATCCTTCATCCAGATGGTGAAACCTCCCGTCTCGACGGCGAAGGATTCTCCCTGCCGAATCGAGCCGTCGCGACGCGAGAGTTCGACTCCCGCAAACGGATGCAGTGCGACCAAGTCGAACCGTGGCGGGTGATAGATGGCGTCCCCCTTGGCGGGGACGACCGCGCGCACGACGCGGTTGAGTACCAGCTCATGTACAAGTTGTACGGGTCCGTTCCAGCGATATCGCTCCCACTCGCGAGCGAGATTCACGATGTGTTCGAGCGCACCAGGGAGCGTCTCGTAGTTCACTCCATTGAGGATGCGACTCACCGATCGAGCAGACCAGCAGAGCGCCTCGACCTCATCGGCTCGCAGTTCGGCAGTGAGCGGCATGCCAAGTCCGCTGGTGCGCGTCTGTAGCAGGCGCCACTGGCCGCTCCCCGACATCGACGGCTCGAACTGGTTGATCTCCAGTCGTTGCAGTTCGACCGCACGCGCCGACAGCTGCACCGCCAGCGCCCGGGGAAAACTGTCGAGCATTAGTCGGAGACTCTCCCGCAGTCTTCTCTGGGATGCAATGAAGGCAGGCGTGCCGTCCCGGCTCATCGAGTCCAGCGTCGCGCCCGCGTCCTGATCGATGGCGCTGAGCACCGGCATCCACTGGCGGCCGGCGATCAGCTCCGCGTACCGCGCCTCGACGCGATCCGGATGCAGCCGTATGGCGCGCGAATCGGCGCGCGGTGCGCCGTCTCGCCTGCAGGCCGCCTCCACCTGCGCCTGCATCGGGAAGGCAAGCAGCACAAGCGCTATCAAACCATGGATGATCGGCCGGATGCTGCGCATCATGGTCACCTCTACGGCTTCGTGCACGCAGCGCGCGCGTCCTCGATGGCGCGCCACACATCCACCAGCGAGACCGCCACCTCTACGGGACCGAAGGCATCACCCTTGTCATCCCAGTCGGCCTTGAGTTTCTGCACCTTCTTTTTCAGGACCTCGAGCGACTCGGGGCAGTTGTCCCCCTTCGAGTCCTCCCACGTCTTGATGGCCTTCTTCTCCTTGGCGGCGTCGATGGTGATCTGACAGGCGGCACGAAGAATCGGGATGTGCACCGACGGGTTCTCCAGGTAGTGGACCAACCCGTGCACATCGACCCATTTCAACTTCGCCACTTCGACGTCCACGTAGTCGCACACCGTCGGATCCCACTTTGGCCGGAACATCCCGATGTGCGCTACCGGATCGGTAGTGTTGTGCGCGTTCACGAAGGTGCGTACACACGCCGGAAATCGGGCCTCGCTGGGCGTGCCTAACGGGCGGACCGGCGAATCGTTCGGGTTGAACCGTCCCTGCAACACCTTGCTGACGTTCGCGATGGAGGCATACAGATGGATGTCCATGTTGGCGAACCCGCCGAACTGCTGCGGCGAGGCCAGGAGCTCGGCGAGCGTGTCATGCAGCACCGACGTCCCCATCGAATGGCAGATGAAGGAGCAGGTGGGGAGCACTCCGCCCACGCTGCTTCCGATGAGCCCGTTGGCGATCTGCTCGCGCACGTGGGTTCGGATATCGCCATCGAGGAAGAGCCGGTACAGCAGCACGTCGACCGGGCCAGCCCAGAAGAGCCCGGAATCCCGCTTCGAGATTCCTTTAAGCTGTCCAAGCCGACCAGCGCCCATGGAGGGGAACTTGGCGGCGAAGGCCCCCGCCACATCGCTCGAGCCGAACTCGTCCCACGCCTCAAGTTGCCGCACGATGATGTCGCAGTACGAGAGCGGAACGATGCGAATTCCGGTCGGTGACGGGTTGAGCGAAAAATCGACGTCGGATTGGTACTTCCGGGCCAGCTTCATCAGTAGCTCGACCGGTACTTTCGACCAACTGGCCGCAGCGTCGACCGGTCCATCGACCGCACCATCCGACGCGCGCTGCCCAATTCCGTGCACGAGGAACATCACATGGCGCGCCAATTTCCCTCTCCGTCGTTGGACTTGTTCGTCTACCGATTGTACGCCACGTCTCCGACGCGCTCATCCGCCCGCGACTGCTCGAGCGCTCTCATGCATCGAGTGCTCAGTCTTTCCACAATCGTGCAGAAGTAGCGCAATGTCAACAGTGTGGCGTTTCAATTACAAGATACGACAGAATCGATTCGTGCGGGGTGCGATCGAGCCCCAACGTACGGCCGCGCTCAAGCGCGCGTCCCCACCCGCCCCTGTGGCTCAGCTCGCAGCCTGCGCTCGTGGCCCGAACTTAGCATAGCACACACCACATGCGATGCTCGTGACGCGCACGAACCGCGCACGAACCGCGCACGAACCGCGCACGAACCGCGCACGAACGCCGAGCAACGCACGTCGCGATGCTACACACACGTGGGGTTACCCGGATGCCTAACGAAGGTGATGCCGGTGGCTCCCAGCTTACGGGGAAGGGAGGGGATATGATGAAGAGTGACAAGACGGGAAGCCTGGCCGCCGCTGCGGTACACGCACCGGGTGCGGTATCGTCGCACCAACATGTACCGCGCGAACGGTCACATTTCCGGGCGCTAAAGGTTGGCAACCCCAACTACTTTGGCAACTTGCAGACGAGTGCGTACGCACCGGTGCTGTCCATTGCCGGAAACACGACGTACGAAGAGATCAAGTGTGTCGGATTTCACCCGCAATCCCACCGACTCGACGCGGTGGTCTTTACCAAGCAGGGGTTCGGCTACGGCGGCGACGTCTGCTCGGCGGGCACACGCGAGTTTGTGCGCTTCTATCTGTCGTTTGACAACGGGGCGTCCTGGGTCGACCAGGGCTACACGTCGTTCACCGCGCATGACGTTTCGGCGGCCGCGACCGGCGGGCGACACCTCGAGTACGCGGCCAGCGTGCCCTCGACGCCGCCGGGAAAGTGGTGCGCCACGCCGAATGTCATCCATGCCCGCGCTATTCTGGAGTGGAACAGTATTCCACCGGCCAACACCCCCGGACACAATCCGGTCTGGGGCAATGTGCACAACACCCACATCCAGGTGGATCCCTCGTGGTACTTCACCTGGCTCGACGTGTTGAAGGGTCTCGAGGTCAAGGTCTCGCCGGCCATCGAACAGGCGCTCGATCTGCAGCAGAGCGTATCGCTCGTCCCCAAGCCGGCGCTCAGCATTCCCCAGCTTCAGGAACTCTACAAGGAAAAAGGAGTCGAGCCGCACCGCTACGCGATGGCGGAAATCAAGCAGCTCATAACGTCGCCAGAGCTGACGGCGGGACTCTATCACCCGTTTGCCAACATGTCGGCAAAGGAACTCGGCTTCGACCTGAATGCCGCGATTACCAAGTTCCTCGATGTCGGCGATGGCAATACCGCGTTCGAAGAGCTGGATTGTGTCGGGCTGCTGCCTAACGGTCTAGCCAACGAACTGGTGGCCGTGCTGCGCATCAAGCGGAGCACCGGATTCTCGGGCGCACCGTGTACCGAGGGCAGCCGCGAGTACGTCACCTTCTGGGGAGACTTCAACAACAACGGGACGTACGAGACCTGCCTCGGCACGGCGTCGGTCCGTGTGTACGATCTCCATGTTCCGCCCGAGGGGCTGGAATACTCGGTCAATCTTCCGGTCAATCTCAATCCGTACCGCCGTCCCTGCGAGGACGGTCCGAGGGTCGTGCCGATTCGCGCGATTCTCTCCTGGAACGAGGTTCCCCAGTGCGTTAATCCGAACTGGGTCCCCACGTGGGGGAATCGCGAGGAGACGCTGATTCTGATTCCGCCCGGTCTGCCCATCGGTGTGGGCGACTACTCGCCCTTCCTGTATGACATCAGTAGTCAGGCGGTCTGCGCCATTGATCAGGGCACCGGGCTGGCCACCGGTCTGCGTCCATTTGGCGGAACCCTTTGCCTAACGGGTGAGATTCCGGGTGGCCTCGATATCGGCGCCCCCGACCAGTTGGAGTACAAGCTGTGGGCCACGCAGGGGGCGAGCGTCGTGCCGATCGTGGCGCCGTTCTCGATTACCGTGGAGCAGGGCACCGGGCCGGGCACGGCGATCAGCTACTCGATACTGCAGGTGGCATCGGCCGATGGCTACTTCACCTACCGCGAGCATGGCACGCCGGCGTTAGGCGCGTGGCGCCGTGTGTCGAGTCTCAACCGACTGCTTGCCTCTTGGAGCACCACGGGGCTTACCGGGATGTGGACCATCCACGTGCAGGCGCGCAAGGCCGGCACGCTCGCCCCCATTTATTCGGCCGGTAGCACCACGTGCCTCGCCGACGGCACCACACGGACCAGCGTGTCGGTGACACTCGACCAGGACGCACCGGTCGGGGCGCTCACCATCACCGGGTACAGCCTGGGGGCGGGACCAATCGTTCCGGCACTTCCGTGCGGCGACTTCCCCGTGGGCGCTGTCATTCACGGAACCTACAGCGTCACAGACAACATGGGAGTAGGATCGGCGGGGCTCATACTGGAGCCACCGATGACCGGTGTGACCAAGGTGCCAAACGGAGGTTCCACGCTCGTGCACGAGTTCGGGACCTGGAGCGTGGCGACCGTCGGGCTACCGCCTTGCGGCTACGTCGTGCGGCTCGACGCCTACGATCGGGCGATCGTGAACTGCGGGACGTCGTGGCACGATGCGAAGTCGATCGGCTTCTGTCTCAGGCTGCCCGCTGCCTGACGAGTAAACGGGATGACAAACGCTGGAGGCCATCCCTGGTACTGGCTATTGCTCGGCGTGTTGGCGGTGTGGCGAATGACACACCTCCTGCACGTCGAGCATGGGCCGTGGGGCGTGCTGTTCAACATCCGCACCGTGGCTTTGCGTGTGGGCGCGGGAAGCGTGTTCGACTGCTTCTATTGCCTCAGCCTCTGGGTCGCAGCGCCAGTGGCGTGGTGGCTGGCCGATGCGTGGCTAGCGCGCGGCGTCACCTTGCTGGCCCTGTCGGCGGGGGCCGTACTGATCGAGGTGCGTTTGCTCGGCGGAATCGCGACGGTGGAGCACGCGTCAGAATGAAACTCGCGCGACAGGCGGACTACATCACGAGAGAGGGAGGGAGATCATGACATGTTGTGGAGGGGTTCGGCGATCCTCGATGCAGGGGGTCGTGAGCCAGGCGCGTGGCGATGCGGCCGTATGGTTCGAGAGCCAGATTGCATCGCCGGTGACACTCTTCGGCCGGACGACCGGCATTCGATACAACTTTCCTGGTGTAGGGGCGCGGGTGCGCGTCGATGTGCGCGACGCACCGACGTTTGACGTGGTGCGGGGGATTCGGCGCGTGGCGTAGAGCAGGGTTGTCTCGGTTCACCGTGAACTGGAGTGTCGGCGAATTGATTTAGGTAGTCGCGTGGAGCGGGTTGGGGTGTTGGTGGCGAAGCGTGGCACGGCGGGCGCGTGCTGCCTCGAGCTTCTCATCGCGCGCGTCAAACAGTTGCTGCTGGCGGCCCTCGAGCCGTGTCTGGGGCGTCACGTACCCAATCGCGCTGTGCAGCCGTTCGGTATTGCAGTAGGTGATGTAGCGCGCCGCCACGCGTAATCCGTCGTCGAGCGTCAGGGGGACTCCCGGCCGGAAGCCTTCGGACTTGAAGGAGTGGTGCCAGCGCTCGAGTTTCCCATTCGACTGTGGATAATACGGCGAGGTGCGGACGTGCGTCATCTCCGAGAGTCGGATGAACTCCTTGAAGTCCTTGGCGATGAACTGCGGCCCGTTGTCCGAGATGATGCGGGGCCGGGCCATCGGGTATTTCTCTTTCGCGCGTTGGATGGTGAGCTCGACGTCCGGCTCGGTCATCGGCGCGCGGAGCTCCCAGTGCACGATGAACCGGCTGCAGCCATCGAGCACGGAACAGAGGAAGAAGAAGGTCCCCGCGATCCGGAGATGTGCGATATCGATATGCCAGTGTTCGTGCGGCGCGAGGGGCTGCTGAGAGCCCTGGCCCTTCGTCGAGGGCGTGCGATTCCACGCCCGGAGCACCCCGGCGTCCTTGAGCACGCGGTACGTCGTCGCCGGGCTCACCGCGACGATGTCGGCATCGCGCATCATGTAGGTCACGCGACGGTATCCCTCGTCCCGATGGTCGTGATGATAGGTCAGCATCGCCTCCCGCTCCTCCGGCATGAGCCAGTGATCGCGCGGCACCCAGGCATTGTGTTCGTTGCCTTGGCCGTAGCGAGCGCGCCAGTCGTGGAACTTGCCGGAGCTGATGCCGATCCATCGGACGAACTGGTCGGCCGGAATCTCGCTCTGGAGGCTCCAGCGCCGGACGAAGTCGGTGACCGCGTCGCGGGTCTCGGGGGTGACCCATTGGCCGGTCACGACTCCCCAAGACTTTTTTTAGCGCGACATGTTCCTCCATCAACTCGGCCAGCACCGCGTCCTTCGTGCGCACGCGGTCCTCTACGTGCGCGTCGGCGGCGCAGGACCATCTTTTCGGCGGCCGTGAAGTTCTTGCGGGTGCGTCTCATGGGTGGGTCCTCCGTGCACTAGTCTACGGGGAGGACACTCCAGTTCCAGCTCAGGCATCACAATCCTCCGTGGCGGCGCGGACGTGAACGTGGCATTCGACGAGCTTCTTGGATTGCTCCGTCGCCTCGGTTTCGAGGAAAAGGTCCGTGGTAGCCACCACGTCTTTCGCAGTCGAGACATCGCCGAGATGATCAACCTCCAGCGGGACGGCGCCAAGGCCAGGGTCTACGAGGTCCGGCAGGTCCGGGCGATTTTCACCAAGTACGCGCTCGGCGGCGAAGCTGCGGGCGCTGACGAGGAGGGCTGATGCAGCAGCACAAGTACGAACTGATCGTCTACTGAGCGGTGAGGACGAGGCGTTTGTCGTCGATGTGCCGGAGCTGCCAGGTTGCATGGCCCACGGTGCAACGCCAAGCGAGGCGGTCGCAAACGCGCAGGACGCCATCGCGCTCTGGCTCGATGCCGCGCGTGAGATGGGGCGCGAGATACCAGAGCCGAAAGGGCGTCGGCTTTCTTTCGCGTGAGCGCGTGAACGAGAACCGCATCGTCACGGAGCGCTTCTCCAACCCGGACACGCAGCGCCGGTACCGCGCACACTGGCCGGGCGAACCGGCGCTGTTCGCCCAATACGAGGAGGTCGGCCAGTGCGGGGGGTGCGCTTACTTCGTACCGTTCAACTCCGACTGGGGGCTCTGCCGCAACACGGCTTCCCGCCACGTGACGGAGACGGCGTTCGAACACTTCACGTGCGAGGCGCTCGTGGAGGAGGGCTGGGGCGCGCACACGTTCACTGCGGTCCGCCCGCCTGAACGCGACAAAACCGACGACGCCAAATCAGCTTCGCGAGCAGCCAGCTAACGAACGCTGCAGCAGACGGGCGATATGTGGTTCCTCGCTTCGCTCGTTTTTTACTGAATTCGCCCGCAGCTGAGCTATGGCGTTGAGGTTGTAGGAAAAGGTCGTCGGGGCGAGAATGCACGGCATGCGGACAGAATTGTCCTTCACCGATGCCCTCTGAGCGACAATCTGCCTAACGACAATGGTGCGGGCACCCCCCGCGAGGCAGCTGAAGTACTTATCCTACAACCTCGTTAGCCGGCAACAACCCACGCCCTCTGAATGCCTGCACCGATGATACAACTTCTGCGCGTGATCGCGGTTCTGCTATCCGGTTGGCCCGCGTTGGCGAGTGCTCAGCGCGTTCGCGCGGCGGCGCCGCGCGAGGAGATCGCCATTGTCCGATCCTTTCGGCTCTCGCGCCGCGATCCCACGGCGTATTGCGCCGCGGCGCATACCACCTACGCCAACGCGTCCTTTGAGGACACGTACGACTTCAAAGCGGTGGCGACGCATCCGCGCACAGGCCGGGTCGCCAGTGCGAGCGGACCCACCGTCGGGCACCTGCATGCCTGCTTTGGGGCAACGTCAGATTCCTCGGTCCTGAGCTTCTATGCCGAGGGCACGCTGTACGGCGCGCCGCTCACCGGGCATGGGTCGTGCTCGACCACGAAGCGCGATTTTCCCGAACCTGGGATCTCGGTGGCCACGTGTCACCTTGATCTCTCGGCGCTCCCCTCTGGATACGCCGGCGGGCAGTTGACCACGAATACCATCGCATCACGCCAAGTGCTCGGTGGCGAATCCGATCCCCCTGGGTATACGCAGCCCTCCATTGCAGCCGTACGGCTGTGGCGCGCTCGGTAGCAGGCATCGCTGCGGGTCAGGTGCAATGACATGCTCTCTGTGGCGCGACGGGCAGCTCGTTGGTAGGGTCGTGCTCGAGCTCCCTTCGACCGACGGCATTGCGGGCGTCTTCGTTCCGACCGTCGCATTCGATGACCTGGCGCCGCTCATGCAGATCCGACTGGGTATACCGTCGGCTCCGTCGATCATGCAGGTGCCGATGACTGGACCTCACGCACGCGGGCCAGTCGCGCTCGATCGACTGAGCACGACCGAGGCAGGCGGAGTGCCCCGACACCTACGGCTCGAGCTCCGCGATCCCGCCGGCGTCCCGATTGCGCACCGCCTCATCGCGATCGATCGCCTTCCTCCGGCTCCTCACGGGCATCCGGATCTCGTTCGGGAGGCGTGTGTTGACGCAAACGTTCCGTACTCCGAGTGATATCTTCACGCAGCCAGCGACGTTGGTGTCGCTGCCCGTGAGCGCTAACGACGGTTGGTGAGCGATGGCCGGGCTAGGATCGCGAGTCAGCGGCCACGGCACAACCTGACGTTAGGCGTCCGCTCATATGTCGAGCAAGTGAAGACCGAGTGAGCGAAGACTGGTCCCCAGCCGAAGTGGAAGCGACAGTATCCGACTACTTCGCGATGCTCACGAAGGAGTTGCGTGGCGAACCACTGAACAAGGCGGACCACAACCGCCAACTGCTGGCACTCCTCCCGTACCGTTCCCGAGGCGCGATAGAGTTCAAGCACGCGAACATCAGCGCCGTGCTGATCGAGCTTGGCTACCCCTACGTCGATGGCTACAAGCCTCGCAGCAACTATCAGGACTTGCTCCGCGAGATCGTTGCCGATCGACTCGCCGCAAACACATCGCTACAGATTGCAACCCAAATGGCGGTCGAACAACCTGTCCGCAGCGTACCAGCGCTTGGTGATCTCACCAAGATCATCGTGCCCGCGCCCACGCGCGAGACTGGACGCAACGCCTGGCGAGAGCGTCGGCAGCCCGAACATCGACCACGACAACCGATCAACTACCTCGAACGAGAAGCCAGGAACACGTCGCTTGGACTCGCGGGCGAACAATTCATCCTCCGCGTCGAGCATGCCCGACTTTGGGAAGCAGGCGAGCGCCGCCTGGCGGATCGTGTCGAGCACGTCGCGAAGACGCAGGGTGATGGGCTTGGATACGACATCATGTCCTACGACGCCGATGGCCGAGAGCGGCTGATCGAAGTGAAGACCACGCGATACGGCGCAATGACGCCCTTTTTCGCCACGCGCAATGAGGTCGCCGTGTCAGAAGAGCGGGCGGCACAGTATCACGTGTATCGCGTGTTCAAGTTCGACGCCGAGCCTCCGAAAGTCTTCATGCTTCCCGGTTCGTTGCGGCAGAGCTGCATTCTTGATCCGGTGCAGTATCAAGCCAGTCTGCTTTGAGCGACGACATAGGAAGAGAAATCCGAACCGACTTCGTCTACGCGTGGGTGTCGGTTCCGGTGGCGCAGGATGTGGCCACCGTATTGCGCCCGTACGTGGCGTCCGTATCCGCGACGTCGGCGCGGGGAAGGAAGACGTCGACGGCCAACGCGGCTTGACCTCGCATGACGGATACCGTAGATCGGGCGACGAGATCGCGGATGATGTCCGGCATTCGGGGAAAGGACACGAAGCCGGAACTGTTGATTCGATCGTATCTGCACCGGGCAGGTCTGCGATTCCGATTGCATGTTCGAAGCATCTCCGGCTCACCCGATGTAGTACTTCCGGGCCGACGAGTCGTGGTGTTCGTTCATGGTTGCTTTTGGCACCGGCACGTCGGCTGTTCCAAAGCCTCTGTGCCGAAGAGCAACGTCGCGTTCTGGCGGGCCAAGTTCGAAGAAAACGTTAGGCGGGACCGGCGCGCGACTCGTGCGCTGAGACGGGACGGGTGGCGCGTGCTCACCGTATGGGAGTGTCAGACCTCTGAACGCCGGCTGGAACGGCTGGTACGGGAGATCCGGAAGGGATGATAACGGGTGGTGGATTGACTGGAACGCAGCGATGAGGGATCAGGATCTCGACGCG
>ENA-ORBV01009348-ORBV01009348.1-microbial-mat-metagenome-genome-assembly--contig:-NODE-9348-length-16132-cov-6.085581_pt1 | contig 16132 bp, 8 predicted proteins | sample MGYA00237777_ERZ505514 | MGnify/ENA primary metagenome ERZ505514 (study PRJEB26160, sample SAMN06269048) | microbial mat metagenome | isolation source: Oligotrophic lake microbial mat | place... | reverse complement strand
TCTCTATTCGTCGGCAGCGTCAGATGTGTATAAGAGACAGAGCCATACGCACCCTCGGTGCCGAGCTCGCCGTAGAAACCGGGGTCGTCGTTTACCCAGAAGCCGAGCCCGAAGGCGTTCGTGTCGCGGCGATACTTGTCCCCGGTGTGGTTCGCGCGCATCAGCGCGACCGTCTTCGGGGCGAGCAACCGCACCCCGTCGAGTTCGCCGTCGTTGAGCAGCATCTGGAGAAACCGCACGTAGTCGCCCGTCGTCGCCAGCACTCCCGCCCCACCCGAAAAACACTTCCGCGGACCCTGGATATAGTCGGTCTTCGCCGAGTTCTCGCGCAACGTCAGCTCGCCTTTCTCATAACCATAAACGGGGGCGAGCCGCGCCGCCTTCTCCGGCGGCAGGAAAAAACCGCTGTCCGTCATCTTGAGCGGCCCGAAAATCCGCTCTTGGAAAAACTTGTCCAGCGGCATGCCCGAGGCGACTTCCACCACGCGCCCGAGCACATCGGTCGAGAAACCGTATTGCCACGCCTCGCCCGGCTGCCCGTGCAGCGGCAGCGTCGCCAGCCGGTCGATCGCTTCGGCGATCGTTTCGTTTTTGTCCGCGAAATACCAGCCGTGCAGCTTCGCCTGCTTGTAGAGTTCCACCGCCGGCCCGTCGCCGTAGGTCAGCCCCGCCGTGTGCGTGAGCAGGTCGCGGATCTGGATCGGTCGTTTTGCCGGCACCAGGACAAACTTCACATCGGCCGGCGATCCGGACGGCGGCGCGACGGCCACCATCGATTTCGCGAAGCCCGGGATGAACTTCGCCACCGGGTCCTTCAGCATGAACTTGCCGTCCTCGTAGAGCATCATGACCGCCGTCGTTGTCAGCGCCTTGCTCATCGAGGCGATGCGGAAAATCGCATCCGTCGGCATCGGTTTGGCGGTCTCGATCTCCTGCTGCCCGTAAGCGCGGAAATGCACCGGCCGCCCGTCGCGCGCGATGTAAACCACCGCGCCCGCCATCCGCTTTTGGTCGATCTCGGCCTGCACCACGGCATCGAGACGTCGCAGGCGTTCGGCCGAGAAGCCGTTCATCGCCGCGTCCGCGGCGTTCAGCCGTGTGGCGGACGCGAAGCCGAGCAACGCGATCGCCAGGACTCCGGATAACAAACGCGCGGAAACCATGAGGAGATTCATAAACCGCCGATGAAGCCCACCGTCGCTTCTTCGCTCAATCCTTAAGCGGCTGCTAGCGTATCAACGCCTCCGAAACGCCCCATCGCGGCCCAAGGATCGCCGCCGCGCCTCTTCTGATGAAATTCTCCGTCTCCGCTTTACGGCCCGGAACAATTCCCCACTGTCGGCCCATCGCCGCTCAAACTCCACCGCCCTCGCTCCCGGCCGCAGCCGGCGCCTTCGGCGCCGAACTCGCCCAGATCGCCGCCACCGGCGAATCCCGCGCCTACCGCGCCGGCGAAGTGATCTTCAAGGCCGGCGCACCCGGCGACGGATTCTACCTCGTGCATTCCGGTCGCGTGGAACTCACCGCCGTCGTCGGCGACAACCAGCCCCGCGTCCTCGCCGCGGTCGGTCCGGGCGATTTCTTCGGCGAGATGGCCGTGCTCGACGACGCCCCCCGCTCCGCCACCGCCGTGGCCGCGCTCGACACGCTCGTTTGCTTCCTCGGCCGCGACGCGTTGTTGCACCTGCTCGACGCCCGCCCGCGTCTCGCCCTCGACCTCATCCGGGAATTCAGCCGCCGCATGCGCGCGCTCAACCAGAAATACGTCGACGAAATCCTCCAGGCCGAGCGGCTCGCCGTCGTCGGCCGCTTCGCCGGCACCATCGTCCACGACTTCAAGAATCCCCTCGCCGTCATCGGCCTCGCCGCCGAGCTCGCCTGCGGCGAAAACACCCCCGGCGAAATGCGCGTCAGGGCCGAGCAGACCATCGGACGCCAGATCAAGCGCATCACCGCGATGCTCCAGGAACTGATGGAATTCACCCGGCCCAGCGGCCAGAAGGTCGAGCTCCACGCCGCGAATTTCGCCGCCTTCATGGCTCCGCTCGCCGAGGAGATCGCCGCCGAGATCGGACCGCGCAAGTGCCGCGTAGAAATGCCCGCGCCGCCGCCGGCCGCCGCCGTGCGCATCGACGCGCAGCGCCTTTCGCGCGTGTTCTACAATCTCGTCAACAACGCCGTCGATGCCATGGGCCCGCGCGGGGGCGCGATCACCCTGCGTTTCACCGCCGACGGTGCTTTCCTCCGCATCGAGGTCGAGGACTCCGGCAAGGGTATCGCCCCCGAGATCGCCGCGAAACTTTTCGAGCCGTTCGCCACCCACGGCAAGGAACACGGCACCGGCCTCGGCCTCTCGATCTGCCGCAAGATCGCCGAGGACCACGGCGGCCGCATCTGGGCGCAAAGCCACGCCGGCCGCGGCGCGCTATTCTGTTTCACCCTGCCGCTCGGCGCGTGATTTCCGCGCCGCGTGCGGCTCGCCCCGTCGCTTCTCCAGGAGTTGCCGTAAAAAATCCGGTAGCGCCGTCTTGATCGGCGAAGCGTCCAGATACTCCGCCGCCGGCCACTTTCGCCCGCGCGCCAGCAAACTCGCGTAGACGTGCAACTCGAAATGCAGGCGCAGCCGCGCCTCGGCGTCGCGCTCGCCGAGCGCCGCCAACAGAAACAACAGCGCCTCCACCGTCGAAAATTTCCCTTCGTCGCGTTGCTCCCGCAGCCAGTAGCGGCTCTTGCCTTCCATGGGCAACCGCACGCGTCGCCCCCACGGCTCGACCGCCCGCGCCATCTCCGCCGCCTCGCCCCAACTGCCGTCCAGCAACAGCACCTGCACTTCCGCCGCCGGCGGCATCGCGAGCGCCTCGAAAGGCTCGCCCAACGGATGCAGCACCCACAGTTCCCGCCCCGGTTTCAACACCGCCTCGCACGCCACCGGTTCCTCGCGCCGATAGACATGCGTCCGCGCCCCGGCGACCGTGCGCCCGATCAGTTTCCCGGTGCTGCTCGGTCGCCATTGCTCGCGGTGGTGCATCAGCACGTCCACCTGCAACCCGCTCGTCGCCGGACCGAGCCCCGCGCACACGCACCAGCGCGGCGGGAGCTGACAACGCTCGCACCGCACCGTGCCTGCCAGGACCACACTGCGCGCCATGATTTGTCCATCCGGGGCGAGCCCGCCCGCCGCGTCAATCACGCCCATCGTTTGACACGGGCACGCCGCCCCGTGTCATCTGCCTTCCGATCCACGTCCCGCCTCAACCCGACCGCTACGCCCCCATGAAAAAACTCGCCCCGCTCCTCCTCGCCTGCGTCGCCCTCGCCGTCGTCGCTTCCCCGCTCGTCGCCCAACAGAAACGCACCAGCCCCCACGAATCCGTCTTCACGCGCCTCGGCGTGCGGCCCAACGCCACGCTCGTCTCGGTCACCTACGGCCGCCCTTACACCAAAGACCCGAAAACCGGCGAGCCCCGCAAGATCTGGGGCGGCCTCGTCGCCTGGGACAAAGCCGACCGCCTCGGCGCCGACGAAGCCACGCTTCTCCTCACCCAGCGCGCCCTCGTCATCGGCAACCTGACCGTCCCCGCCGGTGCCTACACCCTTTACATCGTGCCGTCCGCCACCGGTCCCAGCAAACTCGCGATCAGCACCAACATCGGCAAATGGGGCGTTCCCGTCGACGAGAAGAGCGATCTCGGCCGCGTCGATCTCACGCAGGGCGTGCTCGTCGCCCCGGTCGACCAGCTCACCCTCGCGCTCGAAAAGAAGTCCGACGACGTCGGCACCCTCAAAATCACGTGGGAGGCCACCCAGTTCTCGGTCGATTTCAGCGTTAAGAAATAAAGGGCCGCTTCTCCCTGCGGACCCGCACCTTCTCCCGGCGCAGCCTGACCGCTGCGCCTTTTTCGCGCCTGCGTGAGCCGTTTCAATTTGTCGCACCGCCCGACCGCGTCGAACCTGCGCCCATGAACATCGACTCCGCCGACCTCCTCGCGCGCTTCCTGCGCTACGTGCAAGTCGACACCCGCAGCGACGCGAGTTCGCCCGCCGTCCCCAGCACGGCCGGCCAGTGGGATCTTCTCCGTCTCCTCGTCGCCGAGCTCACCGCCCTCGGTGCCGCCGACGTCACGCTCACCCCCGCCGGTTTCGTCCTCGCCACGATCCCCGCCACCGTGCCGCAACCGGCGCCCACCGTCGCCTGGTGCGCCCACATCGACACCGCGACCAACCTCCCCGGTGCCGCCGAGCCTCTCGTCCACCGCGCCTATGCCGGCCAACCCATCGTGTTGCCCGATGATCCCACGCAGATCCTCACGCCGGAAAGCTCCCCCCACCTGCGCTCCGCCCTCGGCCACGATCTCATCACCGCCAGCGGCACCACGCTCCTCGGGGCCGATGACAAGGCCGGCGTCGCGGTCATCATGGCCACCGCCCGCCATCTCCTCGCGCATCCGGAAATTCCCCACGGAAAAATCCGCGTCTGCTTCAGTCCCGACGAGGAAATCGCGACCGGCATGGCCCGTCTCGACCTCGCGCAACTCGGAGCCGACATCGCCTACACCCTCGACGGAGAATCCCCCGGAGAAATCGACAACGAGACCTTCAACGCCGACGCCGCGCTCCTCGAAATCCACGGCATCGCCGCCCATCCCGGCTGGGCAAAAGACGTCATGGTCAACGCCCTCCGCATCGCCGCCCGCTTCGTCGCCGCGCTGCCCGCCGAATTTTCCCCCGAGCGCACCGCCGGCCGCGACGGCTTCATCCATCCGGTCGAAATCAAAGGCTCCGCCGAGCGGGCCACGGTGCACCTGATCCTGCGCGATTTCGAACTCGCCGGACTCGCCGCCCACCGCGCGCTGCTCGAACACATCGCCGCCGGACTCCGAACCGACGAGCCCCGCGCCCGCTTCGTTCTCACGTTCACGGAGCAATATCGCAATCTGCGCTACGGCCTCGAAAAGGATCCGCGCCCCGTCGCCTTCGCCCGCGAGGCGATGCGCCGCGCCGGCCTTACCGCGCGGTTGCAGGCCATCCGCGGCGGCACCGACGGCTCCAACCTCACCGCCCGCGGCCTGCCCACCCCGAATCTTTTCTGCGGGATGCACGAGGTCCACAGCCCGCGCGAATGGGTCAGCCTGCAGGACATGGTGAAATCCGCCGAAACCCTCGTGCATCTCGCGCAGGTTTGGGCCGAGCCTCAGCCGGAAGCATTCGATTGAACCGCGAATGAACGCGAAGAGACGCGAATGAAACCCTCGGATCGAGAGCGGTTCGGGCTACCCGCCAAATGGTCAAAGAAACACGGAGCCACGGAACCTGATCAACCCGTCCCGAGATTTGCGTGCATTCGTGTCCATTCGCGGTTCTCAGCTGCATGAGTTCGGCCCAGACCCGCGGCCATTGATTTTCAGACTTCGGGTGAACTGAGGTAGAGCCGGGACCTCCGGGCCCGGCTGGAGGGGATCCGCCGACCAAACCCGTCGGGCCCAGAGGTCCCGACGCTACCTTGAAAAGTAAAGATCTCATTGGCTGCTGGTATCAGACCCGCCGAACAGTTTCCGCGGGCCTGCCGTTTTCCTCAAAAAAAACCACCGCGCAGGCCTTCGCCCGTCGCGGTGGTTGCATTGAAAAAACTTTCGTCCGGGCTCAAGCCATCTGCGCGATCGCAAACGCCCCGCGTCCGACCCGCTTCCGCAGCGGGTGCGCGTTGGCGGCCTTGACCACCGCCGCGTCGCCGCCGGTGAACATCTCCGTCTTCGCGTCGATCGTGAGGAGCGGACCGAGCACGGTGCGCGTCCCCGCGACATCCACGTCGTTCATCTTGAGGTGGTCGAGCAAGCGGCCAAACGCCTCGGCGGCCGGCGCGCTCGCCTTGATCGCTTCGGTGACCTCGGGGTTGCTCTTCTCGGCGCCCACCAGATAGGAAAGGTTGCCGAGATGGCAGAGCGCCGAGGAATAGTGGCACTCTTCGATCACGCCGACCAAAACCTTCCGGCTCTGGACCGCCTTCACAAAGTTTGCCCGGTGGCTGCCGTTGCCGCCGTTGGCCAGCCCCTTGATCTTCTTGTTGTCGTTGTCGAAAATATTGGCGTTGCCCGATTCGCTCACGGTCACGTAACCGTTTTCACATTGAACCACCACGCCGACGCGCGAGCCGCGGAAGGCGTCCATCGCTTTCATGCCCGTCTTCATCGGCAGACCGCGCACCTCGAAGATCAGCGGTGCCGTCGGGTAGTCGAAGACCGAGAGCAAGGTGTTCGGCGTCTCGGCGTCGTCTTGGTAGCCGAACCGGCCGCCCACGCTCATCACCGACCTTGGCAGGCCGCGCTCGTTGAGGAACCAGCGCGCGACGTCGACCTGGTGAATGCCCTGGTTGGTGATGTCGCCGCCGCCGTAATTCCAGAACCAGTGCCAGTCGTAATGCACCGGGCCGCCGCGCGGGCCGTTGCGGTGCGGCGGCACGAGGTCGGCCGGACCCGTCCAAAGATCATAGTCGATACTGGCCGGCACCGCCGTCGGTCCGGTCGTGCGGCCGATGCTCTCGCGCAATTTGTAGCACAGGCCGCGGGACGACTGGATCTTCCCGAGTTGGCCCGACTGCACGAAGGCCACGGCCTCCGCGATATCCAGCGAGGAGCGGTTCTGGGTGCCGGCCTGCACGATGTTCTTCGTGTATTTGCGCGCGGCGGCGACGGCTTGGCGACCTTCCCAGACGTTGTGCGAAAGGGGCTTTTCCACAAAGACGTCCTTGCCCGCCTGCAGCCCCCAGATCGTCTGGAGCGAGTGCTGGTGGTTCGGCGTCGCGAGCACGACGGCGTCGATGTTTTTGTTTTCGAGCAGCTTTCGGTAATCGGCGTAGGTCTCGACTTTCACGCCTTCCTTCGCGCACTCGGCCGCGCGCTCCGCCAACACCTCGGAGTCCACGTCGCAGATCGCCACGAGGCGCGCACCGGGGAGCTTGTTCAGGTAATCGCGCATGTGACCGCGGCCCTGCGATTTGATGCCGACCACCGCCACGCGGATGTCTCCGTTGGCGCTGCCGGCAGCCGGTGCGACTTGACCGAAGAGGCGGGTTTGGCCGGCGATGAGTGCGGCACCGCTGCCGATCAGCGAGGCTTTGAGGAATTCTTTGCGTGACCAGGATTTCATTTTGGGGAGGGTTGGGTGCGGAAGGAAAAATTCGGGTGGGGTATCGGGATAGGGTGATCGACGCGCCAAAAGGGAGAACGTCACGCCAAACCACGACGGTCTTCGACTAGTTTTCAACCTCAATCCGAACTCCTGTTCACCCGCCGTCGCCATCCCGGAGGTCCCCCGGGGCGTCTATTCCAACTAGCTTTCAAGATGAGCCGAACCAAGGCATTTTGCAGGAGCCTGCTTGCAGGCGATTTCACCCGTGCCGGCTAACCGGCTGACCCCATGCTGAATCGCCTCGCCTGCAAGCAGGCTCCTACCTCGCGGCCCTTTGTGCTCCTCTTGAACGCGAACCGGAATGAGCGCCGCCTTACCGGAGCATGGCCATCAACTTGGCGCGCGAGCTCACCCCGAGCTTCCGAAAGACGGAATTCAACTGGGTCTTGATCGTCAGCACACTCTTGCTCAACCGGCGCGCCACCTCCGCGTTGCTGTGGCCTTCGCACACCAGCAACGCGATCTCGCGCTCCCGCGGCGTGAGCTCGCGAAGCCGCGCCAGGTTCTCCGGCGTAACCGCCGCCGGCTCCCCTGGCGCCGCGGGCCGGGCGTCGATCACCACGAGGAAACGGGGCTTGGCCAAGGCGCTGGCCGGGTTGTTGAGCACCGAGATCTGCGCTCGCAGCCCCGTCGCCGCCTCGGCTTCGACCTGCGCCACGTCGCCGGGCAACGAATGCAGCTGCTTCGCATCCCGCGCCTGCACCCGGTCCCGCAATCTCGCCGCCGCCGCCAGCACCGCCGGCGGGAGCACAAAGGCGTCGCGGAGGTTCAGCGCCCGCGCCGCCGCCGGGCCGAAATTCCACTCCGCGCACAACCGGTGCGCCTCCGGATTCGCAAACTCCACCCCCTGCTCCCAATCGAGAAACACCAGCCCCACCGGGATGTTCTTGTTGAACTCCTCCAGGCCGCGCCGCGCCAGCCGCTCGGTGTGCAGCTTCTGCACGCGCTCGATCGCGATGCCCACAAAAGGATGCAGATGCTGCAACACCGCCAGCTCCGCCGCCGTAAACTCCGGCTGCGCCGGCGCCCGATACAGGCTGAACATCGCTGTCACTTCGCGCCGCGCCCAATAAAGCGCCGAGACGCCTTTGTCCCATCCTTCCGGCTCCGCAAAGCTCCGGTAAAACTCGCTCTGCACAAACTCCGCCTGCGGCGGCAGCACTTCGCTGAACCGGTAGAATTTTATCCCCCGGTGCGCCGCGATGAACGGCGTAAACAGGTTCGTTTTCCCCCGCGCGTTATACCAGTCCTCAGGATTCCGGATGGGCGGGTCGGTCAACACCACCCGCGCCTCGCCCATCCCGAGATGGCCCAAAAAAAGCGTCATCCGGTGCACCGGAAACGCCGTCCGCATCACCCGCTGGAACGCCCGCCACAGCGGCTCCACTTCCATCGCCGCGTGCAACGCCAGCAACGGCTCGTGCAACTTCGCCGCGAGCGCCGGTGAAAGCGTGGTTTTCTCCGTCTTCATTATTTTGGTTTCGATAGTCACAAGCCGTCCGTCCGGGGTGGCGCCGGGACCTCCGGGCCCGGCGTGCCCGTCGCCAACACGCCCCGTCATCCTGCCGCTCCGCATCCCGATTACAACCTTGGTGGTATGGACGGGGCACGCCCCCGGCTGATAGTCTAGCCCACCGTCGCGACACCGCGTTCACCTCTCCGTCACACTGCCTTCCTCTCCCCAACCTTTACCATGACCAACACCCGTCCGTCCGCCGTCACCCGCGCCTTACCGCGCCTTCTCACCGGGCTCTTCGCCTGGTTTGCCCTCGCCCTCACCCTCGCCGCCCAGACCGCCGGCAACGGCATCGTCAACGGTCGCGTCACCGATGCCTCCACCCGCGCCGTCCTCGCCGGCGCCGAGGTCACCGTCGCCGCCGTCAACGCCCGCGCCGTCTCCTCCGTCAACGGCGACTTCACCCTCTCTCTGCCCGCCGGCGACCACGTCCTCGCCGTCTCCTACCTCGGCCTGCCCTCCGGCACCGTCGCGGTGAAGGTCCTCGCCGGCCAATCCGTGACCGTCGCCGCCAGCCTCGGCTCCGACGCCGTCCAACTCGACGCCTTCAAGGTCACCGGCACGCGCGACGGTCAAGCCCGCGCCCTCAACCAGCAGCGCGCCGCCCAGAATCTCACCAACATTATCTCTTCCGATCTCAACGGCCAATTCCCCGACAAGACCATCGCCGACGCCGTCAAACGTCTCCCCGGCGTCACCGTCGAGACCGACCGCGACACCGGCGGCTCCGAGGGCCGCTACATCACCGTCCGCGGCATGAACGCCGATTTCAACGCCGTCTCGATTAACGGCATGCGCGTCGCCGTCACCAACTTCGAGGGCGTCTCCCGCGCCGTTCCCCTCGACGTCGTCTCAGCCAAGAGCGCCGACCAGATCGAGGTTTCCAAAGCCCTCCGGCCCGACCAAGACGGCGATTCGATCGGCGGCGCCGTCGACATCAAGACCCGCAGCCCCTTCGACCGCGACGGCACCTGGGCCTTCGTCGAGGGCGTCATCGGCTACAGCGAGTTGCTCACGCAATACAGCAACTACCCCTTCAAGAATCCCCTCATCGAGTCCGCCGCCGGCTACAGCACGCTCCTCGCCGACGGCAAGGTCGGCCTCTCCTTCGGCGCCAACCTCCGCGACCGCGCCTTCGTCAAGCAGCGCATCAGCACCGGCGGCTGGGCCTCCCGCGCCTTCACCCCGGCGTCCGGCCCCGGCGTCACCGGCTTCGTCCCTCTCTCCGTCATCCTTCAGGACTTCTTCGACGACGTCACCGCGGTCGGCTTCAACACCACCGGCGAATGGCGCCCCGACGCCGACACCCGCCTCCGCCTCGACTTCGGTTACAGCGACCGCGAGACCAACCGCGGTCGCCAGCGCCTCGTCGTCAACACCAGCGCCGGTTCCTTCGTCGGCACCCCCACCCTCGTCGACGATACCTACACCTCCTTCACCCGCTCCGGCAACCGCGTCGAGCGCAACGTCCGCGACTTCTTCGAGGACCAGCGCAACGTGAACGTCGTCGGCTCCGGCTCCCGCCGCCTCGGCGCCCTCACCCTCGACGCCCTCGTCGGTTTCAACCGCGGCAACTTCGACGGCGACGCCGCCAAGGACATCAACGCCCGCTTCCGCACCGCCACCGGCAACACCTCTTACAACATCAGCAACGGCGCCCGCACCCCGAATTTCTCCAGCGCCGTCGATCTCTTCAACCCCGCCAACTACTCCCTCAATTCCCTCGACCGCGGCACCCGCTTCATCGTCGACGAGACGTGGACCGCCGCCCTCAACGGCAAGCTCACCACCGAGCTCGCCGGCGGCCGCGGCTTCTGGCAGTTCGGCCTGAAGTCCAGCGAGCGCGAGCGCGATACCGACAACGTCTCCCGTTTCTATTTCTCCACCGGGCGCTTCACCCCCGCCGGCTTCACCGACGCCGCCGGCAACGTCGTGACCGGCCCCATCCTTGCCGACTACTTCGCCCGCAGCTCCGTCGACGGCCGCTACGCTCCCGGCTTCTTCATCGATCCGTCCAAGCTCCGCGCCGCCGCCGACACCCTTGAGGGCCGCGGTTTGCTCAACCCCGCCACGCGCGACGACAATCGCTTCCGCTCCCTCGCCGGCTCCGGCAATATCAAAGAGACCGTCAACGCCGCCTACGCTATGGGCCAGTTCACCTGGGGCCGCATCACGGGTCTCGCCGGCGTCCGCCTCGAGCAAGCCGAGATCAAGGTCAACGGGGCCAACGCCACCGTCGAACCCGCCTTCGGCGACTACACCTCGGCTACCCCGTTTAGCAGCAAATCCGACAAATCCCACGTGCTGCCCAGCGTCCACGTCCGCTTCGACGCCGCTAAAAACCTCCTTTACCGCGCTTCGGTCACCCGGAGCCTCGCCCGGCCTTCCTTCAGCCGCCTTAACCCGTCCCGCATCATCGACGACGGCGCCTCCACCGTTTCTTTCGGCGACATCAACCTGAAGACCGTCGAGTCCACCAACTTCGACGCCAGCGCCGAATACTACGTCGGCAGCAGCGGCTTCATCAGCCTCGGCGTCTTCGCCAAGGACATGAAAAACAATGTCTACACCGAGCGCTCGATCATCACCAACCCCGCCGCTCTCGGCCTCGCCAACTCCACGCTCGGCTACGATCTCAGCCGTCCCCGCAACGCCAAGAGCGCCTCGCTCAGCGGCGTCGAGTTCGCCTTCGAGCAGCAGCTCACGTTCCTCCCCGCGCCCTTCGACGGCCTCGGCGTCGGTGCCAATTACACCTACACCGATTCCGAGATCGACCTCGGCTTCCCCGTCGCCGGCGTGAGCAAACTCCCGCTCTTCGACCAGGTTCCCCACACGATCAACGCCAGCATTTTCTACGACCGCGGCGGCTTCCGCGCCCGCGCCTCGCTGCTCTTCCGCGACGAGACGTTCTTCTCCGTCGACACCACGACGTTCGTCCTCAGCCGCTACCAGGCCCCGAGCACCACGCTCGACCTCACCGCGAGCTACAAGTTCATGCGCCACTGGACGGTCTTCGGCGAGCTGAGCAACGTCCTCAACACCCCCGTCCGCGCCTACAACAGCAAGCAAAGCCTCCGTCTCGACTACAACGAATACAGCGACCTCAGCGCCCAAGTCGGCGTGCGTTGGAACTGGTAATTTCCTCAATGTAGGGCGTCCGACTTGCGGACGCCGATCCTCAGCCCGCGGCCCAAAAGCCGCGGGCTTTTTCATGCCCGCCCCTCCGAGTTTGTAGTCCCGCCTTCAGGCGGTCCGATGCCGCAACCACCCCCTGTTTCTCTATCCCATCTCCGATCTCCCATCCCCGATCTCCCATCTCCCAACCCACTCCGCCCTCCCCGCAAATACTCCGAAGGTGGTATGCCAGTCGCCATGGTTCCTGCTACACTGCTCCCACCATGCACCGTCTCCTTCATCCCCTGCGCTCTGTCCTGACTACCCTGGTTGCCTTCGCCTTTGCCGGGGATGCGTCCGCCCAATCCTCCGCCACGGTCACCGGCCGCGTCAGCGACGCCGCCACGCAAACCGTCCTGCGCGGCACCGCCGTCACCCTCATCTCCCCCGCGCTCACCCTCAAGACCGCCACCGATACCGACGGCGAGTTCACCTTCTCCGCCCCCGCCGGCACCTACACCCTCGCCCTCGATTACCTCGGCCTCCCGCCGAAATCCTCGACCATCACGCTCGCCGCGCCTCCCGCTCCGCCCCTCCGCCTCGCCCTCGTGCTCGGCACCGATGCCGTGCAACTCGACGCCTTCAAGGTCAGCGGCACCCGCGACGGCCAGGCCCGCGCCCTCAACCAGCAACGCTCCGCGCAAAATCTCACCAACATCGTCTCCGCCGATTTCTCCGGACAGTTCCCCGACAAAAATATCGCCGACGCCGTCAAACGCCTCCCCGGCGTCACCGTCGAGACCGATCGCGACACCGGCGGCTCCGAGGGCCGCTACGTCACCGTCCGCGGCATGAGCGCCGATTTCAACGCCGTCACCGTAAACGGCATGAGAATCAACGTCACCGATTTCGACGGCATCACCCGCCGCGTCCCCCTCGATGTCGTCTCCTCCGATATCGCCGACCAGATCGAAGTCTCCAAAGCCCTCCGCCCCGACCAGGACGCCGACTCGCTCGGCGGCGCCGTCGACATCAAGACCCGCAGCGCCTTCAGCCACAACGGCCGCACCGCCTCCGTCAAAGCCGCCCTCGGCTTCTCCTCCCTCCTCACCGAATATTTCAACTACCCCTACAAAAATCCCACGAGCGAGGCCGCCGTGAATTTCTCCGATCTCTTCGGCGCCGAAAATCAGTGGGGGCTTTCGCTCTCCGCCAACTACCGCAACCGCGCCTTCGTGAAACAGCGCAACAGCACCACCGGCTGGCGCGGCGTCGGCGCCCAGACCGGTCCGCCGCCCTACTCGATGGATACCTTCGTCCTCCAACACTACTTCGACGACATGACCAACCGCGGGGCCAACGGCTCCCTCGAGTTCCGCCCCGCCGCCGACCACAAACTCCGCCTCTACTCCGGCTACAACTCCCGCGAGACCAACCGCGGCCGCCAGCGCCAGCAGGTCTTTTTCCCCATCAACTCCGCCACCGCAAACCTCGCCGCCCCCGCCGTCGTCACCGGCGATACCTACACCAGCCTCACCGCCCGCAACCAAACCGTCCGCAAAGAGGTCCGCGACTTCGACGAGAAACAAAGCACCGCCACCCTCGCCCTCGACGGTGAATCCCGCCTCGGCGAATACCAGGCCGACTACCTCGTCGGCTACAACCGCGGCGAGTTCGACGGCGGTCTCAGATCTGCTCTCCAAGCCCAGTTCTCCAACGCCACCTCCACCAACGGCTACACCATCACCCCCGGCAACGTCCGCTTCCCCGAGATCACCACCAGCCTCGATCGCCTCACTCCGGGCGGCGCGAGCGCCTACGCTATGAACAGCCTCGTGCGCGGCACCCGCGATTCCACCGACGAGGAGTGGAACAGCGCCCTCAACCTCAAGCGCTCCCTCACCCTCGCCGGCCTCCCCGCCTGGCTCAAAGCCGGCGGCAAATTCCGCACCAAGACCCGCGACCGCGACGCCACCGCGCGCTCCTTCGGCGGCAACGCCAACTGGAATCTCCTCGGCTACAACGGCCAGTCCGACATCGGTTCCATGCTCGCCGACTACGGCGCGAAGAACGGCGCCACCGCCGACGGCCGCTACAACTACGGTTACTTCCTCGACCCGAAAAAAGTCCGCGATACCGCCGAGCTCCTCATCTCCCGCGGCCTTGTTACCCCGCTCGCCAGCAACCCCCTCAACAGCCGGATCGACGACTACCAGGCCACCGAGGACGTCGCCGCCGGCTACGGTCAGGCCCAGTTAACCTCGGGCAAATTTACCTTGCTCGCCGGCGTGCGCGTCGAGGGCACCGCAACCGTCTTCAAAACCTTCAACGTCGTTAACGGCGTGCCCGTGCCCATCGCCCCCAAGCGCACCTACACCGATGTCACCCCCGGCCTCCACCTGCGCTTCGATCAGTCGAAGAACGTGGTGTTCCGCGCCGCCTACACCGAGGCCATTTCCCGCCCCACCTTCAACCAGCTCAACCCCCGCGCCACCGTCTCCACGACCAACGGCACCGTCAGCCGCGGCAACATCGATCTCAAGCGCGTCACCGCCCGCAACTACGACCTCTCCGCCGAATACTACCTCGGCAGCGTCGGCTATGTGACCCTCGGTTTCTTCCACAAGGATTTCAAAAATAACGTGTATCGCTCCACTCAGCGCGAGCTCTTCGAGGGTGACCCCAACGTCCAGGTCACCCAGGAGCGCAACGCGCGCGGCGGCCGGCTCACCGGCCTTGAGTTCGCTTACGACCAGCAGCTCAAGTTCCTCCCCGCGCCCTTGGACGGCCTCGGCGTCACCTTCAACTACACCTATTCGGATTCCTCCCTCGACACCGGCCTACCGCAACTCGCCGGGACCAAAATCCCGCTCTTCGACCAAGTCCGCGACATCGTCAATGTCAGCGCCTACTACGAAAAACGCGGCCTCCGCCTCCGCGCCGCCGTGCATCACCGCAGCACGACGCTCTTCGATCTTGCGACCAACAACCCCCTCGCCCTCGCGCGTTACGAATCGCCGAGCACGGAGCTCGACCTCACCGCCAGCTACAAGGTCTGGCGCAATCTCACGGTTTACGCCGAGATTCAAAACGCCCTGAACAAATCCCGCAACGGCTACAACGGCGACAAAAACCTCCGTCCCGACTACAACGAATACACCGACTGGGCCGCCACCTTCGGCCTCCGCTGGAATCTCTAAGTCCTCAGGTAGGGACGGGACCTCCGGGCCCGTCCTCCGCGTCGAAATCCCGCGCCCTTCCCCGTCCCCTCTCCCCCTTCACCGCAGCAGCGCCATCAGCCGCGCGCGCGTCTTCACCTGTAATTTCGCGAAGATCGACGTGAGTTGTTTCTTCGTTGTCAGCGGACTCTTCTTCAACCGCCGCGCCGCCTCGTCGTTCGAGCAGCCCTCGCAGATCAACAGCGCCACTTCGCGTTCGCTCGGCGTCAGCGCCCAGAGCAGCCGTTGTTTTTCCACCGGCACCCGCGCCGCCGGCTGCCGCTCCAGACTCCGGTCCTCCAGCACGACCAGAAACCCCGGCTTCGCCAGCACGCCGGGCGAGGCGTTCACCGCCGAAACCGCCGCCAGCCGGTCCGGCAACGTCGGATGCACCAGCCGCTCCAACCCGTGTGCGAAGACCGGCCGGTCCTTGGCGTTGGCCCGAAGAATCTCCTCGCGCAGCTTCTCGCACAACGCTCGAACCTCTGCCGGCAACTCCAGTTGCTCGCGCGAGATCAGTCCGCGCGCCACCGCCGGACCGTGCCGCCACACCGCACACTCCTTCACCGCCTCCGTGTTGGCGAAGACCGGCTGCAACTCCCAATCGAGCAGCAAAAGCCCCAGCGGAATGTGCCGGTTGAACTCCTCCAGAACTTTCCGGTAGAGCCGCTCGCCGTGCAGCAAGAGCACCCGGTCGATCGCCGTCTCGATGTGCGGACGCAACGCCTTGAGCCGGGCCACGTCCTCCGCACCGAACTCGGGCCCGCCCGCCGCGCGATACACACTGAACATCGCCTTCACCTCTTCGCCCCGCCAAAACAGCCCCGACATCCCGTCCGCCCAACCCTCGGGTTTCGCAAACCGCCGGTAGAACTCCGTCTCCCTGAATTTTTCCTGCGACCCCACGACCTCGGCGAAACGGTAATGGGTCAGCCGCCGATGCGCGCGGATGTAAGGCGTGAAAGGATTGATCCGCCCGCGCTCCTTATACCACTCCATCGGTTCGGCGATGGGCGGATCGGTAAACACCCTGTCTCTTATACACATCTCCGAGCCCACGAGACTAAGGCGAATCTCGTATGCCGTCTTCTGCTTGAAA
>ENA-ORBV01009345-ORBV01009345.1-microbial-mat-metagenome-genome-assembly--contig:-NODE-9345-length-16135-cov-5.558413_pt1 | contig 16135 bp, 10 predicted proteins | sample MGYA00237777_ERZ505514 | MGnify/ENA primary metagenome ERZ505514 (study PRJEB26160, sample SAMN06269048) | microbial mat metagenome | isolation source: Oligotrophic lake microbial mat | place... | reverse complement strand
GTCAGATGTGTATAAGAGACAGCTATACTTCTGTTATAGCTTTCATTTTTCTGTAGCCATGCACAGGATGAAAGAGTGACTTTCCGCTGAGGATGGATACATCCATGCGGGACATGTTTAAGGTGGTGGCTGAATGGCACACGGAAGATGTAATGAAGATTCACAATTGCTCGTGACCAAATAGTAGGTTGAAAAAAAACCCATCGAAGGAGGGAGAGCTGCTGCAGATTGAGCTGGATGGCATGTCGTTCCGAAGCTACTGAGATAGATCTGCGACAACAGCGGCGAAGCCAAAATATTGGGTTGACAATAGTTTACTGAATATAACGGAAGATTACACGGAAAAGATACAGCAAGCCGAGGACAGGGGATGCCAGTGGAGTGGGATTTCGTGACTTTTTCAAGACCATGAAGAAGGCTCTCTGTTTTGATAGCTAGAGGCACAATTCGATGTTTCAAAATCAAACAATCACAGTAGCTTGCGACGGGTACATGGATAGACTTTCACGTCTTCCAGTCGTCTTGTGTGCGTATGCTCTACTCATTACTCGGCATGAGTATCGTCGTCACCATCCCCTGCCTTGGAGGCAGCGTCACCACCTTCTTTTTTGCCTCCTTTCCATGGAAATTTCAATATTTTGGTCAGTCGCCGACCTTTTTTGGTCGTGCTTCGTTCGCTGGCATCCAAACCGACCGCCGAATCCTCGAGATGGTTGTTGTTGTTGTTGTTGTTGGAACTCGAGCTCATCAATTCTGGATCTTCGAGACTGCCTTCGGATTCGGATTCATCATCATCGTCTTTTCGATTCATGTAAGGAGTCGACACCATGTTTCCATCTCCGAGGGGATCAAAGGTGACGACACCCGTCGCGCGATCGGCCGCATTGATCAAGGATTGGGCTGCAGAAGTGGTGGTAGGACGTCGAGACGATCGTCGATCGCGTACTCCTCCTCCTTTGGGGGTGGACGGTGTCAAATCTGCGGTTCGTGCTCGTCGCAGTCGACTGGATCCTTCCATACTACCACGATTGTCGGATGCTTTGGTGGCAGCATCGTCTGCGGATACGACGGTAGCACCTCTATCTCTATTTGCTCGATCGGTCCGATTGCGACGCAAACCCGGCCCACTACCCGTACCAGCAGAACGCCCACCATCGGTAGTGGTGGTATTTCTACGAGTGCGTCGCGTCCGTTCGGGTCGACTGGAGGCATCGACCGATTCTTTTTCTTCTTTTTCCTCCTCGTCTTCGTTGGGATCTTCTTGGAGCGAGTCGTCGTTGCTTGTGGCACGCTGTCGTTCGGAAGCATCCAAGAGCGTATTCCGACGCCGGCGACGTTCGGCAATCGAGGTACGTTCCGAGGCATCGCCTCTTCGTTGTTGGGCGGCTCGGGCAATGCGTTCTCGCGTGGCCGCGGGATCGGCACTACTGGCCGATCGATCGGGAAGACGACGACGACGTTCCCCCGCAGTAGTGCCATCACCAGCAGCAGCAGTCGTAGTCGTAGTGGGAGATCGAGGATTCATGGCACTTTTGGCACGATCCGGAAGGCGTCGTCGTTGTTTTTCTCCTCCTCCATCGGTGGAACTTTCACGGGAAGCACCACGACTGGTGGCGTCTCCTTCTTTATGGGGTCGTCTCCTCCTTTGATGATGATGATGATGATGGTGTCTTTTACTTTCTCCTTCGCCAAGGGAAGCACCGGAACCATCCATGGAGGCTTTGCTTCCATCCATCAACCCCGATCCGTCCACCACGGATCCATCCATGACGACTGAACCATCTAGCAAGACGGAAGCATCCAATCCCGAATCATCCATATTGGAATCGTCCGTGACATCCGTGTCACCGGACGCATTGCTATTTCCAGTCGTCGTACGTGCCGGTTTGCGACGCCGATGGGCTCGTTCTCCTCCTGCCGAACTCCTTACGGGGCGTTCGCCCGTACTACGCTCCGATCGTTCTCCACTGCTTCGTGATGAGGCATGAGGATGATGGCGTCGACCACTCTTTTCCAAACCACCACCACCACCATCACTACTAGTACTAGTACTAGCACCTCGTGGTTTGTTTTCGGGAATGTAGGGTTTTTCGGGATGGTCTCGATGATGACGACGTCGTCGTTGTTCTTCGGGGGCTGGTTTGTCAGTGGCGGCTTCGGCAGCCGCTTCGAGCTTTTGTTCGGGACTCGTCATGATGATTTAATTAATTAATTGGATGGATGATGGATTGAATCAATGGAATACCAAGTGACGGAGTGACTGACTGCCTGGTTGATTGAAGGAATGAATTAATAAATTGTCAATCTTTGTTTTTCACACCCAACTAGAGAGCTCTTGAATTTTTCGGAGCGATTGAATCACAAAATGAATGTGCGACTTTTAAAAATCTCACTTCCAAGAAAATAATGCTGGAACTAGACCGATCGCACTGCACTGCACTGCACTGCACTGCTCTGCACTGAAATTTTTGCTGTCTTGAGGATGTCAATGAATTTTGGAAAAAAGATCAAGGTAGACAGCCAGTTTTATTGGGTTCAATAGAAATGAGAATTTTGTTTTTTGTTGTTGGTTGTCGGGAAGCCCTTTACACCTCTCAGAACACTCTTAAAATAATTGTAGCGCCCAAACGTGAACAGAGTGTTACCTTGGGATTCAGCTGTAAAACGCTTTACTGGATGGATGCTTGTGTTTTGCTACAGTTGAGGTAGTCTTGTATTATTGATGTTGTGTTCCAGTCAGTTGAATGACTAGCTCATACTCGATCCCTCTACCGTAGTACCATTCGCCGTTGAATTTTATTGCTTTAGACAATTTCACGGAGTTTGTTTACTGCACCCTTTCTTGCTGGTACTAGTACACCTCTAGAGAGTACCGGTGTTTACCGGTGTAAATTATTTGAACCACATCACTCATACGCATCACGCATCCCACCCATCCTTCGCATGTTCAGCAATCGAAATGGCATAAGTGCCGAATCAAATGACTCATCAAGGCTCAATGACCAAAAGCGCAATTAGCGGCTGCTTGCGTAGGAGAACAACGAACGTAATTCCTGATGGTAACCAGTCGTGTATTTATCTAAGTAATCGATCCTGGTGCGCGTAGGTATTATATAACTGTAGTGTCCAAAAAAACCAAGTGGCAAGAACACTATTATTCGGAGTACCAGCTTCGTATTTCGAAGTAACATCTCGAGTTTGTTCAAAACAATACAAAACCGCAGTCGATGCATCCACGATCAGCCAGGGCAGGGTTAGCTTCTACACTAGCTAGCTGCTAGTAGCTGCCCTCTACTAGTTAGGTCCATGTGGTAACTGGCTAGTAGCAGTTATTGGGCCAAGTCAATAGTCTCCTTCAGGAATAAACCGGAAAAAAGGCGACCTGTGGGTAGTACAGTAGCACCTATCTAGTAGTGTACAAGCACAAATCTAAGCTTCTTTTACTGGTCGTAGCAATGCTCATGCACCCGCTGAGCCGCGGCCTAGCCAGGCCAGACTAGGTCAAGTCAGGCCAAGACGCGCCAAGCGAATCAACATTCCTTGATTGCATTGCTAAACCAAAAGAACGGTGGTAAGAGTGCAACAAATAATTCTAAAAAGATACCACCGGTGCTTGCGTCCGTCAAAAGAATACAACCCCAGCAGCCTCAGCAGCAGCGCAAGGAGATGGCTGGGCATTTTGCGTCAATGTCGAGTAGGGAAAAAGGCTCTGAATCACGGGCTTCGCTTCTACGGAATTGAGAAGGTGCAATGGATTTTTGTATCCATGCATCCGTGGTTACGTTGGGATCATGGATAGATACTGTGCAGTGAGTACAAGTAGGTTGGCATTCTACTACCTTTCCGGAGTGTCGGTCTCGCGCTCAGTAGTCGATCCCATCGTATGGATACTAATGAAGTACTGTAGTAGTTCGGTGCGGATGCGTGCGGATCAATGGTTTTGCTGTAGCGTGTAGGAATGGAAATTTGGCTCCTTTGCAGATAGTAGAAAGCAAATGCCTCAAAGATCTGTTGTTCGTGCTCACGTCGCATGAATCAGCAAACACATATGAAGCCGGCTGAGGGCCACAAGTGCCTGTCAGACGAACGTAGCTCCATTCTGTTTCTACCGCAGTAGCACTCCAATGACAAACTTTGCACTGGAATCCAAGTCCAAGAACCACTCCAAATCAGTTCTCACTTGGCATCGATGTTGTCGGTGTTGCCGTTGTAGAGAGCTGCCAAACTACTGTTTCTGTGAAAGATATAACAACCTCCAAAAGCAAAGCGGTCCAGGGTCCCACCAGGAGGAACAATGGTTCCCGCCAATTCGTGCAGGTCCGAGTTGTGCATTGGCACTTCTACCACTTGTAGCATTGGCAAGTCATTGTCACTGTCGTAATTGCTGCGGTGCTTTCGTAGGGTAGGAAGAAAGATATTGGTCCACCCATCTCGGTCGGTTACTTGAAGAATAAATACCAGAGCATCCTCCGGGTTGGCTTGCAAGATGGCAGTGACGGCAGTGGCGCAAGCCTTGGCTGTTTCATGAGTATACACAAGTTCCGATCCAATCACCAAGTGAATGGGTTGGTCGAACAACAACAACGAATCGGTTGGATCCCCCCAATCGAGATGGGTGACTTGAAAGTTAGGTATCATGGATATGGGAAGCGACGTTCTCTCTCGTTCCAGCCAAGAAACAGTCGTATGGACATTTTGTTTCAGATTTGTTAGAACATCGGGTTCATTGTCGGATAGAATAATCGTGGGCGGGTTCGGGTGATTTGTGGCGGATGCAGAGCCATCGGTGCTACTACTGGTAGAAGTAGTAGTAGTCGTACAATGTCTCCTCGATCTGGAGTCATATTCCCCCAAAATTAGACCGAGCACAATGCCAGCAAGACCAACAGCACCACTTCCTAATTCCAGGGCTGTAAACCTTGCCTTCTCTTTTCTGACACCATCCTGAAAGAAATAGCGGTCTAGATGCTTGGAAAAGAGTGATTTTCCTGTTTCGGTTTCCATGGAGTGATGTTGTTGTTGGTCTTGGCGGTCCCTTGCAACGGTAGGAGTAGTACCATCAGGCGGCAACAGAATTGTATGCTGCAGCATATAGGCAACCAACAATGAAGATGCATGCCACGCCTGAGCTCCGAGAGGACTCCAAATGCCGTCGGTGTCGGGCAAGGGAGACAATTGGAGTGGAATTGTTGCCATGAACGTAGGTACTACTAACGTGTCGTTTTCCTCATTACCATCGGTAAAGTCTGCAGGCTTCCTCCATGGAATCTGGTACGTGATGGATCGTGCCCCCCTAATTATTTGCAACCATTCACCGTCGTCGTCACCATTGGACTCGGCGGCTGTTTTCAAGCCACCATCTTCCGAGTGCTCGTCATCATCTTCGCAATCATCCTCATCACGGTCGATGGATTGTGCAAAATAACGTCGAGTCTCGCATCCTGAGTTCAAAGCTACCTGCCAAAATTCATCCTCCTCATTTTTACTGTTCATCAAGAGTCAATGGACCAACTATTAAAATAAGTGCGATTAGTAGCTAAATGTTATATACTGTAGCTGGCGCATCTATTGCTTTGCTGCATGTTGTGGCAGTTGCATTTGGTCGCTGTTGTTGTTGTCGTTGGTGGGTTGTGTTTGAGGGTCTCACACCTGATAGAGCATTGTCTTCGTAGACCGCACACTTTCTCAACTTATCTCGGCACGAAATATTTAGCACAGCTTTTAGCACGAGGGAGGATGATCATACAGCACAGCAAAAGCAAGCAAGCTGTCTGTTTTGTCAATTGCTCAATTGCTTTCGTCTACTAACTACTCACTGGTAGCTATTAATTAGCTACCTCATGGCTGTACGACCAAGCTTACAATACTTTGCCGAAGTCAAGGAAAATTCAGTAGCGACGACTTGATTTTGATTCCATTCAGAGAACGAGAGAGATTCAAAAGGAACGATTGTTGTTGCCACAACCAACCATGGCGGCTCAAGCACAGAAAGAGGCGGTCGTGTTCATTCTGGATTCGTACCCCTCCATGAATCATCCTCATCCCAAAATCAAACGAGAAGGATCTTCCAGTGATTACTACAATACTACTAATAAGAATACCACTAGCGAAGAACCAGAACAAGAACCCACACGCTTGCAATGTGCCAAACACGCGATTGAGTCCATGTTGTCGGACATGATTTTGAATTCCCGCAAAGACAGTAAAGTTCTCATTATTGTCACCAAGACCAAGAAAACACGACATCACTTGGTGCCGCTCGACGACGACGACGCACCAGTGCCCTTTCCCAATTTGACCGAACTTCCCAAACACAAAAATGCTCATGGGTTCATGAAGGCCCCCAATGCCGATTTGATTCGTCAATTGTGGCGCGTCAAACCCGTATCTTTGTCAAATCAAGAGGCGTGTGCTCGCGCCACGCATTTGCAAGGGGATATTTGCGATGCCATTATTTTGGCCGCCGATGCCTTGCACCGAGAGGCCTATCGAAATGCACGGTCCAAATCCACGCCCTATCGGTATCGCCGTAAAATTGTTTTACTTACGGATGCCAGTCATCCCGTGGTCTTGGATGTGTATCAAACCGCCATTATTGTCGATGGTTTGCGACAAATGGAATGTCCCTTGCATGTCTTGGGATTGGGTTTTGGATTGCCGTCGGTCGAATACAAAAGTCCACTGGATGCGAATGCGGCGGTCAAGATTAAAAAGGAAGAGGGAGAAGGAGGCGACAGTAGTGGCGGGGAGAACCATCCAGCCCAGCCCACGGGAAAGAAAGTAAAGCGAGAACCTGGTTTGGATGACGTAAATGATGACGATGACAATATGAGCGACAATGACAACCACGACAGCCCAGGTATCAAAGTGGAAGAAGAAGAAGAAGATGATGATGATGAACCACGCCCGGATGCTGTTTCTAGCAACAACAATAACGACAACCTTCTCGTGTACGACACTCAAGAGGACCGAGAAAAGCTGCTGGGGAGCTTGGCCGAGAAAACTGGTGGCAGTGTCATTTCCGTGGCGTGCATGCAAGAACTCTTGGACTCTCGCGTGGGCAAAATTATCAAAAAGAGTACCGGACAAAATATCCAATTGCACGTGGGTCCTGGATTGACCGTGTGGGTCAAAAAGGTGAAAATACTGGATCCTATGAAGAATCCCAAAATGATAGAGCACGTGGCCATCGTCGATGACCGTGGCAATATTCGACTCAATGGACTCGGCCAAGAAATGACCGAGCCAGTGGAAACGACAACGACCTTTTGGCGACGCAATAAGAAGAAGTCTCAAGAGAAGAGCGGTACTGGGGGTGATGGCGATAATGAAGAGGAACCGACCAATGGCAACGACGACGACGATGACGAGGCAGAGCTTATCCAAATTTTTGAAGATGATTACGCCGATGCCGTACGTTATGGAAAAGACTTGATTCCCTTGGGACAAGAGGACAAGGACGGCTTGAAATTCGAAGAAGACTGTGGGTATGAAGACGATACCTTGGACATGGAAAAACCATTCATTCACATTCTGGGGTACGTTCGACGGGACGATATTCCGTACCGCTATCTCACGGAAGGGCCCTTGGTGATTAGTGGCGGGTACTCTTGTCGCGCTTGTACCCTTGTTGCGGGGCTCGCCCAAACACTCCACAAGATGGGTACGTAAAATTGGCTGGTGCAAATTAAACATTGGGAGCAAACTCACGCCCGTCGATGCTCTCTTGCTTGCTCTGGAAGGTTATGCTGCTCTTTGCACCGTCAAAATTTCCAGCCGCTCGATCCCTTCTTTGTTTGGTATCTTTCCATTCGAAGAGTCGGGAGACGACCCAAAGAGATTGATCCTCTTCACGTTGCCGTTTTGCGACGACGTGAAGGTGTTTAATAAACCTACATTCCACGACGTTTTAGAGGAAGACGAAGAAGAGGACGACGAGGAAGATGAAAATGTACCCCTATCTCAAAAAGCACAAGCGGCCGACGCCTTGATTGATGCGTTCATGCTCCCCAACGATGCCATTTGCAGTGAACGCATCGCATCGCCCTTTCACACGTCCTTTTACAAAACCGTGTTGCGACGCGCGGTCAAGAGAAAGGAGCCCAACGAGAATGATCTCATTGCCGTACGAGAACACCTGGACCCCATGAAGACTCCACAGGAGGTAGTAGAACGTGCCAAGGTACCATTGGAAAAATTTCACGAATTATTTCCGCTCAAGGAAAAGAAAGTCGTCAAGAAACAGGGACGGGGAAAAGCCGGCACAACTACTGGGACGACGTATGCCGATCATCTCTAGAAACGCTGCAAATATATTTTTGAGATTTTTTTTACGGCATGTTTTCTTGTGTGAATTATTGGCTGGCTTAAGTAACTCCGCAATTTGCATCCATTGATTTTGCACTACTTTCTGAATAAATTGTGTGGCGCGATTTTCGTGTGTGAATTATTGACTCTTAATTTGCGCCCATTGATTTGTTACTCCATTTTGATCCATTTTGGGAGCTTTTCGTTTTCTTTTTAGAATTGACAGAAATACTTGGGTTTCTTTTTGGGCTTTTCGCTGTCCTTGTTTTTTGGTTCCCCCTTGCCATGGTGCATATAACTGTATTTTCGCCCACGTCTATGTTTTTTCGCGGGGGCCTTGTTTTCTCCTTTTCCATCGGTGACGACCCGTGCGGTGGTGGTTTCATTGGCATCGGCCACACCATCCTCGTCGCCTCCTTCCACAATCATGGTACTACTGCCGTCATTCGTAGTAGTATTGCTTTTGGTCACATCATCAAAATTTTGAAGTTCTGGCGAGGCATCCTCATCATTTCCAAGTTGTTGTGCTAGGCGTTCGAGGCCGTCCATGCTGGTGGATTGTTTTGCAATGCATTCTTTGAGCTTGGCTTGTAAGTGGGCGAAATTCTTTTCGTGGGCCACCTGTTGAATGGTTCATGATGTTGGTTCGTTTCACACAAAAAGAAACGAAGTCTGTGTGAGAAAATTACAATCATTTACAAGACGAACCGCCATGAAAAAGAACCAGAAAAAAACAATTCGTGTCTTTGTCCACTTGTATTTTTCATCGAGCAAGAATGTTTTTTCTTACCGTGCCAATGGTATTTCGAAACTCCGTGCGATTTTTTCGCTTGATCTTGGATCGAATACCCTTGCCCATTTTGACTTCGAGTTTTCGATAGCTATGACTTCACAGGTAACAGGTTGGATGGAGCTAAAGTTAGTAATAGTAGTGTCCTTCTTAGCACACAATACCAAATGTTGATACAGCGCTGCCTTCGACGAATGAGTTTAGTTGAGTTGTGTTCTCGGAAAACACGACAGGTAGGGTTGGCACGATGATTTTGTTGGTGGTGGTTCTAGCTAGTAGAAGGTGTTCATAACCTAATACTGACGGAACAGTAAGGATAAGGATAATAGAGCTCATAACCTTCTCGCGTTCGCTTTCTTCCTAGAAATTATGCGAACATAAAAACCATGAAATCTTTTGTATCTTTTTCGTCCCAGCCATCACTTTTCATCTCCTTGTTTGCTTGTGTTATTGGAGGGGGTTGTTCCTCCAATACTTGTACATCCTTATCATTCTATTCTCCCTCAATAAGATAGTGTATTACAGACAGAAACCAAGAGAGGAGCTAGCTAGCTATTATCCACTTCTTACGATGTTGCAATCACCCAATAATTTGAGCCCAGGCAATTCCACTGCCGCCGTGGTTCTGTTTGCCCTTTGTGGCGTTGCCGCCTTTCAGGTCGTGGTGGCCTCCAAGAGAGAATCGTCATCGACTCCAGGAGAGCATGACAAGCCCCAAGAAAATGTCGATTGGGAATCCTTTGGTTTTGCGTTAAATGGTGTTCGCACCGATAAAATGTGGCTCGATAAAATTCCCGTCCAAGCTGGACAAGAGGCCGAAGGATCGTCTTTGTATTCCACTTCTGAAAAACAATGCTTGCTGCCCTTGCAAACTATGGAATTGTCTCCCACTGCCACGGTATTGAATTATGGGCAAGCCTTATTTGAAGGCCTGAAAGCCTCGCGGCGTGTCGATGGATCGATTGCTATTTTTCGGCCCGAACAAAATGCACAACGCATGGCCGCGGGCGCCGAACGATTTCTAATGCCCGCCGTCCCCATTCATGTCTTTGTCAAAGCGGTCGACGCGGTGGTGCGTGCCAATGCCAAGTGGGTTCCACCCCACGGAAAGGGGGCCCTCTATCTTCGACCCCTCCTCATGGGTACCGGGGAAGGCTTGGGTGTCAAACCCAGTACGGAAGTTTCTTTTTGTATCTTTTGTTCGCCGGTGGGAAATTATTTCAAGGGCGGATTAAAGGCCATTCGGTTGCAAGCGGTACGAGGCTTTGCCCGGGCCGCTCCGGGAGGATCGGGAGCCATCAAAGCGAGTGGAAATTATGCACCCGCCTTTTTAGTGCAGCGTCAAGTACGGGGACGAGGATTTGATGAAGTATTGTGTTTGGACGCGACCACGTAAGTGCACACGACACGATTTTTGAAATCCATGCAATGTTCTTGTACCTTTTATACTCAACAATTGCCTCTTGCTGATACATAAAATCAATTTTGAATAAACATGCCCAACAATAATATATTCCCAGTGGAGAAGCTGTCGAAGAAGCTGGGGCCTCCAATTTTTTTGCCGTCTTTCCCGAGGACAAAACCATTATCACTCCCACTCTTGCCCAAGAAACCATATTGCCGGGAGTTACTCGAGCGAGTATTCTAGTGCTAGCCGCCAAGGAACTTGGTTTTGAGACGCGTGAAGAAAAGCTGACTCTGGCGGAAATGAAAAATGCCAAGGAGGCCTTTTGTTGTGGAACGGGAGCTTGTATTACGCCTGTCGGTTCCGTCAGTGTCTTTAACAACCACCACAATTCACCAAAGTCGGATGAGGAGCTTGTCTATGGAGATGGTGTCACTCCAGGGCCCATTACAGAAAAATTATATCACATGTTGACGGGTATACAAACCGGGTCCAATGCGGAACTTGCGAAAAAATACAAGGAGTGGATTCATGTGGTGCAACCGAGATGAATGGGTGGCAGAAACATACAAGGAGTGGATTCATGTGGTGCAAACTAGATGAATCGGTGGAAAACGAAGCGAATACCTTTTGCGCGAAAGGCTCAAACGCCTTGCGCAGATTAGCTTGGCGCCAAAAATATTCCACTTTTAATTCATCTTGCAGAGCCAGCTGCGGAGCATTGTCAATTTTCAAGAAAAGAAGGCAGGTCGGGTCGGGTTGGCGTAGGCTCCTGTTGCTTCCATTTATTTGCTTATATAAACTTTATTTTTTCTACTTCCTATGTGAAGCGTCCAATTCTCCATAAAAAATAGTGTGGGGAAATGGATCACCTTTCTGCTTCGTCTTCTTCATCATCGGTCCACTAGAGCGTGGTTTCTTCATCCACGATACGTTCATAGGGATGAGAGCCTTGTTCCCCTGGGACGTCCGCATCCTCGTCATCCTCTGAAATAATATCATCGTGTTCGTGTACGAGCTCCAACAACGTGGCGCCCTCCAAAGTGGAACGACGGCGAGACGACGTAGTCATCGGCACAGCGGCGGCGCCACTCGTAGTATTGGGGTCGGTAGTTGGAATGGTGGCACGACCATCATGATTGTCACTCGCCACGGCGTCATCGTCGCAGATGTCGAGCAACGCAAAGAAAGTACAAAATGCCATGATGAAAATGAGCATTCCCAAAGTATGACTCTGGAGACAAAATGAGGCAGACGAAGGCGTGATCATCATATCCCTGTCCTCGTTGTTGGCAGTGGTGGAGACCTCTTGCAATTGCAAGGCATGGTATGAAGAACACCCCGCAGCCGTTTCGGATTCTTGAATGCCCAATAAAATGGTCAGCGCCATGGTGACATACAGTGTGAGTGCTGGTACGAGTCCTTTTACTCCTACTAGACTCTTTAGGTGCCGGCGTATCGCATCGATCAAGGTGATGTTGCGATTATTCGTATTAGCTCGCTGCTGCTGCTGCTGCTGCTGTTGCCAGACCCGAGACAAGTACACCACTTTCAGGATGTGTCCCACCAAGAAGACTAGAACGACCCATCCAAAGATGGAGTGAAGGGAAGAGTCGTTTCTTGTGATCGTGGCTTTCATGAAAACAGTGGTCGTGGTTGAGGGGGTAGTGCGTGTCAGTGCCACGATCCAAGTTGAAGTCGTGATTTGCTCTCCTTGCTCGTACTGAAAATGGTGTTGATCATGGTCTTCACCGCCGCCGTCGCCGTCGTCCTTGTCATTGCCAATCCATGCTTTCAAACAGACATAATACATAAGGACTACGGCTCCCAAGACGGAGCAAAGTCCTGCCAAGATCCAGAGCATGGCACGAATCAATTCATGTGCTTTTGTGATTGCTGTTGTTGCGGCAGGTACTGCAGCTGTTGGAACAACTTGACGATGGGCCACTGGCAAGCGAAAGGACACGAGCATAGACAAGGTCACCAAAGAAAAGACCAACATCATGGTGGCACCATGGGCACGAACCAGAACTTGTTTTTCTTCTTTTTTCTTGTCAGTGTCGTCGTCATCGTCGTCGTCGTTGTCATAATCATGATTGTTCCCAAAGGGCAAGGCGGCCGCCTCGGCCAAGACACCATGATTCCAAACCAGAACCAAGACGATGGTCAAGACCGCACAACACAATGCCATAACGCAGCTGTAGTTGAAAAATGCCTTTGGATGCTGTTCTTGTGTGTCGGTTCGTGCTTCGATGCCTTCGATGCCTCCGCCCGCCCCAAGATTGTCATGGCGGTTCTCCAAAAGAATGGTATGATCGTTGTTGTGGTTGCTCCCTTCCTCTCCTTGGATCAAGAGTCCTTGTAGGGTACTGTTGCTATCGTCCAGACGATGACTTCCTCCTCCTCTCAAAGACTCGGACAAATACGACGTCATCGACTCACACTTGGCCAGCAAGGCTTGTGTGGAAATCGACTCGATCGTATAGTCCGACACGGTCGTCTGGAATCGAGGCAAGCCTCCTCCATCCATACTCGTGACGGAGGGTCTAGCCGCCGCCGACGGACGTCGTACTCCTTTGTTGGAAGAAAATGGCGACGACAACGGAAACTCTTCTTCATAGTACATGTCGTCGTTGTCATTGCGGTTGTCCTTGTCTTCCTCCTCCAACAAGGATGCCGATGCCGCTCGGCCTCCAAACGCCGACCATGGTGGCACACCACCAGAAGTAGCAGCAGTAGTTTGGGTTTGGGATCCACTCATTGTCAAATAATACTTTTTATGACAAACTATGGATGGATGGACTTGGTTGGATTTGGCTTGGCGCGGTTCAGGTCATTCCCACATCTGTTCTTCCTCTCGGTCTTCTTGCTCGTCGTGTTACGTTGTTGTCGTCGTCGTCCTTCTTGTTCTTGTTCAAAAAACCAATGATGGGAAAACAATCCCGCCCGGGTAGGTGCGAAAGCATAATTGCTTCTATGGAGGGAGTGTGCGTTTTAAAAAACTGAGTTCCGATTTCATTCAGTTCCGCACACCGGGGGCGACGTTCAACTGCTCACTTTTTCACCTAAATCTTGCCGTTTCATTTATCGCTTCTTCCCATCGTTTAGGTGCATGCTGGACTGCTGTTACTAGTATTGAGGGAAGGGGCGAGAGATGTTGCTGCCGACAAGCTCTTGTCCATTTGGAAATTTCACACGACAAGAAAGCAAGCGTATCTGTTACTACTGTAGCTAGTACTAATAGCTAGATAGTAAAGCCACACGTTGGCACACAACAAACGACAACCCCCTCAACGAACAAGGAAACGAGGTCGACAGAAACTGTCCTACCACCACCACCTAAAGAATCCATACAACAAATACAACTTTAATAATACAAAATCATGACACAATTGACTCGGGCAGTACAAGTAGCATTGGCTCTCTTGGTGGTTGTTTGCCTTGTGCCCTCGTCGCAAGCCAGTGCGACTTGGGATGGACCCGTGAACGCAGCCATTGACCAAGTCGCCTTGACCCTTCAGAATTTGGGCTTGGAAGGAGCCGTAGTGAAACCCTTTGGCTATGGCTTTGAAATCACGTCAGCAGCCACTGTAGCCGAACAAGAAGAAGCCTTGGATAGTATGGCGACCAGTCGTGAAAATGCCGTGGGACAAGCCGCCATTCCCGTTACGGGCCTTGGAAGAGAAACAAGCGGAGGAAATATCCCTCAACTTGCGGCCCAACCTCAGCCTCAACTTGCGACCGCACCTTAGGTACAGTCTGGGCACATGAAGTACTACTGTAGGAGGAGTGAGTTGTGGTGGTCAAGGCGTCTGACGCTTTGTCTTGGATTTCTCCAGCTTGCGCAAACTAAACAACAAGCTGCAAAGGAACATGACGGCATATCATTTTTATCAGATAATGAAATCGGCGAATGGAATAATCATTTTATAATTGTTGTAATACATTTTTTCTACCCGTCAAGGAATGCAGTACATAAATGAAACAACCACTTGCGGTCGTTCCTCGTATTCTAGACAAGGGGTAGATTTCACCCCCTATATTTGTGTTGCTGCTTTTTGGAAAGCCGCGTCCACTTTTTCTCTTAAAAACCAACGTGATGCCATTTGATTCTGCATGTTCTTGTTACTTAGTGATTGGAATGCCCGTGATATTTCCGTTCACTTTCCATTTGTTGTTTGATATAACCCACTCGTGGATTCGGTTCTGGAAGTTCCACACCCTTGTCTTGCAATATCTTTTCCAATTGTTCGGCATATTCCATAATGGCTTCTTTATCGCGACCCGCATATTCGGCCGTGACTTCAATAATCCCATGACCAATGCGGACAAACCGCCACACCCGAAAAAAAACTAAAAATCCCGCCAAGGACGTCAAGATGTCCTTGTGCAAAAAATGAAACAATAATTCGAGTGTCAAACTGGTGGCCACAATGAACAAATCCAAGACGTAAAAAAATTGTCGAAAAAAATTAGCCTGAAGGATCATGGCCATGGTCACCAATTCGAGCAAAAAAATGGAAAGAATGGTAATGGTAAAGGCAAAGAGCACTCGTTCCACGGTGTGCACGGTGGTCCACTTGTGCGGATCGCAGGCAGCTTCGTACTCGTAACTATCTAGAGCTGGGTTCTCGCAAAAACTGTGGTGGTCCTCCTCACCGTGGTGAGCCTCCTCCGCGTCTTCATTGAGGAGACGCAAAAAATGCTGATCCTCGCCGCCATTGTCAAGATTTGTCGCATTGGCCGAGTAGTAAGCAGCAGCAGCATCATATTCCATCATGCTGCCACTTATTATGGCTGGAGGACAACAGGAGATGGCATCTCGTACAATGATTTGACAGACCGGGTATTGCGACTGCAGAAACATTTCAATGAATAAAATAATCACATCTCCCATTAAGAGCAACATAAAAAAGAGTTGCACCTTGGGCGAATGCAAAAACTGCAACAGTTTGACCTTGTAGTGATCCACGCCATGGGTTTCCGCCGCCGTATATTCCACTTCGTGCGTGGCCGGAATGCGCATGGAGAATCGACTGGAAAGTCCCTTGGCGGGAAGGTGGCTGACACGTCGTCCCCCCGGCCTTGTGGGTGGTGGTGGTGGGGACTGTTGTTGCTCTGTGGCCACTGTGGGTGGCATCCTGCTGCCGTTTGGCTGTTCCTTAGTATTGTCTTCTGCCATTGTCACTGCTAGTTTACTACTGTAGTAATGTCACACTAAAATGCAATTGATTGTTTTGTGCTCATGCATGATACAGTATGATCAGCCACACCTTCCGCCGCCACAGTTGCAACAGATTCATGCATTTTCAATTCTCTATTGCATCGATTGAAAAGAAAGGCTTCCGAAATGAGGTTGTGTTTTCAGTGGTGAGATTCCCTCACTCACCCGGGCAGAAACTTAATGCGGTCCCGTATGATTGAGTAACGTTCCTGGTCTGGTTCCTAATAAATCTAGCTATTAGGCACTGACAGCTATGTACAGTAGCTAAATTAGTAAGAAGGATGGGGTGTGCTCACCGGAGTAGTGCGGGCAATGTTCGACTGACTACAGTGATATATATCTGTCTCTTATACACATCTGACGCTGCCGACGAATAGAGAGGTGTAGATCTCGGTGGTCGCCGTATCAT
>ENA-ORBV01009344-ORBV01009344.1-microbial-mat-metagenome-genome-assembly--contig:-NODE-9344-length-16135-cov-26.923403_pt1 | contig 16135 bp, 23 predicted proteins | sample MGYA00237777_ERZ505514 | MGnify/ENA primary metagenome ERZ505514 (study PRJEB26160, sample SAMN06269048) | microbial mat metagenome | isolation source: Oligotrophic lake microbial mat | place... | reverse complement strand
CCAAGTACCTCAAGGGCCACGCCAAGGTGAAATGGGTCAACTATGCCGGCCCGCCCATGTATTTTTGCGCCAGCGCATGGCTTTCATGCTCGGGCAGGCCGGCATAGTTGACCCATTTCACCTTGGCGTGGCCCTTGAGGTACTTGGCGACCGCCAGGGCGTTGTCGCAAATCCGCTCCATGCGCAGCGGCAGGGTTTCCATGCCTTGCAGGATCAGGAAAGCGTTGAACGGGCTGATCGCCGCGCCCATGTTGCGTAGCGGCACGACACGGGCCCGGCCGATGTAGGCCGCCGCCCCCAGCGCCTCCGTGTAGACCACGCCGTGGTACGACACATCGGGCTCGTTCAAGCGCTTGAACTTGGTCTTGTGCTCGGCCCACGGGAATTTGCCGGAGTCGACGATCGCTCCGGCGATCGAGTTGCCGTGCCCGCCCAGATACTTGGTGAGCGAATGCACCACGATGTCGGCGCCGTGCTCGAAGGGCCGCAACAGGTAGGGGCTGGGCACGGTGTTGTCGACGATCAGTGGCACGCCGTGCTTGTGCGCGATTTCGGCGATGCGCGCGAAGTCGGTGATGTTGCCCAGCGGATTGCCGATGGATTCGACGAACACCGCACGGGTCTTGCCATCGATCAATTTTTCGAACGAATCGGGTTCGCGATAATCGGCGAAGCGCCCCTCGATGCCGAACTGCGGCAAGGTGTGGGCAAACAGGTTGTAGGTGCCGCCGTACAGCGCGGAAGACGAGACGACGTTGTCGCCGGCTTCGGCGATGGTCTGGATCGAATAGGTCACCGCCGCCTGGCCCGAGGCCAGCGCCAATGCGGCGACACCGCCCTCCATCAGCGCCAGGCGCTGCTCGAGCACGTCCTGGGTCGGGTTCATGATGCGGGTGTAGATGTTGCCCGTAACCTTGAGGTCGAACAGGTCGGCGCCGTGCTGGGTGTTGTCGAACGCGTAGGCGACGGTCTGGTAGATCGGCACGGCCACCGCGTGGGTGGTCGGATCGGGCTTGTAACCGCCGTGCACGGCGATGGTTTCGAATTTCATGGGAACCCTCCTTGGGTGGTTGGCGTGCCGGAGCAATGATAGAACGGCGCGCGTTGCGAAACAAGCGCGGCACGGCCGACCGAGCTGGACTTTTCGACAACGTAGCGTCCACAGCGGCCTTTGCCCGCAAACCCGGCTTCCCGCTGCCCATGCTTTTACGGCGCCAAGATCGCTCGGCGACTTCTTCCGCACTGCTGCAATGTCGGGTCCCCTCGCAGCTGACGTAAACTTCTCCCCGATCAATGTCGCCGCACAGCCACAGGATCGACCATGGGGACTTTTTCAGTGGCTTGTCGAATCGAAAATTCCGTCGACCGCACGCGCCGGGCCACGCTGCCGCGTGTCCTGGTCGATACCGGCGGCGAATACACCTGGGTACCGGGCGCGACGCTGGAGAAAATCGGGATCGCGCGCGAGAAAAAGGATCTTGAATTCGTCATGGCCATCGGCCGGCGGATCACCCGCAGCGTCGGTTTCGCCATCATCCGGGTGGAAAAGTCGTTCACCATCGACGAGGTGGTCTTCGCCGAGAAAGGCGATCCGCTTCTTCTGGGGGCACGCAGTCTCGAAGGTCTCAATCTCACGGTCGATTCGCGCCGCAAGAAGCTGGTGGCTGCGGGGCCCCTGCCGGTGGCTTAGCCGATCGTGTCCATCAAATTTCGGGGCGCGACTGTCAAGGTTTGGAGTTCCCGCGCAGTGCCCGAATGAAACGATCGGTGTCGCCGGAAGCGCCAAGGCATCCATAAACCCTCGACACGGCATCGGTTTGCACCCTCGTCGCGATCAGCGCGCCGCCGTGCGCGCAAAATTCAAGTACGGTTCCGGGCCGGATGCCCAATCTTTCACGCAGCGATTTCGGAATCGTGACTCGGCCGTGCCGCGCGACAATCGCCTTCATCGCAGCGTCCCAACCCGATTGAGCGGGCAATCGCGCGCCGCCAGCGCGCGCAGCCCGCGCGCCAGGGTCTTGGTGTCCGCGATAGCCAGAGCGGTCACGCAGCGCTTGGCCCACGGCTTGCGTTCCTGCATGGCCGTGACGGCCTTCTTCAGGGCGTCATCGACAATCTTGCCGTACGCCGCGCGCGCGCGGTCGGCGCCGGCGGCGGCATCCTCCCGCGGCCACTTGATGATCATGAACGCGAGGTCGATGACGTCGCGCCCGCATACCGACTCGTCGTTCCAGCGATCGGCGTTGGCAAGCAGCTTCTCGGCGAAGCAATCGGCCCGGGAAAGCACCGCGAGCGGAAATCTAAGCTCGGTCGCGCCTTCGATGTCGATCCGTCCTTCACTCACGATTTCGAACTTGATCTTTTCGCCATCGAGTTCCAGAAAGGTGCGAATTCCATAGCGATCGGCGATCACTTCGCGTGCCAGTGAGATCGGGCTGCCGGCAATGCGCCCCAACGATCGCGCCCTCACGGTGGAGCGCAATTCGCGATAGCCGTCGCGGCTGGCGCACAGTATGTCGATGTCGGCGGAATCGCGAAATTCTCCCAAGGCCATGCTGATGCGCGTGCCGCCCCCGAAATACGATTTCGCGGACGCGAGAAAGCCCGCGTCCAGCCGCGCCAGCACCCGCGCAACCAGGCGGTGGCGCGGGCGGGCGAATTCAGACATTGAGGACGCCGTTGCCGAATTGGTCTGCCAGGCGGTCGATCAGGGCGCGTTCCGCGACCGACATGTTGCGCCGGTCGATGTGCCGCCAGTTGCGCTCGTAAAGGCGGAACGCGGTCTTGGCGTCGAGATAACGCTCTTGCCGATTCCACAACAGCATCTTGAGGTTTTCGCAGGCGTTTACATCGACCAAGCCGGTGGCTAGAAAATCGTGCAACTCCTCGGTAAAACCAGGCTGGCGCGCACGACACTTGAGCATTTCGGCGTCCTGGTCCGACAAGGTGAGCCTGCACTCGACCAAACCCTCGGCACGCGCGCGCTCGCGCTGGGCCCGCTTGGCGTGGCGCAACTGTTCCGCACGCGGCAGCGCGCTGGTTTTGGGGCGACCACGCGCCGGCTTTATGCCTGCATTCTTGACGACCATCGCGCATTGTTCATGATTATTGATGACGCGTCAACTTAATCATATACGGCCGCCGCCGGGATACACGCAGTCGGCACCCGCGCGCGCAGGCGCGGCGCGCCCGGATGACAGTGCCCAATGCGACCCTACTCGATCACCTCGTCGGCGCGCAACAGGATCGACATCGGCAAGTTGATGCCCAGCGCCGCGGCGGTCTTCTTGTTGACGACCATGATAAAGCGCGTGGGCGGCTCGATCGGCATGTCGGCCGGCTTGGCGCCCTTGAGAATGCGCCCGACGTAGTTGCCGGCGCGACGGAATACGTCGCCGTAGTCCGGGCCGTAGCTGAAGAGGCCGCCGAACTGCGCCCCCCTTACAGCTCAAGTAGCCGACGCGCGCCATGCGCTCCTGGGCCGCAGAAGACAATGAGGCCACCAACGTGGCAAGCAGTACGAGAGTGCGCAGTTTCATTCGATCACCTCCCCAGATTATTCGATTACCCGGTCCGCACGAAAAAGCACTGTTTGCGGCAGCTTGATGCCGAGCGCCTGCGCCGCCTTCAAGTTGATCACCAGTTCGAACAGCGTCGGCTGCTCGACCGGGATGTCGGCCGGTTTGGCACCTTTGAGCACCTTGTCGACCAGGTCGGCTGAACGCCGCAGTTGCTCCGATAGCGATGCTGCGTAGGTCAGCAACGCGCCGGCATCGGCCATCTCCGCGCGATGGCCGGCCACCACCACGCGCTTTGCGCGCGCCAGAGCCATAAATTGCGAACGCAGGTTGTATATCAGGGCCGAGGTGGTGATTAACGCGTCGATCCGCGCGTCGGCCAGCTTGGCGAAAACCGCTGCTAGATCGTCCGGGCCTTTGACGGTACCAACAATGAGCGTCAGGTCGAACACTTTGACAATAGGCGCCAGCGCCACTTCTTCGGTGTGCGTGGAGGGATCGTTGCGGTCACCAATAAGCCCGATGCGCCTGGTCCCAGGCAGGATTTCACGCAGCAGCTCGACGCGCTTGGGCGCAAGAGAGTCGGCATGACTGCTAACCCCGGTAACGTTGCCTGCCGGGCGCCCGAGCGCGGTCACCAGCCCCGCTGCCACCGGATCCATGACAGCGCCGAAGATGATCGGAATCATGCGCGTCGCGGCCTTCGCCGCCAGTGCCGCGACTGCCGGCGGCGCGTAGATCACCTCCGGTTTGCGGGACACCAACTCGGCCGCCAGGCGCGGCAGCTCGCCCTGGCTGTCGTTGGCATACGCATGATCGTAAACGAGGTTGTGCCCTTCAATCCAGCCATGCCGGCGCATTTGATCGAAAAAGGGTTTTAGCGTGACCGCTTCGTTGGCCGCGCTGCTCGGCGCCAGAACGCCGACACGGCGAACGCCAGTGCGCGGCTCCTGTGCGATCCCGTTGGCAGCGACCAACGCCGCACCGATGCCCGCCAAGCAGTCGCGCCGCGAAGTCATTCGATCACCTCGTCGGCGCGCAGCAACACGGCTTGGGATAGCGTCAAACCCAGGGCGCGCGCCACGCGCTTGTTGACGATCATGCGAAATTCGCGCGGCTCCTCGATGGCCATGGCGGCCGGCTTTTCACCCTTGAGAATGCGCGCGACGTAGTGTCCGGCACGCCGGAAGATGTCTTCGAAGTCGGGGCCGTAGACCGCCAGCGCGTCGCCGGCAAGCTGCGGCACGTCGTGCACGAAGGGCAGGCGGTATTTGGTCGCCAGGGCAGCCACCTTGTCGGTGACATCCTCGTTGCTGGTCATGGGGGCTGTGACCAGCGCCTGCACCCGGCCGGCGGCGCGCTTGATCGCGCCTTCGAGGTCGAGCGCATCGAGGGTCACGGGAAGGCGCTCGATGGCGATGCCCAGGCGCTTGGCCGCCTTGTCCATGAGGTCGAGTTCCTCGGAACAGGAATCGAGCAGACCCTCGTCGATGAGGGTGCCCACGCGCTTCAAGTTGGGAACCATTTCGGCCAATAGCTGCATGCGCTTGCCGATGAGTTCGGCGTTGGCGGTCGTGACCCCGGTGATGTGCTTGCCCGGGCGCGCCAGCGAGACCGCGTAATCCACCACAACCGGGTCGGTCACGGTGGCGATCGCGGTGGGGATGCTGCGGCTGGCGTACCAGGCGGCGTCTGCCATGGGCTTGGCCGGCGCGAAGATCACGTCGACCTTGGCGGCGACCAGTTCGCGCGCCAGCGTGCGCAGGCGGCGCATGTCCATTTCGGCGGCGCGCTTGACGAATACGAGGTTGCGCCCTTCCTCGTACCCCGCCTCGCGCAGGCCTTTCACAAATCCGCGCCCGGTGATGTCGGCGTACATTCCGGTGGAACTCAACTGCAGCCAGCCGATCCGCGCGACTTGCTGCGCCTCGGCGCGCCAGGCGGTGCCTGTCGCTAAAGTGCCCACGACACCGATGAACTCTCTTCGCGTAATCATCAGATAACCTCGTTGGCGCGCATGAATCATTCCGGCGAGATCGCGAAGCGCAGCGCGCGCGCAGGCCCGCGATCGGGGGTGAATTCGACAGATGACGCCAGCAGCGAAGGCTTCCTGATCCACCATTGCGCACCAACCGAACCCATAGACGTTGGCTCTTGCATTCCTGGACCCGATCGCAGACGCCAAGCCATTTGTGATACATTTGTACTACACACAATGTCGCTCGGGAGACGAAACATGCCCACCTCAATACGCCTGAAGCCCGATATCGAAAAACTGCTCGACAAGGCCTGCAAGCGCCAGGGCCGGACACGCAGTGCCTTGATCCACGACGCGCTTGCCGCCTTTCTCGATCCGCAGCAGGCGCGCCTGGGCGACATAATCGGCGCTGCCCTGCGCAATTCGCCGCAAGGCTTCGGTATCGAACGGGACCAGTCAGCGCAGTCCGATACTCGCCACTGGGGTGATTGATGCAATACATGCTCGACACCGACACGCTTGTGTATGTGCTCGACGCCCGCCCCAACCACTAAGCCGTTCTCGACCGCTTCAACCGCGAAGATGCGCGGCAATTGGTCGTCTCGGCGATCACCGCGGCGGAGTTGCGCTACGGCGTCGCGCGGAGTTAGCGCACTGCCGAGTCCCGCCTGCGTCTGCAACGCGCGCTCGATGCCATCCAGATAGCCCCTTTCGATGCCAAGGCAGCCGACGCCTACGGCGCGATCCGCGCGGCCCTTTCCGCGGCTGGTCAGCCCATTGGCCCGCTCGATACGCTGATCGCTTCGCATGCGCAAAGCCTCGGGCTGACCCTTGTCACCAATAACACGCGCGAGTTCGCCCGCGTGGCCGGCCTGCGACTGGAAAACTGGGTACCGGAATAGGCGCTTCATTCGATCACCTCATCGGCCCGCATCAACAGAGAGTGAGGTATTTCGACCCCGATGGCCGCCAGCGCCTTGCGGTTGAACGTGACGTAGAAGCGCGACGCCTGTTCGGTCGGCACGTTGCGCGGGTCCGCGCCTTTCAGTATGCGGTCGACATGCCGGGCAACATCGCGAAACGCCTCGAGCGCCGACGGGCCGAAGGCAGCAGGCATGCCGGCGGCGGTGAATTCCTTCCAGCCCATCACGAACAACAGGCGTTCGGCGCGCGCGAATTCGGCCATCCTGGGCGCCACAGCCAGCATCGAGGTATCGGGAAAGACCACCACCCCATCGACCTTTTCGGCCTTGATGCGGGCCAGTGCGGCCGGCACGTCCTGCCCTTCGTCGACCTCAACCACGACGGTCTGCAAGCCCAAACGCTTCGCCGCCTCGACCGAGACGCGGGTTTCCTCCTTCGCACCGGGGTGCGCCGGGCGCACGAGAATTGCCACCCGGCGCGCCGCAGGTTTCAACTCCTTGAGCAATTCGAGCCGCTTGCCAACAGTCTCAAACGCCAGCATGGTGATCCCCGTGGAACTGCCGCCTGGTCGTCCCAGACTTTGCACCAGGCCGGCTTCAACCGGATCGCCACTGAAGGCGAACACCATGGGCAACCGGCCGCGCAAGGCCTTGTGCGCCTGCGGCGCCACCGGGCCTTCCGCGACGATCAGTCGCACTTGCGCACGCAGCAATTGCTCCACGGCCTTTTCGACAGCCTCCTGGTCGCGCGCGGTGTGCACCGTCTCGATCCGCAGGTTGCGCCCGTCCTCGTAGCCCAGGTCGCGCATGCCGGCTACGAACGCCGCGCGCGCGGGGCTCTCGCCTACCGCCGTGGCGAGAAATCCTATCCTCGCTGGACCGCCCTGTGCGCCAGCCAGGCCGCAATGCAAAAGGCATAGCGCCACAATCATTTTCGCGAGAGTCTTCATTCGATCACCCTGTCGGCACGCACCAGAATGGCTTGCGGAAACTTGAGCCCCAACTCCTTGGCGGTCTTGAGATTGAGCACCAGTTCAAACCGGTTCGACTGCTCCACCGGCAGGTCGGCCGGCTTGGCGCCTTTGAGGATGCGCACCACGTAGTGCGCCGCGCGCCGATACGAATCGCGCGCATCGGCCGAATAGCTGACCAGACCGCCTTCTTCGACAAATTCCTGGCTGAAGTACGCGCAGGGCAGATGCAGCGCGTCGACCAGCGCGAGGATTCAGGGCGAACGTTGAACAGGAACGGGTCGAGCGCCACCACCAACGCCTCGCAGCGCTCGCGCTTGGCGAGCGCTGCGAGTTGCCACACCTCGGCGGCAGTGGCCGCGCGCAGATCCACGAGGGTCATGCCGAAGGCGCGCGCGGCTTTGTGCGCACCGTTCCAGACCTCGACATGGACAACCGCCTTGCCGGAGTTCAGTACGCCGATGCGCTTGGCCTTGGGCGCGATCGCATTGATCGTCTCGAACAGTTTTTCGGTCAGGTCGTCGCCCTGATTGGTAACGCCGGTCACGTTGGCGCCGGGCCGCGCCAGGCTCGCGATCAGGCCGGTCTGGCGCGCGCCGGCGCCGCCGGACATCACGATCGGCACCGTTTTGCTCTCGTGTTGCACCGCCTGCGCGGCGATCACCGGCCCGGCGACGATGACCGCCGTTTGCATCGTCACCAACTCGCGCGCGAGGGCGGGCAGCGCGTCCGCGCGATTGTGGCTCCAGCGCAATTCGATGCGGAAATCGCGCCCATCAACATAGCCCAGGGAGCGCATCTCGTCGAGCCAGGCGTCAAGGCGCGCGCCCAGTGTAGAAGGCGAGCCGTGCAGCAGCATGCCGATCAGCGGCTTGGCGAGCTGAGCCAGTGCGAAATGGTGAGGGCCGAGTGCCAGCGCGCCGCCCGCCGGAATTAACGCGCGGCGCTTCATTCGATCACCCGCGTCGCGCGCAGCAACACCGTTTGTGGAATCGGAATGCCCATGGCTTTCGCAATCTTTCGGTTGACGACCAGATCAAACGTGCTCGCGCGTTCGAACGGCAGGTCACCGGGCTTGGCGCCCTTGAGGATGCGGTCGACAAAATAGGCCGCGCGGCCGTACACCGCGGCCCGATTGGAACCATAGGCGAGCAATCCGCCGGCATCGGCGAAATTCGGGAATCCCACCGCGGGCAGGCGCTTGCTCGCCGCCAGCGCGGCGACCACCGCGGCGTTCGAATTGAGCATGGGCTCTTCCTGGATCAACGCCGCCTCCATCTTCGCGCCGGCGACCGAATCGAATGCCGCCGGCAGGTCCTCGATCGTGCGCACGTTAAAGGCCTGCAAGGTCAGCTTTAGGGTTCGCGGCGCTGTCTCCATTTCGCGCAATACGCCCGCGGAATTTGGATGGTCCGCATTCATGATCACGCCAACCCGCGCAATGCGCGGCGCGACATCCTTGAGTAGTTCCAGGCGCTTCAAGGCGACTTCCACGATGAACGAAGTCGATCCGGTCAGGTGGCCGCCGGGCCGTGCCAGCGAGGCGACGAGTCCGGCGCTAACCGGGTCGATGCCGTCCATCTGGACAATCGGTATGCTCCGGGTCGCCGCCAGCGCGGCGCGCACACCGGCAGTTCCATGCGTCAGGATCACTTCGGATCTGAGCGAAACAAGTTCGGTCGCCATCGCACGCAGACGCTCCGGGCCGCTATCGGCCCAGCGGAACTCGATGACGAGATTCTTGCCCTCGACATGGCCCAGCTCGCGCAAGCCCGCTCGCACCGCTTCGACCTCGCGCACGTAGCCCGAGGCCGAGGCATCGCCGAGAAAGCCGACGCGGTGGACCTTCGCCGCTTGCTGGGCGCGCGTGCGCAAGGGCACGGCGAGCAGGGCGGCGCCCGCGGCAATGACAATGCGGCGCCGCCCGATCATTCGATCACGCGGTCGGCGCGCAGCGCGATCAGGTTCGGAATCGTGATGCCGAGCGCGCGCGCGGTGCGGTTGTTGACGATCATCTCGAACCTGGTGGCGCGCTCGATCGGCAGCTCCCTGACCTTCGCGCCTGTCAAGAGCTTGTCGACAAAATAGGCGGCGCGCTCCCACAGCACGACCAGATCGACGCCGCAAGCCAGGAGCGCGCCGACCTCGGCGAATTCGGGCGGGCCGATCGCCGAACGCGGCGTCGAAGTCGCCCGGGCCGCGCACGGGCAAGGGCTGCAACTCGATCTTGAGCGTCGCGGCGGCCAGCGCCATCGCTCCGAATACCGGACCCACCGCCGAGTTGGCGGGGTTTTGCAGCACCGCGATGCGGCGGATTTTCGGCATCAGGTCGCGCAGCACTTCGAGCCGCTTGGCCGCCAACTCGGCAGCGAAAAACGTCGAGCCGGTGACATTGCCGTCCGGCTCGCGCAGGTTGCTGGTGAAGCCGGCCAGCACGGCGTCGCCGGCGCTAGCCATGACGACCGGAATCGCGCTGCTGGCCTGTTTCGCCGCGCGCGTGCCCGGGGTGCCATGGGTGACGATCACCTCGACCTTGGCGACGGCCAGTTCGCGCCCACAACCGCCAGCCAGCTTCGGCGCGCGTTCACTCGATCACCCGATCGGCGCGCACCAAAACGACTTGACGAAATCCGTCAACTCCCCTGGCGATCACCGGCAACTGCGCCGGCGACGCGGCAGGGTCAAACATGGCCGGTACTCGATTTCGCGTGTCCATACACCCCTCACGCCCGCTTATCGCCCATAGCGTAAGCCTTTCCGCACCGGATTGCTTGCGCAGTCGGCGGCATGGTGCGTTTCGCCCATTCGCTATCCGCGCGCCGGCGCCAGCTTGCGTTCCACGGCAGAGCGCAACTTCGGCCATCGCAGTTCGATAAACCGTGGCGGCAGGTGGGCCGACACGATCTTGTTGTCGGCCTTCGTGCACGATTGTCACTGCGACTTTCTCAACCGCGCTGGTTTTTATCCCTGCCACGCCGCTCAAGTAATCCACCACCACGGCATCGACGACCCCGGGGAGCCGGATGGTCAACAGCGTCAAGCTGACAATTGCCGCCGGCACGAGTGATCGTGATATCATTCTAATCTATTGATATCAGTTAGCCAATCATGCCGCGCACCATCATCAGCCTCGATCCCGAAGACCATGCATGGCTCACGGGCAAGGCCCGCGCCATGCGCACTCCGATGACCGAACTGGTGCGCCGCGCGGTCAAGCAATTTCGCGCCCAATCGGGACCCGACGCCTCGCCGCTCGACCGCTTGCTCGACGATACCGCGGGCTTGTGGAAGAAGGGCGACGCACTCGCCTACCAGCGGCGCATGCGGCGCGATTGGGACAAACGCTAGATGAAGCTGTTGCTCGATTCGGTCATCCTGATCGACCACTTCAACGGTGTCGCGGCGGCTACCGGATATCTTTCCGAATCCGGGGGCGAGGCCGCGATATCGGTGATCACACGCGCCGAGGTGTTGACCGGATTCGATTCGAACGATGTGCAAAAGGCGATGCGCTTGCTCGACGCCTTCCCGACGCTGGCGATCGACCGTGGCATTGCAGACCTGGCGGCGGACTTGCGCCGACGCCACGGCTGGAAGCTTCCGGACGCGTTCCAGGCGGCCATTGCGTCCCATGCCGGATTGCGACTGGTGACGCGCAACGTGCGCGACTTTCCGCCGCAAAAGTTCGATTTCGTGATCGTGCCGTATCGCCTTTGAGTCCTGCGAGACTTGCGCGCAAGCAAGGCGCGATGGAGCTCACCTTCGCGATTCGCGATACCGGCATCGGGCTTTCTGCCGAGGGCATGGGGCGGCTGTTCCAGTCGTTCTCGCAGGCCGATTCGTCGACTACGCGCAAGTACGGCGGGACCGGGCTCGGGCTGGCGATTTCCAGGCGCCTGGCCGAGCTGATGGGCGGGGGCATGTGGGTCGAGAGCGCGGGCCCGGGTCACGGCTCGACCTTCACCTTCACGATGGTTGCGCCGGTGGCCGAGTCACCGCAGGCGAACCGGCGCGACTTTATCGGCCAGCAGCCGGCGCTGGCGGGCAAGCGCATCCTGGTGGTGGACGACAACGCCACCAACCGCCGCGTGCTTGCGCTGCAGGCCGGCAAGTGGGGCATGCGCACGCGCGACACCGCATCCGCTGGCGAGGCGCTGCGTTGGCTCGACGCCGGCGAGGCCTTCGGTTCATTCGATCATCGTGGACGCCTTTAGCATCCTCGCGCCGGCGCCGGCCAAGCATATCCATCGATCCCTCCCGCGCGCCCGACCGATTCCGGCATGAGGCACAGCTGACGCGCATGTGCCGGGCGCGTCATTGGCGAGCACACTCGCCCCCATCGCTACGAACAAATCGAAACCGCGTGCGCTCGAGTTGGGCTTGCGGCGGGAACCGGAGTCCGCTTATCGCGCTCGAGCCGCCGGACGCTCGATTTACGGTGAGCATGGTAATATGATTTGTATTACCTTATGCGTGACTCGATCGCCATGACACTCACCGTCAAACTCGAAGCCGAGCTTGAAAAGGCTCTCGACGCGCGCAGCGCCGCGCTCAAGCAGCCCAAGAGCGTACTGGTGCGCGCCGCCATCCGCGCCTACCTGCATGATTCGGTGTCGCCGTATGAATTGGGGCGCGATCTGTTCGCACGCCATGCCGGGCCGTCCGATCTTGCCGAAAATCGCAAGAAATACCTTGTCGAGGCGCTCGATGAAAAGCGTCGTCGCGGATAGCGGCCCGCTACTGGCGCTGTTCAACCGCAACGACTCGTGGAACGCGCGAGTCCTGGTTTGGGTGGAAACGAACCCGCGCGTGCACCTCATTACAAGCTGGCCGGTGGTGACGGAAGTTTGCGCACTACTTTCGAAACGGGTGAGTGTCGCGGCGGAACTCGATTTTTTGGCCTGGATCGAACGTGGGGGCGTGACTCTGGACGTGCCGGGACCCGCTTCGTTTCACGACGTGTTGGCAATTGCGCGGCGCTACCGCGATGTGCCGTTCGATTTCGCCGACGCGTCCGTGGCGGAATTGGCGGCGCGGCACGGCATCGTTGATGTGTTGACGATCGACCGCGACTTCGATATCTATCGCGATGGGCGCGGCAAGCCGCTGCGCAATGTTTTGCGTATGGCGGTGCGGCGCCCTGCGTAAAAGGCCCCTTTTCGCTCTATTCGCCTTCGCCGTATTCGCCTTCGTCCATGGCGCCTTTTCACGCGCCTTTCACCCAGCCTTGCGCATCGACACCTACAACACCGCTTCCATTGCCTTGCGTTCGAGCGGATTGAGCAGTTTCGACGACGGGCCGCTGGGTCGCTTTTCGCCAATCTCCCATTTGCGCACGGTCGAGAGGCTGGTGCCTGGCACGGACGCGAGCACGGCCTGGCTGAGTAACAGGTGGCCGCGCAGAGCTCGAATCTTTTCGCTGTCGTACGCCGGCACGGGGCCCACACACAGCGCATCGTACTGGCGCATCTTGTGCATGTCGATGAATCCGAGGCGATGGAAGTCGCTGGCGGTCTCGTGAACCGCTGCTGGAATCCGGCTCTTGGGCTTGGGCTTTTTTGTCATGACATATCTCCTGCAAAGAACCATCGGTTACCGCTGCGTCCAATTGGCGGCCGGTTCTGGCCGGCAAGTCTTTCGCCAGAACTTGCAACGCATCAAGTTCATCGACCGGCCTGCCTCGTGTCAGCCGGAACGTTTCCGGTTCGGGACATAGCGTACGTACATGCGTCGGCCGCGTCATGCAGCTGCGCGCCGCTTGGGACTGCGTGGCACGAATTCGATCTTGAGCCGGCAGCCTACCGCTTCGGCGTATTTCTTGAGCGATGCCACCGAGGGAACATGGCGGTTGGCAGCTTCCAGGCGCGACACGGCGCTCTTGGTGGTGCCCATGCTGACGGCAACCGCCTCCACCACGACCTGCTGCTTGAAGCCCTCGCAGAGCTTTTGCGCGAGGAGGCGCCCCATCATGTCGGTCGCGCCACCCGCCGGGTAAGGCACGATCAGGTGTAGCGGCTTGTTCGGGAAGGATTGGGCAAAGGCGGTGGGCGCGAGTGCGAAAAGCGCGCAAAGCGTGGCGGCGCATCGGGTTTTCTCCGGCGGCAACGCCAGTCGACTGGTACGTGACCGAAGGGTATAGCGAGTCGAGCTGGTTCTCCATGAAGAACTTCCAGTTCGAATGCGGGGTCATGCGATGGCACGTCGGCACGACTTCGACCTCGCCTTCGGGCTCAAGCTTGCATGACCGGATTGCAGACGGCGAACCCGGGTCGCGGGCATTTTTTTATGTGCGAAGGCGCACAGAAGCGCGGTCCCGGTTGGTCGTAGAGTTTGAGTTCGACACAGCCATCGAGCGATCATGACGAATACACAAGACATCCCGGCCGTCCTGGAGCGCATCGCCAGGGCGCAGACCGAGCGCGATGAATGGCAATCGCGCGATCGGCTCTACGAATACCTCCAGGCGCGCGATGTAGTTGCCGCCCTGGAGTTCGAGCTCGACGAACGCTTGCGTTGACCCGGCGGATCGCCGGCGCCGGTGCCGCCCCTGATTGAGTGGAGCGGGTGGCGCAAGGCGCGCCAATAAAGACCAACCCTCACTAAGTGCGTTACCGCACATATTGCCCCGAGCGGCGCAATGCCTACCAATAAAGACCAGCCATCACTAAGTACGGTACCGCAAATGTCGCCCCGAGCGGCGCAAGGCGCGCCGATAAAAACAACCACTCTAAGTGCGATGTCGCACCGACCACGCGCCTTGGCAGGTTCATTCTTGCAATGGGCCGAGTTGGGTCGGGTGCAAACGGGTAAGGCAGTGGAGTACCGTCGCAGGCGATCCCGGTGCCCAATGGGTCCGGCGCCGATTTCCAAGGCGGTATATCACCGGTCGGCGGCGCCAACATCTACGATTTGAGCACCACCGCTTGGGACTTTTTATCCTTCGGCTTGACAGGCTTTGGGACCGCTGGCACCGTCAAGTTGACCAACACCTCCTCCGGGGTTTTTGTTCCTACGTTCAATGAATTCAATTGCCCCTCACCCTCTTCCGGCGGTTGCGGCACGTTGGCGGACTCGACCACCACCTTGGTGCTGCCAATACCCAACTACATCGTCTTCGACCAGACCGGCGCCCAGTCCAGCGACACATTGCCGCACCACGCCGACTTCACCTTGCAGACTTTCTCGTTCCAGAAGATACAACCGACCAGCACCACGTTGGGCGTGCTGATCCTGTCGGGCTCCGGCATTCTCACTTTCGATATCTTCGATCCGACCTTCGCCACCTTCACGCTGACCGCGCAAGGCCCGGGTGAGACGAGTTTCTCGGCTAGCCTCCGCTCGCAAGGAGCGGCGGTGCCTGAACCGGGTTCCATGCTGCTGATGGGCGCCGCCTTGGCCGGCATGTTCGCGATTCGTCGCCGCAAGCAGTCCTAAGTTCGGCCAAGCGGTCGGCGCGCAGTGCGGGTACTGTGCGCCGACGCGAATGGGCAGTGGCAGATATGGCAAGGGTCGGGGCCGCAATGCGGCCCCGACCCTTGCCAGTTTCGCGGACCTGAATGCACTGGTTCGCCCGAAGACTTGGAAGGCCCCCATGGGCATTTTTTTACGCCGGCAGAAGCGGCGCCCAAGCGGAACAATCGTCGTACAGAAAATTAGTGAGGCAATTCGGGTCCGCGAGATGAGCGCCGCTCAAAACACCAACCAAGCCATCGATGCCGAGCGGGAAGATCGGGCCGCCGCTGTCCCCCGGCGCGGTCGTACCCTCGAAATTCACGCCGAACTGGCTTCCCAGTGGGTTGGCGCCGGCTCCGAGAATCCTGTCGAAATCCGTCACGATCAGGTTGGGTGCGTAGTTGGCGGGATTAAGATCAATGATGTTTTGCGCCGCCAGCTTGTCGGCTCGCGAAATAGATCGCACCGCTACCCGGGTCGGTGTACCGGAGGTTGGTTGGATTAAGGCCATTGGCGACAACGGCGACGTCCGGGTTGGGCGCGCCGATTCCCTGCAGGCCCCATCCGATGAAGTCGGCCAGATTCCCCAGCCAGGTATTGAGCGCCGCAAACGAAACCGGTGACGTGATGCCGCCCAGGCCGGCCAGACCAATTCCGACTTCAAGAATGGCGACGTCCCATTGACTCACCCCGCCTGTGTAGTTGCCCTGGTACCAGCCTTGCGTGATCGCCAGATTATTGGCAGGCAGATTGAAATTTCCCAGTGCGGTGCCAAGCGAGAAGGAGAAACTCGCCGCCTCCGCAAAGCTGATGTATTTCGCGGTCGGCGAGGCAACCCCCTTGTCGGGGTCGGTATCGCTGCCAAAAAAGCAGTGGGCCGCAGGATGTGCCCGCGATCGGGGAGGTTCAGGCCGCCGTGCGCCGACGACTGCTGCGCGCGGTCCTGCGGCGCGGTCTGCTGTCGGCGCAGCACGCGCAGGTGATGGCCGAGTGGGAACACGGCGGCGGCTTCTCGGTCGATGCAAAGGTATGCATCGAGGCCCACGAGCGCTGCGGTCTGGAACGTCTACTGCGGTATTGCGCCCGGCCCGCCTTTGCGCTGGAACGGCTGCGCGAAATCGACGCCCGGCATCTGGTCTACGAGAGCGTGAAGCCCGGCAGCGTGGGCCTGATGCCGACCCCGCTGCAACTCCTCGATCGTCTCGCGGCACTGATCCCGCCACCACGCAAACATCGGCATCGCACCTACGGGGTGCTGGCGCCCAACGCGCCTGCGCTATGCGGTCACCGCGC
>ENA-ORBV01009343-ORBV01009343.1-microbial-mat-metagenome-genome-assembly--contig:-NODE-9343-length-16136-cov-6.368641_pt1 | contig 16136 bp, 9 predicted proteins | sample MGYA00237777_ERZ505514 | MGnify/ENA primary metagenome ERZ505514 (study PRJEB26160, sample SAMN06269048) | microbial mat metagenome | isolation source: Oligotrophic lake microbial mat | place... | reverse complement strand
GAGCATTTTCTTGTTATTCTATATCGGATTCCAGTGTAGAAAATGCCGCATTTCACGACTTTCAGTTCTGCTGTCAAGGCAGAAAAGAAGAGGTGTTTCCATCCTGGATTGCTATTTAAGATCTTGCATCACAGGACGTCTGCTTCTTCCATCTTGTGCTATGGGGGTACTGCTCTAGCCTCAGTTCCGTGTGATGCCTGTCTACTTACTGGATTGTTCCGAGAAACGATTGTGGCCCTAGAAATCACGGTCACAATGATTCCAAGTCAGTTGCCATGGGTTGGTAACAAGTTACTGGGTCTTTCACCCTCAAGTTTCTTTTTGAAAACAGAAATACCTCGGGTAGTCGTGTTGTTTATCAGCTAGCTCTAGAAGACCACGCCAAAAAGGACTTGCAGTTGTTGTTCAGGCCGGGCCGCCAGGTCATTAGCCGTGACGGGCCGGAGCTCTACCTGGTCAGTGAGAAACAGGTCTTCTGGTCCAGACAGAGAGATGGGATGTGAGAAGAGAGGCAGAGAGCCTAGTAGGTAGTTACAACTGTAGCTAGCTAGTAGTGCAGCTACCTGGTACGACGTTGTGGTTTTACCGGTATCAAGGCATGCACAGCTACAATGGTCCAAACTGCTTTGGGGGGTTAGGGTTACGGAGAAGTCTGTCCGTTCGCCGATTCAGCTCATAACCCCTCTGCGTCCACAGCGCAACTCACCAAGCGTCACGCCTCACGTTTCGACCATGGCCATGGTGCTGCAGGTGAAGGTTTCGCACAACTTGAAACAACAGCAACAGCACAAGAAACTCTGCGCTATCGCAGCTCTAGCTACCTATCTATCAAGTAAAACAAAACAAACAACCATGGCATCAGATGAAGAGAACGAAGAAGAGGCCGACGTCGCCGCCATGCTCGACTTGACGAAGAAAAAGAAGAAGAAGAAAAAGACAAAAAAGGCCGAGGGTGGCAAAGCCCAGCCCGAAGGCGGCGCCGGTGACACGGATGCAGGGAAGGTGCCCGTGGATGCCTCGGAACAGCAACGATTGTTGGCGGAATTGGATGGTGCGCAAGAAGTGGGAGATCCCAATGATCGCAAGGCCGATTACACGTACGAAGAACTCTTGGAGCGTGTGGTCGAATTGTTGATGGTCAACAATCCCGATTTGGTCGAGAAGAAACGTACCCGTATCAAGCCACCTCAGATGCAGACGATCAGTAGTCGAAAGTGTATGTGGGTGAATTTCCAGGAAATTTGTTCCATGATGCAACGAGATCCACAACATGTCTACCAATTCTTCATGACGGAATTGGGTACTGAAGGATCCATTGACGGTAATCAACGTCTCATCATTCGTAAGTACCGCCGAGTTGTAGTGGCATTGCTACTGTATTTTGTTTCACAAGTAAATCTGACCAATCACGATTCTATTTGCCTGCTGCGAATTTGGAAACATAATAACCATATAGGTGGACGTTACTTGCCCAAATATATTGAATCTTTGTTGCGAAAGTACGTCGTGGAATACGTGACCTGCGGAATGTGCCGTTCTCCCAATACGGATTTGGTCAAAGATCAAGGATCACGTCTTTACTTTTGCAACTGTCGCGATTGTGGATCGAGTCGATCTGTGGCTCCCATTAAGGCTGGTTATCATGCGACCAATCGTGCCGATCGTCGGGCCGCCAGAAACAAAACGTAAACGACAAAAACAGCAAGGAGATATGGACAAGACTGTTATTGTTAGTTTTAAAAATTATGCAAAACTTTCGTCTTCTGCACAAGTTTTTTATACTGTGCTAGACGCATTAGTAGGGTCTGTAGAGTGCAAGAATTAAAAATATTCGTCTACAAAAATTTGAGCTAGCTTTCTAGATGACAATGCCGGAGTCACTCCCTGCAATAACACTGTTGGCATCATCGTCACTGTTGTTGCCAGCGCCAGCGAGTCCACCCCCAACCACACCAGTTTCAATATCATTGTTACTTCTATTCCCCAAGGCCAAGGACAATTCGCTGGGTTCTTCTCCTCCTTGTTGCAGTATCTGCTCCCCTCGAAGAGAATCTTCTTGTGCAATCATCGGCATAGACCCTGACAGCGGTAGACCCAGGGCAAAAGGTGACTTGCTGCGTTTGGGGCTTGTGTCACGGCCAGACCGACTGAGTGTGTCCAATTTGTCAGAACTTAAAGGTCTACTCATAAATCTCGAAAGGAGTTTCAGCGACCGTCCCTTTTTGTTGACCGCGCCGCTCGAGGTAGAGGTGGGGGTCGCGGGAGGCAGGCCTACAGTACCAGGAGAGTCATTCAGGACAACAGAAGCTTCCCCCAGATGTAATGTTGAACTGGGGGCACTCCCGAGACCAGGACGCTCTTTGGGTGAACTTGCATGTGGAGCAGCCGCTCGCGACATGGCTTGCAGAAATTTCTTGGAACTGGACCGATTGAGTGGGTTTCTTTTAATGCCAGGACCGAGCAGTGAATCATCAGATTGTTGCGATGGTTCCGGCTGAGGGCTGCCGCTCGAATCCTTCTTGTTGAGTTTCGGCGACGATGCCTTAGTTTTCCTTTTGCCTGTGCTATTATCCTTATTTTCAAGGTCAGGTGGTGGCACCGAACCCTTGCTCTTTCGTCGCATTTTTTCTTTTTCCTTTTCCTGCTGTTTGCCTCGTATGACTTCCTTTTCCAATTCGATTTGGAGGCGCCGTTTTCTTTTAGCGCGTCGAATTTCTCGTCGCTTATCCCTGGCCACCTTTCTCCTTTCTTCCTCTGCCAGTGCATCTTGCCACTGTTCAAACATTTCAGTTCCAAGATAGAGGGCGGGATTCCATTCCAAAGATTTCATCAGGCGCTTAAAATGAAAGGCGACCTGGGACGGCGTCGCATGAAGCGAGAACCGAAGTGCCTGCAAGGGGAAGAGGTACAGTAGGCACCCAGATGAATGAGTAAATAGCAAAGAGAGGTCAGCGATCCAAATCTGTAATGGTGAATACCACTTACCGCAAATACACCCCATTCTGCAGCGAATAAATGCTTCAGCGAAAGAGACCAATCCTGCGTAAAGAACTCGAGCAGCGACGCGAACATAGTGGAGCTTCGTTTGCTAGGTCTGATGGATGACTCCAGTCGCGTGACCTTCTTCTTCCTTTTTTGGTCATCTTCATCCCCGCTATCAGCTCCTCCTCCAGATGATTTGCGGTCTTCTTTAATGACCAGCACTTCGTTGGGTTCATTGACCTTGGAGGCGAGCAAAAGACAGGAAGCAAAGCACAACCGGCGATTCGTCTTGTCGACTTGACAGGACAAACATAGTCGTTCGAAATATACGCATGCCAACGCCACTGTTCCGATATCCAGATTGGCCTTCGCGAAGGCTATGAGAGCTTGTCGTTTTACGCTTCTGATTTTGGAAAGGGTCAAGGAGGGTGGCATCCGAATGTTTGCTGGCGTACCTCGAGCTGAATCATGTTCACCTTGCGATGCGTCCAAGCTGTTCTTATCAGCAATGTCACCATCCCTTCCCTCCCCCTCTGTGGGATCAATTAAGGTGTAGGCACCATCCACAACACGTGCTCCAATGTATTTACGCTGTGATTTGTTAGGTTCCCATCCATCAAAGCGCTCGCGAAATTTCTTATTGAGATCAGCCTTTAGCAATGCGGGCTTGACAAACTGAATTGTAGATGCGACGACACATCCAGTGACGCAGTCCCCAATCATAACATTTCGATGTCGTCCAAGCGTCATTTCTGGGTCGTCCAATATACCAGGAATGTACTCATCTTCGGAAGACGACGACGATGACACGCTGTCGTCATCCGTGTCGCTATTACTAATATCATTGTTTTTATCACTATTGCCGTTATTGCTCGGGTCGCGTCGTTCATCCCAGTCACTATCATCGTCTCCCATGGACGTGGATGTTACGCCGGAAGACTGAAACCTCCGCAATTGTTTCCGTGCAGGGCTATTGATGATCTTTTTGGTTCGGTTGTGAATGCTATCACGTAGGAATCGATTAAAAGCCTTTTGATTCCTTGCTTGTGCCGCCTTTCGCGGCAAAAGGGCTCGATACGATATCCCACGCCAATCGCGAGTAGGCATAACAAAGTGGCTTCCTCCACCACCCCGAGCTTCCAACTTTTGTCGTCGTAACGCTGCTTCTTCTTTCTTCGGTTCGTATCGTTTCAGACTAAACACCTGTGCAGGGTAGGATCCAGCCGCTGAGAAAAAGAGCCGACCATCGAGCAAGGGTGGGGTTTTGGTGATAGCTTTGCTACCACTACCAGTAGTATTGGAAGATGCCTTTGTTTGTGAATCGCCACCAAGGCCATGTGCCACCATGATTTCCCATTCTCGAATGGCCGCTTGTCGTGCAATGTATTTTTGACGTGTGACCGTTTCAATTTTCAGTGGAATCTGTACCCATACTGCTTCGTCTCCTTCCAATCGACGGCCAGGAGCATAAACAGGTGCCGCCGTCGGCATGGTGGGTTGATGATGTTGTTGGTATTGATCACCTGTTCCTCTTAAGCCACCAGGAGTCCCTGTGACAGTTGCCATGGTCGTCGTATCAGTACTGGGTGTCCCGTGCATCGATGAGGCTATATCTGTCAGACCCGATGCTGTTGGCAATTCCAATTCCCCATCGTCATGCCGCGATCGTTTATCGGGTGACATGCTCTTTAGATTGTGGTGGGCATCACGTGGTATCCATTTTTCCCACCATCGACCATGATGAGAATGATTGGAGAGTGCTGCTGTTGTCCCATTGTTGTTATTGTTGTTGGTATTGCCAGGAGGTTCCAATAATTCGACCCGTCTGGCATTTTGATAATCGTCTTCGTCGCTTCCATACAATTCATTCTCCTCATCTTCATCATCCAACTCTCCCGTGGTGGCTTGATAGGTGAGTTTCCGCCGTTGCTGCAACATCCATCCATGTTGGACAATGGATTCTTCTGCCTCCAGTGGGATGCCTAGCAGAAAATCCAAAGCGGCAATATCTCGTGTGGTCAATTTGTCGGACAAACATGATCGATACACACGGCCCGTCGTAACGATGGGCGGTGGACCTGGTGACGGCGGCATAGGCACCAACGGAGTCAAGGAACTCACAGTAACAGCACCAACGTCACTACTACTAGCTGCGTCCATGGCCGCGGAGGTACTGTTTCGTCGACCAAAGGGACTTTTCGCTCTCGCAGAAGGTGCAAACGTAACCGTTTGTTGTTGTTGCTGCTGCTGCTGCTGCCTCAAGAAGGAAGAAGTCTCATCTTTGCTGGCCGGTCGCCGAAGAGCAGGAGGTGAATCAACGTCTGCTGCTCCTCCTGCTAATTCTGCTGCTGACGTCCCTTTGAGTTGCTCGAGCAGCGTAGCTGTATCCGATTGCGATCTCTTGTGCCATATTTTGACGGGTGTGTTGCCAAAGGAATTTTCGTTCTTATTATTTCTAGTAGCGTTTTCATTTGCCTCTCTCTGGTTTTCAACATCAGTTTCATTTTCGTCCTGTGAGTCTGGATCTGGCATCTGTAAACGTTGAAAGGGATGCACAGCTTCGTCTTCGTCTCCCTCATCATTCGCTTGTCGTCGGTCGGGGGACAAATCATCCATCATTCCACTCAAACCTTCTTCTAGCATTGCTGCCGCAGCAAGGTCTGCTGCGTCCGTCATGATGGCACGGTTGCTTCTTAATATCTACTTAACCAACTAGCTATATACAGTAGCTCAAACAGGTCCAAGGGATAGGTCTGACTTCAATCCTTGTACAATGAATGAAGAAAGAGGAATGCATCAAGTTTTTTGTGATGAAGGACGATCTCGGTCCGGACGGAATCAATCAAACGATAAATGTGCCATATATGTCGCACACTGCTTCAATCAAAGCAGTGCCCTACCTAAAATAGCTAAGTAAGCATTAAGCTATTGGTGCTACTACTATAGTAGGAATGACACTATGCTAGATAGTTAAATAATATCTGACGCCCTACTAGTGAACTAACGTGCCACTATTCAGCTCTGTAGGAACACTGTAGTAACTAGTTTGCGCATGTGTATAGCACCATATGAAGTAACTACAAACGTTTCTATGCTCAAAGTTTACAAAGTCTTCCTACAATGAGAAATAGTGCGTAACAAGAATGATTATGTTTTGTGTATAGAAAGGGATCACTAATGACATATATTGTAATAGATATGGTAGATGCAAAACGAGATCCTTGAAAATTGTCTCAAGTGATTGAGCAAAAGTTTCCAAACAAAAGCTTTCATTGGGAGTATGCAAAATTTGGATTCCCTCCGTCGACTTCGTTTGTTTTCCAAAACCAAAAAGGTGACCCATCATTGCATTGCTAAAAGCAACGATACCATTGCTACTAATTCCAAGCTTTTGAGTTGTAATAAAGCAATGCCGCTGCTTGTTGCTGCATCATTGTCGTGATGACCATCATCATTGTCATGATGGTCATCGTCGCCATCCCCATGACCATGACTATGATCGTGGTCATCACCACCATGTTCATCCTCCGCCATGATTATGGAATCATCATCGTTATGGTCATGATCACTATGATCCTCCTCTTGTGCATACGGATTGTAGGCCACGGTACCAGCTCGCCAATTTACGATAAATCGACCCCGCGTATTGCCATGATAACCGGCCATGGAATCCATGCCATTGGCAGCCCAAATTAAGGTGTCGGCACCACTGATGTTGAAGGGCGTGTCAAAAATACCGGCCGACACAAAGGACATGGCCGTAAAGCAGTCGGTTTCTTCGACGGCATAGGACGAATGATTAGTTTTGCCGCCAGCCGCCACAATTTGACGAGAGGTTGCTTCCAGCGGTGTACTCCAATATTGAAATCCTTTGCGTTCCTCATCGATCCTATATTCGCGCACCACTGCTGGCTGAGAGAGCTCAAAGCCAGTCTCGGGAGTATACACCTCACTGGGTGTGGCCATGAGAATAATGGCACCCGACATGGGATGTGCACCACCACCTGACGGCGACGACGAAAAGCCAAGACCTAAAAACCCACAGAGTCCATTGTAAGACAGCATGCCCCGAATAGTAGCGGCACCAGTCCTGCTTTCGTCGCCGTCCATGACGTCGTCCACCACGGACCACAAAAAGACGCCACCTCGCATCAAATCCGCCCGATGGTCGTAATTAGCAGCTTTGGTCGAGACAAAGTCATCGTAAGCCGCATCAGAACAAATGTCTTCATCTCGAGGATAACCAGGCAATTCCGAAGACGAAGCACCTGTTACCAACCACAACAAGAAGAAGAGCCGGAGAAGTTTAGGAAAGGATACACAGAAGGATGATAGGCTAGTCATTTTTCTTTGTAACTCTTTGGTCTGCGGTAACAAACTTGAGCTGCTGTGTTTATGTTCTTGGTCAAACTACTTTGGCTATTGAGCAATCAGTCAATCACAGACATCCAATTGCAAATAGTGGCTCTGTCGGCCTGTCTTTGATCCCTCGTACTCACTGCACCATGCCAGTTGTTGTTTTGTTGTCCGCGTAAGCGTCGGCGTGAGTGTGTTTCAGTCAGAGCTGGTATGCGTGTATGTACGACGAGTTGAAGTAGAGGTTCAAGTGTATTACGAACTGGTACGTACTAAGCTAGCTAGCTAGCTAGTAGTACACAAACCAGTACTACTACTAGACTCTAGCTACGTACGTTGTGTACCAGGTTTTTACCTACAATAAATTTAAGCTACCAATTTATCAGCGTTTCATCGAACAAGAATCAATGGCCCACTGTGCGACTTCCTCTTGCAATGCTTATGCCGGCGCATTCTTTTGGGCCAGGAAAAGGTTGGCCTTTTTGAGCTTCTAGCTAGCTAGCTAGCTACTACTAGTTGAAAACGTCTACTTAGGTACTCCTGGCAGTTCTATTAGGGCCCGTGCTTTGAACTATATTTTGTCTAACAAAAATTATATGTAAATAAATATCAAGCAAACACCACTATTTTGGACAGAGAGTTTTCAGACGTCGACAAAGGAGCCAGCAACAAACCCTTGAAGGTCCAAGTCACCATCAAAGAGCGCCGACCTTTCGGGTTCTTCTGCCTCCGAGTCGTCGATGTCCACTGCGCTGAATGCTACACTGGTTTCTTCAGCTATATCATGCATGCTAAACTCTTGGCTCTGGATCTTAGATGCGGGCTGTTCTGGGACAAGTGACCGCGTGCTCTGGAATTTCCCTGAATGGTTGACCCAAAAGGTGTGCATATTTCCCTTCAGAAATGAAATAAGAGAATGCGACGGTGAGTAAGTACAAAGCAACCTGCTTGTCCCCGGAAGATGAAGCCAATTTAGTGGACGTACCTTGCCCTTGATGTTTATTTCTCCTCTCGATTTCAACCGCATTTCGGGAAGTTGGTGCGTAAGGATATCGGCGGAAGCTTTGGAACAATGAATGCGCCCCGGTTCCGAATTCGATTCCATTCGAGAGGCCACATTGACTGCAGTCGCGCATAGATAGTGGATCATTAGTTAGTGGGAGATTGAAGGTAGTAAACATAGGATATTGCACTTGGAGATTTCGTACCTGAATCGCCAAACAGACAGTATCTTGGATTCCTATTGCCGACTACATCAGCAACCACAGGACCAGAGTGGAAACCACTGTAAAAAACCAAGCACCCATGTCAGATGACGCCTATTTTGAAACAATGGAACGCAATTCCTTTTGCAGAACTTACACTCGGATATTGATGCATCCTCGATCAGGCTCATCTGTATCAATTAGGGTGCTTTTTGCCGCAGCAATTGCATCCACAGAAAACTCCGCAATCCTTTTGGCGTGGTCGTCTGCTTGATCCTTGACCAAGTTTGTGACGGCCATGTAGGCATCTCCAATTGTCTCTACCTTGTACAGATCGTGCAGGTCAGAGAGATCATCAAACTTGTGGTAGAGACGGTCCAAAAGGTCAGCAATCTTTTGTGGAGGCAAAGATGAAGAGATATCTGTGTATCCTACAATATCTGAAAAGAAGATGGTAACGACATCTTTGTGCTCTGCTTCAACTTTCTTTCCTTCACTCAATGCTTGCGCTATGTGGGCGGGGAAGATGTCGAAGAGCGAAATGTTGCCCGATTTCGAGGCTTGTTGCTGAATAGGCTCTACGCTTTTGGCATCGACTCGCTTTAGCCGCATGTCCAGCTCGTCAAAGGTAGGGCGCTCTTCGGGATTCTCCACAAGACAATCATTCATGAGTGACTGGATTGGGGCAGGCATGTGCTCAGGAACTGCTGGTCGTTTCTGAACTTTTTTGTCGGCCACTAGCCGGAGGACTTCCTTGGCGTCCTCGCCTTCATAGGGCTCTTTTCTGCTGTAAGTTTCAGCCAAAATGACTCCGAAAGCATAAACATCTGAAGCCGTGGTATTGGATGAGTCTCCTCGCAACAACTCTGGGGCCATCCAAAATGGAGTACCTGTAGCACCGACCGTCTTCTTCTGCGACAATCCAAAATCGGCGACTTTTGCGCGGAATTTTTGGTCCACGAGGATGTTTGCTGCCTTCAAATCACCTGCGTAGTTAGTAGACCGTCGTGAAAAGATTTGCGTCAGTAACCCTATAAAAGCAAAGAGATGGCACGATGACAACATCGACGAATGTTTCATCGACTTACCGTGAATGACCTGTGGGTCAGCCGCGTGTAAGAACCTGACTCCTTGTGAAATATCTCGAAGAATAGGCAGGAGAAGCTCCCCTTCGATGATCATTGAAGGGTGGGTGAGAAGGTCATAGAGCGATCCATGATCCTGCAAGTCAATGGAATGGAAATTTGAGATGAGAAACGCATTCAAGAGATGCTTTTGGATGGAAGAAGGTTCAAAGCAATGCTCGTACCATGAACTCCATGATGAGCATTGGCTCTGATTTGCTGCTGATGACAGCCCCCATGACAGTCGTGATGCAGGGATGGCGGAGCTTTGAAGTAGGAAGGGAGCTCGGGTGAGTAAATATAACACAAAATCGACGCGAAAACACGACATTGACCACCATCAAAATGACACACCTTTGAAAGATGGCGCATCTCCTCCATGAAATCCTTCTTCAGTTTGGCATAGCTCGAATCTTCTCCACGTCCATAAATAACAGACATGACGCCCCACATCCCACTTTTTGATGTGCTCGTACTCATCCTCATGCTGGAAGTTCCGGAAGCTTTTCCATCAACTAGCATGCTTCCTGTTCCAGTAAAGCTTGAAGTGGCGGATGGTGCCTTGTCCTGTGACGAAACGCTGTTCACAGAACCAAGCCGTCCTCTGGGCTTTCTTTCTTTCGGAGGGATGACTCTTTTGACGGCGACGTCCGTTCCTCTGTAGGTGGCTTTCAGCACAAGCCCGAAAGTGCCTCGTCCCAAAACCTCCGGCGGATCAGCGAATGTCAATTCTTCTTGCTTCACTTTCCACACCGAGTCATGTGCTTTTCTCTTCTGCTCCATGTACAAATAGATGCCCAGGGCAAGGATAATCACCACAGCAACAGACACAGCTATGACCACTCCAAGATTCGAGTTGGTGTCGCTCTGTGGCATATCAACATCGATGAATACTGTTGGTGCTCGCCCTAGACGCGTCTCGATGAAAGCCACATCGCACGATCGGATGATATTGTTGACGACAAGTGATTCTGGTCTGGAATCAGTAATGACATTGCTCACCTTCACCACCACAGTGGCGGTTGAGTTCGCGTCATATAAAACAACTCGAGCAGGGGAGAAGGTAACTTTGAGGGAAGTATAGGAAGCAAGTCTCGGTTCGATCCATACAGCACCCCGCAATGGCATCGAACCAAGCGATACTTCGTACTCTGTCTGGTAGCCAATGTCGGGATCGAGGGCAAGCATACTAGGCTCCACCACAACACATGCGTTGTCAACATCGTGACGAGTACGAGGCGGTAAGCCTGACGTCCACCCCGGCAATGTCCCATCTACATCGGCAAAGTGATCCTCGTCGCAGCAGACTTTAAGAGGCCCAGTCCCATTATTCAAGAGCAGATGGCATTCATGCTCTGCATTCGGCAGACGGGCATCGTACTGGAAGTATTTGCACTCGCTAGAGATCGCACAGTACTCCGCACATTTCTCGACGGATTCCGCCGCCTCACCCATGAAGCTAGATGAAGGCTTAAGAATACTGGATCTGTCTGCCTCTTGGAACTCAAAAAATGGAAAATAAGTGGCGTCAATTCCTGGCTGGTCCATCTGCATGTTGCAAAAAGTTAACCCAGCCTGAGGTGTCTTCGTGTCAACCTTGTCGCCTTGTGTGCAGCACACTTCACCGAAAGCACCGGAAGACTCTACAATAACATTGCTCAGGTCGAGCTCGCTTGGGTCCTCAAAATGTATTTCTGACAGCACGGGCAGATCTTTGACGCTGTTCAACGAAATATGGCGCAACGCTTTGGGCAGAAACAACTCCTCCAGGTCTTGCGCAATGGAATCCAATGAGCCTTGTCCTAAAATGACTAGATTGGAATTGTTGCGAAGATCCAGCACGCGAGGGTACCAGGAAATCTCGTCTTCATTATCCTGATAGAATGTCTTGGGTACAATCAAAAGGTCTCGGCCGCTGCAGTCGATGGTGAGGTCATCTTCTCGGCAGTCGCAGAGATCGCAAAAGTCTCCACGCCGAGTCACATCATCCATCCAGAAGGCCGTAACTTCGGCCAGCTGAATTTCCGTGTTGATGATTCCCACCATGCCCGCGTTTACATACGAAGCAATATAGCAATCTCGGCCAGTCGTAAGTGCATAGAGACATGTTTCATCTTCTTGACAGACCTCACAACACTTGTCACCCACAAACTCTTTTCGTTCAAAGAGGGGCGACATTTCCTTGAGATACAGACCTGTTTCCACAATACACATGGAAAGGTCGACGGTTTCATTGCGCACGACCGATAAAGCGGACATGTCAAACATATCCAGCGCTCCCGACACTGTGGAATTCATATCGCCTTGCGAGTCAATGTTAAATTCCAGGGTGAATCCCTTAATGTAGGCAATGTCCAACTGACTGTTACCGAGGTCACCATTCCATCCCGTCAACCAGAGTGGTGTATCTGGTTCTGTACTCCCCACCAAGGGCATGTAAATTTCTCCGTATCCATCATTGGTAATATTGTCGTCCAGAACGTAATGAAAGGAATACCACCGTTCGTGATCCACAAAGCTTGTACTGCAATTGGCCGAACAATGACTGACTTCCGAAACGACAATTCGCAAATGGGTGCGGCCCGGCACGGACGCAGCCACTCTCGCCCTATACCCCAAATGCCAATCGGAGGCTCCCGTCAAGTTATAATAGGCGGGTCCAGGCGCCAAAAAGGTCAAACCGACAAAGCCACCCCATGTTTCGACCATTTGAACGGTATAATTGACTTGCAGTTTGCCGTCGGTGGGATCGAGAATGACATTGCTTTCGTCGTACGAAATGTTGGATTGATAATACTCTTCAATCCAAAGTCCATCTTGTACACCATCGCTCCACGTGATATCACTGCCCTGATGAAAGGATGCTCCCAGCATGTCACCGGAACCCACACATGCCAATTGATCAAAGAGAATGGCGATCGTGTTGTCTTTTCCTTTTTCACTTGTGTTATTGTTGCTGTTTGCGACGATCAAATCGACTTTCCATCCCCGCAATCGATTCCAATTCAATTGTTCATTTCCGACGGTCTGCTCTGTCAACAAGAGGAGGTCCTTTGCTTCCATGCGCAATTCTTGCCAGTCGGTTGTGGCGTTGATGTCTTGTTCCACAGCCGGCAGAGACACGATGTAGGAATACTGCTCTAGGAGATCTCCCATGACACCCGTCTCGTTGGAAGGACAAATGCCACCAAAGCTTTCACCCTTGTCAAGGCCACAATGACTGTCATCTAACAAGGTTACCTGAAGCTGGATTTCACTTGCCGTGGAGGACGATAAGAGTTTGTACCAAAGAGACAAATGATCGGCACCAAAGCAATTGTGGGGCTTGTCGGGTTGGATCCAACCAAAGGTCATAGTAGTGGTGGATTCAGTAGTAGTCGTAGGGGCGGTGCATTCCACGCGCAACGAGGCATTGCCAAAGAGGACATCTTCCTCACTGATTGTGATATTGACCATTCCTTCCTCATCTTCAAACGACTCTTGTTCCTCGCCATTGACAGCCACAAACCATTCTTGGTCATAGTCCACGAGTTCAAAGGGTTCCATGACATAGGAAATGGTGGGCGTACTAACATTGAGAATGCGAGGATCCAAAATATTCGGCGAGGTTTGAGCATGGACTCGAGTGGTGGGTACCACCACAAGCCACACGAAGAAACACACCAACATGTTGGGTTTAACAGCGGCAGGTATCGTCATGGTTCTGTCTTGTTCAACACAACAGGCAAGATAGAAGCGATTACTGGTTGTTTGGAAGAATAGGGAAGCTGATATTTTGGGAAGATTCGAGGTGGAATTTTCTTAGTCACGCCGCTACAGCTAACTACGTACTAACTACTAGTACAGCAAGATATATCTACTCTAGCTAGTATGCCTGACTGGCTAAACCAAATTATGTCCAAGGTTTCGAATGGTTTCTTCTCTCCTTCGGTACTAGCTAGTAGTACATGCAGAGTGCGGAAGCTAATACTTTAGTAAAATTCTACTACTCCAGTAGTACTCGTACAAAGCAACAACAGTACGACGTACTGTAGGACCTTGAGGTTACGTGAGTTTCACCGGTCAAATGGTCCAAACTGTATGTAATCAAGAAATTCACCAGTTACACACTCTAATTCTAAGTCGAGAACTGCCAACCACCACGGCAGCAAGACAATCATTTTACATTCTAGCTAGCTAGAGTACTACAGTAGTAGTTGTAATTTTGATTGCAGATTATGTCTCTCTCACGCACTTCAATGACTTTAGAATCTTCCTGTATATGTAAAAAGACCAGAAGCTCGTTAAATGCGAGTCCGCAACTTGATTTTACAGTGACCATGATTAGGTAATAAGTCAAATGAGAGGAATTCACACAGAGCCAACACCATCTGCTTGCTTGCACGACCTTCTGAACGCATTCTTCCGGAAAGAAACGGGCAGTTTGTAATAAGGTACAGTTATAGCGGCAAAGTCGTCTGATTCCTGTATGCAGTGTTGGCGATCTCTCCAGGCGCGCAGCCAGCATAATTTTGATTCCTGACCGAACCTTGCTTGTATGTGCAATGGTGTGCCACGCTGCATTGTCACGTCACTCTGAAATGCGAAAGGAGCAGCTGTGCGATTTAATGTGAATCCGGCAAGGCTCAACAGAATTTTCAGAAGTACAATTCTACAGATCTGGTACGACGTACTTGCTGGTACGACGTAGGTACACTACGAAGTACCGGTCAACCTCCGGGAAGGACCCAAAATTGGGGTACCCACTGTAGCAAAAACAGTGCAGTAAAGAAACCAGAACGAAGTATCGGTAGTAAGTAGTAAACGTACTGACTCCTACTGTACGTTACAATACCGAGAACCCCATCCATAGACACCAGTGTTCCCATGACAGCCGACAACACAGCAGTAGTCCTTGTAGGAGGAGCAGTCACAGTAAAAAGGTCTCCCATATCCATGAACGCATCTGAATGTGTAGTATTCATGTGTATGTGCGCTTCATGGTGCATAGGATGTCTCGCAAATGCGAAAGGAATGCCTGTGATGTCTTCGAAGTCGGCAATGGTTCTTGGGTTGACAGTGGGAGCCGCAGGTCCTCTGCGTCTTCGACCACCCATGGGAGGAGCAGCAGGACCCGCCGCAAGTGCTGGAGCACCAACAGCCATTGTTGCTTGTGGCACCTTATCGAAAAAGTGAGACAGAAATGAATTTCTTCAAGATGCCATTTTTTGATGACAGTCGTGCTGGCTGAGGTTCAGTCGTGTGCGCCACTTGTCTTGATTCGTCACAAGCAGTGACACAAACCGTGTTCCAGCTTCGGAAGCACGCTGCGAGTTTCAGACCTCGCAGGACAATTGAGAACCTTGTGTCAGAATCACTTCTTCTTTGGAGCTTCAAATCACCAGGACACATCGTCACCAGCTGGGCACTCCCATTTTAGCTGGTGCGTCACCCACAAAACAAAGGCACGAGGCACTCGTTGAGCGGACGATGGCAATGGATGCAAGCATTTGGGCTTGTGACCTGTTGTCGGACCCTTTCTGTCTAGCCATTGCTAGCAAATCTAATGTTGTTGATGACAAATGTTAAATTGGAGAAAGAGTGAGATCAATCTGCTTCTGAATTGCAAAATCACTTCAAAGTCCAAAATGGGCTCGGCGTCTCTCGGCATGTTGGCTAGGCGCGTCCGGGTGGCGCTGTGCATCTGTCTGTCGTCCGCAACACAGCCTGCAAGTCAGTCAGTCAGTGCTTCATGGCAGGTGCACAAACAGAGGGAAGTTGAAGGCACACACCCAGTGCTTTGATCCACAAACATCACCAACAGTGGCACAGTGCTCAGATTGATTGCCTCGAGGTGCACAAACAATGGGCAAAGTGGTTCATGACAAGTGCACTGACAGAGGTCACAGGCAGGCACACATGCAGTGCTTTGATTGACAAACTGAACCGCACCCACAGTGGCGCAGTGCTTCAATCGGTTGCCTCCAGGTGCACAAACAGTGTGCAAAGTGGTTCATGACAGGTGCACAAGCTGAGGGCAGTGGCAGGCACAGACCCAATGCTTTGATCCAAACAAAGCATGCACAGTGGCTCAGTGCTCCAATCGATTGCCTCAAGGTGCACAAATGGTGCGCAATGTGGTTCATGGTGGGTGCACAACACAGAGGGCAGTGGCAGGTGCACTCACAGGACCATCGGTCACTCAGTTTCTTCAGGGAAAAATCCGTCCCTAAGTGATTTGAACCGTCCCTGTGTCCAAAGAAATGCGTCCCCAAATGAAAGCGTCCCCATCGAAACGTCCCCATTGGGTGAAAACAGCCCCCCATTTCAAACCGTCCCTAACAAAATGTCCCTAACCAATCAAAAGCGTCCCCTTTTTTGCACTTTTGCTTTGCATGTTTTCAAAATCACATGCTAAACAGCAAAGAGTGACTGATTTATAGTAAATTATTGGAATTGTTTCTAAGGCTAGTGCTCTGGAAATAAATAG
>ENA-ORBV01009342-ORBV01009342.1-microbial-mat-metagenome-genome-assembly--contig:-NODE-9342-length-16137-cov-3.958593_pt1 | contig 16137 bp, 15 predicted proteins | sample MGYA00237777_ERZ505514 | MGnify/ENA primary metagenome ERZ505514 (study PRJEB26160, sample SAMN06269048) | microbial mat metagenome | isolation source: Oligotrophic lake microbial mat | place... | reverse complement strand
ATACGGCGACCACCGAGATCTACACCTCTCTATTCGTCGGCAGCGTCAGATGTGTATAAGAGACAGCTGGGCTACATCTAAATCAAGTGCGCGATGCCAATGGCGCGATCGCAGAAGAGTCTGGGAGTAGTGAAATCATGCCAGGTAGCCTTGCCCGGATCAAAGTGATCGGTGTCGGCGGTGGTGGGTGCAATGCAGTCAATCGCATGATCGCCAGCGAAGTAGCAGGCGTTGAGTTTTGGTCAATCAACACCGACGCTCAAGCTTTGACGAATGCCACCACGCTCAATCGGCTCCAAGTTGGCCAAAAGCTCACCCGTGGGCTGGGAGCTGGCGGCAATCCAGCCATTGGTCAAAAAGCCGCTGAAGAGTCTCGTGATGAAGTGGCCAGCGCCCTAGAGCATGCTGACCTGGTGTTTATTACAGCTGGGATGGGTGGCGGCACCGGAACCGGAGCGGCACCCATCGTCGCAGAAGTGGCCAAAGAAATTGGAGCATTGACGGTCGGCGTGGTCACGCGTCCCTTCACGTTTGAAGGAAAACGGCGTACAGGTCAAGCTGAAGAAGGCATTGCCGCCCTCCAGAGCCGGGTTGACACCCTAATTATTATTCCAAACGATAAACTCCTAACTGTAATTTCAGAGCAGACCCCGGTTCAAGAAGCCTTTCGCGTAGCCGACGATATTCTGCGTCAGGGCGTCCAGGGTATTTCAGATATTATTACGATCCCTGGGCTAGTCAATGTGGACTTTGCCGATGTGCGCGCAGTAATGGCCGATGCGGGTTCGGCGCTGATGGGAATTGGGATTGGCTCAGGCAAATCTAGAGCGCGAGAAGCGGCGATGACGGCGATCTCGTCCCCGTTACTAGAATCGTCCATTGATGGAGCCAGAGGTGTTGTCTTCAACATTACCGGGGGCACAGACTTGACCCTGCATGAGGTCAATGCAGCCGCAGAAATTATTTACGAAGCCGTCGATCCCAACGCCAACATTATTTTTGGTGCCGTAATTGACGATCGCCTGCAAGGAGAAGTGCGGATCACCGTCATTGCCACAGGCTTTGCCCACGACCAAGTGTCTGTTGCCGATGCGCGGGTGGCTCCACTGCGGCGCTCGGTAACGGCTCCGCCGCTGGGATCATCCTCTACTCCGTCATCTAGCCCCATAGCTAAGCCGGGGCTTGATATTCCTGAGTTTCTTCAGCGTCGTCGGCCAACCCGCTAGCTCGTTGTTCGGCCAACGATTTCCAGCCCGCTTGCCAAAGCGATCGCTGCTTTAGCTGCTGTGCGTTCATCCAAAAGCGCACACCGGGATCACACGCCGCTACCAGTTCGGCAAACACCCATTGGCCTTCATTTTTGCGGTTCACCACCTGAAAATGCCTCCAGCCCCAAGTTGACTGCTGTGCCGTCCATTTGGAGCCAACCAGATGGGGAAACTTTTGTTTTTTGGTCATTTTTAAAGCTGAGTCGTCACCATGAATGCCGATCTCAGCATGACACATCGCTTTGTTTAGAGCCAAATCGCCAAAATCTGGCTTGGCACGTCTCAGCTTGTGACCAAGCTTCTGGAAATCGAATTTAAATAACCAACTTTAAAATGGCTCTCAAACTGCGCGTTCACGTTCCGACTCATCCCCTAATTCAGCACTGGCTCTCTGTGGCTCGCGATGAGGGCACGCCGACTGTTTTGTTTCGTAGTGCCATGACCGAACTAGGACGATGGTTGACCTATGAAGCCACTCGCGATTGGTTAGCGACTATTGATACCGAAGTCCAGACGCCGCTGGCTCCCTGTGCCGCCACATTTATTAATCCTGATGTGCCCGTGGCCGTAGTGCCGATCTTACGAGCAGGGCTGTCGTTGCTAGACGGGGCGCAGGCACTCTTGCCGTTGGCCTCCATTTATCACATTGGCCTGGTGCGCAATGAAGAAACGCTGGAAGCGAGCTGTTATTTAAATAAACTACCCGCTCAGTTTCCTGCCGATACGCGTGTGCTGATTACCGAGCCAATGCTGGCTACGGGAGGGACGATTACAGCGGTCATGGCGGAACTAACGGCAAGGGGGATCGACTCCAGCTTAATTAGAATTATTTCGGTGGTAGCTGCACCCCAGGCGTTGCAGAAATTGGGTGGCTCATACCCAGATTTGGTGATTTACTCGGCTGCCATTGATGAGGGTCTAAATAACCAGGGATATATTGTTCCTGGCTTAGGGGATGCAGGCGATCGCACCTTTGGTACTTTCTGAGCTTGAAAGATTAGGGCTGAAAGATTAGAGCTGAAAGATTAGGACTTAAAGGGCGCAGGGCTATAAACTGAGAGCTAAGTTCAAAATCCCAAAGGTCACACGATTTCAGTTCATTAAGTCTAGGATTTAGAACCTGGAGTTTAAAGCTGGTGAATTAGCAATGAGTCAAGAAGATAACTTTTTTGGTGGTTTTTTGGTAGGAGCATTGGTTGGCGGTGTTGTCGGTGGCGTTTTGGGCACTCTGGTGGCTCCCCGCCTTTCTAGACAAGACGCCTTAGAATCAGAAAAGAAATTTTCCCGTCTTGATGGGAGAAAGGGCGACAAACGACAGCCCCCAACCGAGCAAAGCATTGAAGCCTCTCGCCGTGGGTTAGAAGACAAAATTGCTCAGTTAAATGAAGCGATCGACGATGTGCGGCTCAAACTGGGCGGCGTTAACGGTGGAGGAGCGCGGGTAGAATCTAGCGAAAGAGTCAAAGGAGATGGGTAAATCGGCCTGTATAAGTGAGACATTTCAGCTCTTCGCTGAGCCTTTATCAGCCAGCCGCTCTAGGCTAGACTAGTGATGAAAGTTATTGCGTTCCCATTCATTAACAGTTGTTACCTATGAACAGTTCCGTTGCGTTGGTGGCTCAGTCTTTAGGCTATTTTCTCCAGATCTACACCGTGCTGTTAATCGTACGGATTTTGCTGACCTGGTTTCCTAACATTGATTTTTACAGTCAGCCGTTTGCAACGTTGGGTCAGCTCACCGATCCATACCTCAATCTATTCCGCCGCATCATTCCGCCACTGGGTGGGCTTGATCTATCGCCTATGCTGGCAATTTTCTTGCTCCAGTTTGTAGGACAGGCGGTTAGCAGTCTAGCGACCACGACAGCGTTTTAGCGCGGTATTTTAACGCGGCGTTTTCGACCACCCTAGCGCCGCACTTTACCCGTAAACCCAGCTGCTTTGAACTGCTCCAGCTTCAGCGGAGTGGCTTGGTTAGCCGCTACGCTAATCCGCAGTTCAAAGTCACTAATGCCGGGAGGTACTGTTTCAATGGAGCCTAACCGGGTGCGGTTTTGCATGACCGAATTATTGTTGGCATCATAAATCCGTCCAAAGATATCGGCATTGAGCACGAGCTTATTGGTAGGGTTTTCGGCTTTTCCAGTAATGATGAAGCAATCGGCGGCTAGGCTGGCTCCCCCTGAGGTCACCGCTCCAGCCCCCACATCAGCAGGGCAGCTTGTATAGGAGATGTCGGACAGGCGAATTTGCACCAGGGCGAAGGCGGCGGGCGCTTGCATCCAGCTCAGCACTGAAAAGCAACAAGCCAGCATGAGTGTGGCACAGAGGCGAAACCAGGTTGAAGGCCGGGGGATCTGAACGCGATTGAAAGTGAACATTTTTGGTAACGGCTTTGAATGAGGTGCTATCCCTCAGATTACCGCGTTAGGCAGCTCAAATAAATTAGGGTGACTGGCTGATCTGGGTAAGTGGTGTAGAAATGGATAAAACTTGGGATAATGGGAATTCATCTAGGCTATGGGGGCGATCGCTCAGTTCTCTAGGTTTTGCAGCCGCGTCATAGCCCTGCACTGTCTGCAAGGATTGATCAACATGACCTACTCTGAGCTAGAAGCTGCCCTTAAATCTGCGTTTGAACTGTGTGCGACGACGGGTTCTGCCCTCACATTCGAGCAAAAACGAATTTTGCTTCAGTCGATTAGTAATCTGGCTGAAAGGTTTGCAGAGCCGCCCAATGGAAACTCGCCGCCTTCGCAATTGCACACAGAGTTGCACAACCCGCTGGATGAATTAACCCCGACTCAGCGGCAGGCGCTACTAGAATTTGTCCAAGAGCAGGACGAGCAAGGTCGTGCTTGGAAGGCGCAATTGCTCAATGATTGGCTAGCTGGAGCTGACTCGGGATCGGTGCAGTTTTTGCGAGAATCTTATGGGCTGAAGTGGCTCGACCAGGTAGAGTCGAGCCATTTGGCACAGTATCGAGAGACGGCTGTCAGGCTCAAGGTGGGCGATCGCATTGAAGTCTCGAATGGTCTTTGGGAATGGGTACAAGATACGGGGCCCTGTAGCCGAGAATGGTTTGTCTGTACGGTCATTGGCCTCACTCAGGTAGACGCCAGCGATAGCATATCTGACCCCTCTCACGGGGAACCCTCTGCTTCCACAACCTGCTCGGTTCGCTTTGAAAACGGGATGGAATACGACATTCAAGGCGCATATGAATGGAATCGGCATAGCTGGCGAGAGGTGGGAAGGAAGGATGAGGGATGAAGGATGAGGGATGAGGAACTAGAGGGGACGAGTGAGGCAGCACTCTTTATACTGAAAACAGAATACTGAAAACAGATCAATCTTAAGAAACCAAATGAGTCAGGCAGTTCAACACGAGGTGCAGGCAGCACGAAATGGGGTGGCGGTGGGCGATCGCTCTCATTGGGGCAGGATTTTGGTGTCAAATGCCGATCGCCTCCGATTTTTGCATAACCAAAGTACGAATTCGTTTAGCCTGCGCCAGCCGGGAGAAGGCTGCGATACTGTTTTTGTGAATTCTGTAGGGCGGACAATTGATTTGGTCACCGCCTATATGACGGATGATGCGGTGCTGTTACTGGTGTCGCCTAATCGACGGGAGACGATTGTTCCCTGGATGGATCGCTTTATCTTTTTTGCGGACAAGGTGACGTTGCAGGATGTCACAGATTCGACCGGGACGCTGACTCTAGTTGGCCCAGATAGCGATCGCCTGCTCGAAAAGCTGGGCGCTGCCGACTTGATCGATCAGCCCTATGGAACCCACCGCACATTCGCAATTGACGGGATTGGAGACGGCGAAGCGGTGCGGATCGCAGTCGGCAGTGGTCTGGCGATCGCGGGCTATACCCTGTTTACGAGTCGAGAGGCGATCGCGCCGCTGCAAGCTCGTCTAGTGAACTGGGGTGCTGTGTCCCTGAGTGAGGCGGGATGGGAGCAGCTTCGAGTTGAGCAAGGCCGCCCCACCGCCGATCAGGAGCTGAGCGAAGAGGTTAATCCGTTAGAAGCGGGGCTATGGCACACGATTTCTCTCACCAAAGGCTGCTACATTGGCCAAGAAACCATTGCGCGGCTACATACCTATAAAGGGGTGAAGCAACAGCTGTGGGGTGTCAAACTGGCGGCTCTGGTGGAGCCGGGTACCACAGTATTATCGGGCGAGGACAAAGTCGGTAAGCTCACCAGCTGCATTCCAACCAAAGAAGGGGCGATCGGGTTGGCATATATCCGGACTAAAAGCGTGGAAGCAGGGGTTCAGACGGTGCAAATTGCCGGCACGGCAGGGGTGCTGGTTCCTCTGCCCTTTGTCAGCCATGAGTATATCTAGTAGAAGACGGCGCAAGTTTAACTACCGTAGGGCGGGCATCTTGCCCGCGCAGGCTGGAAGCCTGCACTACGAACGGTAGGCAGATTTACGCCATAGACTACTAGCCTGTGGATCTAAGGCCGCTGCGCAAAAAAAAGCTGACTCCAATCAGAGTCAGCTTGCTTAATTTTAATAACGTTGCGATTTCAGACAAGAGGAAACCCAAACTGTGCGTTCCCAATGCGACAGCGGGTGCGGAAAAACCTTAGCCTATTGCTACTTTTCCCTTCCAAAGAAGATTGTAACAAGAAGCACAGTCCTTTTTTATAAAACTTTACGTCCAATTTGGCTAGACTCCATAACTTGTGTTAATGAGTGGGGCTGATTCAAGACTTTGGCACAAAACCGGATCAGCTTGAACGCTAATATCAAAAGACTGTAATGTTCTCTACAACCTATGACCTCCAACTTGCGTGGGGCGATCGCCGCTGGGCATCCCAAAACGGCTGAAGCTGGGATCGAGATGTTTCGTTTGGGCGGCAATGTATTTGATGCGGTCGTGGCGGCGGTGCTGGCGGCCTGTGTGGTAGAACCAACGCTGACGTCATTGGGCGGTGGTGGGTTTTTGCTGGCGCATACGGCAGATAACCGCAACACGCTGTTCGATTTTTTTACCCAAACCCCTCGCCAAAAGCGCAATCCCGCGGAAGTTGATTTTTACCCGGTAGAAGTCAATTTTGGTACAGTCACCCAGGAATTTCATGTGGGGTTGGGTTCCATCGCCGTACCGGGTGCGGTAGCGGGGTTGTTTCACGTACACCAGCGGCTAGGTCGGCTGCCGTTTAAGGCGATCGCCGCTCCTGCCATTCACTATGCCAGTGTGGGCGTAGAAATCGAAGCCTTCCCGGCCTATTGCTTCAGTATTTTGGAACCGATTGTTTTGGGTTGTCCAGAAGCGTGCCGCACCTACGCTCCCGGCCAGATTCTGCCGCAGCCTGGAACGGTGATCAAACTACCAGAACTGGCCGCAACCTTGAGCTATCTGGCGGAGGCTGGGGCAAGGGCGTTTTATGAAGGTGAAATGGCGCAGCAGTTGGTCAACGACTGTCGCGATCGCGGCGGCTATTTGACCCTAGACGACCTGAAGCACTATCAGGTAATTGAGCGATCGCCGTTGAGCACCACCTACCGGGGCAACACGCTATTAACCAACCCGCCACCTAGTTCAGGCGGTTCGTTAATTGCCTTTTCGCTGGCACTGCTGGCTCAGGTGCAGCTTTCAGACCTAGAGTTTGGCAGTGTCGATCATTTACGAACGTTGGTAGAAGTCATGCGCCTGACTAATCATGCCCGCACCGATGGGTACGATGCTCGGCTATCCCAACCCGATGTCGCAGAGCGGTTTCTGGCACCAGAGCATCTCAACCCCTATATCGAAAAATTGAGTTTGGCTTTGAATCGGGCTAACCCTGGGGGCGACAGGTCGAGTAGCAACAAATGGGGCAGTACGACCCACATCAGTGCCATTGACGCTGAGGGCAACGCTGCCAGTGTAACTACGTCTAATGGAGAAGGGTCGGCCTATACGATTCCGGCAACCGGGGTAATGATGAATAACATGCTAGGTGAAGCCGATCTGCACCCGACCGGGTTTCATGATTGGCCAGAAAATGTGCGAATTTCGTCCATGATGGCACCCACCATGCTGCTGAAAAACCACCAGCCCGAACTTGTGCTGGGTTCCGGTGGCTCCAATCGGATTCGCACCGCCATTGTGCAAGTTATTTCTAATCTGATCGACTTTCAAATGCCCGTAGATCTGGCGGTAAATAGCCCGCGCGTGCATTGGGAAAATGATGTGTTTAATGTGGAGCCGGGTTTTGCCTCCCATGCGTTAGATCAACTGCTCACGACTCAACCGTTGAGCCATTCAACTCAGTTGCCATCGAACGAAAAATGGGTGGCATGGGAGCAAAAAAATATGTTTTTTGGTGGGGTTCATGCCGTCGCTATGGCGATAGAGGGTGCAGATCCGGGTGCATTATTTGGGGGAGGCGATCGCCGTCGTAATGGCTATGTCGCCATTCTATAATTCTCTGTAGTTTAGCGATTTAGATAGATAAATTTAGCTCAGCTCGACCTGGCCTCAAACGGCTGGGGCAGTTTTTCGACCTGAAAATATTGATGGAATTTCTCAGTCACCTGAAGCCATGCGGAGCGGCTGTTGGCCTTGCGCCGCTTGCGGACAAAACTCATTTCGACCAATTCTTGAACGTGTTGATAAGCACCAGATCCGCGCAACTCTACCAAATCGGTCAAGGTGAGGGGCCCGCGCAGTGCGATCGCTGCCAACGTTCGCAACGCCCCTAAGCCTAAATCGACAGGGACTAACTGCTGCACTAACTCTTGATAGGTTTCTCGTAGCTGCAACGAATATCCATCCGGCGTTTCAGCTATTTCTAGCGCGCCCTCTCGCTGGGCATAATCGGCCATTAGTTCAATCAAGCTATCTTTAGCGGCTTGGCGATCGCATCCGGCATACTCAACCAATTTTGTGATAGTTAGGGGTTGTCCTTTAAGGTAGAGAATCGCTTCAATTTTGCTGGCAAGACGGGACATGCTTAAAAGGCGTTAGGTTCTGGTTTAATATTTGGTTTTTGGGGGTCACTGCTCAAACCCTACCCTCAGGCAGACTCGCAAACACCTGCTCGATCAATTGCTTAGTTTTAGAGTCGAGGTTCTGCCAGTCTACCTCACCTGTTTCATCGAGTAGCGCTAGATCGACTGCAACCGTGACTTCATCAGTAACGCTGAGGATAGGATTATAGTTTTTGAAGCAAATTTGATAGCAAAGCTGCCACAGGTCAACGGTCACCTGGCGTTCATGTTCAGGATGTTTGAGGCAAAGCTGATAGGCAGGATGGGGTTGAGGCAGGCGAGCCAGCTCTGCTTCTAGCTGGGGCAGGTCGTTGGGGGTAGCGATCGCCAACTGCTGCTGCACTTGCAGCACATGGGACTGCATCTCAGACGTCACCCCGTCTGGCCAAAGGGTTTGCTCTTGATAGGTGCCTTGCCAAACTGAATGGTCTAACGCTTTGCGGATATTGTCGATTAATCGAATGAAAACAGGCTGCATGAGGATCTCTGCTTGCTGCCACTCGTCTACGTTGGCAAACTTCGGCTTAGTCACGGCTTTTCTCTCTCAACACACCTAAATTATTTTGGTATCCCTAAACGTTTAGTGATCTCAACTAGAACAGTGCTATCAAAGCATCCATCTCACAAGTTAGTAGATCAGATGAGCCAGGGCAAATCAGAATTCATCGGGTCTTTGTGGGATGCGATCGCAGCTTTATCGTACCTTTACTGAAGCGGCGTTCTTCTTTAGTATGATTGGATACATCTTGACTTTATCAGCCTGAGGTGATGCTAATAGATTTTTAGAAATAGTATTCCGTTCGTGCTTCTAGCCGTGCAGCCGCAATACATTTCCTGCTGCCTAATAGATGAATGGGCTACTCGATTTTCAGGGTGATCTTCTACACGTTCATGGTTAGCTATGGGCACAGGCAAAGGTGAGTCGTTACGTACCACCCATTGTCTGTGCTTTTTTTTGGCGATACGCGCTCTGCGCAGGCAAGCTAATGCCCCATCTTCTCAGGCAAAGCTTATGCTGAGATGACTCAACTCCGATCCCCAAGTCTGATAAACTTTTTGACAGCGGACAGTTCGTAGAACGACGCCAGATCAATAGTTTGGAGGGTAGGCTTGGTGGAAAGTACACTCGGTTTAGAAATTACTGAAGTCGTTGAGCAGGCTGCGATCGCGTCGGCGCGGTTGATGGGAAAGGGAGACAAAAATGAAGCAGACCGAGTCGCTGTAGAAGCCATGCGGGAGCGAATGAATAAGATTCATATGCGCGGCCGCATTGTGATTGGAGAAGGGGAGCGCGACGATGCACCCATGCTCTATATCGGTGAAGAAGTCGGAATTTGCACCAGCCCCGATGCTAAAGCGTTTTGCAACCCCGATGAACTAATTGAAATCGACATTGCAGTCGATCCATGTGAAGGCACCAACCTGTGTGCGTATGGGCAACCCGGTTCGATGGCTGTGCTGGCTATTTCTGAAAAGGGTGGGCTGTTTGCCGCCCCCGATTTTTACATGAATAAACTGGCTGCGCCCCCTGCGGCCAAGGGCAAAGTCGATATTAACTATTCTGCGACCAAGAACTTGCAGATTCTGGCCGAGTGCCTCGATCGCAGTATTGATGAATTGGTGGTGGTGGTGATGAAGCGCGATCGCCACACTGACTTGATTAAAGAAATCCGTGAGGCGGGAGCCAGAGTTCGGCTGATTTCGGATGGGGATGTGTCTGCGGCAATTTCTTGCGCCTTTGCTGGCACTACCACTCATGCGTTGATGGGCATCGGGGCTGCGCCTGAAGGGGTGATTTCAGCCGCAGCAATGCGCTGTTTGGGTGGCCACTTCCAGGGACAGTTGGTCTACGATCCGGCGATCGTTAAAACAGGGCTGATTGGTGAAAGCAAAGAAGCTAACATCGAGCGCCTAAATTCTATGGGCATTACCGATCATGACAAGGTGTATGACGCTCACGAACTAGCGTCTGGCGAAACCGTACTGTTTGCAGGCTGCGGCATTACGTCAGGCACACTGATGGAAGGCGTCCGCTTCTTCAAGGGCGGTGCTCGGACTCAAAGTTTGATCATCTCTAACCAGTCCAACACCACTCGCTTTGTAGACACAATTCACATGTATGGCGACCAAAAGTATCTGCAATTGAAATAATCTAATTTCCTGTAGAGACGCGATTAATCGCGTCTCTACTTTTGTGGGTGTATAGCTCGATCCGATGTGATCGGGCGATCGCCCGTCCCGCCTTAGCGCTTACGATTGCACGCTAAGCAAGCGAGACTCTGCCAGTCGATCCACCCAGCTTTCAATATAGGCGCGGTTTGCTTGCTGTTGCGGTAGCTCGGCGGTGTCTAGCGGGTGGGGCAGGGTGCCCAGAATGGCAGCAGTCGTCACGCAGAACATGGATTTTTGAAAACTCACGCAGATTTTGACCCGTAAGTCATCCTCACCTCGCGAACTGTTCATATAGAAAGCGTGCAGATAATCGGGGATAAAATGGCTCATATCTTGCATCAGCAGGGTGGGAGGAATACCTGCCCCACCAATCGGTAGCGGATCGGCGAACAGTGCTCCGTAGTTAAAGTCTTTTTGATGCGCAGAAATTTGGTGCGCCTGAGCGTTATAAGAAACGGTGCCAAAAAATGGGAAGGAGCGTAAAAATACGGCTTCGATGTAAGGCACCGCTGTATCTGCTAAAAATGTTAGCCCTGCTGCTTCAGGAATGATGTCGTAACCCTGGCCGTGAATGGTGACTGCGTAGGTAACTGGCAAACTAGCCGCATCGACTAACCGCTGCTGGATTAGGGCAACCACATCGGCGATCGCCCTAATCTTGCCCTGATCGTACAGATCCGACAGTTCCAAAAACATGTGGCTCATCACGCGCCAAAATTGCCCCAGAGCACTGTAGTAGGCCATGACGCGCACCTGCTCTGGCAGAAAATCGGGAAACAGGCGGTTGATGCCGCGCATCGGCAAATTTGGCTGGAGCTTTGCCTGAATGGCGGCTCTGGCACGGGTCAAAAATTCTGGTGAATCTAGATAGGTATCCAACCCACCGCCGCCATGCCAAAACATGGATTTCATGCAGTATTCAGCAAATTCGTAGTTGATTCGATCGTGTCCCAAATGACGCAGTAGTTTTGGCAGCGTCACCTCGCCATTGAAGTATTTGAATACGGGAAACAGGACGAGAAATTGATGGTTGGCAATGTAGGTCAGGTTTTGCCAGTAAGCATCTAGCACAATGCCATAGCTCTTGAGCACGCCGACCACTTCGAGCAGGTTGTCGGGTGTTTCTGGCAGCAGCGCTCCGCCCGTTTCTAGTCGGGTTACTAGGGTAGAGAGAGGATGGACAGTGGGTCTAGACGTGGCGACCATAAGGGGTGAGGAAGAATTAGAGGGTGGGCAGGTGAGGCGATAGATGGGCTGGCATGACGGAGGGGGTACGGAAGATCTCGATCAGTCCGTCTCGCATTAAGGGAGCTAGCGAGGTGGTGCTATGTTCGGTTGCCAAACTGCCCAGCGCCAAGGAGGTGCGTTCACTCCAGCGCAGCATCCAGTTGGGCTGGAGGCCAAGCGTAATTACCAGGGCAAGAATGACAATGGACGGAATGCGGTCTTTCCAGTAAATGGCCGGCAGATTGGATAATGGATCGGACAGGCGACCAAAGAAGACCCGATTGATCAGATTGAGGAAATATACGGCAGTCAAAGCGGTGCCAATCATGCAAAGCAGGGTGGGGACTGGAAAGGCCAGGATGCTGCTGCGGTAGATAATGAACTCGGCGACAAAGCCCACCATGCCAGGAATGCCAGCGCTGGCCATAGCAGCTGCTACCATCAACGTCCCAATCAGCGGCAAGCCTCGCTCTGGGTTGAGCAATCCCCGCAGCACGGTGACATCGCGGGTACCCGTTTTGGCATACACAACGCCGACTAAGAAAAACAGCAGACCCGAAATCAGTCCATGGCTAACCATTTGGGCGATCGCCCCAGCAATACTCAGAGGGGATGCGACTGCGATCGCCAGCAAAATATAGCCCATGTGCCCCACAGAACTGTAGGCGACAATTTTTTTCATGTCAGTTTGGGCGATCGCCACAAACGAACCATAGAGCACATTGACCACAGCCAGCACAGCCAAAACTGGCGCTAACACCTGCCATGCCTCAGGAAATAGCCCTAACCCAAATCGCAGCAGCCCGTAAGTGCCCAACTTAAGCAGCACTCCAGCAAGCAAGACAGAGATGGGGGTAGGCGCTTCTACGTGCGTATCGGGGAGCCACGTATGCAGTGGCACAATCGGAATTTTGATGCCAAAACCAATCAGCAGCACCACTAGCAGCACCATCTGGGTGCCCAACGGCAGCGTCTGCTGTTTGACCACGTCATAGTCAAAGCTAAAGGTGCCACTCAGCAATGCCAATCCAAAAAACGCGGCCAAAATTAAAATGCCTGAAACCGCCGTATAGATCAGAAACTTCATGGCCGCGTAGCCACGACGCGCCCCACCCCAAATTGCAATGATTAAATACAGCGGCACCAACTCTACTTCATAGAACAGGAAGAACAGCAGCAGGTTTTGGGCGAGAAACGCTCCAGCCACACCCGCCGCCAAGATCAGCATCAGGCAGTAGTACAGCCGAGGACGAGTGACATTGGCATCACTGCTATAAATCGATAGCCAAATCAGCAAACTGCTCATCCCTACCAGCGGCAGCGCTAGACCATCCATGCCCAGCTGGTAAGACAGCCCCAACGTATCTACCCAAGGCAAAGCTTCCTGGAACTGTAAGCCCGACAGACTCGCGTCAAACTGGCTAATGAGTATCCCTGTCCAGACCAACACCGCTGTCGTCAGGATCAAAGCAATTTGACGGATCCGGCTAGCGGACACTGCCTGAGGCAGACAGCCGATCAATACCACTCCCACCAGCGGCACCCAAATCAAGACACTCAGCATGGTGTTTCCCAGATTCCTCGATTCAGCACGATTTAGTCTTTAAACTAATGTTCACAACATCCAACCCAGCCAGGCAATCCCTAGAAAAACCCCGACAAACAGGGTCAACAAGTAGTGCCGTGATTGCCCAGAGATGGTGTATTTTAGGCTTTCACCGCCCATCAGGGAAACAATTCCCAGGAGATTCACCATGCCATCCACAATGTAGCGATCAAACCAGGCGGTGAGGCGCGACCCTTGAGTCACTGCCAGGACGACGGTGAGGCGGTAGAGTTGCTCAATGCGGAAATCTTGCGCCAGCAGCTCCCGTAGGGACAGCCAACTTGCCCCCTCTGGCTGCGGCGATCGCGTGCCCAAGTAGAACACGCTACCTAGCCCGCACCCGATCGCACTAGACGTGACCAGTAGGCCGGCGATCGCCCAGTTAATCTCACTAACCGCAGGCAATAGTTGCCACCGGATCAGCATGGCGGGCACCAGTAAGGTTGCCACCGTCAAAAAGACCATCGGCAATGCCAGCAGCCACGGCACTTCTGGAGCCCGTCGAGTTTTCTCTTGGGGAGAGCCGCAAAACACTAACCCGAATATCCGTGTCAGGCTAAAGGAGGTTAGCCCATTTACCAGCAGCAGCACGATAAACAGGGGATTAGACAACGGCCAGATGGCATCGGCCCACTGGTGCATCGCCCAGAAACATCCCAGCGGTACTAGCCCAATGGAGCTGAGCGCCCCGACGACAAATCCACTCGTGGTGGCTGGCATCCGCGAGGCTAGACCGCCCATCTCGCCAAGATCCTGGGTATTAGTAGTCAAAATGATTGCGCCCGTGCTCATAAACAGCAACGCCTTGGCCAGCGCATGAGTAAACAAAAATAGCAGCGCCACCTCGTCTTGCTGCATGCCGACGGCCAAAAATACCAGACCTAGGTAAGCACTCGTAGAATGCGATAGCGCCCGTTTGATGTCGATTTGGGCGATCGCCACCAGCGATGACCCAATAGCCGTAACCGTTCCCAGCACCATCAGCGTCGTCAGCGCCACGGGCGACAATGCCAAAATTGGCTGCATACAGATCAAGACGTATGCCCCACAGGCAACCACCACCGAGTTCCGCAAAATAGACGCTGGGTTAGGGCCTTCCATTGCCTCATCTAGCCAGAGGTTGAGGGGAAACTGAGCGCACTTACCCACAGGGCCTGCAATTAAGGCCAGACCCAACAAATTCGCTGTCAGCGGTGGCAGATCTGCCGTTTGTGCCCAATGCGCCAACGCCGGAAAATCCCAGGTGCCTGCGATCGCCCCCAGCGACACCACCCCCATGAATAGGAGCAAATCACCTACCCGCTTCGTTAAAAATGCATCCCGGGCGGCGGTCACCACCAGGGGCTGAGCATACCAGAAACCCACCAGTAGATGGGTAGATAGCGTGAGCGTCTCTAGCAGGGCATAGCTCAAAAACAGAGAATTACTGAGCACCAAGCCGCTCATTGCGCCCTCAAAAAACCCCATTAGGGCATAAAATCGAGCCAGAGCCCAATCTTTTTCTAAATAACCTAGCGCAAAAACTTGGGCTAACATACTCAGCGCCGTGATCAGCACCGCTGCCCCCACGCTCACTCGCGACACCTCTAGGGTGAGTGAGACGTCTAAGTCCAGAACGTTGAGCCATGACGTTGGCAAGTACTGCGGCGGCGAATCCCAAACGGCAAACCACAGCAAGACGCTATGCACTAGCGCCAAAATCGTCATCAAAAAATTGAAGTACGCGGCAGGTCGAGGCCCCGTGTGACGAATCACGCCCGTTGACCAGGGAATGGTTAGCAGCGCGCCCAAAAGACCATACCCGGGCACCCACCAACTTGTCTGGATGAGAAATTGATTCATCGACAAAATCGCCTTTGTGTCGTTTAGTAACGGATGAATAAGGAGGGAATCGTCAATTCAGCCGTCAGTGCTAAATTCAGCCGCAATCCATTAATGTCAGCACCGTGAACCAGCCGTAAACAGCTGTTAGGCTTAGTTAAACCATGCCAGGTAAACAAGGCTAAGCTTGACACTAAACATTGGATCGAGCAACATCAATCGAGCAACACTCCGATGCTGGATTAGCCCAGTTAAGAATTCATAGAGAACTTTTAACTAGATGCTCCTGGAAAGCTCCCTGAACGTGGTCATGACCTGAGCCTGGTATAACCAATGTCAACGCCTGCCTTAGATCGTTGCTAGGCGGTGGAGGCAGCATAAAAAGCTGAAACGGCATCCCGCTATGCCGCCAAGCCAAGGCTGATTCAAGCACCGAATTCAGCTATGTTCTGCTCTAATTATGTAACGAATACTTGGCTATTATCTATCTCAAGGCTAAAGTGCTTAAACTATAGCCGTTTGGATAGGATAGAGAACTGCGCCTGAGAACAAAACGAGGCGCTGTAGATACCATATTTGGTAAATAATACCACCACTCAGCATAATTTTTTAATAATTTCTAAACTATTGTTTACAAATGTGACAACTTTTGATTTTTATATCTAGATTGCTAACTCAATGTTGAGAACTAAATCGAATTGCAAAACCGCCATTCAACCGATGCTACTATTAACGTCGCGATCGCTCATGACGCCAGACAACCGTGCCTTTTGTGCTCCATATCATGTACTAAGTTCAGCGCTGACCAGAGAATTTTTCTGCACGCTGGAGGAGCTATTGAATTAAGGCGATTGAGTTAACCACTGTGCTGGATGTTTAGCACATAACCTGAGGTGCTTCATACAGCATCCACAGGCGGCAGTTCTTAGAAAAATACCTAGTTGACGTACTCCCCGGCCTGAAGGCACGGGGATTCTGAATTCAAACAGCGACAGCAGGCAAAGCCCGTCTTACATCACCTAGCTCAACGGTGGACGCCCCCACCG
>ENA-ORBV01009341-ORBV01009341.1-microbial-mat-metagenome-genome-assembly--contig:-NODE-9341-length-16137-cov-4.263636_pt1 | contig 16137 bp, 18 predicted proteins | sample MGYA00237777_ERZ505514 | MGnify/ENA primary metagenome ERZ505514 (study PRJEB26160, sample SAMN06269048) | microbial mat metagenome | isolation source: Oligotrophic lake microbial mat | place... | reverse complement strand
TTTTTTTTCAAGCAGAAGACGGCATACGAGATCGCCTTAGTCTCGTGGGCTCGGAGATGTGTATAAGAGACAGGTATACGGGTTGTAGACTTGAAGTGTTTTTGCCGGATCCCAAAAGGAATATTTTCTTTACCAAAACTGCCCAGCCACTCTCAGTGTTCTTCGCCACGCGAAACTGCTTAATTTTAATGCCATCGTCAGATCGATGTACTGTACCACCAAAAGACGTGATTAAACTGACTCACCATGATGGCAGGGAAGCAGTTCTTCGTGGGCTTCGTTTTTCGAAGGAGGGAGGGATGTTCGCTTTCGAAAAAAGAAAGATTCCACCGAAGGGTAAATCATCGAGATGAATCTTTTATTTAACCATGTGGAAGGTGCGACCCATCAGCCAATCCTGGGTTTGAGCACTGTCTTGCTACCGGTGATGCTGTGCACACTGGGGTCATCCAGAATTAGAAAGGAGGTGAGGTAGGTAGGTAGGTACAAACTTCACAACAAGTTTTTAGCTTCAAAGCGGCACACAAAGCATCATTGCTCAAAGCATGAATGAGTTCAACTGCTTAGGAAAAGCACCCAGACACAGAGGCTACCTGGCGAGGTGCTTTGAGGAGGCAGGGGGTCATTTCTCCAATTGTTTGTTTAGCTATTGTCAAATCAACCACTCTGCCTCGCCTCCTTTCCAATTCTGGATGCACCCACTGCGACACCTAGCTGGCTAGCAACTGGTCTGCAACACTTGTGCCACTCCTGCTAGCCTTTTCTGTGGCCTCTGGCTGGTGTGCAACCCAGTCTGGCAGTCCAACATGACCACAAATGCACCAAAGTCTAGCCAGCTGAAACATGCATTGATGAACTGAAAGAGATGCTCTTGTTTGTTGCTGCAAGTTGGGTCAAAGGTTGGGAAAAAGTTTGCCCACGACACATGATTGTGTCCATGTTCCTGTCAAATTGTCAATGATGGTGCCAATGGCAACACTTTTGACAGAAGCAACAACACACACAAAAATTGTCATGTGAAAAAACAATTGTGAATGAAAATGCAAATTTTGAGTTGCCTTCCAGTGCGTTTTGAGAACAGCTGTAGCTGCAACATTAGGGCACACGGTCACAACAGACATTTGATGATTTCCACTTCAAAATGTCAGTCTGAACAAAGCACATGGGCCGATGTTGATCAAAACAGATGTCTCATGACAAGCTCTTGAAAGAAATTTCTGTTTTGAACATCAATGAGCAATCAGTCAGGTTGATGACAATCAGCAAAAATTCTCCAAATGAGGAACACACGTTTTGTCACAGGCTTGCATTTGCAAAAGTCAGGAATGCAAATGCGACACATGCACTCGGGAAAAGCCTGCGCCTCAACTTGGACACTTTTGGAACTGACTTCCTCATTGGGGTCGGAGCACATGACTTTGGAATTCGTCATTGCATCTGATGACAAAGTTGATGGCATTGTCAGAATGGAGAAGAAAAAACAAAAAAGGAGGCATTTGATTTGTCATTGTTTTTTCTTTGAAACAAAGGTCACAGAATGTTGGCACAAGTCTGTTGACGCTGGCCATGTTGCCAAAAGATGTGGCAAGCAATGTTTTTGTCACCTTCGGTTCAGTTTGTTCAAGAGTTCAAGTTCATTTTGCTTTTTTGCGGTGTTGCAGTTCATTTTGCACGTTGTTTGTTGCATGCATGAACAACACGCAGGGCAGCAATTCTGAATTTTTTGACATTGAATCATCATTGAGTTTCATCAAAAAAGTGTCATTGATTGTCTCGCTGTTGTGCTTCAATTTGTTTTGTGATCATTTTTGTCTTTTTCTTTGCTTTGATTTTTTCCATTCGGTTGGGGATTGGGTTTGAAGCACACACAAACTTTGTGTTGTCATTTGCAAGTTTGGTTGGCTTTTGATTGATCATTTGTTTGCAGTTTTCAAAACTGTGTTGAGATCTTTTGGACGTCAAGTTCAGCATGTGAGGGACTTTGTGATTGAGTTTTGGGCCCTTTTTTTGTTTCACGGACTCGCCGTTTTTTGCAAAACACCTTGAAATCAATTTGAGATCACACTGCACACAAATTGCATGACACAAACCATGCAACCTGGAGGAAATGAAGCATCAATGTCAGGAGCCAAGCAGGAGTGAAAAGACAGACACATGAACCCTGTCATTTCAACAATTTGACATCTCAGTCACATGTTTTGAGCAAGCTCTGCCACTGACCTGTCCTTGCCAGACATGACCTTGGGTGCTTGCACAATGAATCTGGCAAATGTGACAAATTTTTGTGGAAAGACAGAAGCATGTTGTGCCGTGGATGATGCCAATGTTTTGGAGCTCAGGCTGTCAGTTGGGTTTGAATTCTCTTCATTCAAGCCATTGTCTCATTTTTTTTTCAGGTGCAAGAAGAACTTTGAAATTGAAAGTGATGTGTTTTGGCCATTTTTGGCATTTTGTGCTTCTCTTCCTGACTTTGTCAAAAAAATGTGGCATTTGAATCGACAACAACTGTCTCCATCTGGTCTCTTTGTCATGTGTTGGCAGTTGAATCTTGACTCGGAAACAAAGACTCACACAAAAGCACACACAAAAAGGTGCCCAGTTGGTCAAATGTTTGCAGCTTTCAACATCACATGACAAAATGCGGACTCCAGTGACATCCAAAAAGCAGTCAACAAGGTCACATGTCGTTGGCTTCAGAGCAGGCTTTGATGATTGGTGGTTTTCAACTCAGCATTTGCCATCAATCATCAGCGTTGGCATCGGTTTGTTCATCGCCGCAATGAAAGTCTGGCACAACCTGCTGAACTTGCCACATGAATTGAAAAGTGGTTGAATCAATTTGTTTGGCTGGCTTCATGTCAGGGTGTGCATCAGTGAAGATGACACATGCATTCATGTGGCACTCCTTGAATGTTCTTTGTTTGTCAACACCCAATCAACCACCTTCTGTGGCCAGATTGATGGTGATCAAATCAAGGATTTTGCCTCTTTTGCAAAAAAACATCAAGCTTCTTTTGATCAAAAGAATGACAACAAGCATCATGGGTGAGTCGTTGGTGAACAAAGGGAGGTCAAAACTGCATTTTTGTTTGTCAAGCTGAAAACACCATGATGTTGGGACAGAGACAACATGAGCAATGAAAAAGTTTTTGATCGATTTCTGGTCTTTGTTTTCTTGGATTAACAAAACGGCGTGTCCTGCACAGCAAAAATGAAATTGTTTCGCTGCAGAAGTGAGTGTCTTCCTGTGAGCAAGGTTTCTTGACATCTCAATGGCAAGCTTGTGTCTTTCAAACCAAGCTTCTCAGCGCAACCCTGTTGATCACAACTTGCAAAAAACAAAATTTGGATGTGTCCCTCTTTGGTTCAAAGGTGTCAGAGCAAAGTTCTGTTGACCAAACAGATGTTTTGTCTCATTCAAAAAACAGAGACACTGAAAATGCAGCACATGTGGTTCCTGCTGCCATTCCATTTCCAAACTGACAAGGTGGGCAGACAGACATTTCCTCAGATGACAACCCAGACAGTTTCAAGACTGCCGCTGGGTCCAGCTTGCTGGGCAGTGGCTCTCACCTGCTTTGAATGTGTGTCTGTCGGCATGCCTCCAAAACATGGGTTCAGAAACAGTGAGCAAGGGTTGGCAGTCGTTGTGGGGCCCCTGCCAGCAGCTGGCTCTGCTGAGTGTGACTGACTGGCTCTGTCCAGTGGCTGTTGCCAGTCCCTGCCAAGCATTCTGTTGCTTGGTTGCCACCATGCACTGCTGCTGCTGCTGCTGGCAGCAATCTGGCAGCTGCAGCTTGTCACCATTGACCCGGAGTTCTGTCAACTGCTCTGCTCTCTTGATTTGATGTCAGCGCGATGAGATGAAGGGGTTTTGGGTTGAGCGCTGCCGGTCACACATGTTACAGCTGCTCAACAGGCTGCAGCTTGCCACATGGTGGCAAAATCTCTTCGACCGTGGCACACACTCCAGTTTTGACAAACATGCAGACTGTTCAAGCGCAAAAGAAACTTGAACAGTCTTGGCAGCATGCACCCGCTTTTTGATGCTGACTGCCAGCCCTTCAGGAGACATGGAGTTGGCGAGAATGAAGAATCTGGCAGAAGGGAAGTTCCACCTGAGCAATTTGTTGTTTTCCACAGCGACCGTGCATTTGGACATCTGTGCCATTTTGGTTGGCGAAAACATTCCTGTGCTTCTGGAAGCGCCCTTGCGATGTTTTCCATTCTTTGGGTTGGTCGGGTTCCATTGTTAAGCCTGGCAGGGGAGACAGGCTAGCTCCAAAACACGTCATCAGAGTGGTTGCTTGCAATGCCTCAATGATTTCCTTTCCCTTCCTTCCTCAGGTCAGTTGGCATGTGATTGGGACTAACGTTGGTTGTCTTCTTGGCTTTTCAACTGGGCATCTGTTTTCCAGCTTGCCCGTGGATGAGCGTTGGCGTGCCATGTGTCTCCTGGGCACTTCATTTCCTGTTGTGATGATCATCTTGACAGCCACGGTACTCCCGGAAACTCCGCGATGGCTAGTCTTGAAGGGCCAAGATGATGAGGCCGCGCAGGTGCTTCAAAAGATTTACCCCCTCGGTAAGCAAACCTTACCGAAGAAAAATGTACTGAGAAATGCTTCATCCATTGTTGCTTACGAATCCATCCATTTTCTCGATGAAAGAGAGCAATATAGACTTGTTTGTAGAAGAAATTAAAGAATCGGTGGAACTCGAAAGCATGGCCTATCGGTCCATGGGCTGGGCAGCTCTCTTGCTACCAACACCGGCTGTTCGCCGCCAGCTCTTTCTCTGTACGCTAATACTTGTATCCTTTTTTGGTAGTGGGATGGAAACCATGCAGTATTATTTGTTTGATGTCCTCGAAGCAGCTGGCGTTACTTCCACGAAAACAGCGAACGACTTCCTTGTTGCCTTTGGCGTAGTCAAGTTGGTTGCCATGATCATAGGCGCCCGTCTTCTGGATGCATTGGGCCGCCGAGTGGCAATCTTCCTGTCACTGACCGGTTCGTACCATAACTTACTTTACTGAACATGCTGGATTGTACCCGGTCAATGTCATTCACACTTAGGCCGTCGTGTACTTCTTTGTTCAAGGAATGGCAGCTTCTCTTTTGCTACTTTCCTTCTCTTTTCTAGATACAACGCCCTGGCATGTCAATCTAGCGCTGACCTCGATATTGTTTTACACGGCCTTTTTTGGGATAGGCTTCGGCCCTGGAGCGTGGCTCTTGCCCTGTGAACTATTTTCCACGTCCATCCGAGCCAAAGGTATCAGTTTGAGCACCTTTCTTGCCTGTGCTATCAGCGCGGCACTGATCTGCAATTTTTTGACCATCAGGGATGCCATGACCTGGCCAGTGTGCTTTTTGGCGTTTGCAGGAGTCTGTTTGACGACAATAATCATTTTATACATGTATCTTCCCGAAACTAAGAATCGGTCCTTGGAGGCTATGACTCTCTATTTTGCCAAGGAAACTGGTGACTTCGCCATCTTGGAGGCAGAGCAAAAGTTACGAGCTGTGATAAGCGGAAAGAAAGTGAAGACACCAGATTTTCAAATCGAACAACGTGAGGTTGCGTGACCCCATTGGTGCGTTGTTTATGACCGAATTGCTGGACTGCTACTGCTACTAGTCAAGTAGACTACCAGTAGCTTGATTGCTTGCTTGGTCCAACGGTGATAACTTCGGCAGTGTACAGTAGTTTATCAACTAAGACCACACAATATGTCCTTTATCTTCATGCTGTATGGCCACCCAGATCAACAAAGCCGCTCCGAACTTGCTCGCTATTGAAAAGGAAGGCAAAGACATTCCAATCAAAAGCATCTAATCTATTTAGGTGTTTATCTATTGCCCAGTTTATGCAGTCGTTTCGTCCTGTTTGCTATCCCAAACGTCGCCGACAAGTCGAACGAGGAAAACGTTGCTCGGCGCACGACAGCCTGTTGAAGATACTCAAACTATTTATGTTCAGTTGCCATTTTTCCAGCCAAACTCTTCAAACTGCCTGCAGCTTTAGCAACGTCGGAAGCCGGAGAAGAAGCTGTGTAGGAGTGGCATGATTCAGTGGAAAAGAAAGACCAGCGCCAATCTGTGTATGCTTCCACAGCAGGGATGGCCGTTGGGGTGTCGCCGGCTGGTACATTGACCTCGGAATAGCACGAGAAACGGTCGTCAGTCGATTGGCCGAAGTTGTTGTCTTCTCCGCATTCAAAAAAATGGTCGAATGAGAAGAACGCCTGAGCCCCGGCTTCACCACACAGGACTGACAGATTTATCCAACGAGAAGCTGGGTTTTCCTCAAAGCAGGAAACATCAGCAGTGTAATATTCCACGTTGGTGGTAGGGATCATATCGTCGGCGGTGCATTCATATACCGCCACATCCATGAAGCTGTTCACAGGGCTGTCCTGGTTTTCAGTGCATTCCACGACGTTTTCCCCAACAACTTCACATGTCGTATCTGGGCTGCTCTCAACGAGCTCAAGTTTGCCGTCTACACACTCGGCTCTGATCCCTGTTTTTCCTCCGGAACACGATACCTCATTGTACAAATACCCTGAACCGATGAGGAACTGCGCCTTGTACTGTCCGGCGGGGGGCAATTCACCAACTGGACTCGCCGGCATGGGGACAGTAGCACCATTACTTGTCTCGATGCATTCATGATATCGGTATAGGTCCCCAGCAACAGTCACCGAATCATAGCTGACATCGCAATCGTTACACATGCTGCCTGTGACGCAAGTATATCGACCATCGATATTCATTGACAGAGTATCAAGGCTACATTCGGCATATGCGTCTTCATTCACCAATGTCCCGTTACAAAGAACGTTGAGCTCCGCCAACATCATGTTTTGCCCGTCACCTGAGTCGGCAGAACAGGTTCCATTCAAGCCACTAATATCGGCACCCGAGACCAAGAAAAGTGGATTGATTTTGTTTACATCGCTAGAGGAGCAACGGAATAAAACACCACCCCAAGCAGTGTCGCTCAAATTCGTAAAAGAAGCTCCTCGATTAACAAAAATACCATCACACAATTCATCGACGCAGCTTATTTTGCAAGCAACGGCTTCCCCTTCCGTTTGAAATGTCTCCGGCTGAAAGCATACAATGGATTGATCGGTGACACCCGTGATTTCAATCTCGCCGGACTCGCACGCTACAAGTAGTGTCTCCTCAGACGGCCCGCTGCAGCCCACGTCTAGAATACGCTTGAATCGCGCGCCATAATCAGCATAAAAAATTGTTTCAGTCAAGGTATCTGGAGTAGCGGGCGTGTCTGTGGTCGATTCCGGGGCTGCTGTGCCTTCCGATGGATCACCGGAATGCCCATACACGACCATGCGCCAGGATTTCAACATGTTTGTCTGGCCTGCTGCCACGACACCTCCCCCGCAGGCACAGCAAGCTTCCGCAGCAGATAAACCCGTATACTCTGTGTCGAAGATTTGACTTTGCGAACAGGCGAGGGTGGAAACAGTGAATGAGTAACTACTATGCTGACGACGCTACCAAGCAACATAAGCCAACTGTTTCAAATACACACCTGACGATTGGATCGTTGATCACTCCATCGGAGCAAGCAGTCCGGTTCGCAAGCGAGTCGCACGTCACTTCATAGAAAACGTTCGGCCCCACCACCTCGGGTGCAGCTTGTCTGAATTGGAAGGGAAAGTCTGCACAATCTTCCATGATTCCTTCTTCCTCATCCACCATGGTAAGGGTCCACTCACCCACTGGAGACTCGCCCCAATTGCGAACCGTCATGAGCTTCCAGCGCTGCTCTCCGCCCAGTTGGGTGTTTTCTGGTCTCTTGCTCGGAGCCAAGAGACTTTCCGTTCCAGCAGGTGATATCAATTTTATTTTTAGATCGCCACGGGTGCCGTGGAAGAGGTCCAAATACACCACCACAGACTCTGCAGTCACGTTGGCGTGTTCATCCGAAACGGTAATTGTTGAAGTGGTTGTTTGCAAGGGATCATCCGCGATGGCCAGGTCCACGGCGCCGGACTCAACCATTATTTGCTGTTCGGGCATCCAATTCGTCCAATTTCTCGCCAAAGCCACAGCGGCAGCTGCGTCTACCAACCCAAAGCCATAAACGTACGAATGGTGAAGTCCCGCACCGTTGGTAGTCCAGGACTCGTGAGTAGGATCATTATGCTGTGCCGAGGCAACCAAAACACCTTGAACATCACGCCATGTCAGTTCCGGGTTAACTTCCAGCATAAGAGCTGTGATAGCAACAATGCGGCAATTGAATAAGTAAGACCGATTCTCCATGATACCCAACGATATATTCAAAGCAAAACAAAACAAAAAATGAACTCACCGACAACTCCCGAAACGATCGGGGTGGAAAAGCTGTTTAATCATATCAAATAGGGGGGTTTGAAGTATGGAGCAAATGTTTAGTGGCTTTTTCTAGAGCGCGTCCGACCCAAACCATCCGGATTGCCACAATCATTCGTAGAGCATGGTTCCGTACCTTGTTCCCATAGTAGCATCGTGACACCCCCCGCCCGGCTTGGCTACAATATTGTTGGAGATCCCTGCATCGTAGTTACAATAATATTGTTAGAAGCGAACGAATGGCCGAGTGAATAAAGCAGATAAGCAAAGGTTGAGACGATTATTTTGTCTTTCAAACGTAATGAATAAACAATAGAAAGATGACACGTACATTCCCGATCTCCTCCCGGCGCTGAAATTAGTACGGGACTTCCTGGCGAAGTGTAGCTGGCTCGAAGACCGTAGGGATTCACAGCTCCTACCGCAATGGTAAAGCGTGAATTGACCATGCCATCGAGATTCCCGTCGCTTGCAGTCCAAAGAAACGAAACGATCGTCAGTGGTTGGTCAGTAATTTTTGGCCAGTCAGTCACCTTTTCATATCATAAATAAGACAGTGTCGGTAAGGACACAATTACCGCTTGCATGGACGTACCTTCCCTGTTCGAATTCATTTCCCGCTGGAAAGACTGTGTTCAAGAGTCACAAAAGCATACATAAAAAGCAAGTGGTAAGACTTTGTTGAAAATTGTTGGTTTTTGCGATTGTGACGATGGGAGGAACTTACCAAAGATAATGCCTTTTCCATTCCGTCCTTGCGTAATGGCTTGGACAAAATTTTCATGGTATTCCGGCGACAAGGCCCAATATTCACAATCGACAAAGATATCCAAATACTCCGTGCAGGCCTCGGTATCTTCATTGTAATACATGGCACACCAATAGATAATCGATTCTTGACACTCCTCGTCCGTGACGTCAAAATCGCCACCGTCGTTAATGCCACACATTTGACAAGGGGATCGGTCCCCGTCGGCATACGGGGGCGGTTGGTGTTTGAAAATACACGTATCGTCTTGCAAATTCCGTAATCGACGCGACAAGAAATTGTATTCACAGGGCAGTGGTCCCCACGAATTGGAACTAATATCGACATAGTCCAAGTCGCGTACCAAGGATTCGGCTCCATCCTCCAATCCCAGGACGGTACAGGCCGAAAGGGTCGCCCCATGGGCAATACCTACGGCACATTCCCCATTGTTGGCGTGTGCCGCTAAAATAGATGCCACAGCGGTCCCATGAAACGACAAACCTGGTTCGCCCGCAACAGTGTCATCGGCATACATGTCATCGTCCATCATGATTCCCGGGAGATAGGTCTCACACGAATTGGCAATGTCAAAATTGGTGGAAAACTCGGCGTGGGTGGCATCTATAGAATAATTCCAAGGCGGGATGGAAAAGAAATAAAAAATGACAGGTGAGTACCCGATATAAAACGCACGACACGCATAGCAACGTATACAAACAGAACAGAATAATACTATTCATAAATTATATGCACGTACCAACACCATCATCATTGATCCGAACGTGCACACCTTTGCCAGTAATGTTTTGACGCCATACGTCTTCAATGTTAATCAAAGAATACATCCACGACATGCTGTCATATAATGGATCGGTATACACGTTGGTGTCCGAGGTTGGTTGACACATTTCTGCCCCCATTTGCCAATCTGCTTGGGTTACACATTTGGTCAAGGGAATCGGCCAATACAAATTGAAATAGGATTGATCCACTGGGGCACTTTGACAGGTACCATCGTAGGGACACCAAAAGCCTTCGGTTCCCTCGTTGGAGGCTGCAAAACATCCCGCACAATCAAAGTGATGGACTTGCAAGGGATCACAATCCAAACAATCGCCTTGCCCGCATTCCGAGGGAGCATACTCGTGATCGCATTGTCCATCCCGGGGCCATGGACAGGCATCTTGACCCCAATCGCATTCAAAGGCAGCGGCATTGATTGTGGTAGCAATAATGACAGAAACTAGGAGGAAGAACATCCAACAGAAAGAGGAGGAGGTATCCATGATGCTCCTCATCTTGCCGTCCAAATCAATGGGTGGTCGTCTCGAGAGGACCGTATAGGCTTGTAGCTAGGTTTCTAGAGATTGGAGGGAGGGAGATGATGCGTCTGGAAAATCGTTTGTCCAGAAAGCTTCGTTTGGATATGGCGGGTTGTGTCGTTGAGGAAGGTGGTGCTGGTGGGTGGTTATATAGGTGAGAAACTGATGATTGAAAAGTGACGAGGACAAGATCTATGAGATCGACCTATTGGCAGCAACAACCATTTACCAATAGTAGTGAGTCCATCGACAAATGCGGCATCAGTCGTGGAAAATGCTACAGTCATTCTCACGAAATATTTTTATTTTCTGTCCATGCACTCCTTCGCGTGCCCATAAATTGATCCATCGCGAATTCGTATTGCTTCATTACGAGAAAAGTTGCCGGGGTGTACTCGGAACCGTCCCTACCAAATCGCACAAAACCACCGAGTGACCGGCCAAAGAGAACAAACTCAATCTTAGTGTCTTTTGGCAAAAACCTGGCATTGGCACAGCAGCTCAATGTTCTGTTCTTCATGGAAACTAGGATGACAGCAAGGAGATGGATCTTATGGTGACATCAGTTTTCTCGGGAGAAAACACGGAAACAGTGGTTGGATGAATGCTGAAAACGCTTCAGCTGAGAATGTCAAAGACGACAACTTTTCATGTGCGAAAACACGATCTCCCCATGAAGCAATGGATGTGGGCCAATGATCTGTGTTGGGTTTGTCAAAACAAGTGTGTGTCAGAACAACTAAAAACAACTGGTCAATCCTTCCACTGTGACATGTGTTCAATTTTTTGTTGTTGCGTGAAAGTGTCATCACAAAGAGCATGCCAATGGACCTGTGTCCTCAATGCGTGTGGAGATCAGTGGGTGCCATTTGAATCACAGAGCTTTGGAACAGCTTTAGCTAGAACAACAATGTCATGCAATGCATCTTTGAAATCTGATGGCTGACTTGAACTTTGTTCAGGCTTTGCGCAAGGATCACTTGTGATCAGTCGAGCCATCCATGACCACATTTTTTGCATGAAGTCATCAACCAAAACAGACACGGACTTTGACGTTGCAGATGCGTCAAATTGGTTGCGATTCATGAGCTTCGGAAACAGCTTGAGGTGGCAACTGTTCAGTGCACAATTCCAAATGACGCAGCCCATTTTCATCTCCAGGAATGGGAAAGCATCAGCTTTGTTTTTTTTCCCAGCTCGGTGTTTTGGATGCATGTCAATCAAACAAAACAACTTCATGCGGGACACCACCAACTGCAACCGACATGGACTCATTTGGATGTTGCACGTGTTCACAAGCTTGTCCTTATTTTCAAATGATCTGCAACTGACAACCAGAGAACATGCTGTGGCAATGACTTGGCCATGGACACATGCCAGCAGAAAGCCTGCACAAGCCAGAACAAAAAGTTTCCTGTCACGACTAGGCCATTGTGCGATCGGTCACAAGCTAAAGCAAACCTCGTTATCGGTTATGCTGGACCTCGCACCTCGACATGTGCATGTCACCATCACGTTCTTTGGAGTTTCCAAAACTGTGACAGCAAGGAAAACGTTCGAAAAGTGGGCCTACCGGTACTGTCCTCCACATACTGATAAAAATTCGAATTTATGACTCGAAAACAGCCTTCCCGAACACTAAAGACATCCAACTACTGGAACACGTTGCATGAAGTTGCATGGTTTTTGGATTACTTTTGTTTGCTTGTCTGATTTCGGACAGGCAAGACCTCGAGAGGTTCTCGTCCTGACTGAAGGATGTCAAAAACTGCCGGCGAAGGTCCGGAAGATCGTGACGACAGAGAACACATACTGTACTACAACGTACAGTTCTCGTAGTACAAGTACTGTAGCAATCCAACCAAAACAACGACCGATCCACAACCACATAATAGCTCACATAATCATAATCATAATAAATAGAAGCTGAAGGACCCAAACCAAGATGAGTCCTCCTCTTTGTATCACAGACGTCAAGGACGATGACTATAGCAGTAGCGTCAGTAGCTCCTCTCCTACTATACATAATGACGAACCTCAGGCAGTTCGACGTAAGCCAGTGGTCCTTTTTGGTGACGTAGAGGTTCGAACACATGAACGCTTGTTGGGGGACAATCCTGGCAGTCACGACGGCCCTAGTATCACTTTGGGCTGGAAGTACAACTGTAGTAAAAGCGTCTCTGTAGATGATTGGGAGGCCCACAAGTATAGCGACGAGAAGCAGGAAGAGCCGTCTTCTGTTCAAAGAAGAAAACCGCGTCGAAGTCGCGTGGAATTGTTCTTGTCGGCAGCTCAACGCGTGCTAATCCTTCAAAACATTGGCTACTCAACAGCGGCCATTGGCCGTAATGCTGAATACGTGAAGCAGTGCCAAGAAGAACGCAAGGCCACCTTGTTGGAGTATCAACAGCAGCAGCAAAAAGAAAAGGAACTCCAGCAAAAAGAAAAACAAGAGGAGGCCAAACTCCAAGAGATTGCGGAAAAGTCTTCCAAACGTGAACAGCTGGGCAGTAAGAAACCCAACATGTGTCAACACAATCCGACTCGCGCTCGCTTGTCTGCGTTGGATACCGCCGAAGGCAAGACGCTTCGAAGTTAAATATCAACGTCAAGTCGAGCGAGATGGGGAAGGTTTTGGATTGTGGATCTGTACCATTTTGATACTTCCCCATCCAATCCTCTTCCATTCGACGAGGACTTTCATGCTAGCTATTTCATATACATACATTTGCTTGAGCTCACACACCATGATCAACGAACACCCTTTGGACAGGATGAGCCCAAACAAGCTCTCTATACTTTTTGGATATTTTGTTTTGCAAACCTTTTTGTAGTTTTGGAAACACTTTACTACACTAAATAACATAAAATGAAAACACAGCAACTGACTTCAAAATAGTAAACCTTGGGCTCTCTTTCCTGTTACTTGCAGCTACCTAGCGAGTGCACAACCTCTTGCTCATTCTTACCGGTTCCAATCCAGACCAGGATCGTTCGAGGATAGATGTTGGACGGGCAATCCTTCGCCGTTTCTTCATTGCACGATCCGTACATTCAATTGGTCGGCTCTCACGTGAACGATAGCAACCCTGAAAACTATAGGTGGTCGGAATAGAGTCGGTCCTACTTTCAAAATTACTAGAAGGAGGTGCAGCAAGGGTATCGTTCCAAGCCGAGTAGAAAAGGGCCCAAACGGCAGATCCAGCGCCACCGGTACGGAGATCCATCGTCCATCGCCCCCCTCTTCCACCGGGGCGAATTATTTCTCGTGCGGCGAGAAATATTTAGGCAGATATCCACACTAGCGACTAAGACATGTGCCATGTAACTTGTTCGTGGCAGCAACAAAAGTCCGGAAGGTCGGAGTATAGTGGCTCGGTTTCTGCAGCTCGTCATCCAAGCCAAAATGACAGTACGGATCTAATTCTCAGAGGTATGGATTGGCCAGCAACGCATTCGGTGTCCACGCTTTCCGTCATGACCTGGTGATCCACGACAGTGCCGTGACTATATGTCGAAGGAGATTATGAATTTGACCGCAACGCTGCTAGAACGGTGCTGCGACCATACCTTGGACAGTGAATTGTCGATGATCAGCGTCTGGTTCCTATTGGAAAACTTGGGAGGGTCGACGTGTCATCTGTTGTTTGATGGCGGCGACCTTCACAAATTTTGCTTTTTGCTCCCTTTCTTGGGTTGTTTTATTTCATCAGGGTAGCAAAGAGCAGTTGTCTCTGTGGTGCCAATCGTCCATGTACGGAAAGCAATCGTCCAAACACTCTGTTAAGGCACAACAAACGCATTTAAAGCACCGGCCCTGGGTTCGTATAAGGTCCGCTTCCATCGTGGAATCAGACTGCGTGGCAACGCTGGAATGCACTCTTCCCAAAGTTGGTGTTCTATAGCCTTGTCCTTGGAATTTGCCACCACCTCGTGCATGTGCACCAAATGGGTTCTCGCGTCCAAGACACCCAAGAATTTAATGACTTGATTGTTGAATTTCATTTGTTCCTTTTCGGGGACGCACTGGCCCACAATGGGAATGACGTGGGAAAGTTCTCGCTCCAGCATGGATTGGGTGAGGTCATGTAATTGACCGGACTGAATGGCGACTCGTTGTGCCACTATTTTCGGCGATGTGGAGGAGGCAGAGGACGTTTTCAACGTGAGAACCTGTTGTACAGTCGACAAATACGGATAGAGAATTTAGAGAGACACAGAGAGGTGAGATTCTGAAGCATGGCGTCAGCAAAACCCTTTCGAATACAATAAATATTCGACAACGTACAATACTTTCTCCCAAGGATGCCAGTTTCTTTTGGTCTTGCTGCAATTCCTCCATGACCACCCGCAGTGCCCTTTTCGTAGTGGCATCGGCGACATTGGACTCTTCCATGCGTTGTCGGATCCACGGAAAAAACATGTTCTCGACCCGATGCAAGGCCTTCAAATTAAAATTTACCACATAATCGGCCGCCTTTTGGAGGGATTCCGAATTGTCATTGCCATTGCCATTAGGTTGTTCTACGATTCGTTGCGCCAATTTCTGGAGGCGTTTGGCCTCGCGTGCCACCGACATGGTATGCCATCGCCATCCTTGAATGTGGAATTGCCGGACTTTGGTCGCGTCCTGCTGCAGATATTGTCGAACCAAGTCGTCCGCCGAAATTATTGTGGGAGGAGGAGAAGCCAAGGAGGATTCACCGCCACGTAGTACATGGTAGTCGTCACTGAGGGGCTTTTTCAGTATCTGTCTTCGTTTTATCGTTTGGGGCAGCCAAGAAATGGCAGAGGCCGAGCTGCCCAGCAAACTCCCTGTAACACTGGAGATCAAAAGACCCCTCACAAGGGGAAGGAGGAGCATGGAAAAGCTCAACAGCATTGTACTTCTTTTGTGGAGAGTCAACATTTTGGATTATTTTTGAATTTCTGTTGGAAGGAGATGGGATATTTTTTATGAGATTATAATTATATGCTTCGATGAATCGGCATTTACTGCACCGAGTGGCGCCAGTTTCATCCACGATAGATGTAGGAGACGGATTCTTGTCAATTCTACCCAGGACTGAATGGATAGGTGGCACGACTTCTACTAACTAGTAGCTATCAGAGTGCTAGCAGCGCCATGGTCGAGCCAATGATAGGATAGTGTACGGGTACAACATGGCATGGCCAGTCCTGCAAGACCACGAGGTTATTGCTCGGGCGGCCTTGTCATGGTGGCAACAATTCTCAAACACTGTAGTTTTGGTCATTGATTCATTCCTTCGTACGTGGCGTTACTGTGTTGAGTGGAAAAGTGAGCGTCGTTTCATTATTTTCTTATTTTTGACTGCCCGGGTGAAAGATCTAATGGTTTACATCTTGGATCTTAGGTAAATACCTTGTGCTCCCAATTTGCTCCAACCTCTAATGAGAAAAATCGCAAGTTAACCCGAAGAAGGCTAATTTTTTCCTCCTCGTTGCATGACACGATCGCACTGCCGACACATAGAGCATCACTATTAAGTAGCCTTAAACCTAAGAGGGTAACTACTGCAATTTCGTCATCCCAAAAAAACACACACGTTTTTAGTCAAACGAGTCAATCAGGTTATGAGACGTGTGCAAATGGTTTTTTTCTTGTGGCACATGTACCACTCCCAAAAACGTAGTGGTACATGTCCAAACAAACACCCATTTGCACACGTAG
>ENA-ORBV01009340-ORBV01009340.1-microbial-mat-metagenome-genome-assembly--contig:-NODE-9340-length-16139-cov-5.910845_pt1 | contig 16139 bp, 11 predicted proteins | sample MGYA00237777_ERZ505514 | MGnify/ENA primary metagenome ERZ505514 (study PRJEB26160, sample SAMN06269048) | microbial mat metagenome | isolation source: Oligotrophic lake microbial mat | place... | reverse complement strand
TACTAAGAGAGAGCGAAGAGAATAAAATATAAATTATTTAGAATAATTTAAAAGCAGTACACATATGGAACTTACAATTGGAAAAAATGAATTAACAAAAGCCCTTTCTTTTGTTCAAACAATTGTTCAGAAAAAAACCACCATGCCAATTTTGGCAAATGCTTTAATGAGCATCGATGGAGAATTTCTTACAATCTCAGCAACTGATTTAGAAATTACAGCAACAGCCAAAGCTAAAGGAAAAGTTACTAAGCCCGGTTCAACAACCGTAAATGCTAAAATTTTATATGATGTGGTTAAGGAACTTCCAGACGGAGATGTTTCTCTTAAGGTAACAGAAGGCGAGAGGTTGGAAGTTGTTTGTGGAAAATCAAAAACTAGAATTATTGGAGCAAGCGCCGAAGAGTATCCAGGTCTTCCAGGACAGGCTATTTCTTGCAAGAGTCGCATTCCTTCTAAACAGCTTTCTGAAATGATTGCTAAGACAATTTATTCTGTTTCCATGGATGAAACACGGTTTAATCTAAACGGAGTAAATTTTGAGATTGTGGAAGTTGATAATCAGAAACTTTTTAGAATGGTAGCGACAGACGGACACAGACTTGCTATGATTACTCGTCCAGCAAGCAGCCTAAGTTTCTCAGGCACTGTTTTGGTTCCTAGAAAGGGTCTCTTAGAGATTAGAAAACTAATTGATGAGAACAACCCAGAAGAGATCGGAATCGGCCTAGAGGAAGGATTCTTGGTTATAGAAGGAGACTCAATAAAACTATCCATGAGACTTATTGACGGAGAGTTTCCAGATTACAGACAAGTTGTTCCAAAACAAAAAGGAACTAAAGCCGTTTTCAACTCAGTCGATCTTGCTATGGCACTTAGACGAGTATCACTTATGGTCACCGATAAAGCTAAGGGTAGCCGCTTAGATTTTAGTGATGGTCTATTAAGAATATCTAGCTCTTCGCCCGAGCTAGGTGATGCCTCAGAAGAAATACAGGTTGATTATAAAGGTCCGCCATTGTCGGTGGGATTCAATGCCAAATATGTATTGGATACTCTTACTGCAGTCGATGAAGCAAAAAGATTTACAATCGAGCTTCATGGCGAATTAGGACCAGGAAAATTATATCCTGAAAGTGACGAGTCATGCGTAGCTATAGTTATGCCAATGCGTCTTAACTAATAGCGTGTATCTAAAAGAGATAAAGACTTACAACTTTAGAAACTTAATAGATCAATCCATTGAGTTTTCAAGTGGTGTAAATGTAATCGTAGGCAAGAATGGCCAAGGAAAAACAAACATTCTTGAAGCCATTAATATTTTAAGCACAGTAAAATCTTTCCGTTCTAGCAGGATTGCCGAGACAATTGGTTGGAATAAAAGCGAAGCCTCGGTTTTTGGTTCAGTTGTAGATAAAAATGGCAGTACAAAAAATCTGGGCATAGCCATAGAAAAGAGAAATAAAACGGTTTTTTTAAACGATTCTCAAATTCGATCGGCAGATGAATATATTGGAAACTTAATCTGTATAACATTTACTCCAGATGATTTAGAGCTAGTTAAGGGGGGTCCCGGCGAAAGAAGAAAGTTTCTTGATCGAGCCCTTTCTTTTTTAGATCCCAAATATATTAGAACAATTTCAGCCTATAACACCGCACTAAGATCTAAAAATACAATTCTTAGAGAGTCATATTCCATTCCCAAGGGTGTTGTTTTTGATCAACTTGATTCGTGGAACAGAATTTTAGCAAAGCATGGTTCAGAAATTTTATCTAAAAGAAAAAATTTTGCTAGTACATTAACAAGCAGATCAAAAAAACTTTATTGGTCATTTGCACCAGAAACTGAAGAGCTAGAGCTCTCCCTTAAAAGTGCTAGAAACAACATTGAGCCATCAGAATTTTTACTTTTTGAGGAACTTACAGAGGCTAGAGAAAGAGAACATGCACAGGGTCAATCCATAGTAGGCCCACATAGAGATGATTTAGTAATTTCTCTTTCCGGAAATGACTCAAGAGCCTTTGCTTCACAAGGACAAACCAGAAGCATTGTTTTATCACTTAAGCTTGCTTTAATTGAAGAGATAGAGTCTCGACTTGGTACAGCTCCGGTTATTTTATTAGATGATGTTGATTCCGAATTAGATCAGGGACGAAGAGAGGCTTTTTTTACAGCTATTTTAGAATATGGAAGACAGGTAGTTATTACGACGACAGATGCCAAGGAAATACCTGTTTCAAACAATAGGATTTCCGAATTTAAAATGAATTCAGGATCTCTGATAAAACACTCTTAGAGCTGAAATGATAAGCAGTAGGGAACAGAAATATAAATTGCTAAACATTTGAAATTATTATATAATTATTGTAGAACAAAATGCTCAAAATTTTTACCAAGTCCTCAAAAAAATCAATGTTTAGGCACTGGATATTCATCTCTAAAAATGGTCAAAATCTAGTCGATTTTGACTGTATAACCATGTTCAAACATTTGTTTTCTGGACCAATTGTGTCGCTAGCCATAATTGGTGCATGTCAAGACTTTAAGGAGTTTTAGTGGAAGCCCAAGACGTAAATTCAGATTTAGAAAAAGCAAAGCTTGCCCATAAAAAGGGTTCCGATGCTTATGATGGCTCGCAAATCAAGGTTTTAGAAGGGCTAGATGCCGTTAGAAAACGACCCGGAATGTACATTGGAGACACCTATGAACGAGGCTACCACCACCTTGTATACGAAGTAATCGACAATTCAGTTGATGAGGCGTTGGCCGGCTTTTGTAATCACATTAATATTACTTTGCATCAAGACGGATCATTAACAGTTGATGATAACGGTCGTGGAATTCCAGTTGATATCCATCCTACAGAAGGCATTAGTAGCGTTGAAGTTGTTTTAACAAAACTACACGCTGGTGGAAAATTTGAAAACGATGCCTACAAAGTTTCCGGCGGTCTTCATGGTGTTGGCGTTTCGGTCGTTAACGCACTTTCTGAATGGCTGAAAATTGAAGTTAAGAAAAATAATAAATTATATTTTATCGAGTTTAGAAGAGGGGATTCGGTTGCTCCATTAAAAGAAATCGGAACTGCTGAAGGAACAGGAACCAAGGTTACCTTCTATCCCGATCCTACTATTTTTAAGGAAACAAAAGAATTTAACTACGAAACACTAATTCATAGAATTAGAGAGCTGGCGTTTCTTAATCAAGGCTTGAGACTTGTTGTTCGCGACGAAAGGCTTGGTAAAGAAAAAAATCAAGAATTTTACTACCAAGGTGGCATTAAGAGTTACGTTGAGTATGTAAATAAATCAAAGGGTCCAATCTTTAAAGATGTAATTTACGTTTCAACTAAACGCGAGAACGTAGAGCTTGAAGTGGCCATGCAGTATAACGAGGGTTATCAAGAAAATATTTATACATACGCTAACAATATTAATACCCACGAAGGCGGTACCCATTTAGCTGGTTTTAAAGCAGCTTTAACAAGGTGTATTAATTCATATGCTAACAAGACTGGTTATTCAAAAGGTCTTGGTGATGGAATAACTGGCGATGACACAAGAGAGGGTCTAACGGCCGTAATTAGCGTTAAGGTTCCAGAACCACAATTTGAAGGCCAGACAAAAACAAAGTTGGGAAACAGCGAAATTAAAGGTTTTGTTGAACAGCTTTTGGGCGAAAAGTTATCTGCCTTTTTAGAAGAAAATCCTAAAACCGCAGCGATGATTCTTGGAAAAGCAAGCGAGGCTGCAAGAGCCAGAGAAGCCGCAAAGAAAGCTCGTGAGCTTGTAAGAAGAAAGGGAGCACTTGATTCCTCAAATCTTCCTGGAAAGCTAGCCGATTGTCAAAACGAAAACCCAGAAGAGTGTGAACTTTACTTGGTAGAGGGAGATTCCGCTGGTGGATCTGCTAAGCAGGGTCGCGATAAGAAAAATCAAGCTATCTTGCCTTTAAAAGGTAAAATTCTAAACGTAGAGAAAGCTCGCTTCGATACAATGATAGCTTTCGAAGAAATTCGCACGATTATTACAGCGCTTGGAACTGGAATTGGGCGAGATGATTTTGATATATCAAAACTTCGATATCACAAAGTTGTGATTATGACAGATGCCGACGTTGATGGTAGTCATATCAGAACTTTGCTACTCACCTTCTTTTATCGACAGATGCATGCGCTTATTGCTGGCGGACATTTATATATTGCACAGCCTCCACTTTTTAAAGTTAAGAAGGGAAAATCTGATCAATACATCAAGGATGAATCTTTACTTAAAGATCTTATTGAATCAGGTGGCGTAAGAGGAATTTCGCTACTCTCTTCGGATAAAAAAGTCTTAAAAGAAGAGCAAATCAAGTCGATTATTGCGGAACTTAACAAACTCCCAATCGTGTTAGATGATTTTAGAATTGACGTGGACCCAAAGGTAGCTTTGGAATTAGCTAGGCTTGGAATTGAGTCAACCGAGGATTTTTCTGATCAGAAAAAGGGACTAGAAACCGCCAAAAAGCTTGAGCTTGCCCTCACAGAGGTTCTTATTGATGGCTCAAAGGTTGTACAAAGTGGTGAACCAGGAAACTCTTCTCTAGTTGTTTCAACGCGCGTTAGCGGTGTTAAGCAAGAAAGTGTTATCAATAATGCGTTATTAAATACCCCAGAGTACAAAGCTGTTCGAAGAATAATGGCCAAGGGCGAGGAGCTTGGAAAAGGCCCATTTGTTATTTCTGAAATCGAATCTTCGAAAGAACTAGCTTCGTTTACAAAGGCAGAAGAGGTTGCGGTTTTTGTTGCTGATCGTGGACGCAAGGGGCTCTCAATTCAGAGATACAAAGGCCTCGGTGAGATGAATCCAGAACAACTTTGGGAAACGACCATGGATCCAACTGTTCGAAACTTTCTTCAGGTTAAAATAGAAGATGCCATTGATGCCGATCAAGTATTTACGGTTCTAATGGGCGATGATGTTGAACCAAGACGAAAGTTTATTGAAGAAAACGCGCTTAATATTAGGAATCTGGACATTTAAATTTTCATAAATTTTAATGTTTTGCTTTTTTTTTGCTCCAACCCTCAATTGTTTTTTGCTCAGAGCGTGTTAAGGCCAAAGAGTCTGCCGCAACATCTTTTGTTATTGCCGATCCAGCACCGATTACAGCCCTAGCCCCAATATTTACTGGCGCAATTAAAGAAGTGTTACTGCCGATAAAGGCCCCATCACCGATAATGGTTTTAAATTTTTCATGGCCATCATAGTTGCAGGTGATGGTTCCAGCGCCGATGTTTGCGTTCTCTCCGACTTCAGTGTCACCTAAGTATGTAAGATGAGAAGCCTTGGCTCCTTTTTTAAGGTATGTTTTTTTTATTTCGACAAAGTTTCCAATTTTTACTTCTTCATCAAGAATCGCCCCTGGACGAAGATGGGCAAACGGACCAACCGAAGATCTTTTACCGATCAGAGCTCCTTCAAGTCGAAGTGAAAATTTTAAGGTAGCTTGATCTTCGATGGTTGAATCAAGAATAAAAGCCGAACCTTCAATAACTACGTTGTTACCAACTTTTGTATTTCCTAAAAGTTGAACATTGGGCCCAATTTTTGTGCCGCTACCAACAGTAACATCATCATCGAGATAGAGACTCAAGGGATCTTTGATTATTACACCAGCTTCTAAGAGCTGTTCAATTTTATTCTGATTTGCAATTTTATTTACCATACTTAACTGAGCCTGACTGTTAATGCCTAAAAATTCTGTCTCGCGATCCAAACAACAAGCCGCTACATGCTGACCTTCTTTTATTGCACGCGCAACTATGTCAGTTAAATAGAGTTCCCCTTGAGCATTATTTGAGTTCAAACCATTAAGGGCAGGCTCAAGGAAAAAAGAATCAACAATATAGATTCCTGAATTTACCTCAGTGATTTTTCTTTGTATATCTGAACAATCTTTCTCTTCGCGAATTTCTAAAACCACATCCTTTGAGTCCCTTATTATTCGACCATATCCCGAAGGATTATTAGCAGGAAAAGAGAGAAAAGAGAGAGTTGCTTTTTCAGTTTCGTGAAAATTAATTAATTCGGAAAGAGTTTGGGAACTAATCAAAGGAGCATCTCCAGGAAGAATTAAAATAATTCCCGAAAAATCTTTTAAGGACTCTAGTCCAACCCTGGCCGCATCGCCGGTGCCTTTTTGTTCTTTCTGTACCGAATAGATAATTGCAGAGGTGGTTGAAAGGGAGGCAGTTGCTTCTTTGATCAACTCTCCTTTATGGCCAATTACGATAGATATAGAGGTAGGAGTAAGGAGATCGAGGGTTTTAATAATATGCGTAAGGATTGGCTTACCCGCCACCTGAGCTAATACTTTTGGCAGATCGGATTTCATCCTTTTCCCAAGACCTGCTGCTAAAACGATTGCAGCAAAAGGTTTTGAAATATGAGTTTTTTTCTTAGTCATTGACACTCTTTATACCGGTTAGTGGCCAAGAGCTCAAAAAAAATTAATCCAATAGATTCAATTAGATGTCATGACCACAAGTGCTCTGAGACTTTGTGATCAAGGTGATTATATGAATTTGTTCACAGGTCAAGAAGGAGAAAATCATCATTAATAACAAGTCGTTAACATCAGTCTTTAATTACTTATCAACAGGCCTTGTGGATACTTTGTAAAAATTTACAGAAGCAAAATACCTTCAACAGGAGATTAGTTATAAATACCGCGAGCTATTGCGGCTTACTCTAACGTGAAAGGATTGAGGTAAAAATCATGAGTTCAGAGAATAAAAATGCCGAGAACAACAACTTCTTCGAGAAGTTCGGATTAGAAGTTGGTCACGGAGAAGTAAAGGTTGGTGAAACGTACCCAATTTACGGAATGATAACAAAATTTCTAGATGAAACACCTGGTCAAGTTTTAGTTGAGCTTAACTACACAATCAAAGCTCGCATGACAATCCCAACCCAAGAAAAGGTAGAGTTACTCCGCGAGAGATCGTTTGAACCAGGAATTTTTATTTCTACAGTTAAATCAAAGGATGATGGAATTGTAGTGGATTGCAGCACAGTAGTCTTTGGCAAGAGACAGACATTTGATGCTTAGTTAGGAGTTGTTTATCGGAACGAAAAAAGGCACCCACTTCGGTGCCTTTTTTGTTTTTTCTAAAACTAATTCGTAGGGACTCAAAGTAGGGCCACATTAAATTGTTTTAACACTTTTTCAATATGTGAAGACAAAGCCTTCAATATTTCAGCATCAAATATAGAATGTCCAAAAAGAACTTTCCTAAAGAAAATCTTTTTTTGGACTTTCTGTCCTCCGAAGGGATGATAAATAGTTATCCCAACTAAATGTTTTAAGTAAACCGAAGGTTTTCAACAGAAAAGTGTTCGGAAATTACTTATTGGGATAACTATAGAGGGTATTGTCACTGTTGTGTTTGTTCTTTGAACTGTCGATAATGAAGTCAAGAGACGCACAAATCTGACTTAAAATGATTTTTACATATGGCCATTGGAAATAACGATCCTAGGATTCCCCAATTTGGAACTCCAAAAAAACAAGAAGGCAAGTTGAATCTCAAGGAGATTCTTTCTTTCTTTAAAACTCTTTTCTTGTTTTTGCTCTTGGCTTTCTTTTTAAGAGCTTCCATTGTTGAGGCATATAAAATTCCGTCTGGCTCAATGATTCCAACTCTTAGAATCGGCGATCATATTTTAGTTAGCAAATTATCATACGGCTTTCGATTGCCTTACGGCTTTAAGTTTCCCTTTAGTATTAAAGACGCCATGATTTTTCAGTATGATACTCCTAAAAGAGGGGATGTTGTTGTTTTTACCCGTCCCGATGATCTAGCTTCGCCGGAAGATGATTCATCAATTAATATAATTAAACGAGTGATTGGTTTGCCTGGCGATACTGTCAAAGTAAGAGGCGCAAAGGTAACAATAAATGATAAAGAGATTGAAGAGCAGTATGCTCGTTGGCAAGAAGGTGGAATACCAGAAGGAGACTTTGGTCCCCAAACAGTTCCTGACGGCCATGTATTATTAATGGGCGATAATAGAGATCGCTCTCGCGATTCAAGATTTTGGTCTTATCCATTTTTAGAGATCTCTCGCATTAAGGGACGAGCACTGTTTATTTACTGGTCATGGGACAGTATCGGCAGGGTGTTTACGATTATTCGTTAAGCTGAGAAAAGTTGCGCCGATGCCTTATTTTCAAATAAACAAACCCACTATTTTAGATGTCTCAGGTCAGCACGCGGCTCGCTACTTAAATGCTAGACTAACTAATGATATTGCAAAACTTGGAATAAATGAAAATTGTATTGCCGCAGCCCTAACTCCTCAGGGGAAAACAGAAGCCCTGTTTTCGGTAATCAAATTAGATATTCAGCATTTTATAATAATTTGCGATGCAGGAGAGAAAGAAGAAGAGAAAGAAAAAATAACTTCAGCTTTTAAACGGTATATAGTTGCCGATCGAGTTGAAGTTAGAGATCAATCTAGTGACTGGAAGATGTTTCATATATTCAATGAAGAATCTTTTAAATCAGATCAAGAAAACTCAATATTTTATCAAAGAAAAAGAACTCAAGATCTTGGTTTTGATTTACTAAGTAAAGATTCAAAAAACATCTTTGCTGGGATTGAAGAAGTATCCGCACAAGAAAGTGAGCTATTAAGAATTAAAGCAGGCATACCTTCATTCCCTCGCGAACTAAACGAAGATCGTCTTTTTATGGAATCTGGAAAACTAGATTGGGTTTCGTTTACTAAAGGCTGTTATGTCGGACAAGAAATTAATGAGCGCATTAATAGTAGGGGAAAATCTCCGAAGTTATTAAAAGTTGCTGTATTTAATGGCGAACTCAGAGCTGCCATTAACGATAAGGTTCTAACGGTGGATAATACCAATGTAGGCGATCTTTTAAGCTTTGAATATTCAAGTAAAGAAAATAAAACATATGCTTTTATAAGCCTAAAAAACGATCTAGCCATTTTAACTTCAAATGTATCTATTAGTGATAGTGTTGGCAATTTGATTTAAGACAATCATGAAGCCCCTTTATCTTTACATTCACATTCCATATTGCCACCACAAGTGTCCCTACTGTGATTTTAATACCTTTGTAGAAAACAGAATTCCACAAGAAGAATATGCCCTGGCTATTATGGCTGAGCTTGATTCTTACAATCTAAAACCTGAGTGGCGCGATCGGGAATTAAAAACAGTATATCTTGGTGGCGGTACCCCATCTTTATTTGAATCAACTATTTTTAGACGGATTTTCTATTCAATTGCTAGTAAATATAAACAAGCAGAAGATCTTGAAGTTACCATGGAATCCAACCCAAACGATCTCTCTCTTGAAAAATTAATGGAACTAAAAGAGCTTGGAGTCAGTAGGGTTAGCATCGGTGCTCAATCATTTAATGCTGAAATTCTTAAGCAATTAGGAAGAAAACATGATCCGGAAAATATTATAAAAAGTGTAGAAAACTGCCGTAGTGTAGGCTTTGCCAATATTAGTCTAGATCTTATTTATGGAGCACCAACTCAAACACGGAAAGATTTCTCAAAAGATCTAGAAATTCTGGCTTCATTAAAGCCTGAACACGCCTCCCTTTACAGTTTAACAATTGAAAAAGGCACAGAGTTTTATACTCGTCATTCGAAAGGCCAACTTAAAGTTCCAAAAAATGATGTCTTGGCCGATATGATGGAGGAAGCTAATGAGTTTTTGCCAAAACTTGGACTTCAAAGATATGAGGTAAGTAATTTCGCCAAGGAAGGATTTTACTCAAGGCATAATGCTGCCTATTGGGACGGTAGTGATTATTTAGGTTTAGGTGCAGGTGCGCATAGCATGTTGACTCTAAAAGATGGTACCCGCGCGCGTTGGTCAAATATCGCTAATCCAAAAGAGTTTATGCAAAGTGTTTCCGAAAAAGGATCGGCTCAAGCCTGGGGTGAAAAGGTTGAGGGAGCGGGACTTGGCTTTGAATATTTAATGTTGGGGCTTCGAAATGTAAAAGGGGTCAGTCTGCACGGCTTTCAGGTTCTTACTGGAAAAGATATTTTTTCTACCTATCCGGGAATGGTTGATGCTTTGATCGGAGGTAAGTTCTTGCATTTAGATGGCGATAACTTGCGCTTAACGGAGCGCGGCATGGCCGTAGCCGACAGTGTTGTCGAGAATTTTATTCCAGAGAAGGGGAAGTGAAAACACTACTCTAAAATCTCCGTCTCACCAGTAAGAGATAGCAAGTCCAAAAGTTCTTGCCGAAAAGAATCCGCCTTCGCCCTTCTACAATCTCCCTTCGACAAGCTCAGGGCTTCGGCGGGATATAGTGTTTTCTATAGTAACTTTCAAAAGTTCTTGCCGAAAAGAAAAGGCTTTAGAAAGTTACTATCCCCCGCAGGGATAATAAATAGTGTTTTTCATTTTCAAAAATCATTGCTAACCCGAAGGGTTAACAAGAAACAAGATTTAACGTAGTTTCCATTGCGATATCTTGTGATTCGGCAAAGACTTTTGAAAAACACTATAGAAGTTTTGCCTCCTTTCCTTCGGCAAAGACTTCTGAAAAGTACTATAGGGCCTGTTGCAAAACTCTCTCCTACTGCGAAAAGCGATCTTTGGCCTGCGACATCGTCAGTCTTCGAGAGAAAAGCCTCAACATATCCAGAGGATATGCTTGCGGTTTTCTCTCTCGACTTCCTTGTCTCGCACAAATCTCACTTTTCTCGTTACAGAGATAGTTTTGCAACAGGCCCTATAGAAGATCTTGTATACCTATAGTTTTATAGTAACCGTATAAATTAAGACATGCTCAAACAGACAACCCGATCCAAAGCTTTATTTTACGCAATTCTCTCAACTTGTTTTTCTAGTACTGCAATTCTATTTCAGTCCTTAGCCGCTAAAGAACTAAGTCTTTTTCAAATCCTGGCAGTTGTAAATATTTTAGGAGGTCTGACTAGCTATGCCATAATAATTATCAAAGGTGAGAAAATTAATTATCGCGGCATGCTAGATCATAAATTTGAACTTTTAATGATTCTTTTTTGCCGATTTTTAACAGGTGGAGTTTTATTTTGGATGGCAATGCGCCTAACTGTTGGTGTTAAAGCGATCTTCTTTACCAAAGCCGAGCCGTACTTCGTTCTTCTTTGGGGTTGCTTTCTCGATGGGGCAACTGTTCCAGCAAAACATCTTTTATTATTATTAGTTCATTTTGTTGGAGCTGTATTTTTATCTGGTGGAGATTTTGCTCAACTTGGCACAACCCAAGTTGGAGATTTGATCTTAGTCCTAGCAGTTTCGATTTTAGCGCTTTCTTACCGCTACGCGGGAAAATTAGGAAAAAATACTTCTTCTTTTCATTACAGTACCGTGCTGCAATTAGTAGCCGGAGCTATCTTTCTTCCCTTTGCTTTCCTTACTACTTCATCCATTGAGTGGATTGGTCACGGATCGACTTGGCTTAATCTTTTTGCTTCAATAATTTTATGGAATATTTTGGGACTACCACTTTGGTTTTCTTCCCTAAAGAGCCTTGAGGGTTGGCTTGTATCAGCACTAAGAGCCGTGGGACCGTTAGTTGCTACTCCAATTGCATTTTTATTCTTTGATCAAACCTTAACCTTGATGCAGGGATTTGGAGCTTTTGTAGTACTTGCCACCTCTTTTTGGTTGGCCAGAGAGAAGAATCACTAGTTATCTCAATTCACCTTTGATTGATTCTCTTTTAATTTTAATGACATATCGCAATAAATTAACTAATAAAATCTTAATCTACTTTTCTCTTCCTAATCCTAATAACATTACTGATGTTACCGGAATTCGATCAAAAACACCCAAGTGATGCAGTCTTTGAAAGTGCACCCGACATTAATGGCAAGATTAAAACTCTAGCTAGTTTTACTCATGAATTCCTAGCTCCAGGTGGATTATTTTGTAATGTTTGGAAAAATGAACAAGCAGCCTGGCTAGTTTCATCTATTGTTCCCGATCTACAAAAAATCTCATATCCCAGTTATCGAACTTTAACTGGATATTTTAATACCATGCGTAATCCAGAATCTAACTATCTCGGTATGTCGGAGGTAACAGCAGAGATTGAAAGGAATCCACACTACACCCAAGATCTAAAAGATATTGCAAGATCCTTATTGCAACTTCGAAACTTACTTTGTAGCGGCAAAGAAGAGATTAATTTATCAGTTAACCTACAATCAAACTTAGCAATAGATAATCCAAAAGGTTTAAGTGATGAGGAATTTGCAACTTCTTCACTGATTTTTTTAAGAGCAGTTTGTCCAAAAGGAGTAAACCTGATTAATGCAGATTGGAATTTACAAAATCCAGTTGCAATTTTATCAAGTAAAACAATTCAAATAACATCTGGATCGGCTATCCGAGTTTCGGATGGAATTATCAGAAGTGAACATTTTGAGTTATCATCATCCGGAGATCGTCAAGAAAAGACAGATCTGTTTTTTAAAAATTCGTACAATCCAAAGCCTGTTTTTTGTGGCAGTTTACAATCGGGAGAGTCAATAATTTTTGGACGAGCATTGATGGAGAAAACCTTTTATGGTCAGCCCTGGAGTTTACAAAAAAATAAGACCGAGTTTCCATTGTTTTTTATTCCAACGGGAAGTGAAGTTGTTCCTATAAACCCTAGGGAATCTTGGAGTCGAGCTGCCATAATGGCAAGTCGAATAGGGGATAATATTTATTTAACCGACCGCGGTCATTATCATAAACTTCATGTCGCAGTGGGTGGTAGGGCCTTTGCAGAATATCAACCAAAGCCCAAGAAACTCGATGATGGCTCAGTAAGCTTTGGCGAATCTACTCTTTTTTAGCCCCCATTCTTTAAATTTAGAAAATGCTTGTGCCACCTCTTCATTTTTAAGGTGATAGGAGTATACTATACGCCGATATTTAATATTAAATGAGGTAGAAGTACTTTTGGAAGAACCCCGATACTAGATGGACTGTGGCCTGCGGCAAAGATCTCTCCGGTACGATTCCGAAAGTGATGGTTCCAAACTTCAAGGGCAAGGGCCCGAAGGATGTGAAAGTGCAAGTGGATGGTCAATCGATCACTTTCACTTTTACCTGGGCGTTTGGTGGCGGTTTCATGGGATTCGGCAAGAAGGCCGTCACTTGGAGTGCTGCCGAGAAGGTTGCTAAGCCTGCAAAGGTCTAGCTCTCGATCTACAGCGATGAACAGATCTCAAGATCGTATGAGGTAGTGTGAGGCTTTGCCCAAGAAGCATTGCACTACCCCAGGATCTTATAACAAATTCTTCCGAATTTTTTGAATAGGTTATTATATGGACAAGGAGAGCTTCGACTTATTTTTAGTCGATCAAAACACTCTGTAATTTTTTTCGAATTTTTTTGCATAGGTCATACATCAATAGGGAAGAGCTTTAATGCATATAACCAACTCTCTTTCAGCATAGACATTCCAGGCCTACTCCAATTCTGGCACAGATATTGCTTAACCTACCTACAGTGTCATTTGAAAAACCTTGATTAGGTGTCGGATTAAAATGCATAATTAATGCAGCATGTTAGTTTTGGTAACATGTTCTTACTTTTGAAGATCCGCGCAAAATCAAGCATAAGTTTAATATTGAAGGTTATTAAAATGGGTATTCAAAAAAGCTCTTTAGGTTCTAAGCTCTTGTGTTTAACGATTGCAACTCTTTGCAGCACAGCAAATGTAAACGCAGAAAGGTTGTGGAGCAGATCCAGCCCGAATTGGACTCCCAAAACAGTTTCTATGGGTCTTCGTGGTACCCAAGTTTTCGGTCCAATTGATGTTGGACAAGATCACGTTGCTTTATATAGTGGCTTTAGTCCCGATCCAGCACCTCCAGTGTGGCAAAACAATCTTCCAATTGAAGGGATGAACATGGAGTCTGCATCTGCTGATACAACGGATGTACACGTAGTGCTTAGTCAGCTTACTGTAAATAACGTCAATTCAAACCGACAGACGGTAGTAAAAAAATATACCTCTGCATCTTCTACTCCGAATTGGAGTTATACTTTTCCTGGAATATCAGCCGGTCTTGCAAAAATTGATATCAGTAACGATGGATCGAGAATTGTGGCCGCGCTTGTTTATCCTTCTGAGATGCGTCTAACAGTTGCAGTCTTTTCCCCAAACTCTGGAACTCCAGTAAGTACTTTTAATATCAATTTATTCGGTATTCATTTGAACGGATTTATAGTTTCCGCTGATGGATCTACTTTGTATATTACCAGCAATAGCATGGTTTTCATTTATAATTTAGCCAATAATTCGCTTATACAACAAAATGTTTTACCTGGAATGTATTCTTCACATGCATTATGTGGAAATGGTCGAGCCTTTGCTTATGGCGAGTTTAATAGAGTACATCTTTATGAACGAAATAATAATGGAGGCTACAGCCAAACTTGGGTAGGCGAATATCCAGGATTTATAGTTACAGATCGACTAGTTTTATCCGATGACTGCTCCACATTGGGAATCGGACTTCATGAGTATTCCCAGGATTTAACTGTTAAAATTAAGATGATTGATGTTCAATCCAAAAATCAGCTGATGCAGGATGAGTGTACCGGTATAGGAACTTTTCAAAATGTTGTATCAGATATGTCATTGAGTGCCGATGGTTCTCGATTGGCAGTTGCCCTATGGGGAGATGGTGGTAACGTTTGTTCCGAGCTACGTGTATACAATCGCGATACTGATACTCCAATTTATCAACATAACTATCCAGGATCCGTGCATGCTTTAGATATGAGTCCAGATGGTAAAAGGGTAGTAACTGCAGTAAAGCCTGTGCATGCCAATACTTTTGCTGGTGGTGGATCTTTTGATTTACACGCTATAGAACTTGATGAACTAAGAATAGTTGGTATTCCTCGTCCGGGTGCCACGGTATCTGTTCGCTTAAGAGGACTTCCTGCAAATTCGCCAACTCAGCTTTTGACCTCAACAAGCTTGCTCCAAGAACCTGTATATATGGGGAACATGGGATCTCTTTTCTTGCCACGTTTAAGTATGAACCCTATTGCTTTTACGGATACGAACTCGATAGGTCAGGCTACGGGCAATTTCCAAATACCAGCCGGATCTGTAGGATCGAATTTATTTATGCAAGCAATTGCTATGCTACCAAGACGACTTACTGAAAACTTTGAGCAGATAAAAACATTGCCATAGATTTGTAAGAAACAGCACCAATAGAACATTGAAAATGAAGAAGCTCCGGATGGCACGATCGCATGTAGCGAAGATGCCATCCGGATTGCTTCAATCAGCGTGAGTCAGTTGCCGACGGTCTGAGATCCTCGTCACGCCTCTGAGATCGCAGGCGATGTGATCGAGGCTTCTGGGCAGAGTTGGCCAGTTGGGAGCGAGGAACACTGCCGAAAGGCTCTCAAAGAGCCCGCGATCCAAGGATCGCAAAGGGGAGCGAGATGTTATATTAAAATTAGAAGGCTAGACAATATGCATATATAGTAACTTTCAAAAGTCTTTGCCGAATGAAATGAGGCAAAACTTCTACAAAAGACTATATAGGGCTTTTCGAAGGGGGAAGGATGATTATTTTAGGTAAGGATTTTTTAAATTTGCTAGATACGTTCTTCGAAGGGTTGTTTGTTGATAAGGGTTGGTTAAAAAAGGGATGAGGTCCACAGCTGTACGCTATAAACCCCATGTAAAACGCATTCACTGAAACAGAACGAGGTGTTCCAATGAATATAAGTGATCAGCTAACGACATTTACGCAAGAAAGACTGTTTTGTTTACAGCTCTCCTTGCAGTTTATGTCGCTAGAGGGGTCAAGAGGGACGAAGGGCGTAGGTAGGGTTTAGCTACCGCCGCCCGATCCACCACCACTCGATCCACCGCCGCCCGATCCACCGCCTCCACTACTGGGAGGACCGCCGCTGCCTGCTGCGCTTCTGTAGCCTCGCAGGACCTCACCGATGGCACCAGCCCACTCGGCAAGACGCGCAGACCACGTTTGGCTGCATCCGTTACCCATCTGTCTCTTATACACATCTCCGAGCCCACGAGACTAAGGCGAATCTCGTATGCCGTCTTCTGCTTGAAAA